>JADMIO011478637.1_pt1 | contig 104183 bp, 98 predicted proteins | sample 8958161 | NCBI WGS metagenome assembly JADMIO01 (sample SAMN16585339, study PRJNA669376) | soil metagenome | isolation source: Crop rotation soil | place: USA: Cullars Rotation, Alabama | collected 2011
GCCGCGACTTCAAGTCACGTGAATTCCAAGCTTCGGATCCCACTGTGCTGGAAAGACATCTGTTGCAATCAGCACTTTGCTGAAACCATGCTCGGGGCAATTCTTGAACATGTACACATTACCATGCTCGAAAACTATCTTGGCATCCACGCGCCGCAGGCAGGTATGGCAAAGGCTGATGGTGAAATCATAATAAGTATAACTTCTTTCAGGCATAAGCAGCCAGTAATTTTTTTGGTTGAATAATGAAGCGCACATAATACAAGAGTCCTAACAAGCATGCAAGCTGAATGCTGGACACGCCGATGCTCAAGGTATAATGCGGCTTGATGAACTCGAGCATGAACCTGAAAAATAAGTAAGCCATCATGAACAGCTTGAACAATGCGCCGTTACTGAGAACGTAGCTGCGCTGGATCTTTTTAAGCATGATCCACAGTAACAACAAATACACAATTTCATACAATGCTACAGGATGCCTGCTCACACCATCGCCTAAGTTCATTCCCCATGGCAGCGAGGTTTCAACGCCATAAGTTTCCTCGTAAATGCCCATGCTGAAACAACCAAGCCTGCCGATACAAAGCGCTAATATCATCGGGTAAACGAACAGGTCGCCGGAAGCTGTTTTTTCGCCAATGATCTTCTTTGCAAGTTCCACTCCCATTAATCCGCCCAGGAATCCGCCAACAACGGTTTTGTTTGCATAGATGTACAATAAAAGATTATCTGTCATGAACAACTCGTACGGCCGTTCCAGTGAACCAAGTACTCTTGAACCTATCAACGCCCCGAAGATGGCGCCAATGATCACCCAGATCCTGTTCCTGGATGTTATGGGGTCTTGTTGTCTTTTTCTTAAATAAAGAAAGTAGCGGAAGCCAATGAAGAATGCAGCTGTTTCCAGCACTGCATGAAGTGGCAGGGAGAGGTTACCAAAATGAAGGTTAAAGGGGAATTCCACTGGCTGAATATACTTATTCTTTTACCCAGAGCAATGCGGGGTTGTAGGTTTCATAAGCAAGCACGCCATGGCCGCGCGCAATGTACAGCTTATACACAGGTGATTTTTTTGAAACAGTGGTATCAAAAGTTATCGACTGAACATTGCTGAACGATCTTCCATTGAGTTGAATAGCGTTATGAAACTGCACCGCAGGATGCCCGCCGTAGTAATCTTTAGGATTTACAAAACCATTTTCGCTAAAATCACCGTTAGCTACGGCCCATAAAAATGTAACCACTACATTGCGGTGAGGGGCATTATCCAAATTCCGGCTTGCCATGGTAACCATAAGTTCCGGGTTGCCAAAGCTGTCGCGCTCCTTGATCGAGCAGCGCATCATTAAAACCGGGACAGTTGATGGTTGGTGAGCAGTTTATACCCGGCAGCAAAATCATGCAAGCAATGAGCGCAGATAGAATTCCAAGCGTGGGCAATGCTTTTTTGAATCTCATGATTATTTGTTATTCTTTCACCCAAAGCAATGCAGAATTGTAAGTTTGATAAGCCACAATTCCAGTCCTGCGTGAAATGTAAATATTGTAAACAGGCGGTTTCTTTGCAAGGCCTGTATCAAAAGAAATTTGCTGTACTTCAGTAAATGCCTTTCCGCCAAGAGTAAGGCTGTTGTAATACTTCAGCATACCCGTGCCTCCCTGCGACCTGTTGAAAACCTGCGAAAACCCTTTTTCACCCAGGTAATCACCTTCCATTTCTAATCCATACAACATTAAGAATGCCTTGCGCTCGTCATCATTAGAATAAAATGGCTCATATTTTTCCAGCCTCAGGTACAATGCAGCTGAGCCGCCGGTAATGGTTTCTTTTGAGCTGATGGTGCGGTTGGCGTTACAACCCTGCCCCCTGGATTGCGTAGCGGTATAAGCCGGCGAAGAAACTGAACTGGATAAAGTAAGCTCCTGCACCTGGGTGCCGTTCCTGAACTTAAGTACAGTAGCAGCATCGTATGGGAACCAGCTTTCCATTATTTCATCCTCAAAAGCCGGGCAGGGAACTTTTTTAGAACAAATATCGCAGGCGGAAAGCAAGAGCGTAAATGTACAAATAGCGGCCAGGAACAATAACCTCATGTGGTTTGCAGGTTTTTACTGAGACCATTCAACGCTTTATCCTGCTGCATCTAACAACTCAAGCACAATCTCCTTCCACTCATGCTTCAATTCATAACCCGGCATTTTTTTGTTTGCCCGGTTGTACCAATAATTTGCATTGAACTCATCTCCTTCCTTCCTGTGCAGGTACGCATGTATCCATGAAGCGGTTGGGTCTTGAATATCCTGGATGATCTGGTGCGCTTTTTCCCAATCATCTTTTCCATCCCACCACAATGCACGCAGGTAAGGCGTAAGCCCTTGCGGCGGCTGCGGCAATTGTAAAGAACCGGAGAACTCTTCAAAGTTCATCACCTGACTATTTTAATACTGAACATGGGACTGCCAAAAGCCTGCATCATCCTCACCCACAAAATTACATACGCTTCCGTTGCCCGCGCAGCGGTAATATCGCCAAGATCAACAATGTTATCTGGTTTCCAACCGAACTGCTCATTCAAAAATTCTTTTGCCTGCTGCTTGGCATCATTATCATTTCCGCACATGAGCAAATTGCTGTCGCCGCCATTCACCAGGCTTGCATCTACCATGAGCTTGGCGGTAACAGTGTTGAGCGCCTTCACCACTTTTGCCTGGGGCAAATAGGCCTGCACCTGCTCACCCAATGAAGTGGTGTTTGACATGGAAGGGATCATTACCGGCGGCATGCCTTTGGAAAAGTCAAGGGGATTGGTAAGATCTATCACTAATTTTCCTGAGAAAGAGCCCGGGCCTGCCATTTCCAGCGCATTCTTTGTATGCTCGCCGTTGAGACAAAGAAAGATCACTTCGCCAAAGGTGGCGGCATCGGCAAAAGTTCCCTGGCTTGCATTGTTGCCATTCATATCCACCCACGCGGCAGCCACGCTGTTCACCGCAGTGCGGCTTCCTAACTTTACTTTGTGCCCTTTTTTTACCAGCGCCGTTCCAATGGTTTCTCCAACCATGCCTGTTCCAAGTATACCGATATTCATAAAAATATTTATTAAGATGAATGAAGATAAAGACTGAATGAATTTACGAAAACTACTATCTTATCTTTGTTTATGTCTAATCCCAATCTGAATAAAGACAAGGAACCATTGAACGCGGCGGAACGGGAGTTCGAAAACACTATCCGGCCCACGCTCATGGAAGAGTTTGCGGGGCAAGGGCAGATAATCGATAACCTGAAGATCTTCATCAAGGCGGCAAGGCTCCGCGGGGAGGCGCTTGACCATATTCTTTTTCATGGCCCGCCCGGCCTGGGCAAAACTACGCTGTCGCGCATAGTGGCCAATGAAATGGGCGTGAACATCAAGGAAACCTCCGGTCCCGTTATTGAAAAGCCCGGCGATCTTGCGGGCCTGCTCACCAACCTGGAGCCTAATGATGTATTGTTCATTGATGAAATTCACCGGCTCAGCACCGTGGTGGAGGAATACCTGTATTCCGCCATGGAAGATTACCGCATCGATATCATGATAGAGAGCGGGCCCAGCGCAAGAAGCATCCAGCTTAACCTGAGTCCTTTTACGCTTATTGGAGCTACCACCCGCAGCGGGTTGCTCACAGCGCCTTTGCTTTCCCGTTTCGCCATAAAATCCCGGCTTGAATATTATACGCACGATACGCTGAAGAGCATCATTGTACGTTCTGCCAATATTTTGGGCACACGCATTACTTCAGATGCATCGGAAGAAATTGCAAGGCGAAGCCGGGGCACGCCGCGTATAGCCAATGGCTTATTGCGCCGCGTGCGCGATTTTGCGCAGGTGTTGGGGAATGGGGTTATTGACCTGGCTATAACCCAGCATGCGTTGAAGGCATTGAATGTGGATGAGCATGGGTTGGATGAAATGGATAATAAGATCTTGCTTACTATCATTGATAAATTCAAAGGCGGGCCTGTTGGATTGGGAACGATAGCTTCTGCTGTGGCTGAAGAAGCAGGTACTATTGAAGAAGTGTATGAGCCTTTTTTGATCCAGGAAGGATTTTTAAAACGCACCCCCCGCGGGCGAGAGGCTACGCACAAGGCTTATGAGCATTTGGGAAAGAAACGAAGCGGAAGGCAGGACGATAATTTACTCTTTTAAGGATCGCCGGCGAAGCCGGCGATCCTTTTAGCTTTAGCTTGCAGCCGTTGGCACCACAAGCCTGAATCCATTCCCGTGAATATTCACTATCTCAATATTACTATCATCCTTCAAATACTTGCGCAGCTTCGCAATGTACACATCCATACTGCGCCCATTAAAATAAGTATCACTGCCCCAGATCTTCTTCAACGCCTTATCCCGGGGCAGCAAATCATTCATGTGCTCGGCCAGCATCTTCAGCAGCTCATTTTCTTTGGGTGAAAGCGTCTGCATCTTCCCTCCATGGCTCAGCTCGCGTAATTTGGGATTGAAGTGATAGCTGCCAAGGTCAAACTCGCGGTTCTCGTTCTCCTTGTTCAGCTCCTCATTGCGCTTGAGAATGGCTTTTATTTTCAACAACAACACTTCACTGTCAAAAGGCTTGGTGATGTAATCATCAGCGCCCAGCTTATAACCCTGGATAATATCTTCCTTCATGGTCTTTGCGCTCAGGAAGAAGAGGGGAATTTCAGGATCAACATCCCTGATCTCTTCGGCCAGGGTAAAGCCATCCATGTTAGGCATCATGATGTCCAGCAGGCACAGGTCGAACTTTTCACGCTGGAAGGCTGCCAGGCCCAGGCGGCCATCACGCTCCAGGGTAACATCAAAATCATTCAGCTCCAGGTAATTTTTTAAGACCATGCCGAGGTTCTGATCATCTTCGCACAACAATATTTTGGGTTTCTTTCCGTCCATAAGTTTCTTTTTTAATTTTACCGAGTGACAAATAAAATTAAATCATTTGCCACACTTAAGGATAAACGAATAAACTTTTGTTAAAGCAAACTCATTAAAACGTCATTAGTCATCAGGTCACTGGGTCATTAGGTACTATTAAAGCCCAATGACTTATTGACCTATGACCCAATGACTAATTTTGCATAAACAAAATCCATGCATATCACGCCCGACAATAAATTAAAAAAACTCGTAGTCATTGGCGACCGCGTCCTCATCCGCCCGGCCAAGCCCGATGAGCGCACAGAAAGCGGCCTCTACCTGCCACCCGGCGTTCAGGAAAGGGAAAAAGTACAACAAGGCTACATCATAAAAACCGGCCCCGGCTACGCCATCCCATTTGTAATGTGCAGATGTGCAAATATGCTGATGTGCTGATTGGAACAGCTCAATTTGCACATCAGCATATTTGCACATCAGCACATTATTTTTACCTTTGCACCCATCTTTCAAACTGCAAAGATTTGAGTCATGTAATATCACGGACATATTGATCCATTCTTTAGCGCTCCATTTCAGAGCGCCCGTGATCCTTTTTCTCTAATTTAATCTAACAAACATGGCTCTCTCAGAAAAATACGGCCGAACGTATCATTATCCTTTTTCGCCCGGCACTACCAGCGATGACAGGATACAGTACGATTACTGGCAACATATAACGCAACTGCAACAGCTTGTGCACACCGAGAAACTCGATGGTGAGAACAACTGTTTGTCCAGGCTCGGCGTGTTTGCGCGCTCACATGCAGCGCCCACCACCTCACCGTGGACGGAAAGCATCCGCCGTTACTGGCAACTCATCAAACACGATCTCGGTGAACTGGAAGTGTTCGGTGAAAACCTGTATGCTATCCATTCGATAGAATACAAAAACCTCGATCATCATTTTTATGTATTCGCTATCCGCGAAAACGGCCGGTGGCTGGGTTGGGATGAAACAAAGTTCTATGCCGCCATGCTGGATCTGCCGGTGGTGCCTGAAATAAAATTGATGCCTGCGCCATTGGAACAAATACAGTTTGAAAAAGAGGTGGTAGCGCTGGCGCAGGGCAGTGGTTCATTTCAGCCGCACGACATCATTACCGGCAAGCCCACCACAATGGAAGGCATCGTTACACGCAATGCGGGCGCATTCCCGGCAGCGCAATCGGCAGAAAATGTTTTCAAGTACGTACGTAAAAGCCACGTAAAGACAGATGAGCATTGGACGCGCAACTGGAAACGCGCACGCTTAAATTCAGAAGGAGGCAACCATGTGGAGCATAACAAATAATAAAGACTGGGTCTCACTGGAACAAGAATTCCACTGGGTGAAGCAAATGCACGATGTGCCGCAGGATGCTATTCATCATGCTGAAGGCAATGTGGCCATTCATACCCGCATGGTGCTGGAAGAGCTGCAGGCACTGGAAGCATTCAATCAACTTTCCCCACAGGAACAAGAGGTCCTTTGGGCCGCTGCCTTATTGCACGATGTAGAGAAGTTCAGCACAACAGTTGTGGAACCGGATGGACGCATTACAGCCAAAGGCCACGCTAAAAAAGGCGCATTGCGCACGAGGCAAATTTTGTATCGTGAAGTAGTAACTCCATTCAACACCAGGGAACAGGTAACGGCATTGGTGCGTTATCATGGCCTCCCGATATGGCTGTTGGAAAAACAGGATCCATTGAAAGAGATCGTGAAAGTAAGCCTTGAGGTGAATACACAGTGGCTTGCATTGCTTGCGCGCGCGGATGCATTGGGAAGAATTTGCGCCGATAAAAATGATCTCCTGTACCGCATCGATTGCTTCGAGGAGTTTTGCCGCGAACACAATTGCTGGGGACAGGCCAGGGAATTTTCATCGGGCCATGCACGCATGCATTACCTGTTGCGGGATGATGCTTACATTAATTACCAGCCTTTTGATGCACCCGCCACCAGCGTGGTGCTCATGAGCGGGCTGCCCGGCGCGGGAAAGGACAACTATATCAGGAAACATTTCAAAGACATGGCTGTTATTTCCCTGGATGATATCCGCAGGGAAATGAAAGCTTCTCCAACTGATAAATCGGCAAACGGGCAGGTGATACAGGCTGGTAAAGAAATGGCGCGGGTGTTCCTGCGCAAGCAGCATCCTTTTGTGTGGAACGCAACCAATACTACCAGGCAAATGCGTGAGCAGCTTATTGAACTGTTCATGACCTACAAGGCCGCGGTGAGCATTGTGTACGTTGAAGCGCCTTACCAGCAGTTGTTCAGCCAAAACCGAAACCGGGAGGAAGTTGTGCCTGCGGCGGTAGTGGAAAGGCTCATAGATAAGCTGGAAGTGCCTGCGCCCTGGGAGGCGCACCAGGTTAACTATCACGCTCAATAATTTTCCATACATTAGTTCTACAATTTTAATCCATGCCAAACAACGATGCGTTTATCTCCGCCATCAACTCAGGATACCAGTTCAAAGGCGAGGCCGTGCCCATTGGCCGCGCCATGCTCAATGGTGAAGTGATAGAAGGCGCGGACATTAAGCTGCCCCTCAAGACCATGAACCGCCATGGCCTGATTGCAGGCGCTACCGGCACCGGTAAAACAAAAACGCTGCAGCTCATTAGCGAGGCGCTGAGCAATGCCAGCGTACCCGTGCTGCTCATGGACATCAAAGGCGATCTAAGTGGAATAGCCGCACCCGGCACTCCAAATGATAAGATACAGGAACGATGCAAGCTGCTGGGTATTCAATATACCCCGGCAGCCTGCCCCGTTGAGCTGCTTACCCTCAGCAATCAACCCGGCGTTAGATTGAGAGCTACGGTTAGTGAGTTTGGCCCTGTGCTGTTAAGTAAAATTCTTGGACTGAACGATACGCAAGGCGGATTAGTGGCCATGATATTCAAGTATTGTGACGATAACAAACTTCCTCTTATCGATTTGAAAGACTTCATTAAGGTTTTACAATTTGTAAGCGATGAAGGCAAGGCCGAACTGGAAAAGAATTACGGTAAGATATCTACCACCTCCACCGGCACTATCCTTAGAAAAGTGATAGAGCTGCAACAACAGGGCGCTGATGTTTTCTTTGGCGAAAAAAGCTTTGAGGTAGATGATCTCATGCGCATCAGTTCCGATGGCCGCGGCATGGTATCGGTGTTGCGCGTTACCGATCTGCAGGACCGTCCCAAGCTGTTCTCTACTTTTATGCTGCAACTGCTTGCAGAATTATACGCCACCTGCCCTGAAGAAGGCGATGCCGATAAACCGAAGCTGGTCATCTTCATCGACGAAGCGCATCTTATTTTCCAGGAAGCCAGCTATGCATTGCTGCAGCAAATTGAAACCGTAGTAAAGCTCATTCGCTCAAAAGGCATTGGCATTTTCTTTTGCACCCAAAACCCAATGGACATTCCCGCATCTGTGCTGGCCCAGTTAGGATTGAAGGTGCAGCATGCGCTTCGCGCATTTACGGCAGCAGACCGTAAAGTGATCAAGCAAACCGCGGAGAATTATCCTGAAACAACTTTCTACAAAACAGAAGACCTCATTACACAACTCGGCATTGGCGAAGCGCTGGTAACCATGCTGAACGAAAAAGGCGTTCCCACACCGCTTGCGCACGTAATGATGCAACCGCCTCACAGTCGCATGGACATACTCACCCAAAGCGAAATAGACTCCATTGTGTCCCAATCAAAGCTTGGGGCTAAATACAACCAGGTGGTTGACCGGGAAAGCGCTTATGAAATGCTGAACGAAAAATTGCAGGAGGCCGCTGAAAGAACAGTAGAAGAAAAAGAAGCCAAAACAAAGAAGGCTGCGGCGCCAAAAGAAAAGGGTTTTTTTGATGATCCCGTGGTAAAGCAGGTTGGCCGCACCGCCGCATCCGTGATTACCCGGAGCCTTTTAGGTGCGCTGGGCATGGGCGGCAGAACAAGAAGAAAGAGCTCAAGCTGGTTTTAATAACTAATGCTTATCTTTAAGATAATCCTTCTCTATTACATTATCCTATTGCATTGCTTACACTGGAGCCCTTATCTCGTTCATTAAACTAAACAAAACACACATGAAAAAGGTCTATTTTCTCGCGTTTGCGACATGTATCTGCTTGGCTGCATGTAACAACGGCACCGACAATGCCACCACAGCTTCTGACAAAGACACCACTGCCAATTCAGGCAAAATGACCCAGGAAGACAAGGAAGAAAGAAACAAGAAAACCGTAATGGAAAGCATGGACGCCATGAATTCCCATAACGTGGATGGCGTACTCAAAAATGTAACTGCTGATGGCGTTGATTATGGCGATGGCAGCATGCCACCGGTTAAGAGCATGGATAGTGTGAAAGCTGGTATGAGCGCTTTCTTAGCGGCCTTCCCGGATTACAAAGGCTCTAACCTGGAAGCAGTGGCAGATGGTGACAAAGTAATGGTCTACGGCGAATGGACCGGCACTTTTAAGAACGATTACATGGGCATGAAAGCTACCGGCAAATCATTCAAGGTACACGACGTGGATATATTTGAATTGAATGATGAGGGTAAGATCACATCTCACCGTAATGTTATGCCCTACTCAGTGTCCATGATGCAGGTAGGCGCAAAAATGCCTAAGTAAGGCGCACCATTCCATTTTCATCGATCGATAATTTATTTTCAGCCTGGAGGTAATTGATAACCTGCCAGGCTTTTTCTTTTTTAATACCGTTGAGCTGCTGCAGCAGTTTTGCGGAGCTGGCGGGTTGTTGCAGCGCATGAACAATACGCTCATGAATGGCCGCAAACTCTTTCTCCGTTAACGCAGTTGCCCTGTTGCGAAGGCAATTGTCGCACACGCCGCAATCTCCTGCTTCAGTATCGCCGAAATAATTTGCGATGAACTTGCCGCGGCAAATCTTTTCTTCGGCAACATAAGAACGCATGGTTTCAATGCGCGCTTCGTAGCGTTTTTTTCTTTCGTTCAGTTGTTGCATGTTGATGCGCAGGTCTGCAGTGGGCGGGCGGTTGGTGAAGAAGTACACTTGCGGTGTGTCTTTCTGCGGTTCGTAAGAAATTACCTGGAAAGAGCTTAGTTGCAGGAGTTGTTGCTGAACGAGCTGCTTTTCTGTGTTCAGCAGTTTTGCAATTACCGTTTCATTGATGGCGGTGGGGAAATCAAAAATGCCTTCATAAGTTCTCAGCAGCGTTTTAATGAAAGGCGCGAGCTGCGGATAGGAGCGTTCAAATTCATACAGCGCATTTTTATTTGTAGTGAATTGAGCGCGGGCAGGAATGAATACCTGCTCATTGAAAGCCAGCAATGATTCCTGTTCAAGTATTCGGAGCGCAGCAAGCACCAATCTTACATCCAAGGAAAATCTTTTTGTAAAATCTCCCAGTTCAAATGGATAATAATTTTCTCCGCCGGAGCCCGCAGGCACCTGCAGATAGTTCATCAGTGATTGATAAACTTTTTTTACTTCATCCTGCTCTGGAAATTGTTGTGCGGGCAGTTGAAGTAATTCATCTAACTCCTGTTCATGGTACAACAATACTGCATAAGCTTTCCTGCCATCGCGGCCGGCACGGCCGGCTTCCTGGTAATAATTTTCAAGGCAGTCCGGAATGTCTGCGTGTACAACGGTCCGTACATCGGGCTTGTCAATGCCCATGCCGAATGCATTGGTGCAAACTATTATTCTCGTTTTGTTATTGATCCAATCCTGTTGCCGTTTGTGCCGTTCATCCTGCGTGAGCCCTGCATGATAAAATTCCGCATCGACGCCATTCAATTTCAACAACTCTGCTATGTCCTTGCAATGCCTGCGGCTGCGGCAATAAACAATGCCTGTTCCCGGAACATTGTTCAGGATTTCCAACAGCTTATTGATCTTTGAATCTACTTTAAAAACACTGTACGATAAATTAGGCCGCGCAAAAGACTGGCGGAAAATATTGCCTTTTACAAAATTCAATCGGGCACAAATGTCTTCCTGCACTTCCGGCGTGGCAGATGCAGTGAGTGCAAGCACCGGAACGCCAGGCAATTCATTTCTCAATGCAGCAATGCGCAAATAAGGCGGCCTGAAATCATAACCCCACTGTGAAATGCAATGCGCTTCGTCAACCGCAATCAGTGAAATGGGCAGGCCGGGCAAATATTCTTTGAAGAGATGCGTTTCTAACCGTTCCGGCGAAACGTACAGGAATTTGCAATTGCTGTTGCCAGCTGTTTTCAAAGTATTGATCACATCCCTGCGGCTCATGCCTGAGTAAATGGCAAGTGCAGTGATCCCTTTTTTGCGCAGGTTCTCCACCTGGTCTTTCATGAGCGCTATCAATGGGCTTATTACCAGGCACAATCCATCCATGGCCATTGCGGGCACCTGGAAGCAAATGGATTTTCCGCCACCGGTTGGCAGCAATGCAAGCGTATCCTTTCCTTCCAGCACAGAATTGATAATGTCTTCCTGCAATGGACGAAAAGAAGAGTAACCCCAGTATCGCGCTAATATTTCGTGGATATCAAACAACTTTCTTCACAAATAATCTTACAGAATTCGCTGCCAGCACCACATCGCTCAACCCCATAACCAACGCACCAAATGTAGGAGTAAGTAAACCAAATGCAGCCACAGGTATAGCCACAATATTATAAATGAAAGCCCAGAACAGGTTTTGCCTGATGGTTAAATAAGTATGCCTGCCAAGCCCCAGCGCTGTTGGAAGGTTTTTCAATCCCTTGTTCATTAAAACCACTTGCGCAGTTTGCATGGCTACCTGCGTAGCATCGCTCATGGAAATACCGATGGTGGCTTTGGCAAGCGCAGGCGCATCATTAATGCCATCACCAATCATGGCGGTGGGCGCCACGGCCGTAAGCGCAGCGATGGTCTCTAATTTTTCTTCCGGCGTTTGCTCCGCTATCACTTCATCCATTCCCAATTGATCTGCCAGCGCCTTGCACTTGCGCAGGTTATCACCGCTGAGTAAAAACGTCCTGATGCCCTTGTTCCTGAAATATCGTATTACAGCTGGCGCTTCCGGGCGAATTTCATCTTTCAGATCTATCCATCCTATCAATGAATTATTCTTCACCACGTAAATGCTGTGGTCCTGGTCTTTTATCAATGATTCCGCAATTCTGAAGCTTCCTGCCTGGTAAGTGTTCCCATCTTTGTCAACCGCATTCATGCCAGTGCCTTTGATCTCTTCTATCTTTTGCCAGCGAATTTCATTCTTTGTTTTCCAGTTATTCGCAATGGTCTTTGCCAGCGGGTGGTTAGAATATTTTTCAAGCGAATACACAATGCGATTGAACTCATCTTCACTCACATCGAAAAATTTATATTCAGCAAAGGTGAAGTTGCCGGTAGTGAGGGTTCCTGTTTTATCGAATACAATTTGCTTGATGTCTTTAAAATTTTCCAGGCTGGTGGCATTGCGGAATAAGATACCGGTGCGTGCCGCTCTTCCAAGCCCCACAGCTATCGCGGCGGGAGTGGCAAGGCCCATGGCACATGGACAGGCTATCACCAGTATGGCAATGCTGCGCATTAGCGCCGCTGTGAGATCGTGCAAAACAAAATAATTCACAATGAAGCTTACTGCTGCAATGCCAATAACAGCAGGAACAAAGATGGCGCTGATCTTATCTGCAAGCTTTTGCACCGGCGGTTTCTCGCCCTGCGCCTGCTCAACCAAATGAAGAATATTTGAAAGCACAGTTTCATCGCCTGCGGCAGTAACCTGCGCTTTCACAGTTCCATCTGCAATCACGCTGCCGCCAATGAGCTTGTCCTTCCCTTTCTTGAACACCGGAACGCTTTCACCCGTAATGATGGATTCATCCACGCTGGCCTCGCCCCAGAGTATCTTGCAATCCGTTGGCACCTGTTCCCCTGTCTTGATGAGAATAAGGTCGCCGCTTTTAAGCTGCGTGTTTTCGATAGGAAAAATAACTTCCTGGTGGTGCTCATCAAACGCTATCATATTGGCCATTACCTTTTGGCTTTTGGCCAGCTTGCGCAATGCTTTTTGGGTAGATGAAATGGAAGCATCTTCCGTGTAATTGCCCAGGAACACCAGCGTTAAAATGGTAGCGGCAGTTTCATAGAAAAGATAGCCTTCACCCAAATTCAGCAAGGTGCCAACAAGGCTGTACACAAAAGCGGCAGTTGCGCCCAGTGCAATCAGCACGTTCATATTCGGGAAGCCATTGCGCAGGCTATTGACAGCGCTGCGGCCAAAGAAATCCATTCCAATAATGTAAACCGGTAAACAAAGGCCAAACTGTACCCAGGGGTTCATGAGCCAGTGAAAATGCAGGGCTGGTATCATGTGCATCATGAGCACCAGCGTAAAAGGCAGGCAAATAAGAAAACGCTTCAAATGAAAGTTCATTCCTTCCCCGCCATGTTCATGCGCATGGCCATTGCCGCTTGCGGCCACCTTGTATCCCAGCGCGGCTATGCCATTGGCCAGCTTTTCTTGCAGAACGGCATGCTCATCGGCCTCAAAGCTCACCTTGCCATCAATTGGGTTCACCTTCACATTTTTCAATCCCTGCCGCTGCAGGTAATTGGAAATGGTAAGGGCGCAATTGGAGCAGGTCATTCCTTCTACCTTCCAGTTGAACGTTTCCATATCTATCAGAGCATTAATTCTCCCGCAAAGTTACGAAGCATGCAAGGGCGGGGTTGAATAAAAGTCCAAATATTATGTAAACATAGTTGCAAGTTTATCTTTGCGCTCATGACCATAACGTTCCGATTAGAGACCATAGACCGGGCGGCTTCCGAATGCTGGAAGGCCATAGGCCATCATAAGGTGATAGGCTTTCGCGGGCAGATGGGTGCGGGCAAGACCACCTTCATTCATGCATTGTGCCGTGCAAAGCAGGTGAGCGGTGCTGTGAGCAGTCCTACTTTTTCTATTATCAATGAATACAGCTACCCCGGCGGGGTGCTTTACCATATAGACCTTTACCGGCTGGAGCAGGAGGAGGAAGCTTTTAAGGCGGGGGTGGAGGATTGTTTTTATTCGGGTAATATTTGTTTGGTGGAGTGGCCGGAAAGGGCGCCGGGGATATTTCCGGGTGATACTTTGTATATCGATATTGAGGCGGTGGATTTAGATACGCGGGAGCTTACATTTAATACGCGATGAGCCGCCTCGCGGCTCATCGCGTTCTTTGCGGGGCCCGCCGTGTGCCTACGCTGAAGCTTCAGCGCAAGCGTAAGGCGGGCCCCGCGTATTAGTATCAATGACTTAAATGATGTAAATTGTCCCTCTTTTCAGCGCTATGGCCAATCCAAAATCAAAACCCGTCATCAGCACTTCTTTCAGCTACGAGACCTTAGAGGAAACCTTGGATATAAAGCCACAGGGCGCGCAACTGCACATTGGCATTCCCAAAGAAATAGCCTTCCAGGAAAACCGCGTGGCGCTTACGCCCGAAGCCGTTGGCGTTATTGTAAGCAATGGCCACAGCGTAGTAATTGAACACAATGCCGGCGAGGCCGCCCACTTCCGCGACCGCGACTACAGCGAAGCCGGCGCCAAAATAGTGTATGAGCGTGCAGAAGTTTTCAAAGCTCCCATTTTGGTAAAGAGCGCACCAATAATTGATGAAGATCTTCCGCTGATGCAGTTGAATCAGCTCGTCATTTCACCCATTCATCTTTCAGTATTGAAGGCGGAGCTGTTGCAGAAGATGATGGAGAAGCGCATTACGGCCATTGCATTTGAAAATTTAAAGGACGATAGCGGCACTTATCCCATTGTACGCAGCATGAGTGAAATTGCCGGCAGCGCGGTCATGCTCATAGCCAGCCAATATCTAAGCTCAGCCAATCACGGAAAGGGTGTGTTGTTGGGTGGTATTTCTGGTATTCCGCCAACCAAAGTTGTGATACTTGGCGCGGGCATGGTTGGAGAGTATGCAGCACGTGCAGCGCTGGCGCTGGGTGCAAGCGTAAAAGTTTTCGACAACAGCATTTATAAGCTCAAAAGATTGCAGACGAATGTGGGGCATCGGTTATGGACATCGGTAGTAGAGCCACGCATTCTTGCCAAGCAGCTCAAAACTTGCGAGGTGGCCGTTGGCGCCTTCTCATCTCAATCAGGAAGAACACCGGTTGTTGTTACAGATGAAATGGTGAGCAACATGCGTTCCGGCAGTGTTATTATCGATGTAAGCATTGACCGCGGCGGATGTTTTGAGACCTCCGAGATAACCACTCACGAGAATCCCATCTTTCTTAAATATGGAGTGATCCATTACTGCGTTCCTAATATTCCTTCCGGCTTTGCACGCACTGCATCGCAAGCCATCAGTAATGTGCTCATGCCTTTATTACTTGAGGCGGCAGATGAGGGGGGATTTGAAAATTTGGTATGGCATAAAGTGCATTTGCGCAGCGGCATTTATATGTTCAAAGGCGCGCTGACCAATTTTCATCTTAGCCAAAGGTTTGATTTGAAGTATACTGATTTGAATTTGCTGATAGCGAGTCAGCGGTAGTCCTGTGCAAAATTGCCTTGGTTATGGGTTTGATTCTTGTTAACTTCGTTTCGAATCTGAAACGCCCTTCGTGGCCGGGCTTAGTCCCCATGAGTAAGTAGGATTCCCCCGGGCCAGCGTACGCTGACCCTTTTTTATGTCTCTATTATTTTGTAGTTGTGCACCCCGTATCTGGCATGTCTATTAATAACCTGACTTAGTCTTCCATAAAAAGTTCTCGCACCCTTTTCTCTCACATACTTGTTAGGTTCATAAACCTGTCTTGCAAAGTAAGCAATAACATCAACCATTTGTAAAACAAGCGAATGGCCGCTATCCCGAAAACTGGGATCTTCAATGATCGATCTAAGCGGCATGTTCCTGTTTCCTGCGCCGTATTGCATCATATTGGGAATAGGATTATAATGACGCATTCGCCGGATAAGCTTTACGAGTTTTGTTCCATTAGTATTATCTGCTATTACCATTCCTTTGTCGTTGTTAAATGGCCCGGGGAAGTTCTTGTGAAATAAAGTATTTTCAAATCGCTGGATAAGTAGTTGCCATGCTCTTTCAAACGGGTCGTGGTTAACTGTTTTATCAACTCTTACTGACATAACAGATAAGTCGGGCCTGCCGTTCAACCAGTCAAGCACTTTTTTTAAAAGATCAAGGCGATCATTCCTGCTGATGTTGTTTTTAAACTTTGGACGGCCTGTTACAAATTCTGATGCATGTATTTCTTCTTTCATAAGCAGGCCATATCGTTCTTTCAGCGATCTTTTAAATTCAACCAGGTCTTGCAGGATATTCCACCAATATGACTCATGCAGAATAACAGCAGATAAAACAAAATATCTTGTAGGGCTATTTAAGGTTCCCGGATCGCCACTTTCGTCAACATACATTAAATACATATCGGGACTAACTTACAAAATTGTATTTAGCCTCATCGTCGTTATTTCCCGGTATCACTTAAATATTCAATGCTATTAGTGGGAGAATTTTTCAACAAATGCAAAACGTTTGTATCCGGTTATTTGAAGTCAAGAATATTAATCCGTTCCTCGCAAAAGCTTATCTCTTTCTCTTCATTCGAACTCACAACCACCAACCTGTCCTTTGTATAATCATTTATCAATCTATAATACACCCCATACCCCGCCTCATCCAAATTAGTGCAAGGCTCATCCAACAACAACACCGGCACATCAGAAAAAAATGCCTGCGCCAACTTCACGCGTTGCTTCATACCCGATGAATAATACCGGATTTGCTTATGCGCGGCATCGGTTAAATTAATAATAGAAAGAATGTCTTTGATACTGATCCCGCTAATGAAAGGCTTGAAGCTCCGGTGAAATTCTAAAAATTCGGTTGCGGTCATTTCCTCCACCACTTCAAGATAAGGCGCACAAATAGCTACAAAAGAAAACACCCTGTCAGGGTCCACTCCCCAATCAATCTTCCCTTCGCTGGGGGTAAGCGCGCCGGAGATCATTTGTAATAAAGTGGATTTGCCGGAACCATTCGGCCCAATGATAGCGTAAGAATGCCCCGTATAAAAAGTGCAGGAAAGATGGCGAAATATCCAATCCCGGTTGAATTTCTTACCGGTATCAGACAGCCATATTTTCATCTATCGGGTCTTTTGATTTCTTAATGATGCCGGTGCGGGAACTCTTGATGAACTCTACTATCAGCTTCCTGGTATCGGTTTCAGGCAGGGTGGATTCAATGAGCTCCAATGCCTTTGCGGTACTGTGGGATTGTACAAACAGGAGGTGATAGATATTGTCTATCTCTTTTATGGCTTCTTTACTGAACCCGCGGCGCTCAAGCCCTACGCGGTTCACGCCAACATACGTAAGCGGATCGCGGGCGGCCTTTACAAAAGGCGGGATGTCCTTGCGTATGAGCAGGTGGCCCGCCACATACGTGTGCGCTCCAATATGCGTGAACTGGTGAACACCACATAAGCCGCCAACAGTTGCAAAATCATCAATGGTCACATGGCCGGCCAACTGGATGCCATTGGCAAGAATTACATTGTTGCCAATGATGCAATCATGCGCCACATGTGTATAAGCCATCAGCAGGCAATTGTTGCCTACCTTGGTCATCCACCTGTCCTGCGTGCCCAGGTTAACGGTAACACATTCGCGGATGGTGGTATTATCGCCAATGACGGCAGTGGTCTTTTCGCCTACATATTTTAAGTCCTGGGGAATGGCGCCAATTACTGCGCCGGGAAATATCCTGCAGCCCTTTCCGATGCGCGAGCCGTTGAATATGGTCACGTTCGGCATGATATGGGTATCATCTCCTATCTCCACATCTTCATACACTACCGAAAATGCCTCGATGGTCACATTATTCCCGATCCGCGCTTTGGGGTCCACTTGTGCTAAAGGGCTGATCATGCTTTCACTCGTTTTACGATTTGTGCTACCAGTTCGGCCTCGCAAACTAATTTGTCGCCAACAAAAATAGTCCCTTTCATTTCACAAATGCCTCTCCTGATAGGATTCATCAATTCCATTTTCAGGATGAGCGTATCGCCGGGTACTACTTTTTGCTTGAACTTACAGTTGTCTATCTTCAAAAAATAAGTGTCGTAGGATTCATTGGGATTGTCCCTTGGTATGGCAAGAATGCCGCCGCACTGGGCCAGCGCTTCTACCTGCAACACGCCAGGCATTACATAGTTGCCGGGGAAATGCCCCTGGAAAAAAGGCTCATTGTATGTGACGTTCTTAATGGCCACAACATGCTTGTTGGTAAGCTCTATAACCTTATCTACAAGTAAAAACGGGTAACGGTGCGGAAGTATTTTTTCAATGGCCTGAATATCGAATAAAACCGGCTGCGTAGGTTCGTAAGTGGGAGCTTCTATCTTATACCGGTTCTTGCGCAGGTGGTCCTTTATCTTTCTTGCAAAGGCCACATTGGTGGCATGTCCCGGCCTGTTGGCAATAATGTGCGCCTTGAACGGCATTCCTACGAGTGCTAAATCGCCCACAAGGTCCAGCAGCTTATGGCGTGCCGGCTCATTGGGAAAATGCAGCTTCAGGTTGTTCAGGTATCCTTCACTATTGATAGAGAACTTTGGCTTGCCCAGCCTGCGACTTAAATTGTCCAGCTGTTCGTCTGTAACCGGGCGGTCCACTACCACAATGGCATTGTTCACATCACCGCCTTTGATGAGATCATTCTCCAGCAAAAATTCCAGTTCATGAAAGAACGAAAAAGTGCGGCAGGGCGCGATCTCTGTTTTAAAATCCTTGATGCTTTTGAGCGCCGCATGCTGCGTACCCAATACAGGCGAGTTGAAATCTATAAGTGTATTGATGCGGTACTGGTCTGAAGGCATGGCCACCATCTCCACCTTCTTTTCATTATCGGTAAGGAAGATGTTTTGGGAGATGGTATAATAAGTTTTGGGGGCAGACTGTTGCCTGGCGCCTACTTTTTCCAGTGCATCTACAAAAGGTTTGGAGCTGCCATCAAGGATAGGTATTTCAGGAGCGTCCAGCTTCACCAGCACATTGTCTATTTCCACGCCTACCAATGCAGCCAGCAGGTGTTCAATGGTACTTACTTTGGCGCCGTTGTGCTCCAGTGTGGTGCTGCGCCTGGTTTCGGTAACAAAGTCAACATCTGCCTTTACGGTGGGCTGACCCGGAAGGTCAATGCGCTGGAATACAATACCAGATGAAGGCTCTGCGGGTTCCAGTGTCATGTTCACTGAAAGTCCCGTATGGATTCCCACGCCCGCAATCGTAATCGGCTCCTGTATAGTGTGTTGAAACAATTGGCCGTTCCCGGTCGATTTTTCCATGGACGCGAAAGTAGGAAAAATATGCCAGTTGGAGGTTGGATGTTGGAGGTTGGAAGTTGGAAGTTAATTGAACCTCCAACAGGTTAAAGCCTTTCCTTTTCGGCCATCAATTGTTTGATGGTATTTTCCAGTTCGGTAATTCTTTTTTCAAGAACCGGCAGGTTGCGGAAAACGGCCTGGCTTCTTAAAGTGCTGGTATAATCATGGGCCGGGGAACCGGTTACCAAAGTATTGGGAGTTTTTATCGATTTACTTACCCCGCTCTGGGCATTTATCAGGCTTCCATCAGCAATTTGAATATGCCCTACAATGCCGGCCTGCCCGCCAATCCTTACATTGTTACCGATTTTGGTGCTGCCGCTCACACCGGCCTGGGCAGCTATTACTGTATGCGTACCTATCTCCACGTTATGGGCTATCTGGATCAGGTTATCCAGCTTGGCCCCGCACCTGATGATGGTGGAACCCATGGTAGCGCGGTCAATGGTTACATTGGCGCCAATTTCCACGTTGTCTTCCACCAGCACATTGCCAATTTGAGGCACCTTCTTATAAGTGCCATCGGCCTGGGGCGCAAAGCCAAAGCCATCGCTGCCTATAACTGAGCCGGCATGTACCGTTACCTGCCTGCCCAGCACACAATCATGGTAGATCTTTACGCCGGGGTGCAGCATGGTATCGTCACCAATCTTCACGTTATCGCCTAAAAATACATTGGGAAATATTTTTACGTTGTTGCCAATCACTACATGTTCGCCTATGTAAGTGAATGCGCCTACAAATACGTTCTCGCCCAGTTTGGCGGTGCGTGCAATGTAAACGGGTTGCTGGATGCCGGTGCGGTTCTGGTCAACCATTTCCTGGTATTTGGCCAGCAGGGTGGCAAAGGCGCTGTAAGCATTGGGGACGCGTACAAGGGAGGCACTAAGCGGTTGCTTAAGCTCCTGGGAATCATTTATGATAATGACCGAGGCGCCGGTGGTGTACAGGTAATCTTCATATTTGGGGTTGGCAAGAAAGGCCAGTTGTCCCGGGCCTGCTTCTTCAATTTTGCCGAAGGATTCAACTACTACGGTGGGGTCGCCTTCAACCTTTCCTTCAACAATCATGGCTATTTGAGCTGCGCTGAATTGCATACTATGGTCATTAGTCATTCATACTTAAACTACGTACAGATATTACCTAAGTAACAAATGTAAAACTTTTTCACGGGGCGGGAGAGGGTCTGATGAATCAGAGCATTGTTAACTTTTGTAATGTCTTTTACCGTGCCATCCCGGAACAGGATATTGATGCGTTCGTCGTAGGGATCGTACATGGTATTGACCGCCTCGCCGGCAAATACAAAATAACCTGCTTCTTCCCTGGTAAGGCCCAGCTTTTCCATTGCACACTGCCTGTGCCTTTCCATGTATCCTTCATCAAAAGGCTCGTTCTCAAACCGAACCTTCAACAGCCGGCGTTGTACCAGCATGCTGCAAAGGTTAGCCAGCACCGCATCCGGGTGGTTTGCCCAGCATTTAATGGTGCCGAGAATGTCGTAATCGTCCAGTAAACAGAATTTTTCCAGGAGCTGGCCTACATTGACGTCTGGCTCCTGCCTGTGCAAAAAGAAATCGAGTACCGCCGAGGTGGACCGGAGCTCCACGCCCTTCCTGATCAGCTGCTGGGCCCTCTCAATAATTCGCACCAGCATTTTTTCCGCGCTCAGCACCGTTTTGTGCAAATATACCTGCCAGTACATGAGGCGCCGCGCTACCAGGAACTTCTCAATGGAGTAAATAGCTTTTTCTTCCACCATCAGCTCCCCGTTGTGAACGGTGAGCATTTTCAGGATGCGGTCATAACCAATCACCCCTTCTGATACGCCGGTAAAAAAACTATCACGGCTAAGGTAATCCATCCTGTCCACATCCAGCTGACCGCTCACCAATTGATGTAAAAAAGGTTTATGGTATTGATTGGTGAATACGGCAATGGCCATGTCCAACCGGCCATTGAAGATCTTATTGAGATGGTGCATGATGAGTATGGACATGCTCTCATGGCTTTGGCCGGGAATAAGAATGTGCTCCAAAGCATGGGAATAGGGCGCATGCCCAACATCGTGCAGCAGGATGGCGATCTTTGCCGCCATTTCTTCCTCCGCGGTAATATCGATGTTTTTATTTTTCAGGTCAGACAGTGCGCTGCACATTAAATGATAAGCGCCCAGCGAATGGTGCAGCCTTGAATGCACCGCACCGGGATACACCAGCTCTGCAAAGGCCATTTGATGGATGCGCCGCAACCGCTGGTAGTAAGGATGTGAAATGATGTCCAGGATAAGGGGTTCGTCTATGGTGATGAAGCCATAAACGGGATCATTGATAATTTTTCGGAAAGAAGACATGCGCTAAATTAGCATTCTCCATGCAGATTGTTCTTGGACTCGATATTGGCACCACGCATTGCAAAGCAGTAGGGCTTTCAACAGAAGGTAGGGTAGTACACACTGGCTCCGCGGCGGTAGATGAATTTATTGAACAGGATGCGGATGTTATTTTCAACAAGGTGATGGGGTTGATGGATGATGCCATGAAAGCCCATCAGCTAATGGCAGTGTGCTTCAGTGGCGCCATGCACAGCATTATGGCCGTTGATGAAAACGGAAAGCCGCTAACCAAAGCATACACCTGGGCCGATACAAGAAGCAATGAGCAGGCTTTGAAATTGCCTAAAGTATATGAACGTACCGGCACACCGATCCATCCTATGTCGCCCTTAAGCAAAATTTGCTGGATGCGTGAAACTATGCCGGAGGTCTTTCATGCTGCGCATAAGTTTATATCGATAAAAGAGTACGTTTACTTTAAGCTCTTTAATAAATATCTCATCGATCATTCCATGGCATCTGCCACTGGTTTGTTCGATATCTATTCACTGCAGTGGAATGCCGATGCATTGAACGCTGCGGGCATCGATGCATCAAAATTATCAACTCCTGTTCCTGTTACTCATGCCGAATACAAAGATGTCCCCTACATCATTGGCGCAAGTGATGGCGCGCTTGCAAACCTGGGCAGCGGCGCTTTATTGCCCGGCGAAGCCGCCATCACTATCGGAACAAGCGGTGCAATAAGAGTAGTAACAAAAAATCCTGTTCCCGATGCGCAGCAAAGATTGTTCAACTACATTCTTGCAGACGGATTGTATATAACCGGCGGCGCAATAAACAATGGCGGCGCTGCATTGAAATGGTTTGCTGAAAATTTTCTTGATACCACCGACATGGATAGTGTGCTTGCACTTGCGCAGCAAAGTCCGCCTGGCGCTAATGGATTGATCTTTTTACCTTATCTCTCCGGTGAGCGCTCACCGTTTTGGGATGCTGCGGCGCGTGGTGCATTCATAGGGTTACAAACTACTCACAGTAAACAGCACATGCTGCGCGCGGTGCTGGAGGGTATTGCATATTCATTGTATCATGTAATGCTGGCCATTGAAGAAAGCCATCCCATCGAGACATTGTATGCAAGCGGCGCATTTGTAAGATCGCCTTTTTGGATTCAATTAATATGCGATGTGCTCAATAAAAAGGTCATCGTTTCGCAAACATCAGATGCATCGGCTACCGGCGCAGCGCTATTGGCGCTTGTGAAAGATATTACCGGGGCAAAGCAATTCATATCGGCCCAAAAAACTTATGAGCCCGATACTCAGAAATACGCCGTATACCGGAAGCATTTTGAAATTTATGCCGGCCTTTATCCAAAACTGAAGGAAACGTTTCAATTGCTTACTCGTCAATAGTCCTCCTCACTGTATCTGGCTGCTGCTTTGTGCGCAAAACCTTAGGCTGAATATTCACCAGCCTGTCCTTTACCTGCGGGAACAAAGCAGTTGAATTCCTTATTATCGGCTGATAAAAATCGTAGGGCACTTCATATTCCTGGTCTGCAGTTCCTGCTTTGGCCGGATAGCGCAGCACTGCTTTTATATAGATCGCGGGCTCCATGGTGCCTGCTCCATCGTCGTACAATACCAACTCGCGCTTCTGCACAATAATCCTGCTCGATCCTTTTGCTGCTGCCAGAATGGATTGGTCTATCTGCTGCTGAAGCCTGTCTGGTGTTATCACCTGTTCCGGCGACACATCCCTGCCCTGCCACTTTCCCCAATCAGCGATTAGTGAAGTAAGCTCCTCTTTTTTGCCAAATGAAAACAACAGCCTGGTGGCGCCCTCCACCGGCATTCCATCCAATACGCGATTGAACCGCACAGTGACCATCTTGCGGAATGTTTGGGGTTTTTCCTGTTCTTTTTTCACTGACATTTCAAGCCCGCTTACTTCTGGTGAAGATAGTTCGCCGTTCTGAACGGACAGGTTCAGCAAGTTTATATAACGCCTTGCAAGCTCCACAGCGCGGTCATTTTCAGGAAGGCCTTCAGAAGCTGAATCGTTCGTGTATTCTTTCACTCCCTTGTTGAACACAATTCGTCCGGTGATCTTGTTCACTTCAAAAACTCCGGAAGGATCATCGGCCCTGCGGTAGCTGATGTACCGCGACTGTGTATCTGTAATAGTGTCCGGCAAAAATCGCAGGTCTTTATTAATTATAGAAAGCGTGGCGTTCAACCTTACTCTTGCACTTTCAACATTGTGCTGGTTTTTATTTTCGAGTGAATATACCCGGAAGCTGCGATTGGCATAATCGAGCGGCCGCAAGTCAGGACTGTATTCAATCTTAGTAGAGCCTGCGGTGGCGCGCACGCGCGGCTTACAGGCAACCGCAACCATTAACACCAGGGCAAGGCCCGCATATAATAACTGTTTCATAATTTTTTTTTTAGCAGTGAGGATTATTTGTTCATGCAATTGCCTGTTTGATACCATATCCTCAGCCAGGTATGGTTTGCCGGAGGATCGGTGGCGTGGCTGTAATAAGTATCGCCATCGCAGGGTGGGTACATTACGGCCGATCCTTTTTCATCGCTCCTTGCTTCGGCATTGATAGCGTCAAACCAGCTTTGCCATACCGCGTTCCCTCTCCTGATGCGCTCACCGAAATAATCAGTAACATCCTGGTCGGTTGACTGATACGAATCGGTCCCAAAACCTAAAATCTGGTGCACGCCGTCCATAGCCGCATTGTTTTGCGTCCATCTTGTCCACCAGTCGCCATCCCTGCGGTCACAGGGGCGCGGCACCACTTCACAACTTTCAAAAGCAATAAATTCGAGATCCCTGTTTCCCCAGCCCAGGTTGGAGCTGCCACCACAATTATCGAAATGCACCCTTGAATCGTCTTCGCATTTGATGAGCCATTGATTGCCATGTCCGCCGAAGACAACAATGTCCATGTTGTCCACGAATGAGTTGTTGCTACCATCATAACACCAATCCCTGTCCCAGTAATAATCCTCGTAAGAAAAATGTTTCAAAAAATTATAAACAACGGTAGGATGGCCCTGTCCTTGTTGCCCTACGTACCCGCCTTCTTCATCCCCCGCCCGGAGGTTGGTTATACAAAAGATAACGATAAAAAAGCAGGCAATGCTTTGTAAGAAGCGTTTCTTTTTCATAAAACATCTTTGAGTTAACAATGAGAACACTGCAATACAAATATTACATTACGAACAAGGCGAAGGCAACAGTTAAAACCCCAGAATTGCGAAGGTTATTTAACGGTCTTACTATTTCTTTTTTTCGCTGCACAGCCTGCTGTTGCTTTTTTGTTAAAGAACACTGCCGCTCCAAAACGTAACCTATATCTTGAACCGAATAGGCTAAATTTGACCACTTCACAACTTAAATCTTCTGCATGTCGCTTGGTAAAATACTCTGGGTAGATGATGAAATAGAAAGCCTGCAATCACAGATCATGTTCCTTCAAAACAAAGGCTACGAAGTAAATGCCATGACCAACGGGTTTGATGCCATTGATTTTGTAAAGGAAAATCCTATCGATGTAGTGTTGCTTGACGAAAGCATGCCCGGCATCACCGGCCTTGAAACCCTGGCTAAAATAAAGGAAGTGAACTCAGGCGTTCCCGTTGTGCTCATTACCAAGAACGAAACCGAGAACCTCATGGACGAGGCCATCGGCAGCCAGATAACAGATTACCTCATTAAGCCGGTAAACCCTAACCAGGTGCTGCTGAGCCTTAAGAAGATAATCGATAACCGCAGGCTGGTGGCAGAGCGTACTACCACGGCTTACCAGCAACAGTTCCGCAACCTGTTCATGGCGCTGAACAGCAATCCTGATTACAACGAGTGGATGGATATTTATAAAAAGCTTGTTTATTGGGAGCTTGAAATGCAAAAGAGCGACAGCCCCGAGATGCAGGAAGTGCTTCAATCACAAAAGAGCGAGGCCAATACAGAGTTCTTCAAATTCATTTCAAAGAACTATTCAAAATGGATGGGCCCGCGCAGTACAGAAGCACCCGTGATGAGCCACAGTCTTTTTCAATTTAAAGTGTTGCCGCACGTGGAGAAAGGGATACCTACATTTTTTGTGCTGATAGATAACCTGCGCTTTGATCAATGGAAGACCATTCAACCAATCTTTGCCGAGAGCTTTCGCATTTTAGAAGAAGATAGTTTTTACAGCATACTTCCAACTGCTACGCAGTACAGTCGCAATGCGATATTTGCCGGCCTTACACCTGCGGAGCTGGAAAAGCAATATCCCAATCAATGGAAGAATGATGATGAGGAAGGGGGAAAGAATTTGTTTGAAGAAGAGTTCTTCCGCATGCAATTGAAGAGATTGCGCAAGGAGAATTTGCGCTTCTCTTATACAAAGGTGTTGAACTTTAATGCAGGCCAGGAACTGGTGAACAATATTCACAACCTGCTGACCAACGACCTGAATGTTATTGTGTACAATTTCGTGGACATGCTAAGCCATGCGCGTACGGAAATGGAAGTGCTGAAAGAGCTTGCCGGTGATGAAACAAGTTACAGAAGCATTACCGCCAGTTGGTTTGAGCACTCGCCATTACACCAGGCATTAAAGAAAATTGCCGATAAAAAGATAAATCTGATCTTAGCTACTGACCATGGCAGTGTGCGCGTAAAAACGCCCAGTAAAGTTGTGGGAGATAAACAAACCACTACCAACCTGCGCTATAAGCACGGCCGTAATTTGAATTATGATCCAAAGGATGTACTTGCTTTTCGTGATCCCCGCGAAGCGGGATTGCCGGTGCCTACGGTAAATTCATCTTACATTTTTGCAAGGGAGGATACTTACCTGTGTTATCCTAATAACTATAATCATTATGTAAATTATTATCGCAATACTTTCCAGCATGGGGGCGTAAGCCTGGAGGAAATGATTGTGCCGATAATTAAGATGACCAGTAAATAAGATCACGGATGGAAAGGATGACACGGATAACTTTTACATACTTGTAAAATGTTTACAAAATTGCGTATGCATCCGTGTCATCCTTTTCATCCGCGATCCCAGGTAAATAATAGCGCAGATTTTTATGATTACACAGATTAGCTCTTAAGATCAGCGAAGCTGATCAATCTGCGTAATCATAAAAATCTGCGGAAAATCTGCGCTATGCTTGTTGTTGATGATGCATCACCTCAAGATAGAATTTCCGCGTTTCAGGTGTAAGCGTCTCGATATCGATATTGAGCTGCGGTATAAGATCAAGAAGCGTATTGATTCGCCCCTCCATCTGCAAAAACTTATTCAACACAACAACCTTCCTCTCCTCCAATATACAATACCCGCTCTGGAAACTCCCGCGCTCATACCGCAACACATAATTCCCCTCATCAAGAACCTTCTCAAGCTTATCAATTGTAGACTGGGTATATTTCATAGAATGCAAATTATAATCCTGCAAATGTAAGTTAGCATTGAGTTTTCCACAATAACTTTACCACGTGAGCTATCCGCAATTAAAAATAACATTTCTTGGAAGCGGCACCAGCAGCGGCGTCCCCATGATAGCATGCGCGTGCCCTGTTTGTACATCCACCAATAAAAAAGACAACCGCCTGCGCTCCAGCATCCTGGTACAATCCGCCAACACCACCCTGGTAGTTGATTCCACACCCGATTTCCGGTACCAGATGCTCCGGGCAAAAGTAAAACGGCTGGACGCCATCATTTTTACGCACCCGCACAAAGACCATATCGCGGGCCTTGATGATGTACGCGCCTACAACTTCTTTACCCGCCGGCCCATGGAAATTTTTGCCAATGAAATGACCCAGGAAGTCATCATCCGCGAGTTCCCTTACGCTTTTGCCGATACAAAATATCCCGGCGTTCCCGAGATACGTTTAAATACTATTGCTTTCGATGAATTTATAGTAGGTGATATTCCCATTCAGCCCATTCTTGTGTGGCACATGAAGATGCCGGTGCTTGGCTTCCGCTTCGGCGATTTCACTTACATCACCGATGCCAACCGCATTGACGAAGCAGAAAAGCAAAAGATCCGCGGCAGCAAAGTAGTTGTGTTGAATGCGCTGCGCAAGGAATCACACATCTCCCATTTCACGCTCGATGAAGCGGTAGCGATAGTAAAAGAATTGCAGGTGCCGCAGGCATACTTCACGCACATTAGTCACCAGTTAGGCAAGCATGAAGACATAAACAACGAGTTGCCGCCGGGGATTGAACTGGCATACGATGGTCTTTTTCTCACTATTTAGTGGTGTTTTTCCCATGGAATCCTTTTGCGCGGAGTTTAGTTTCGCATTGTTATGCGGGAATACTTTTCATTCACAAAGAAGGAGCGGGTAGCAGTGATTGCGCTGGTAGTAGTGATACTGGCGGCTTATGTTCTTCCTTATTTTTTTAAGCCTGAATTCAAACAGCCAACGGCAAAAGAAGTAGCGGAGTTCAAAAAGCTGGAGCAATTGGTAAAGACTGGTAGCAGTGTTGTTGAAGCCAAGCCGCCGCCACCTGCACATTTATTTTATTTCGATCCAAACACCTTATCTGCTGAAGGCTGGCAACAATTGGGGCTGCGTGCTAAAACCATCGGCACTATCGTAAAATTTTTATCGAAAGGTGGGCGGTTCAATGAGGCGGGCGATCTGAAAAAGATCTACGGCCTGCATGCAGATGAATTTGCAAGATTGGAACCCTACATCCGCATAGCAAAGAAAGCTGCTGCGCCACAATTTGTTTACGAGAAGCGGCCGCCACCACGCACAAAAACCATCATTGACATCAATGAAGCAGATACTACAGCATTCATTGTATTGCCCGGCATTGGCAGCAAGCTGGCAAGCCGTATCGTTGCTTTCAGGGAGAAGTTAGGCGGATTCTATTCTATTGAACAAATAGCGGAAACTTATGGGCTGCAAGATTCTACTTTTCTCAATATCCGGGACCGGTTGACGCTCTCTAATCCTCAGCCTCACAAAATAGATTTGAATACCGCCAGTTTGGAAGTGCTTAAACAGCATCCTTACATCAGGTGGAACATCGCCAATGCTATCGTCAAATACCGGCAGCAGCATGGGCCGTTCAAATCTGTTGAAGACTTATTGCAGGTAGCAATCATCACCCCGGACATCTATCATAAAATGATTCCATATATCGGTTTGTCGCCACCGGAATAGTTTTTGTGATATTAATCTAACCTTTGGCCAGTCCTGAGCGAAGTCGAAGGACCTTTTTTTCAGATATGAATAACAAGCTTCACAAACTGACTACTGATCAATTAATCCACCTCTTGAACCAGGAAAGGAAAAAGTTCATTGTCGCTATTGACTATGGCTCTTCTGGCAGTGATTTGCAGGAGATAAGGGACCAGATAAAAGATCTGGAAACTATTATTGCCGATCGCGGTCCGGCCGATAAATCCGGGATTTCAGATAGCAGGCAATCGGTGGCATAAAGATCCATCCCTTTGCGGCTTGCCGCATTTTGTGGAATCTCATCCACAAACGGCTAATCATTTATTCAACATTACTTTCTCCAGTAACTACTCCATATTAAATTTTTTCCGGGAAGACAAACTAACACTTGTTAGCATTTCTAAAATTTATGTCTATCTTGCACCGAATTAGAAACCACAAATGGATTTTCAACAGGCAGAACTTACGGAGCAGGTAGCTCAAACAGCCAGGGATTTTGCAGCGCAGCACATCAAACCCTATGTAATGGAGTGGGATGAAAGCCAGGAATTCCCGGTAGCAATGTTCAGGGAAATGGGCCGGCTTGGCCTTATGGGCGTACTGGTACCGGAAGAATATGGCGGGGCAGGGCTCACCTATTTTGAATACGTGGCCGTTATCCAGGAAATATCCAAGGTTTGCGGTGCGGTAGGACTGAGCCTGGCGGCGCACAACTCACTTTGCACAGGGCACATCCTGTTATTCGGGAACGAAGAGCAGAAGAAAAAATACCTTCCAAAGCTTGCCACCGCAGAATGGATCGGTGCATGGGGCCTCACAGAGCCCAACACCGGCAGCGATGCGGGCAACATGAAATGCACTGCAAAAAAAGACGGTGATCAATGGGTAATCAACGGTACCAAGAACTGGATCACGCACGGCAAGAGTGGTGATGTGGCAGTTGTAATTTGCCGAACCGGCGAGCCACGCGCAAAGAACAATGCAACCGCATTTATTGTTGAAAGAGGCACTCCCGGTTTCAGCGGTGGTAAAAAAGAAAACAAATTAGGTATGCGCGCCAGTGAGACTGCTGAAATGATCTTTGATAATTGTCGCATTCCTGATGCCAACAGGTTGGGTGAAGTAGGAGATGGATTTTACCAGGCCATGAAAGTGCTGGATGGAGGAAGGATCTCTATCGCGGCGTTGAGCCTTGGAATAGCTAAAGGCGCTTATGAAGCAGCGCTTCAATATTCAAAAGAGCGCCACCAGTTTGATCAGCCTATTTCCAATTTCCAGGGAATTGCATTTAAGTTAGCGGATATGGCTACTGAGATCATGGCTGCAGAATTACTCACAGTGCAGGCAGCGGACATGAAAAATAAAGGAATGCCAATGACCAAGGAAGCGGCCATGGCAAAATATTATGCAAGTGAGGTGGCGGTTAAAACCGCTAATGATGCAGTGCAGATCTTTGGTGGATATGGATACACAAAAGATTTTCCTGTAGAGAAGCATTATCGTGATGCTAAGCTTTGCACTATTGGAGAAGGAACATCAGAAATTCAGAAGTTGGTGATATCCCGCGAGGTATTGCGCGGTTAAAGTTTTTCGATTGCTTGCTATGTCAAGGCCAGCCTTTCGGGGCTGGCTTTTTTTATTCTTTAAAGAGGAACGGTCGCCGAAGGCGACCGTTTTTGTTTTAATCTAAGAAGTCATCTTCCTCCTTAGGTGAATACTTTTTAAACATCTGCTCTATCGCTCCAGAAAACAAAGGAAATTTCTCCTTTGCATAATCCTTAATAATAGTAATAGCCTGCAATGCCTGCTCATTAGAAAGGCCGGCCTGGCTCGTCAATCTATCAATCAATTCCTGCATAAATTAAGCTACTTTCAACAGGTTCATGCGGCTGCTGTCAAACTTCTTCTGCACGTAAGTCAAATCCATGTGGAAGGTCTTCTGGTTAGAAGATGGCAGCTCATACATGGCATCGGTCAAAATACTCTCACAAATGCTACGCAGTCCGCGCGCGCCCAGTTTGAACTCCATGGCCTTCTCCACCATAAAATCCAACACCTCGGGATCAAACGTAAGCTTGATGCCTTCCAGCTCAAATATCTTTTTGTATTGCTTAATGAGCGCGTTCTTGGGCTCTGTGAGAATGGAACGCAGCGTGGGCTTGTCGAGCGGGTTCAGGTAAGTAACCACCGGTAAACGCCCGAGCAGTTCAGGGATCAATCCAAATGATTTCAGGTCCTGCGCATTCACATACTTCAACAGGTTCTTCTTCATGTTCTCCTGCTGCTCCTTATTCACGTTGAAACCAATGGAATTGGTGTTCACCCTCCGGGCGATCACTTTATCGATGCTGTCAAATGCGCCGCCGCAAACAAAGAGTATATTCTGGGTGTTGATCTTGATGAGCTTTTGCTCCGGATGCTTGCGGCCGCCTTGCGGTGGAACCAGCACATCGGTGCCTTCCAATAACTTCAGCAAACCTTGCTGAACACCTTCGCCGCTAACATCGCGGGTAATGGAAGGGTTGTCGCCTTTGCGAGCTATTTTATCAATCTCATCTATGTAAACTATGCCGCGCTCTGCCGCAGCCACATCATAATTGCAAACCTGCAACAGGCGGGTGAGGATGCTTTCAACATCTTCACCTACATATCCGGCTTCTGTGAACACCGTGGCATCAACAATAGCAAAGGGAACATTCAGCATGCGGGCAATGGTTTTTGCCAGCAGGGTCTTGCCCGTACCGGTTTCGCCTACCATGATGATGTTGCTCTTTTCTATCTCAACATCACCTTCTATTGTTTTTTGCTGAAGCCTTTTGTAGTGATTGTAAACTGCTACTGCCAGCACCTTCTTCGCATCGTCCTGGCCTATTACGTATTCATCAAGGAACTTTTTTATTTCCATCGGCTTTTTGATGGTGAGCTTAAAGGAGCTCGCGGGAGTTTCCTGGTCACGGATCATCAGTTCCTGGTCAATGATCTCGCGTGCATGGTCCACACAGTTCTCACAAATATGTCCTTCCTGCCCGGCAATGAGAATTTTCACTTCATCCCGGCTGCGTCCGCAAAAGGAGCAATGCAACGAATTTTTAGGCATCTTGATGTTTGAATAAGGGAAAATAAGGTTGGCCTTCATTTCAAAGGTCTGAAACTTTTGCCAGAAATGCTACTAAACAAATCATAATCCTCGTGAGAAATGAATCGTCAGGCGTGAAGCTATTTCACGTTTCAGGCCTGACGTCTCAGGGACTACAGTTTATCCACAATCTGGTCAACAATTCCGTATTCCAGGGCTTCTTTAGCATCCATCCAGTAATCGCGGTCAAAATCTTTCATCACCTTCTCAAAGCTCTGTCCGCAATTGTCTGCCAGGATCTTTGCGCCCAGCTCTTTCACCTTGCGGGTTTGAATGGCCTGGATCTCCAGGTCGGCAGAAACACCCTGGATATGGCCGCCAAGGCTCGGCTGGTGTATCATTACTTCCCCGTGCGGGAACATGAAACGTCTGCCTTTAACACCGCCGCTTAACAGGATGGAACCCATGGAGGCAGCCAATCCCATACAGATGGTGCTTACCGGGCTTTTCAGCATGCGCATGGTATCATATATCACCATACCGCTGGTTACCACGCCGCCGGGGCTATTGATATAAAAACGGATCTCTTCACCGGGCTTGTCATAGTCGAGCAGCAGCATTTTATTCACCACTTCCTTGGCGGAGCGGTCATCAACCATTCCCCACAGGTAAACAGCGCGGTTAGCAAAGAAGTATTTTTCCAGCCGCTTCATCAGCATCATCGCATCGCCCTGTGGCCTTTCTTCTTTTTCTTCCTCTTCTTCGTCTTCTTTATTCCAGAGAGGCTTAGAAGTATATTGTTTCAGGTTCATCTGTTCTGTTTTGGATTAATTATCTTTTTTTTCCTTCCTTGGGTTAGTGAGCAACACTTCATCTACCAGGCCATATTGTTTTGCTTCGATGGATGTCATCCAGAAATCACGGTCGCAATCTTTTTCTACCTGCTTTGGATCAACACCGGTATGGAAGGAGATGATGTCGTACAATTCTTTTTTGATCTTCCTGATCTCGTTCACTGTTATCTCGATGTCGCTTGCCTGTCCGCCAATGGCGCCGCTGGGCTGGTGCATCATCACGCGGGCGTGCTTCAATGCGGTGCGCTTGCCTTTGGTACCGGCGCACATGAGCACTGCGGCCATGGATGCAGCCATGCCTATGCAAATGGTGGAAACATCGGGAGTAATGTATTGCATGGTGTCGTACACACCAAGGCCTGAGTACACGCTGCCGCCGGGGCAGTTGATGTACATCTGGATGTCGCGGTAACGGTCAGTGCTTTCCAGGAACAGCATCTGCGCTGTAATGATGTTTGCTACTTCATCGTTCAATGGGTAACCCAAAAATATGATCCTGTCCATCATAAGGCGACTGTACACGTCCATGACGGCGATGTTCATCGGCCTTTCTTCAATGATATTCGGGGTGAGATTGGTAACGAGGTATTTGTTGTAATCGTTTAGCGTATTGCTTGAAATTCCCTGGTGCTTTACGGCATATTTTTCAAACTCTGAATTCATAAGTCCTTTTTATATGATTGGCTTTAAGGCATCAAATATGCATCCAAAATCTTATTCTGACAAAATGACCCTTTCGGGTAATGTAAAATGTAAAATGAAAAATGCAAAATCGAACTCCCTTTTACCTTTTACATTTTGCCTTTTACATTTTAGTGCTGGTGTTCGTGCTGTAAATGATGGAACTCTTCTGCCGAAATAATCTTTTCTTCTGGGTTAGCATGACTTGCTGCCCACTCCAGTGATTTCTCACCCTGTAAACGATGGTAAGTATCCTCCACAAATTTCTTGTCCTGCATCATGCGGTTCAGGTAATCTGCAATCCACTGCTGCGATTCATCCAGCACATTCATGCCCATATAACCCGCCAGTTGCTGCTTCGCAAATTCCTTAATATCATCCTGCGAAACCTGCAGGTTGTTCTCACGAAAGATCTTATCTGTAATAAGTGTCCACTTCAGCTGATTTACAAAATGCGGGTACTCCTGCTCTACCTGCTCCGCAGTTTTTGGCTGATCGCCGCCGTGCTGCAACCAGCGCTTGAGAAAGGTTTCAGGGAAATCTATTTTAGTATCGTCGATCAGCACATGATAAATTTCATGCTGCAGCATGTTATCGCTTTGCCTTGCCCAATGCCTTTCCATCTCTTCGCGAATGGTAGCTTTGAGCTCATCGGCGTTGTTGATCTCTTTATTCTGATATGCTTTTTGAAAGAACTCCTGGTTCAGCTCAGCTCTTTCTATCAGGCCGATCTTGGTAATAGTAAGCCTGAAATATTTATCGGCAGCAGCAGGATCATCTTTTGAAAGACCCAGGTCGCCAATGACCCAATCCCTCTCACGCGCATCAAATGCCTGCGAGACCTGCAATACCAGGCTATCGCCTTTTTTCTTGCCCATCCACTGCTCACGAACACCTGCTGCAAAATATTTTACCAGCAGCGAGTTTTCTTTTTCAATGCCGCCTTCTATAGTATTGCCTTCTGCATCGGTTTCAGTAAAGGTCAGGTTCAGCACATTGTCTTCTGATGTTACGGTCTCGGGCTCGGTCATGTTGCCGTGCCTGAGCTGCAGCCTGTTCACTTCATCGTCCACCATTTCATCCGTAACATTCACTTTATGCCGGTGAACATGGGCCTTGCTTAGGTCGGGCAGCTGGAACTCCGGCTTCAGGCCTATTTCGAAAGCAAAAACATAATCGGCGGGGGTTTCTACATTTATTTGCCTGGCATCATTTTCCGGCAGCGGCAGTGGCTGCGCAAAAATATCCAGCTTTTCAGTGGTCATGTAGTTGGTGAGCTCTTTCTCCACGGTGCGCAGCACCTCATCAGTAAGCACACTTGAGCCATACATTTTTTTTATGAGCGAAGGGGGCACCATGCCTTTCCGGAAACCCGGGATATTGGCCTGCTTGCCATAAGTTTTTAAAGCCTTTTCAAACGAAGGCATATAATCTTCCTTCGCCACATTTATGGTGATCTTATCGATTAGGTTCCCGATATTTTCCCTGGTAACAGTAGCCATGCACTAAAAATTTGAAATAAATTGAAATAAAGATTAAGGGCGGCAAAGGTAAGGAAATCCAGGGGTATCAGGCCTTGCGGTCTTTAAGTACCAGCAGGGGCACATGGGTATTGTAAACCATGGCAGTAGTATGGGTTTTGCGGAAGAGCCGCTCCATGAAGCTGTGCTCATGGGTAACCATTACCAGCAGGTCTGTAGGCTGCTGCTCAAGATAGGTTTCTATGCCGTGGCGTACATCGGTATCTGCTACCAGGTGAAACTCGTGTGGCACGGCTTTGAACGCGGGATCAAGCTGTACTTCTCCGGCCATGTCCTGGCCTTTCATGTCATCTTTGCTTTTCTGTACGTGCACAATGTGCAATTTGGCATTGAACATTTTCAGCAGGTTCAGCAGGGGGTCATACACATGAAAACCTACTGTATAGCTGAAATCAGTGGCATAAGTTACACTTTGAAGGTCGTGGTAGGTGGCGTGTTCCGGCACAACTAAGATTGGCTGATCGATTTTTTTGATGGCGCTGGTAGTGGTGCTGCCCATCCATTTTTCAAGCGTGCCTTTGCCGCGCATGCCCATTACTACAAAGTCTATGGGTTGGTCTTCGATAACTGCATCAATTTCATCGGAGGGGAAGCCAAGCCGTACGAGATAGCTGGCGCGGATGCCCTGGGCTTGCAGTTTGTCTGCTTCTTGTTTGGCCAGCTGTTCATTTTCTTTTTGGATTTCTTCTACGTTCACCATCATGTAGGGCACTTCGCTGACGGGAGTGGGGAGCATGTAGGCGTGGAGAAGGACCAGGTTAGCGTTGATCTTTTTTGCAAGCTGCGCCGCATAGTTGATGGCGTTCCTGGCGTTATCGGAGAAATCCGTGGGGACAAGGATAGTCATGAAATTGATTTCCGTAAAGGTAAGAACACGGATAATAAATATGGGATCATGGAGGAAAAGGAAAACATGGAATAATCAGGGATCACGGATGGAAAGGATGACACGGATAATAATAAGGGATCACGGATGGAAAGGATGACACGGATAATAATAAGGATCACGGATGAAAAGGATGACACGGATAACCTCGGAATTTGAAAACAGCTTCCAAACCCCAAAAACCATCCGTGTCCTCCGTGTACATCCGTGATCCCAATCTATGGTGCGGATGATAGGAATCGAACCTACATGGATTGCTCCGCCAGATCCTAAGTCTGGTGCGTCTGCCAGTTTCGCCACATCCGCAGAAGATTATTAATAATTAATAATCAACATTCAAAAGGAGTGCAAAAGTAGGAAATTCAACTAAATTCTTTCACTAAATTCGTGAAGTATGGACACTGTAGCGTCTGCGCCTAAATACAATCTGAACGAAGAGCAGGAAAAGAAACTCATTTTAAGGGAATACCGCGCACTGTTGCGGGCCCTCAAGGCAAAGCTCAAACCCGGAGACCGCAAGCTCATCCGTAACGCTTTTGAAATGTCTGCCGAGGCCCACAAAACCATGCGGCGGAAAAGCGGCGAGCCTTACATCCTGCATCCACTTGCCGTGGCAAGGATCTGCGTGGAAGAGATCGGCCTCGGCGTGCGCTCCACTATTTGCGCCCTTATGCACGATACGGTGGAAGATACAGACATCACACTGGAAGATGTAGAGCGCGAATTTGGTAACGAGATAGCAAGGATTGTAGATGGCCTCACAAAAATTTCCAATGTAATTGATGTCAATGCCTCGCAACAGGCAGAGAACTTCCGTAAGATATTGCTCACGCTTACTGATGATCCGCGGGTAATTCTCATTAAGCTGGCAGACAGGTTGCACAACATGCGCACCATGGACCCCATGAAGCGCGAGAAGCAATTGAAAATTTCTTCCGAAACAGTGTACGTGTATGCACCGCTGGCGCACCGCATGGGTCTTTATAATATCAAGACGGAACTGGAAGACCTGGCCATGAAATACCTGGAACCGGACCAGTACCGTGAAATTGCGCGCAAGCTTGCTGAAACAAGGCGTGAACGTACGCGTTATATCAACGAGTTCATCAAACCTATCCGCGAGAAATTAGAAAAGAACGAATTCGATTTTGAAATTTATGGCCGCCCTAAAAGTATTCACTCCATCTGGAACAAGATGAAGAAGAAAGGCGTTGCTTTTGAAGAAGTGTATGATCTGTTTGCGATACGCGTGATACTGAACTCGCAACCTGAAAAAGAAAAAGAAGATTGCTGGAAAGTATATTCATTCATTACCGATGAATACACCCCATCGCCGGAACGTTTGCGCGATTGGCTGAGCAATCCAAAGAGCAATGGTTACGAAGCCTTGCACACCACTGTGATGGGACCACAAGGTAAATGGGTAGAAGTGCAGATACGTACCCGCCGCATGAATGAAATTGCGGAGAAGGGCCTTGCCGCACACTGGAAATACAAAGAAGGTACGGCCGATGAAAGCCGGTTTGAAAAATGGTTCCACCAGATCCGCGAAATGCTGCATCACCAGGACACCGATTCGGTTGACTTCTTACAGGATTTCAAAACAAGCTTTCTTGCAGAAGAGATTTATGTGTACACACCCAAAGGTGATGTGAAGATGCTGCCCATTGGATCAACTGCACTTGATTTTGCATTTGCTATTCACAGTGCGGTAGGAAGCAAGTGCATTGGCGCCAAGCTTAATCACAAGCTGGTACCCATCAGCCATAAATTGCGCAGCGGCGACCAGATAGAGATCATTACATCGAACAAACAAAAGCCAACAGAAGATTGGCTGAACATAGTTGTAAGCGCAAAAGCAAAGAATAAAATTAAAGATGCGCTGAAGGAAGAGAAGCGCAAGATTGCAGATGAAGGAAAATACATGGTGCAGCGGAAGCTGGAAGGATTCGGTGCTGCATACAACCAGCACAATGTAGATGAGCTCACAAGTTTTTACAAGCTCAATTCAGGCTTGGACCTGTACTACCAGGTTGCCATCAACAATATCGATCTTAAAGAGCTGAGTGATTTTCAACTTTACGGCGACCGCATTGAAGCGCCCAAACCGGTAAGGCCCGAGCCTAAACCCGAAGCAACTCCGCTTGCGAAGAAAGATACCGAGCTGATAATTTTTGGTGAGAGCAGCGACCGGATCGTATACCAGCTTGCAAATTGCTGCAAGCCTATCCCGGGTGATGATGTATTTGGTTTTGTATCTACCGGTAAGGGATTGACCATACATCGCACTAATTGTCCCAATGCAGCAAAGCTGATGGCCAATTACGGGCACCGCATTGTAAAAACAAAATGGGCTAAGAACAAGGAGATATCGTTCCTTACCGGTTTAAAAATTACCGGGCTTGATGATGTGGGCGTGGTGAGCAAGATCACCAATCTTATTTCTGGTGAGATGAAGATCAACATCAATGCGCTGACCATTGAAGCAAAGGAAGGCATCTTTGAAGGCAATATCAGGTTGTATGTGCACGATAAGGAAGAATTGGACGAACTGGTGGAGAATCTCAAAAGCCTGCAAGGCATCCAGGCAGTAGAACGATACGATACTGAAAACGCATGAGACCTATAGAAAATCTAAGAAGGCGTATATTATACACTATTTTCCTTTCGCTTTACGCATTTCGAAAATTTTTAATCGATTTTTAATCCCGAGCAGCGACCAAAGGTTTCTCATTGTCAAGCGGATGTAAACCATCCTGTGACGGCATGGCCTAACATAGGATTGCCTAATTGACCAAAAAACCATTTTCGCATGAGAAAACTTTTGCAGGTACTGCTATTCGTATGCGCGGTAGCAATGCCAGCGCTGCTTTACGCGCAAGAAACGGTTACCGGTAAGGTAACTGATCCGTCAGGGAACCCGCTTGCAGGGGCTTCCGTAAAAATCAAAGGAACATCTACGGGAACAGCAACAGATGCCAACGGCAACTTCACAGTGCGTGTTCCAAACAAAAGATCAAAGCTGGTGATTTCGTTTGTAGGTTACGGTGAAACTACGGTTGATGCTGATGGTAACCTGAACGTTCAGCTCAGGGAAGACAACAGCAGGCTGAGTGAAGTAGTGGTAACAGGTCTTGCCAGCAGCATTAAAAGATCCAACGCTGCCAATGCAGTTACCCGCATCAATGCCAAAGAACTTGTGGGCACCACACGGCCGCCAACATTGGATGGCGCCATGCAGGGAAAAGTTCCCGGTGCGCAGATCAGTGCCAATACCGGCGCGCCCGGAGGCGGCTTCACTATTCGTTTAAGAGGTGCATCTACTGTTGCCGGTTCTTCTGATCCGCTGTTTGTAGTGGATGGTGTTATCGTGAATAACGACCAGTTTCCCACAGGCGCAGGCACTGGCGCATTCAACGGCGCCACTTCTGCCAATGCAGGCACACAGGACCAGGCGCCCAACAGGATATCAGACATCAACCCTTCAGACATTGAAAGTGTTGAGATACTCAAAGGTCCTTCTGCTGCCGCCATCTATGGAACACGCGCTTCCGGCGGGGTGATAGTCATCACAACAAAAAGAGGCAAGGGTGGTAAAACAAGGATCAGCGTGAACCAGGACGTAGGCACGGCCAAGGCCCGCCATTTATTAGGTTCTTCCGACTGGAGCCCGGCAAAAATTGCTGTCTACGGCGGCGCTCCCGGTTTAAGCGAAGCGCAAGCCCTTGCACTGTACAATGCAGCAGGCGGCAAGACCTGGGACTATGAAAAAATAATCTGGGGCAATACAGGTTTCATCGCCAATACCAACGTGAGCATCTCCGGTGGTACCGACAAAACAAAATTTTATGCATCCGGCTCTTACCAGCATGAAACCGGTATTCAAAAAAGAACAGGCTTCGACAGAAGGTCGCTTCGTGTGAACATCGATCATAAAATAAATGATTGGATAGATTTGAAAGTGAACAGCAACTACCTGCACACAGAAGCAAGCAGGAGCTACACTGGTAACGATAACAACGGTGTATCACTGAGCTACCAGCTTTCATACATTCCAAACTTTATTGACCTGAACAAAAAGGCCGATGGCACTTATCCTGAATCGCCGGGCACCGGGCAGAACCCGCTGGAAATAGTTGACCGCGGCGAGAACATTGAAAGAACAAATCGTTTTTTGTATTCAGGTGAATTGAACTTTGCATTGCTGCGCAGGGAAAAATATTCGCTGAAGCTTGGCTTCCGCGGCGGTATCGATTACCTGGTTTCTGAGCCAAGGAACTACATGCCGGAAGATGTGCAGTACCAGGCGAGAAGGGCCAACCCCGGCGCATCGAGGTACAGCACCAACAAAGCATTCAACACTTATGTGCAAAGCGCGCTTACGTTCAATGCTAATGTGGGTAACAACATAGACCTCACTACCGGCCTGATATTGTTGAACGATAAACAGAAGCGCGACATCAGCTGGATCCAGGGTACAGGCCTGTTGCCAGGTCAAAGAAACCCCAGCACCGCAGCAGTGCGTGTAACAGAAAGTTTGGTGGCTGCTCCTGAAAGAGTAGTAGCGCTGGATGTTAGCCAGGAAGCCAACTGGGATGATAAGATCATCGGCCGCGTTGGTGTAAGGGCCGATAAGTCCACGCTCTCCGGCCTCAACTTCGATAAATATTATTACTTCCCGCGCGCCTCGGTAGCATTCAACCTTACCAATTTTGGTTTCATGAATGGTATGAACACCATTTCATTGCTGAAGCCGCGCGTAGCGTATGGTGAAACTTCAGGCTTTCCTACACCTGATGCTACTTACTCGCAGTTGGCAGGTGTTACTTACGGCGGCCTGTTAGGTTCTGCTTCGCCCACAACACTGGGACTTGCAGCACTTGATCCTGAAAGGCTGAGCGAGCTTGAATTTGGCCTTGACATCGGTTTGTTCAACAACCGCGTTGTGTTGGAAGCTACTTACTACAACAAGAAAACAGAAAACTTCCTGTTCCCATACACACTTGCTCCAAGCAGCGGCGTAACGGCATACAAACTTGCACCTGTAGGCGACATGACCAACAAAGGTTATGAAGTAAATCTTACAGCAAACGTGGTGAAGAAATCAAATGTGGATTGGACAACTACTTTCCTGTTGTGGAGCAACAAATCAAAAGTTACCAGGCTCATAGTGCCGCCTGCATTTGTTCCCAACTCAGGCTTCGGCGCGTATGGAAGAAAACGCATCCAGCAGGGATATTCTCCAACCGCATGGTGGGGCTTCGATTCAACAGGTGCACTCATAGCTTACAAAGATGCACAACCGAAATATCAACTTTCGTGGATAAACAATGTAAGGTTCCTCAAGAATTTTGAGCTGACCATGTTCTGGCATTCCAGCCAGGGTAATTACAACTCATCACTCACAAGGCTTACAAAAGATGAAGGCGGAACTACTACGGACTGGAGCACTCCGGGCAAGAGTGGTGATCCGATTGGTGTAGAACGCCAGAACACCATCATCCAAAACTTCGTGTTCGATGCAAGCTACATCCGTCTCCGCGAAGTGGGATTGTTCTACAGCCTGCCCAAGAGCATGCTGTCAAAAACATTCAGGAACGCTATCGAAGGAATAAGAGTAGGTGTATCAGGACAGAACCTCATTACCATTACTGATTATTATGGTTATGATCCTGAAGTTTCCAACTTCAACACAGCAATTCCGGGTGGTGCACTTGTTAGCGGTGTGGACCTTACTCCATTCCCCGCTACCAAACGCATGTTCTTCCACATTAATGTTGATTTCTAAAAAATTAAAAATTGAACTATGAAAAAATTCCTCATAAATAAATTCACCGGTCTGTGCCTGGCAGGTTTACTGTTTGCCGCGGGCTGTACAAAGACCAGCTATGTGCCGGACCCCAATAACCCCACGGTTGAATCAGTATTGCAGAACGCTACCCGCACCCAGATAGATCAATTGGGCGTGGGCCTGCAATCAGTAATGCGCAATGGCTTCTTTTCTTTTTACACCTGGTCTGGATCAGTAGCAAGGGAAGTAGTTTATTATGCTAAAACAGAAAGCCGCTACTATCGTGAGCTGCAGGGCGAAATTCCTATCGATCCCGTGGGCATCATGTACGATTGGTGGTTCAGCTACAATCAAACAAGAAGAAGAGCGGAGATACTCATTCAATCAGCACAAAACACCGATAAGCTGAGCGCTGCCGAAAAATCTGCCGTTACCGGTTTTGCCAAAACCATCCAGGCATTTGTGATGCTGAATGCATTGAACATGGAAGGCACTAATGGCATCCGTGGTTCATTTTCTGACCTGAACTCTCCCGGCGATCTGCTGAAGCCTGGATGTTTCAAAGATTATGATCAGTCGCTGGTTTATGTGAAAACGCTGGTCGATGAAGGCAAGACTGCATTGGCTGCAGGCGGCGCAACTTTCCCTTTCAGAACAGTGTCTGGCTGGGCAGGTTTCAATACTCCTGCAACTTTCCTGAAGTTCAATCGTGCGGTGGCTGCAAGGATAGCCATGTACCAGAAAGACTGGAACGGAATGCTTGCTGCACTGAATGAATCGTTCCTTGATCTGAATGGTGCATTGACAACAGGTCCTACCTTCCTGTATTCAACTACTGCCGGTGATATTACCAATCCTATCTGGCAGGCAAAGGATGAAGCCAACAACCCGCTGCTGGTGCAGAACAATTTTGTGCCGGAAGCAGAGGCGGGAGATAACAGGGTGTTTGGTCCCAGCATTGCAGATGGTGGTACTGCAAAGGTGCGCCTGCGCACTACGCCTACAGCGCCGCCAACTTATCCTTCTATGGCGTATGAAACGCAGTTGTATGCTACCAATACATCGCCCATCAGCATTATTCGCAATGAGGAGCTGATACTGATGTATGCCGAAGCAAAGATCCAAACCAATCAATTGCCCGATGCTGTCATTGCATTGAATAAGATCAGGACAGCTCATAACCTGCCGGTTTATGCGGGTGCGGTCACACAAGCGGCTTTGATCACCGAGCTGTTGAAGCAAAGGCGTTATTCACTTTTCATGGAGGGCCACCGCTGGTTTGACATGAGGAGGTATAACCTGCTGAATACTTTGCCCAAGGATAAGCCTACGCATAATATTTTCTCACAGTTCCCCCGCCATAAGCAGGAAACTGATTGGGATGCCACGAATCCGTGTTGATAACTTATTCACCACAGAAAAAACCTCCCTTGCAGGAGGTTTTTTCTATTATTTTTGCCGCGGTTAAAACCAATTTTCATTCATGGTAGATGCAATTCTTGGCCTCCAATGGGGCGATGAGGGTAAGGGAAAAATAGTAGATTACTTTGCTCCCAGGTACGATATAATAGCCCGCTTCCAGGGCGGCCCGAATGCAGGACACACTTTATACGTGAATGGGGATAAGATAGTGCTGCACCAGATCCCTTCCGGCGTATTTCACGAGAACACCTCCAACCTTATTGGGAACGGTGTAGTGCTGGACCCTGTAACGCTGCTAAAGGAATGCGCTACAGTGGCAAGGTTTGGTGTGGACGTAAAAAAAAATCTCTTCATTTCTCACCGGGCGCATCTCATTTTGCCTACGCACCGCGCGCTTGACAAAGCATCGGAGCTTTCAAAAGGGCACGACAAGATAGGCTCCACGCTCAAAGGCATTAGTCCTGCTTACATGGACAAGACCGGCCGTAATGGCCTGCGTGTGGGCGACCTGCTGGACAAAAGCTTCATTACTTCTTACATCAGGCTGCGCCTGAAGCACCAGAAATTGCTGGACAACTATGGCTTTACAGAAGACATTGCCGCCTGGGAAGAGGAATTTTTTGAAGCGCTTGAATTCCTGAAGCAACTGAACATAGTAAATGGCGAGTATTATATCAACAGCCAGATAAGCGAGGGTAAAACAGTATTGGCAGAGGGAGCGCAGGGCAGCATGCTGGATATTGATTTTGGAACGTTCCCCTTTGTAACTTCATCCAATACTACCACGGCAGGTGTTTGTTCAGGGCTTGGCGTAGCGCCGCAAAAGATCCGCGAAGTAATTGGCGTTACAAAAGCTTATTGCACCCGTGTGGGTGGCGGTCCCTTTCCAACCGAGCTTACTAATGAGACCGGTGAAGAGCTGAGAAAATTGGGAAATGAATTTGGCGCAACAACCGGCCGGCCGCGCCGTTGTGGCTGGATTGACCTTGTGGCGCTTAAGTTTGCATGCATGGTGAATGGAGTTACCAAAATGGTAATGACCAAGGCCGATGTGCTCGACAGCTTTACTGAGCTGCAAGCGTGTACCGGATACAAGATAGATGATATTGTTGTGGATGCGGTTCCGTTTCAAATGACGAGGGTAAACATTGATCCGCAGTACACAAGCATGCCCGGGTGGAACACAAACACCACAGAAAAGAAGTCTCCGAATGAGCTGCCCGGCAAAATGGTACAATATGTGAACTTCATAAATGAATATGTGGGCGTGCCGGTAAAATATATTTCCAATGGACCCGGCAGAGACCAGATAGTTACCGTTTAAGCTGTTCAAAATCCTTGTTTTTGGGCCTAAAATTTTTCTTTGAAAAATTTGGAGGATTAAAAACTTCGCTGAAATTTTACAAGAGTTAATCCTGATGTATGGCGGCAAAGTCACAAAAAAATACACCCAAGAAATCTGCTCCTAAACCGGCAGATGAAGCATCAAAAAAGCTTCCCTCTAAAGCTACTAAGAAAGAAGACGATGATGATGAAGATGAGCTGGAGGAGGATGATGATGCACCTGTGAGCAAGTCAGCTTCTAAGAAAGCAGGCAAGGCATCTACTAAAAAATCCGGTGAGGAGGATGACGATGATGATGAGGAAGGAGATGATGTGGATGAAGTAGATGATTGGGATAAAGTGGAAGAAGAGGATGAGTGGGACCCGGACTTCGATGAGTTTGACATTCCAAAGTCCAAGGCAAAGAAGAGCTCCGGCGGTGCCGGCGGCGCTGCCAAGAAGAGTAGTGGTGGTGCAAAGGATGAAGATGATTTTTCCTTTGAAGATGATGAGTTCAAGGACATGGGCCTGTTCAATGATTCCGTGGATGATGAGGAAGACGATTTCTAAAACGAACTGTTGAACCGCATAACCGCATCTTTTAGCCTTACAGGTTTCCCACAAATAAAATTGCAAATGTTGAATTGGGCCAGCCAGTTCAACATTTGTTGTTTTCTGGACAACCATCACTACGGCATGCAGCCCCACAGCTACGAATGCCTGCTGGGCGCCGGCGCATCGCAGCTAATGGAAGCTTCTGCAGGAAATGCATTCTCCCGCTTAAAAGAATTTTCAGATGACCATGGGGATTGGTTGTTCGGGCATTTTGCTTACGACCTGAAAAATGAAACCGAACAGTTAAGCTCTTCACATGCCGACCATGTTGGGTTTGCCGATATGTTTTTTTATGTTCCCGAAGTTGTTATCCAGCTTCGCAATGATGAAATGATCATTTCCGGGGAAGACCCCGCCGGCGTATTTAAGCAGATTACAGCCATTGAAACACGCTCCGCGAACGGCCATTCCAACATCGATATCAACAGCCGCTTCAACAAACAGGAGTATTTGCAGGTGATACACGCACTGCAGCAACACATCCTGCGCGGCGATTGCTACGAGATCAATTTCTGCCAGGAGTTCTTTGCTGAACAAGCTTACATCGATCCGTTGGCTGTTTATCTCACGCTTACTGAGATTTCACCAAATCCGTTCACTGCATTTTACAGGACAAACGATAAATATCTTTTGTGCGCAAGCCCCGAACGTTATTTGAAGAAGACCGGTAATACCATCATTTCCCAACCGATCAAAGGGACATGGGACAGGGATCCGGCCAACGCTTCGCTTGATGAAGAAAAAAAGCAGCAGCTCTTCAACAGCAAAAAAGACAGAACAGAAAATGTGATGATAGTTGACCTGGTGCGCAATGATCTTTCGCGTATTTGCGAGGAAAGTTCGGTGAAAGTAGATGAGCTGTTTGGGATTTACAGTTTTCCGCAGGTGCATCAAATGATATCAACTGTAAGTGGAGAACTAAGAAAAGACTTGCATTGGGTTGATGCCATCAACGCTACATTTCCCATGGGCTCTATGACCGGTGCGCCCAAGAAAAGAGTGATGGAATTGATAGAACAATATGAACGTACACGCCGCGGCATTTTTTCAGGAGCTGTTGGATATGTAAGCCCGCAGCGGGATTTTGATTTCAATGTTGTTATCAGGAGCATTTTGTACAATGCGTCCAGCAAATATCTTTCTTACCAGGCCGGCTCCGGTATTACGTTTTACAGCGATGCGGAAAAAGAATATGAAGAATGTTTGTTGAAAGCTACCGCCATAAAAAAATCCCTGCATGTTCTGCAGGGACCTGTTATGGATAACTAACCCTATTATTTTTTGTTAGATGAAGCCACTGCTTTAGGTGCAGGCGCCGCGTCGGGTGTGCCGCCAGTAAGCAACAACTGAACAGATTCATTCAGGATGTTGTATTTATTGGCAACGAACAGGCTCATTTTATCTGCCGGCAGCTTCAACTCATACGTAGTGCTGTTAGCCATGAGGCGGTCAAACTCAGGATTGAACCTGTTGAAGTCCTCGATGTCCATCAACACATGCTTTGCAATGATGGTTGAATGATACTTACCGGAAACGTTCAGCGATTCGGCATTATCAATTTCGTCCTGGGTCAGTGGCCGCAGTATGAGCGATGATGCGCCCAGTTGCTCGGTGGCTTCCTGTTTTGTAAGCGTGGTAAGCCCGCCCTGCCCTTCGAAAATATAATGAGTGCCTATGAACTTCTTTACGTGCATGCGCGATTCTGCAGGCAGGTAATACTGAAGGTTCCAGAAATTGCGGCTGCCGCTTCTGCGGATGGCGCTGTAAACATTGCCGGGACCTCCGTTGTAGGCGGCTATCACCAGCAGCCAATCGCCAAACTCATTGTACAGGTCTTTAAGGTATTTGGCGGCGGCGTGGGTGCTCTTATAATAATTAACCCGTTCATCAACCTTCCTGCTAACCTTCAGGCCCAGCACGCGTGCGGTGCCCGGCATCAGTTGCCAGGGTCCTACAGCTCCGGCCCAGGAAACAGCGGAGGGTTTTAATTCGGACTCAATCACAGCGAGGTATTTCAGTTCTTTGGGAAGACCATGCTCAGTCAAAATACCATCGATCATGTTGAAGTACGGGCGGCCCCAGCTCTTCATGTTCTCCAGCTTGCGGCTGTTCTTCTCCATGTAATCCTGTACAAATCCTACGGCTCTTGCGTTCAGCTTAACGCCATTGGAGCCTGTCATTACAAACAGGTCCTTAAAGCCAGATTCCAGGTTGGTATTATTCTTAGATGATACTTCGGTAGTGGAAGCAGCAGTAGACTGAGCTTTGTCGCCGGTTGTTTTTTGTTCGGTGGTATCACTGAGCATCGATGTCTGTGAAGTAGCGAGTTGGCCGGGAGAGAAGGGGTCCTTCTTTCCATGACCGCGTCCTGTAAACGACATGAGCGCAATGACCGTCACCGCAAACAATAAGAATCTTGTTTTGCTCATTAGTTTTCAATTTAAGTGTTACCGGTCGGTGGGGTGGCGGATTCTGGCAATTACTATGCCGAGTTCATAGAAACATGGATTGGGAGGTGTTTCCGGATAGAGGAGGTAATTCTGGATGCTGGATGGAAAGTTAGTCGAAAGACTTGTAACGATTGATAAGCTTGTTCGCGAACCTCAACAAATATAACTCTTGAAATCGGTTTGTCATAATCTGGGGGCCATAGGGCAGGCCGTTGGAATGGAGGAAGAGGGGTACAGAAATGGCAGGCACCCCCGTGAGGTTAGCATAAACCGTATAAATATCAGCCAGATACATGCTAATGGGATCCTGGCTTTTTTCACCCGTTTTGTACGCCATATCAGGCGAAACGGGCAAAATGACAGCATCGAAGTCCTTGAAAATCAGCAAAGTTCTTTCCAGAATTTTTTTTCTAACAGCCTGGGCTTTTTCAAAGTAAGCATCATAATATCCTGCGCTTAACACAAAGGTTCCCAGCAGGATACGCCGCTTCACCTCTGCCCCGAACCCGGCTGAACGATTTTTTTTATAAAAGCCCGTCAGGTCGGTTTCCGCCGCAGCTTCCAGCCGGCTGCCATACTTGATGCCATCGTACCGGGCAAGGTTGGAAGAGGCTTCGGCAGTTGTTAAAATATAGTATGCGGGAATAATGTAGTCCAGGTATTCGAAATCGATACCCTCCACGTGATGGCCATCGGCCTTCAATTGATCAAAAAATTGAAGGAAGGCCTGCTTCATTTCCGGGTTGAGGCCGGGATGATTAATGGCATCATTAAAATAAGCGATGCGGTAAGGTTTGTTTTCCGGTTCGGGGGTAAAAGCCTGTACCGGTTCATTGGAGGCAGTGGCATCCAGGTTATCGGGACCGGCAATTACTTCCAGCACCCGCGCCACGTCTGGCACTGTTTTGCCGATAATGCCTACCTGGTCAAAGGAAGATGCATACGCCAGCAGTCCATATCTTGAAACCCGGCCATAAGTTGGCTTGAGCCCTACCAGCCCGCAGAAGTCTGCCGGTTGCCTTACTGAGCCCCCGGTATCGCTTCCGAGGCTTAGCATGCAAAGGCCGGCCGCTACCGCGGCCGCAGAACCACCAGATGAACCGCCGGGAACCCTGGTTTCATCCAGGGGATTGAGCACCTTACCATAAGCTGAATGCTCATTGGTAGAGCCCATGGCAAATTCATCGCAGTTAACATGGCCGATGATGATGGCTTCTTCTGCCAGCAATCTCTCTACCACGGTGGCATTGTAAATGGAGTTGAAGTTTTGTAAGATGCGAGATGCCGCAGATACCGGGTGATCTTTATAACACAACACATCTTTAATGGCCACTACCACGCCGTGCAGCTTACCGATGGAGGTATTTTTTTTACGCGCAGCATCTAACTCCTTTGCACGTTGCAATGCTTCTTCTGCATACACGCGTACATAAGCATTGAGTGAAGATCGCGCCTGGATTTGCTGCAAATAAAAATGCACAGCTTCCTCGCAGCTACAGGAGCCGTCAAGAAGTTGTGCATGATAATTTTCTATTGAACTAAAACCAAACAATACAACTTAGGGAGTTGTAGTTTTTGCCGAAGTATTGTCTTTTTCCTGCATGCCTTCTTCAATCTCTCTTTTTACGTTCGACTTCGCATCATTGAACTCACGGATACCGCGGCCGAGGCCACGCATGAACTCAGGTATCTTGCGGCCGCCAAAGAGGATCAGCACAGCAAGAATGATCAATACCCACTCAGAGCCACCGGGCATTCCTATCAACAATGTGAAGCTATTTGCAGAATACATAAAGTGTTATTTAAAATGGAAGAATCAAAGGTAAGGCTTTTTTTGAACGGGAACCAGCGTTAAAGTTTAATTAGCAAATTAGCAAATTAGCAGATATGCAAATGTGCAGACGGGGAGCGCCTGATAATTCGAAAAAAAAGCCAACCGGAATCTCCAATTGGCTAATCTGCATATCTGCTAATTTGCTAATCAATTAAACTTCTGCCATGCGCTTTTCCTTGATACGTGCGCTCTTACCACTGCGGCCGCGCAGGAAGTAAAGCTTGGCGCGGCGAACACGGCCCACTTTATGGAGGTCAATAGACTCAATGTTGGGAGAGTACAGCGGGAAGGTCCTTTCAACACCAACACCATCAGAGATCTTCCTCACAGTGAAAGTGGCTGTTTGGCCAGAACCCTGGCGCTTGATCACATCACCTTTAAAACCCTGGATACGGGTCTTGTTTCCTTCAACCACTTTATAGTTAACTGTAACGTTATCGCCTGCTTTGAACTTGGGCAGCTCTTTCTGGCCTGTCAACTGTTCGTGCACGTATTGGACTGCGTTCATGACTTTTTTATTAAGGGTGGCAAAAGTAAGGAAAATTTTCTATCGAGCAACATTCACTGCCCGCTTTTCCCTTATTACCGTAACTTTTATTTGACCCGGATAGGTCATTTCATTCTGGATCTTCTGGGCTATCTCAAAGCTCAGCTTATCGCTGTCGCCATCTGTTACCTTATCTGCCTCCACGATCACCCTCAACTCACGGCCGGCCTGGATAGCATAAGCCTTTTCAACTCCCTGGTAGTTCAGGGCAAGCTGCTCCAGTTCCTTGATACGCTGCAGGTATTGCTGCATGATCTCCCTGCGGGCGCCGGGCCTTGCACCGCTAATGGCATCGCAAGCCTGGATGATGGGGGAAATAACATATTGCATCTCCATTTCATCGTGGTGGGCGCCAATGGCATTGACCACGGCGGGGTTCTCACCATATTTTTCTGCAAGCCTTGCACCTAACAGGGCATGGCTCAGTTCAGTTTCTTCATCGGGCACCTTGCCGATGTCGTGCAAAAGGCCGGCGCGCTTAGCCAGCTTGGGATTCAGTCCTAATTCAGAGGCCATGATGGCGCAAAGATTGGCTACCTCCCGGCTGTGCATGAGCAGGTTCTGGCCGTAAGACGACCTAAAACGCATCTTACCAACAATTCTTACCAGCTCCTTGTGCAGGCCGTGAATGCCCAGCTCTATTACTGTTCTTTCACCAATTTCAATTACCTGCTCTTCTATCTGGCGGCGCGTCTTCTCCACTACTTCTTCGATCCTAGCAGGGTGGATACGGCCATCGGTCACCAGCCTTTGCAGTGAAAGGCGGGCAATTTCCCGGCGCAGCGGATCGAAAGAAGAAAGGATGATGGCTTCCGGGGTATCGTCAACAATCAGGTCAACACCGGTAGCTGCTTCAATGGCGCGGATGTTACGGCCTTCGCGGCCTATGATCTGGCCCTTGATCTCATCACTTTCAAGATTGAAAACGGTAATGGAGTTTTCAATGGCCTGTTCAGCCGCGGTGCGCTGAATGGTTTGAATAATAATTTTACGGGCTTCTTTGTTTGCCTTGAGCTTGGCCTCGTCAATGATCTCCTGCTGAACTGCCAGGGCCTGGGTATGCGCCTCGTGTTTGAGGCTTTCTACCAGTTGCGACTTTGCTTCTTCTGCAGTGAGGCCGGCAATTTTTTCCAGCCTGCGGATATGTTCTTCCTGGTGCTTCTCCAGTTCCGTACGTTTCTGGTTAACTACATCGATCTGCCTGCTCAGGTTTTCTTTAATGGAATCATTGTCCTTAATCTGTTTGTCCAATTGCTCCATCTTCTGGTTAATGGAGAGTTCTTTTTGCTTGATCCGATTTTCAGATTCACCCAGCTTACGGTTCCTGTCCAGTACTTCTTTGTCGTGCTCCGCTTTCAGTTGCACAAACTTTTCTTTTGCTTCCAGCAGTTTTTCTTTCTTTAAGTTCTCTGCGTTGGTTTGTGCGTCCTTTATAATATTGCGTGCTTGCTCATCGGCGGCTTCAACCTGTTTGCGGGTGTTCTTTGCAAAAATGAACTTACCCGCTATAACACCTATCACGAGTGCTACCAAGCCGGTAATTATCAGAATAATATTCTGGTCCAACATTATTAGTTTTATTTAAAATGTTCACAATGGGATAATTCTGCTCCAAATTCATAACATTCTGGATTTGACAGCAATGGGGACGAAGATACAAATTTCCATCTGTCAACGGCTGGCAAGGCTGCTTCCCCACTAATTCCATGAACGGCAGTCTTCGTAGTTTTTGATAAATTAAATTGTGTCAAATTTTATTAATGATGAAAAGGATTGCCCTGGTGCTGCTGACAGCACTTCCCCTGTTTGTACTGGGAAATGAAGAACCCAAGAAGTTTGAATACAGTCTTAAAGGTGATATCACCAGGGTGAAGGACCCTGCTAAGAAAGTGATGTTGACTTACGTGGCCGATGGCAAGCGCGTTAACGACAGCGTAACCATTGACAACGGCACATTCAGCATAAAAGGCATGTTCACCGAGCCTACCCGGGTTAGCCTGAGGCTGGTAGTTGACTCTGCCGAAGCTGCTGCCGTGGGCATTACCCGCCGCCCCATCATGCAGCGTGATATCCTGACCGTATATGTAGAAAAAGGCAACATTACCATTACCACCGTTGACTCTTTTAGCAACTCGGTAGTAAAAGGCTCAAAGACGCATGATGAATACATGAAGGTGAATGCCCTGCTGAAGCCCTTTAATGACAAGGCTAATGAACTGAATAAGCAATATGGCGATGCTTACCGCGCCAAGGATGAAGCTACCATGAAAGCATTGGAGCCAAAGTTTGATGAGATAGATAAAGAAGTAAAGAAAGTGTACAGGGCATATGTTGAAAATAACCCCAACTCGCCTTACACGGTTTTTGCCCTGAGCTCTTATGCAGGCTATGTAATAGATTATGACGATGTGAACCCCTTGTTTGAGAAGTTGCCTGCAGGTGTAAAGGCTGCCCCCACCGGTGCCGCGCTTGCCGCAAAGCTGGAGATAGCAAGGAAGAGCCGTATAGGCATGATGGCCATGGACTTTACACAGAATGATACTGCCGATATGCCTGTGAAGCTTTCATCGTTCCGTGGAAAATATACTTTGGTAGATTTTTGGGCAAGCTGGTGCGGTCCCTGCCGCAAGGAGAACCCCAATGTGGTGGCTGCTTTCAATAAGTTCAAGGATAAGAATTTCACTATACTCGGCGTATCATTGGACCGCCCGGGGCAGAAGGACAGGTGGATGAAGGCTATTCATGATGATAAGCTGGCCTGGAATCATGTGAGTGATTTGAAGTTTTGGGATAATGAGGTGGCTAAGCAGTATGGGATACAGTCTATACCGGCTAATATGTTGTTAGATCCCCAGGGAAAGATAATAGCGAAGAATTTGAATGGGGAGGAGTTGGCTAAGAAGCTTGAGGAGGTTTTGAAATAAATTATTGTTGCGGATGCGCATCCGCTCCCATTACGGGTCTGGGCGATCGGCGAAGCCGATCGCCCAGACCCGATATTATTTGAGGGCTTCATCCAGTTGCCCCTCCATTTGCTGCAATTTGCCTAATAATTCGTCTGGCAGTGGCGCATTCCCCCCGGAAGAAACTTCCGTAGCAAACCATATCAACACCATGGCAATGTAATCCTGCATATCCTTCCCGGCAAAAATGGTCTTGAACTCAATTATCTTATCATTAATGGTCTTAACCGTCTTGCGTACCATCTCCTCATCCCGGGGATCAGCCTTGATCCGGTAGCTCCGGTCCCCGATCACGATATTTATTGGAATCATTTCTTGCATAGTCCAAATAACCTCTTTAAATTTATCCACATTTTTTTAACACCACCCCAGGAAGACTAAGTTAAGGTAACTGTCCGTTCATCCTCCTGAAAAGCTATTGTTTCACCCCAAACACCAAAACTCAACTGAAATGTTACTCAAACTCAAGTCGAATGTGTTCATTGACCGACTAACCCTGGAAGTGAACTCAGCCGAACCATGCCTGCTCAAAGCAGTGCTGCGCGATGACGCAGGATGCATTTGCAGCGCCATGGAAACGGATGTTCTAACAACGCAACAAACTTTCAACTGGAACGGCCTCAACGATCTGCCATACGGAGTTTACTCCCTTGAAGTTCAGCACGGCTCAGATGAAACCAAAATGCGATTGGTGAAGCGCGTGTGATCACTCGCCCAGCATCGCAATACATTTATCGATTTCCCTGATGTATTGCGCCAATCTTTTTTCAAAAGCTTTTTTCTCTTCCTCGTTCATTTCTCCCTTTGAAGCCTGCAGTACTTGCACTTTTTGCTGCAGGAGCTCAATCGCTTGTTGCTGCTGCTTGTTCTCTGCCTGTAAGGCTGCCAGTTGCCCCTGCAACTGATCCTTCTCTTTTTGCAAAACGCTGTGCCGCTTCAGCAATTGCTGCAGCTTTTGATGTACCTGTTGTATATGCTGTTCCAGTTGCATGCGCTATGCCTTTCTTATATCTGCCTGCACATCTTTTTCAAGCGTGGACATGATGCGGCTCATCATGCCATCGATCTCTTTATCGGTCAAAGTTTTTTCTTCATCCAGGAATGTGAAGCTTACCGCCAGGGATTTTTTTCCGGCGCCAAGCTTATCACTTTCAAACACATCAAATAATTGTACCTGCTGCAATTTGCTCAAGCCAACTTTCTTTATGCTTTTTTCTACTTCGCCGTAAGAGGTGGTTTTGTTCACTATCATGGCAAGGTCACGATGAACGGGGAGTTGTTTGGGTAATTCATTCACCACAGCTTCTTTGTCCCTTGCATTTTGAATGATGCGCTGCCAGTCGAGGTCTGCGTAGAATACAGGCTGGCGAATGGAGAACCTGTTCAGCGTTTGCCTGTCAACACTTCCAAACACAGCCAACGGTTGATGGCCTATATAAACTGTAATGGCATTTTCCAGCTTGGAAGAATCAGTTTGTTTTAATTCGATATTGGTGAGGCCAAGCAACTGGAACACGCGCGCTACCACACCTTTGATGTAATAAATATCGGCAGGCGATTGCTTGCTCTTCCACGAACCTTCATTTACTGCACCAGTAATATACAAACTGAGGTGAGGTGTTTCATCGTACTTGCCTGGGCCGCCGGTTGAATAGGTATTTCCGAATTCGAAGAAACGCAGATCGTTATTCTTCCTATTCAAATTGTGAGCAATAGAACCAAGCCCTGTCTCCAGCATCGATGGGCGCATGATGTTGAGCTCAGCGCTCAGGCTGTTCAGCATTCTTACAGACTGCTGCAACTCTTCATCAGAATAAAATTCACTGTTGGTAATGGAGTTGGTGAAAATTTCATTGAAGCCAAGTCCTGCAAGATAATTTGCTGCTTTCTCTATGTACACGTGCTTGTACTCATCTGTTTGAACAGCCGGTGTAATAGTAATGGCCGCGGGAATAGTGATGTTATCGTATCCATCAATGCGCATCACTTCTTCCACAATATCAGCAGGCAGGCTGATGTCTGGCTTGCTGTAAGGAACAGAAACAACAATATCGCTTGCAGTTTCTTTTATCACTTCAAATCCAAGCGATGCTAAAATTTGTTTTACGGTATCAGCCTGGTAATGTTTGCCGCTTAATTTTTGCAGGTAGTTGTAGGTAACGTGAACTTGCTTCTTTTCGTGATAGCCTGGATATACATCTACCACTTCGGAAGCAATTTCACCACCGGCGAGTTGTTTTATCAAAGCGGCAGCGCGTTTGAGCACTTCAACAGTGTTTGAAATATCTACATTCTTTTCAAACCTTGTAGCTGCATCGGTGCGAAGGTTATGGCGGAAAGATGTTTTGCGAATGTCTACCGGGTTAAACCAGGCGCTTTCCAAAAAAATATTTTTTGTTTCAGGCGATACGCCGCTTTCCATTCCGCCAAATACACCACCTATTGCAATTCCTTCACCATTGCCATTGCAGATCATCAGGTCTTCTGCATGCAGCTTGCGCTCTTTTCCATCCAATGTAATGAAGGGGGTGCCTGCCGGCAGGTTCTTTACAATTATTTTTCTTCCTTTTATTTTATCTGCATCAAATGCATGCAGCGGCTGTCCTGATTCGTGCAGGATGTAGTTGGTGATGTCTACTATATTATTAATGGAGCGAACACCAATTGCTTTCAGTCTGTCCTGCATCCATTGCGGGGATTCTTTTACCTGCACATTCGCAATGCTGATGCCTGAGTAGCGGCCGCAGGCATTTGCATTCTCGATAACCACTTCAACCGGCAGGCTGTTGTTATCGATTGAAAAATCCGGGGTGAGATTTACGGGCTTGTAATCTTTATTATCATGATGGCTGAGATAAGCGCACACATCTCGGGCTACGCCCTGGTGGCTCATAGCATCCATGCGGTTGGGCGTGAGGCCTATTTCATAGATCCAATCGGTGTATACAGGAAATAAATCTGCTGCGGGGCTTCCAACCTTTGCATCGGCTGGCAATATCACAATGCCTGCATGGCTTTCGCCAATACCAATTTCATCTTCGGCGCAGATCATGCCCTGGCTTTCCGTGCCGCGGATCTTTACCGGCTTCATGGTCATGGGCTCGCCGCTGGTAGGAAAAATTGTTGTGCCGATAGTAGCTACAATAACTTTCTGTCCCGCTGCTACGTTGGGTGCACCGCAAACGATCTGTAACGGTTCGCCCTGGCCGATATTTACTTTGGTGAGTGAGAGCTTGTCTGCATTGGGATGCTTTGCGCATTCAATTACCTGTCCTACCACCAGTCCTTTCAGTGCGCCTTTGATGCTTTCATAAGGGGTGAGGCTTTCTACTTCCAGTCCTAATGAAGTAAGGATGCGGCTGAGCCTTTCCGGTTCAAGCGCAGCTTTTACAGGAGCGGGGAGGTAGTCATTGAGCCAGTTATATGAAATGGTCATGATGTTTCCTTATTGATAAGAAATTTATAGCCGACAAAGATAGCTTGTCCTGCGCAACCGCTGAAGGCTTGTTGGGGATTGAGTTTGCGGCGATGCATAATTTTTATATCAACCGATGGAAGCCTGAAACCCTTTTCAGCACTGGAAAGTGTTAAAACAAAGTTTAATGAGGCGCGCTGAATAGCCCGCCAGCAGCGGGTTACGAGCGGCCATACACATTCCAAAAATGATAAGAATGCCACCCCTGCTACATCTTATAGGTTCATGCACTCCACCAAATTTTTGCATACATTTTTTATAGCACAAGCTGTGTGTACAAGCTCATTGCCGGCACGCAAAACTTTTTTAAATTGTGGATACATTTGAATTTTCAGTGTATAACCCCCCAAAAAATGTGCGTGGAACGTAGTGTTTTTGTGGATTGTTAATGAATAATTATTCGGGTTCTAAATTTTTTTTTGACAAGATTGAGGGTTTTATATTCGCCTCCCCTAACCCCAAGGTAACATTGCGGTAATAGTCTGGTAACAGTTCCGTAATAGTAGAGCCCGCAGGTCTTGGTCAGGAAATCCAATAGTGATCTATCAGAATCACAACCTATCACGAACCGGAATTGCAAGCTATTTGATTAACTCATTATTCGTGACCCCCACATGGATCTGACTAACCTTAACAAAGACCGAAAAGCGCGGCGTAAATCGTCGATTGACCTCAGCACAATGGTATATGGCAAAGTGCCTCCCCAGGCCAAGGACCTGGAAGAGGCAGTACTGGGCGCCATCATGCTGGAAAAAAGCGCTTTTGACACCGTTGTAGAAATTCTCAAACCAGAATGCTTTTACGTTGATGCCCACCAAAAGATCTACCGGGCCATGCAATCGCTGGCTCAAAAGAGCCAGCCGATAGACATCCTGACCGTGGTAGAAGAGCTGAAGGTTCGCCAGGACCTTGACCTGGTTGGCGGGCCTTACTATATTACAAGGCTTACCAATGCCGTTGTTTCCGCCGCCAACATAGATGCGCACTCCAGGATAGTGCTCCAAAAATTCATTCAGCGTGAGCTGATCCGCATTAGCGGCGAGATCATCAGCGATTCTTATGAAGACAGCACCGATGTTTTTGACCTGCTGGACGAAGCGGAAAGCAAGCTGTTTGAGATCACCAATAACCACCTGCGTAAGAATTTCGATTCCATTGACCGCGTTTTGGTGAAAACTATTCAGCGTATTGAAGACCTGCGCAACCGGCAGGAAGATATTACCGGCGTGCCTACCGGCTTTGGCGGGCTTGACCGCGTAACGTATGGCTGGCAGAATACTGACCTTATCATTCTTGCCGCACGCCCCGCGGTTGGTAAAACGGCATTTGCACTGAACCTTGCGCGCAATGCAGCGCTGCATCCCACCAAGGCCACGCCCGTGGCTTTTTTCTCACTTGAAATGAGCTCCGGCCAGCTGGTACAACGTATTCTTGCTGCCGAAAGCGAGATCATGCTGGAAAAAATAGCTCGTGGTAAATTGGAAGAGCATGAGATGAAGCAATTGTATGCACGCGGCATCCAGCGACTGGCACAAGCGCCCATTTTTATTGACGATACGCCGGCATTGAACATTTTCGAGCTGCGCGCCAAGTGCCGCAGGCTGAAAAATAAGCACAACATCGGCATGATCATAATCGATTACCTGCAGCTGATGAGTGGGGCCGGCGAGAACCGCAACACCAACCGCGAGCAGGAGATCAGTAAAATTTCCCGCGACCTTAAAGGCCTTGCAAAAGAATTGGGCATTCCCATCATTGCGCTGAGCCAGTTAAGCCGTGAAGTGGAGAAGAGAAAAGAAGGCAACAAGATGCCGCAGCTGAGTGACCTCCGCGAATCGGGCGCCATTGAACAGGATGCGGACATGGTTATGTTCCTTTATCGCCCGGAATACTATGATATTACTTCCAATGAAATGGGTGAGAGCAATCGCGGTGAAACGCACGTGCGCATAGCCAAGCACAGGAATGGTTCACTTGAGACCATTAAGCTGCGTGCATTGTTGCACATTCAAAAATTTGTGGATTGGGAAGGCGATGATTTTGCTGGCGGTGGACTGCCTCCGGGAGGTAATTGGAAGCCAGTGCAGGATTTGGATGGACCTAAACTTTATATTCAACACGGCAGTAAAATGAATGATGTGCCGTTTGATGATGAGGATGCACCTTTTTAAAGTGATGCGCGAGCCGAAGGCTCGCGCATCACCTAACCGAAAAATGAGCGCGAAGCGCTCATTTTTCGGTTTTACCAAGAGCTTCGGCGTTTACACCTTCAATATATAGTGAACCAGGAAGAACATTCCATATCAAAGAAACCATTCTCCTCCGCTTATCAACCGCCTTATAATCCTTTACCTTATCAGGATACGGCAACGCCTCACCCCGGCCAAGCCACTTAATATCATAATTCACCAGTTTGGGATCAGGTATCATGCCTTCATTCACCTTAATAATATCCACTAACAATTTTGCAATGCTCTTCGCGCGCAGCTCAGACAACTTGGTGTTCATAGCCTGCCGCGTAGTATTGGGCTTGTCCATTTTATCAAGAACACTTTGATACAATGCAGATTCTTTTCCTATGGGCGACTCATCGGAATAGCCGGAGCAAACAATCACTGCAACAAACTTTTGCTTTGGATGCTCGCCAATGAATTTGAGGATGCGTTGTACAATTGGTTCCAGTGAAACTCTTGCTTCCTCCATTTTTTCAGCAGGAATAATATAGCCGCCGGTAGGGAAGAAGGTAGCAGTTTCAAATTGCGAGAAGGTAGATACTTCGTACAGGTCATTCAAAGACTTAAGATCGGTGAGCGCGCTTTGAATGATCACATTGGTTTGCTCCGCAAAACGCAGGATGGCTTCGCGGTTGTTGGAGCGGTCTACTTCATCAACCTTTGCCAGTTGTTCATCAACCTTCTTTTCTACTCCCTGCAAATTTCGGATCACTTTCTGGCCGATATCGGTATCAACTTCATTGTTGCGAACTTTTTCAGTAGTGAGCTGAATGGCGCGCTGAGCTTCCTGCTTCACCAGTTCCAGCGCTTCCTGTGTAGCTTTTGCAAGATTTTGCACCCTTGAGCTGGCGCACGATGCAAGTATCATGGTGCCGGCAGCAAATGCAATTAAAATGAGTGTGCGCATAAACAGCGTTTTTAAGTGTTTGTTTCGTGAGGCGCCAAGCGTGAGACGTGAGCCATAAAGAAATTAGGATATTGGGCAATGGGTTATTAAGTAAAGGGCCATGTCTCACGTCTCACGTTTGACGTTTCACGTTATTATTTATAAGCGGGTCCGAATGTCAATTCATCTTTTTTAGCCTTCTTAGTTACTGATTTATCTTTTTTTTTAACAGGAAGGGTTGCCAGTTGCCTGATAGTATCGCGCTTTACCGCATCGGTTGTAACATAAGCCCAGCTTGCAGGTTCAACTTTACCCGGGATCTTTACCTGCATGAATTTTTCCATTGATTCTTTTATCTCGCTGATGTTATCATTCTTAATAAAACCACAACTATCGATGCCCATTTCTTTGAACCATTTGCTCCAGATACGCGTGAGCAATTTGTATTCACCGTTCCAGTCTTCCTTTGGATTTATTTCCAGCAACACCACTTTCAGGTTGCTGAATTTTTTTCCGATAGGCATCAGGCCATAATCGCCCTGGTCGAACTTTGTGCTCCAGTCGGGATAAGTTTTCAGGCTGTTGATGAGCTGCGCACAGGAAGTAAAGCGGTTGCCCTGCACCGGGCGGTCTTCTGTTCTTTCAAAATCAAGGTAACCATCGGTGATGATGAAGAGCGTGTTCCTTGCATTCTTTTCCAAATCATCTGAAAGGTCTTCATCGAAATATTTCCAGATATCGGCGCCAACATAATCGGCGCTGTTATTGCTGATGATGGCTTGCTTGTAAAGCCCGGGCAATACTGCATTGAATGTTTTCTCCGATTGATCAACGGCATTTGCCTTCTTCATTGCTTCTTCCGATGAAAGTGCAATGCGCAGTTGCGCGGCATCCTCATAAATTTTGCGCGGCGTGGTCTTTTGCGGGGCAATGAGCACTTTCAATTTATCGTTCACAGCATAGTAAGTGTGCGTGGGATCTTTGCTGTTGATGTTGGAGCGGAAGAGTGATTGAATGGTCTTTACAACCGTAATGTCTTTTGCTACCTGTTGCTGGTTGTTGAACAGGATGCGGTCACTCAGGTCCAGCAGCACAATGTAGTTGTCTACCGGCGGGGGAGTGTTTTCTTTTTTTGCATCGCGCACTGCTTCCTGGAACTCATTGCAACTGGTGGCAATGATAAGCAAACAAGATAATATCAAACCGATTCGCACCATACCCTTGATTCTATGATTCTATTTGAAATAAGATTCCTGGAATTCTTTCAGCTCCCTGATGTATGCGTCTGTTGTTTCGTTGATCGTCTTTATTTGTTCTTCGCCTTTTTCCCTTCCGTAAAGTGTTGACAGGTAACCGCTCCAGCCATCCCGGAAATAATTGATATTTTTTTCGATGTTATCAACCGGCAGTACCATCCTGTCTTTTTCTTTGTTCAGTTGTTCTATGCGCTTTGATACCTGGGTGAGATTGGTTTCATGGAGCATGCGTTTTTCTTCCATCTCCAGGATCTCATCCTGCAACCGGCTGATGCGTTTGTAGCGCATCTTCATTTGATTGCGCTTGTTCCATTCCATTTGCAGCAGGTAGTAAATGGCGGTCCAGATTGCAAACACGCCAAAGCCAAGGAACAGCACTAAATAAAACCTTGCATCTTCCAGCGCCGGAACTATCAGGGATTTAAATTCTTCCCTGTTGGCTTTAATGAGCAGTTCATTCACAGCAGCATGTACCTGGAAGGCAAGCAACACATCGCCACAGAATACTAATGCCATCAGGCCAAACACTACTTTCCTGAACCGCACACCTTTTTCCGAGAACAAATGAATAGATGTGCCGAGTGCAAAAAATATCGTTGGAAAAACTATCAGGGGCGGATAGTTGATCATAAGGTAAATTAGCCTGCGCAGGTTGGGCAGCAGCTGCACATTGAGCCTGCCATCCTGGAAAACGGTGAGCGGGTCAACGCCGTTGAGCGCAAAATCGGCCACGCTCATGTAGAAGTACAGTAAATAAAAAGAGAGCCCTAACAATAAGAACAGCAGGAATGAATAGGTACCCCAGCTGAAAGTGTTGAACTTGGGGCTGCGCAATGCGGAGCGGGTATTTTCTATTTCATCCAGCTGGCTTTTGAGCAGGTTGATCTCCGTTTGCTTCACGGGCACAAGGCCTTTGGTGATATCGCGTGAGCTGTGGATCTCTTCTGCTTTGTTCTTTAGTTCATAGTATTTCTCAAGGAGTGCGTCTACCTGTTTTTGGATGCGCTTTTTTGTTTCTTCTGTTTTGGGGATGAGCTTTACAGCATCCTGTTCAGAGAGGATGGAGCCGCTGCGCAGTTTATTGAGCATGCCTTTGTAGGCTTCGAGGCTGCCTTTGTAAGCGCCGGCTTGTTCAACACCGTATTCCCGGAGATCTTTAACGATGACGTTGCTGAGGTCTGGCAAATGGTTTTTGCCATGGTCAAACAATTTGGATCTGGCGGAAATGATCAATGCAGTATGTTTTGGGTAATTGGATCCAGCACGGAATCAAATTTAGAGAATCGTACAACGCAATGCGGGAGCAGCAGCGCGCTGTGCAAACAGTGGGGATAACCGTGCGGCTATTTTAGTGCAGAAGAACGGACCTTTTCACCCTCTTTAGGTTTTCTGAAGCCGGTAAAAGTGGAGTATTTAATTTCATTCATTCCTTCTGCCAGGGAATCCAACTTGAGAAATAGTTTTTTCTCAAGTGCAGTAAGTGGAATTTCATAGGAAGAATCAGTAACGCAAACATAGGCTTCTGTACCATGAAGAAAAGAGAACCTGGTAGGTGACCAAAAGTTGCAGTTCATCTCGGCCACAAACTGTGATTGCAGTTTTTTATTTTCATAAATATTGTAGTAGAAGGCATAGCATCCGCAGCAGCCATAGTATTTATTTATTTCGTAAGACGTTTTTCCGTCATATTCTTTTTGCAGCAAATGCGCGGTACCACCACATGATTGAAGCAGTAAAACAATGCACAGTATTGCAAGTATTCTTTTCATTAATGCAAACTAATAACCCTTGTAATCACCCAACCTTTATTCTCCCTTTTCCAAACAATCACAAACCTTGCATAATGCCCCGGTGCATTTGGCTCCTGGCTGTTGTGAAACCGATGCACGCCAATTTCTATTGCGCCGAAGTTGGGCACAGGTGAAACCTCTATACTGCCGGGCAACAGCTCGCGCGTAACTTTTCCGCAAACATTTTTTTTGAATGCTTCAACTGATTCTGCTTTGCTTGTTTGCAGTCCGCCTTTATCGTGGTAAAATTCTAAATCTTCAGAAAAAAGATCGGAATAGGTTTTTATGTCACATGTATTGTATGCATGAAAGAGTGTGCTGTCCATACGAACTATCGTATCGTACAATGAAGCAGATCCTTGAGGATATGCAGAGGGCACAAATGCAGACTTTGGAGATGAACATGCAAATAATACAACTGAAAAAATGAGCAATAAATTTTTCATAACAAATCATTTGAAAGCACATAAATGAACGCGATCAATATCGGGCTGCCGATGAACGACATCAATGCAGTATCCCGCTTATTCTTAGCTGAAACTCCAAAAAACTCCGTGATGCGGTGCCGCCATAAAAAGTAAAGCAGGAAACCCCTAAAGGCCATCGATACAAAATACACCGGCACATTAGCATGGTGAACGCTCAGGTATCTAAAAAGCAAATACACCTGCGAAAGCTGAGCCAGCAGCGAAAAGGTGGTATCGGCAAACAAAATTATCCAACCCCACCTGTTCTTTTTGTACAGTAAATAAAAGAAAAACGGAACATACACAAGGCTCAATACATCAAGCAAGGCCATGATATAATACGGCAATCCTCCATTTGTGTACAGCGTGAGCGGCAGAAATATTCCTGTTTTGATCCTGGCAAAAATATCCGCCAGGTATTGGTACGCCGTGATCACCAGTAAAAAGTTCAACCATTTTACCGGGTGAACTTCATCAGGGGATTTCACCATCGGCTCAAAAAAACTTACCAGTTTATTTCGAACAAAATTGACGCGCGCTTGTTTAACCTGTTCTTTTTGCTGGATAGCTTCAAAATGATCCGCAACCTCAACCTGCTCTTGTTCCGAAACCTCGCGCTCTTTTAAAATAAGCGTGGCGGCTTCCACGGCGGAAGGCTGGTAATGCTCCGGCTGCTGCAGAATTTTCAGCAGTTCAAAGTTGGAATAGCTTTTATACTGATCGTAAAAATTAAATTCCATAAGGTGTATTGCCGAAGCTACCGAAATTTTTTATGTACCATTGCATTCATGCAGCTGCCAATTTTTTTTACCGAAGAAATTGTTCCGCTTCATCAATCGCTCATGCTGGATGAAGATACCTCGCGGCACGTAAGCCAGGTGCTGCGCATGCGTACCGGCGAGCAACTGCAACTAACAGATGGCAAAGGAAACCTGTTGACTGGCCAGATCACCGATGCACACAAAAAGCATACTGCGGTAACAATTATCAGTTCCACATTTTCAGAACTTTCTCCAAGAAAAATTACCATCGCCATCTCATTGCTTAAAAACGCCAACCGCTTCGAGTGGTTCCTGGAAAAAGCTACAGAGTTAGGCATCAGTGAAATTGTACCGCTGCTCTGTGAAAGAACGGAGCGCCAGCATTTCCGCCACGATCGCATGCAGGCGGTTTTAGTAAGCGCCATGTTGCAAAGCCGGCAAATTTGGTTGCCGGAACTGCGTGAACCGGTAAAGTTCAGTGAGTATGTAAGCGCCATCGATGCATCAACTCAAAAATTCGTTGGCTATTTGGATGAAGAACAAAAGAAAGAGCTAAGCGAAATAATAGACACCACACGCAATGGCGTAGCACTCATTGGCCCCGAAGGTGATTTTACTAAAGATGAAATAGATCTTGCCTTAAAGAATGGATTCATCCCTGTATCGCTTGGGCAAACAAGGTTGAGAACAGAAACTGCCGGTGTGGTTGCGGCCGTGCTTTTATCTCGCCTGGTCCGACACTGATTCTTCCGCTTTCCGCATCCTGGGCTCACGCAATTCCACAGGCTTTCTGAATCCTTTGCGCAGCCGCATGTTCAGCAACTCTACCCCAAAAGAAAAAGCCATTGCAAAATAAACGTAGTTCTTCAGGTGCAGGTCGTGCGCCTTATCGCTATCCCATCCTTCTACTATCAGCACTACCGATACCAGCACCAGGAATGAAAGCGCCAGCATTTTAAGCGTGGGGTGCCGGTGAATGAAATCGGAGATATTCTGGCTGAACAGGAACATGATGATCATGGCTATGATAACGGCCACTATCATTACAGTAAGATGCTGGGCTATGCCAACGGCAGTAATGATACTGTCGAAAGAAAACACCATGTCTACAAGCACTATCTGCAGTATGGCCTTGGCAAAGCTGGTTGCTCCTTTGCCTTTGGAACTTACTCCTTCAACAGTATCTTCATCGCCTTCCAGCTTATGGTGAATTTCTATTACGGTCTTGTACATCAGGAACAGTCCGCCTGCTATCATTACCAGGCTGGCCAGGTCAAATCCCTTTCCAAGTACGCTGAACACAGGCTTGCCTTTTTGCTGTACCAGCCAGCTGAGGCAGAACAGCAGGAGCACACGTACGCCAATGCCGGTGAACATCCACAACCGCCTTGCATTCAATTGCTGGTGGCGGGGCAGCCGGCCCATGATAATGGATACAAAGATCACATTGTCTATGCCGAGGATTACTTCCAGTATTGCCAGGGTAAGCAAGCTAATGAGCCCGTCTGTAGTAAAGAGTTCCTGCATTTGAATTCATTTGATGCGCAAAAATAGGGGGATTTGAATAGGGTTGGGCGCATGGGGTTTGACCGGTACGGGTTAAAAAACCATACCACCACAATAATGATCGTAGATCACAGTTATATCACGGATGAAAAGGATGACACTGATGCAGCCCGGAAGAAGTGGTGTTCTCAGAAATTCCAAAAGCCATCCGTGTAATCCGTGTAATCCGTGATCCAAAATCTAATATCCATGATTAAAAACGTGTTGATGGCAATCTGCATGCTCGTTTGTGCAGGATTGCAGGCGCAGGACAACTCAGTGAAAATTGGCGGCGGCTACGCCCATGATTTCCCCGGCCTGAATGGCATGAGCGTATTTGGCGAAGCTTCAAGATATTTGAGCGACAGGTTCAAAGGCGGTATTGGAATAAAATACAGCAATATGCACGGCTATCCCCGTACGCCGGAAGTGCGGGAATATACAAAAGCTGCTTCCATCGATTTCAATCTATACTTCATTCCCCTGACTACAGAAAAGCACGAGATCAGAATAGGGGCCGGCTACTCATTTTCATTCTACCAAATCCGCAGGAGTTTTCCGCTCACCTTCATACCGGGTCCTGATACGGAACCTACCACCAAATGGCCAATACAGGACAAAAAAGGCCGGGTATCCGGGGTGTCATTGATTGGTGAGTATGAATATTTTTTCCCGGAAACCAATTTATCCGCGGGGCTCAGGGCATCGCTGTTCAAAGCGTATGACCATGTAAGTTTTGTGGGCGTGTTTGGCGCAGTTAGATTTTAGAAAGTATCTTTCTTACAATTCCCGGTCCTTCATAAATGAATCCTGTCCATACCTGCACCAGGGATGCACCTGCAGCTAATTTTTCTTTCACATCATCAGCATTAAAGATACCGCCGGAAGCAATGATGGGAATTCTTCCATTTGATCTTTTGGCGATGTAGCGGACTACTTCCGTAGCGCGTTTCCTGAGCGGTTCTCCACTAAGGCCGCCGGCCCCGATTTTTTCAAGCTGCGATCCGGCAGTGAGTAAATTATCGCGACTGATAGTAGTGTTGGTTGCTACCAGCCCATGGAGTTTTATTTCAAGCGCAAGGTCTATCACGTCATCTATTTGTTCATTGGTGAGATCGGGCGCAATTTTCAACAGCAGTGGTTTGGATGCGGAGTTGATGGATTGCAGGTGCGTTAATATTTTATGCAGCGATGCTTTTTCCTGCAATGCTCTTAAGCCCGGGGTGTTGGGTGAACTTACATTCACAACAAAATAATCAACGCAATCCATTAATTCGCGGAAGCAGATTTCATAATCTTTCCAGGCATCTTCATTGGGAGTTACTTTGTTCTTGCCAATGTTGCCGCCAATGATCATGTTGTGATTGTTGTTGCGCCAGCGCCTCAGTCTTTGTGCAGCTGCCTTAACGCCATCGTTATTAAAACCCATGCGGTTGATGAGGGCTTTATCTAATGGAAGCCTGAACAATCTCGGTTTATCATTACCCGGCTGGGGCAGGGGAGTTACAGTGCCTATCTCCACAAATCCAAACCCAAGGGTTTCCAGCTCCGTTAAATACAGGGCATTTTTATCGAAGCCGGCGCCCAGTCCTACCACGTTGCGGAATTTCAGGCCGAACAGTTCAACAGGGTTATCTTGTTCAGCGGTGAACTGGTTGCTGATGAGTTTTTTAAAACCGGTTTTGTTAGCGAGCCGCAGGCTGTTCATGGCAAAATAATGGATGCCTTCGGCGGGGAAGAAGAAGAAAAGCCTTCTGAGGAGTTGGTACATAACAGGGTGCGAAGATAGGCGCTGCGCGGTTATTTGTTAAAGAAGATGGGGTTGGATTATTGGAAGAGAATAGCTAATTTTGAAGAGGTTGCATAAACAACCTTCTAATTTATGGACGCATACATAGTAGCCGGATACAGAACCGCAGTAGGCAAGGCAAAAAGAGGCGGCTTCCGCTTCTACCGGCCAGATGATCTTGCAGTAGACGTAATAAAAGGATTGCTGGCCTCAGTTCCCCAACTGGATCCGGCACAAATAGATGATGTAATTGTAGGCAATGCCGTTCCCGAAGCAGAGCAGGGATTACAGGTAGGCCGCATCATTGCCGCGCGCGCCGTAGGCTTTCACGCACCGGGCATGACGGTGAATAGATACTGCGCCTCAGGATTGGAAACCATTGCCATTGCTACCGCAAAAATTCAAACCGGCCAGGCAGAATGCATCATTGCCGGCGGAACAGAAAGCATGAGCATGGTGCCCACAGCAGGCTGGAAAACAGTTCCCGCCTATTCCATTGCCAAAGATGAACCGGATTATTACCTGAGCATGGGCCTAACGGCCGAAGCCGTGGCTAAAGAGTATAATGTTAATCGTGCAGACCAGGATGAATTCTCTTATCACTCGCATCAAAAAGCCATCAACGCCATACAGAACGGTTATTTTAAAAATGGCATCCTGCCCATCAATATTGAAGAAGTATATGTTGATGAAAAAGGCAAGCGCCAAAAAAGATCTTTCACGGTGGATACTGATGAAGGTCCAAGAAAAGATACCAGCATGGATGCCTTGGCTAAATTAAAGCCGGTGTTTGCTGCAGGCGGATCGGTTACTGCGGGCAATTCCTCGCAAACAAGTGATGGGGCGGCCTTTGTAATAGTGATGAGCGACAGGTTGGTGAACCAGCTTGGGTTGAAACCAATTGCCAGGTTGATTGCCTGCGCTTCTGCGGGTGTGCACCCGCGCGTAATGGGTATTGGTCCTGTAGAAGCAGTGCCTAAGGTATTGAAGCAGGCTAACATGAGCCTGGGTCAAATTGATTTAGTAGAGTTGAATGAAGCTTTTGCTTCGCAGGCATTAGCGGTAATAAGAAAGTTAGAGATCGATCCTTCAATTGTAAATATTAATGGCGGAGCTATTGCCTTGGGCCACCCGCTTGGATGTACCGGTTGCAAGCTGACCATCCAGATCACTCACGATATGAAACGGTTGAACAAAAAATATGGAATAGTTACTGCGTGTGTAGGTGGAGGCCAGGGCATTGCCGGAATAATAGAAAACATTTCCTAAGGGGTCCGGGGCGAAGCCCCGGCAACTACAAATCAAGAACGGATCGGCGAAGCCGATCCGTTCTTGATTAAAATAATTTTTTCTTTTGCCTTCTTTTCTTTTCCTGCCCAATCAAAAATCCATACGGCTTCAGCGGCTCAATATGATCACAAACAATTTTCACAATCCCAAGTAAAGGTATGGCCAGCACCATGCCCGCTATTCCCCACACCAACTCCCCAATCACCAACACAACGATCGTGAACAATGGATTGATATTTACTTCCGCACCAACCACCAGCGGCTCCAAAATATAAGTTTGAATAAACTGCACAATAGCATACGTAATCACTACTCCTATCACCATACCAGTACCACCGCCCTGCGAGATGACCATCAATACCGTAATGGCACTGCCGGTAAGATTACCAACAAAAGGAACGATCTCCAATATTCCGCAAAGCACTGCAAAGAAAATAGCATTCTTCACTCCCACAATAGAAAACCCAATACCGTACATGATCCACAAACAAACTATCATCATTCCCAACCCTCCAAGGTATTGTTGCGCTACACGCTGAATATCCTGGATGATGGTTTGTGCATTGCTCTTTTCGGCTGGGGGTACCAGTTTGAGCACAAAAGTTTTAAGATGCCTGCGGAAATACAGGAACATGAAAATATAAACCAGCACCAAAACCAGGTCAACCAGTATGCCCATGATAGCCGATGCCGCGCCCGTAAGCATACCCGCGGCCTTGCCGCCACCCGGCTTGCCTTGTACCAGTTGTGCCTGCTGTTCTTTTGTAATGCCAAGATTTTTGCTGATGCTGTTCCGGATGCTGTTGACCGTTTGCTGAACGCGCTGTTCTATATTGTTCACGTCGTTAGTAAGATCTGTTATCTGCCACGTAATGAGCCATACCAATCCTGCCAGCGCTGAAACCACCAGCAACACGCAAATAAGCGCAGCCAGCCCGCGGTTTAAACCTTTGTTTTCCATCCACCTGCTGAGCGGGAGAAACAGCATCGACAACAGCCCGGCAAGCGCTACCGGCACCAGGAAACTGCGGGCATAATACAATCCCGCAAATGCCAGGAAGAAAAAAAAGAGTACCTGTATGGCTTTTGATAATGGGAAGGTTGACATAATAATGCCTTTTGAATGCGCTGAAGAGGTGTTTGTGAATATAAATGTACTTTTGCAAACACGTACAATAAAATTGAAGACCAGGGCCAACATAAGATACATTTTCGGCTGGCTGTTGCTGGTGGTGTTCTCCTTCAGCATCACACCCAAGCAACTGCTGCACGATGTACTGGCAGACCACACGGATTTCTCAACACATAAACACAAGCATAGCTCCACCTGCGTAACCAAAACAGGTTTCAGTTGCGATCGCTTAAATCTTGTTGCTGAATCACCTTTCATTCCAACGGATGAAATAATTGAGACAGTTGCAGAACAGTTCTATACTGATTTCATCGTTCTGCCTGCCCATAAAGTTTTCCCAAGAACGATTGTTCTTCCCACCCTTCGAGGCCCTCCTTGCATATAAAATATTGAGTTTTCGATTGATTTTTATTAAGTGCATTAAACTGTTTATATGCAAAAAATTCCGTTATTACTATTTATTCTCCTTATACATTCCATAGCCTTTGCTCAAAATGATTCAACCAGCATAAGGCCTGCTAAGACCCGCAACAGCTTTTCAGGAAAAGTTACCGATGCCGCCACGGGCCAGCCGCTTGCGGGCGCTACTATTTATTTCACTGACCTGAAGATTGGCGGCGCTACCCTGGCCAACGGCAGCTTTTCATTTTCAAATATCCCCACAGGCAAGCATCTTGTAGAAGTGAGCTTTGTGGGTTATGCAAGCACATCGGGATATATTGAAATAAGAGGCGATGTGCAGAAAGATTTTTCGCTTACTGCCGAAGTAGTTGAGCGCAGCGAAGTAGTGGTTACCGGCATCAGCTCCGCTACACAGTCACGCAGAACACCAACACCCATTACTACTGTAAAAAGACAGGACTTGCTGCGTCACGCATCTACAAATATTGTCGATGCTATCAGCAGGCAGCCGGGAGTATCGCAAATAGGCACGGGTCCGGCAGTTTCAAAACCTGTTATCCGCGGGCTTGGTTACAACCGCGTCATCACCATTCACGATGGTGTGAAGCAGGAAGGGCAGCAGTGGGGCGATGAACATGGATTGGAGGTTGATGAATACAGTGTAAGCAAGATCGAGATTCTCAAAGGCCCCGCTTCGCTCATGTACGGCAGCGATGCCATGGCGGGAGTAATCAATATCATGAGCAATGTACCTGTTCCATCCGGAACCATGCGCGGCAATTTCATTTCAAACTATCAAAGCAATAACAGGCTGCGCGGGTTTGGACTTAACCTCGGTGCAAACAATCACGGTTTCAACTGGAACGTGAGCGGTTCTTTGCAGGCTGCGGCTGATTATCAAAATAAATATGACGGCAGGGTTTTCAATTCCAAGTTCAATGAACAGAACCTTGGCGGTTATATTGGTTACAATGGCAATTGGGGTTACACGCATCTTGTGGCCAGTTACTTTAAGCAAGATCTTGGAGTAGTGGAAGGAGAGCGAGATGCGCTGGGCCGCTTCATTAAGCCATTGCCTGGCGGCATTGATGGAGTACCCGGTGAAAGTGATTTCAATTCAACAAAACCGCAAATACCATGGCAAAACATCCGGCATGCAAAATTAGTGAGCGATAACAGCTTCAACATAGCTCACGGCCGCCTTGCGTTGATCTTAGGGTATCAACGTAACCAGCGTATTGAATACGGCAATCCTGATGAGCCCACAGAAAAAGAATTGTTCTTTGACCTGGGCACGTTCAACTACAGCGCTATTTTTCATCTTGCAGAAAAGAACAGCTGGCGTACCGCCATCGGCGTGAACGGTATGGCGCAAAGCAATAAGAACAAAGGCACTGAAGTGCTGATACCTGAATATTCTTTGTTCGATATCGGCACCTTCATATTCTCACAGAAGAGTTGGGACAAGGTAACCATCAGCGGCGGCGTTCGTTTCGATAACCGTTCACTTGATTCGAAAGCATTTCAGGAGGGAACTGATATCAAGTTCACGGCATTCAATAAAGGCTTCTCAAACTTTTCCGGCAGCGCAGGCATTAGCTATTTGCCATCGAAGCTGGTAACGTTGAAGTTCAATATTGCGAGAGGCTTTCGTGCACCAACGGTTGCCGAACTTTCATCGAACGGTGTGCATGAAGGCACCAACAGGTATGAGTTTGGTGATACCAGGCTCAAGTCTGAGACCAGCTGGCAGGCAGATGGAGGCATCGAGTTGGAATCGCAACACGTTTCGCTGGAAGCTACTTTGTTCTCCAACAACATCAGCAATTTTATTTTCTATCGAAAATTAGCTGCTGCCGGTGGTGGCGATTCTACTGTTGAAGTGAACGGCAACTTCATTCCCGCTTACCGCTTCGATCAAAGTCCTGCAAGGCTTGCGGGCTTAGAGCTGCGGTTGGATATTCACCCGCATCCATTGGACTGGCTGCATTTTGAAAATACTTTTTCCTTTGTGAATGCAAGGTTCAGGGATATAATCGATGGATCGAAAAACATTCCTTTTGTGCCTGCGGCAAGACTGCTCTCTGAATTGCGCGGCGATTTTTTTCAGAAAGGAAAAACGTTCCGCAATCTTTCACTGAGCGTGGAGGTAGACAGGACCTTCGATCAGGATCATGCATTCACTGCATACAATACGGAGACGCCTACGCCGGGATATACTTTGCTGAATGCAGGACTTGGTGTGGATGTTGTATCGAAAAACAAATCGCTGTTCAGTGTGTATCTGCAGGGAAATAACATTGGCGATGTTGCTTACCAGAGTCATTTGAACCGTTTGAAATACACCGCAGAAAACCCGGTGACCGGAAGAATGGGTGTGTTTAATATGGGAAGAAATTTCAGCGTCAAGGTGAATGTGCCTTTGTCCGTTAACTTAAAACAATAGGCACGGATATAATATATTTCAAATATTCTCGTTAATATTGTGTTACTAACCCAATTTCATAGAAGTGTAACGAGGCCGGGATTCTTCCCGGCCTCTTTCTTTTGCAATAAAAAATGCGAGCCCGCCGAAGGCGGGCTCGCAAAAAACTGCGGTCCGTCGCGAAGCGACGGACCGCATAATATTAATTCAAGCTCACTGCTTTACTCTTGCGCTCACCAATTTGTTGTCTCCACATAGCATAGTACAAACCTTTCTCTTCCAGCAAACTTTCATGAGTGCCTGTCTCCACTACCTCGCCTTTTTCCAATACATAGATCCGGTCCGAATGCATAATGGTAGACAACCGGTGCGCAATGAGAATAGTAATTTGATTGCGCTGCGATGATACATCGCGTATCGTCTGGGTTATTTCTTCTTCGGTCAATGAATCGAGTGAAGAAGTAGCTTCATCAAAAATAAGCAGGTGCGGCTTGCGAAGCAGCGCTCTTGCAATAGACAGCCTTTGTTTTTCGCCCCCTGATAATTTCAACCCACCCTCGCCAATCATGGTGTCCAATCCCTTTTCAGCTCTCGACAATAAGTTATGACAAGATGCTTTGTGCAGCACTTCTATCAATTCTTCATTGGTAGCGCCAGGATTTACGAACGTAAGGTTCTCTTTAATGGTACCCGAGAACAACTGCGTATCCTGCGTTACAAATCCTATCTGGTTACGCAGGTCTTCAAAATCGATAGAAGTTTCATCGATACCATTGTATAATATCTTTCCTTTTTGCGGGCGGTACAATCCTACCAGCAATTTCATGAGCGTAGTTTTGCCTGAACCCGATGGCCCAACAAAAGCAATGGTCTCGCCCGTTTGCACTTTAAAGCTAATGCCATCGATTGCCGGCTGATTGGCAGTTTGGTGTTTGAATCCAACTTCGTTGAACTCAAGCCTGCGGATATCTCCAAGATGTGTAGGATGTGCAGGCTGCGGCTCCGGCGCTTTTTGCATGAGGTTGCGGAAATTGACCAATGAAGCTTCCGCTTCGCGGTAAGAAAGAATGATATTGCCAATTTCCTGCAGCGGCCCAAACACGAAGAACGAAAAGATCTGCATGGTCACCAACTGGCCTGCATCCATTATAAAATGCCCGGTCCCATCATCGCGGTGGAAGATCAGCCACATTAAAATGAACAGGATCACTTGTCGCAATGTATTTACAAACGTTCCCTGCACAAAGCTGATGCTCCTGATACGCTTGACCTTGGTAAGCTCCAAACCCAGGATCTTATAAGTGTTCTTATTGAGCCTGCTTACTTCCTGCTCAGTGAGCCCCAAGCTTTTCACCAGCTCAATATTCCGCAACGACTCAGTAGTGCTGCCCGCCAGCGAAGTGGTTTGCGCAACGATGGTCTTTTGAATGCTCTTGATCTTTTTGCTCAGCGTGTTGGTGATAACGGTGAGCAATAATATTCCCACTACATAAGCCAGCGGAATATACCAGTGGATCCAAATAGATGCATACACCATCACGAACACTATGCCCACAAGTATCCCGAACAGCACATTGATGAACATGTTCATGAACCGTTCCGTATCTGTCCTTACTTTTTGCAGGATGCTGAGTGTTTCGCCGCTGCGCTGGTCTTCAAACTCGTGATAAGGCAGCTTCATGGCATGGCGCAAGCCATCGGTAAATATCTTAGCCCCGAATTTCTGCACCACCACGCTGAGGAAATAATCCTGCAGGTTCTTTGCGATCCGGCTCACCATGGCCACGCTAATGGAAATGAGCAGCAGGAACAATACCCCCGGCTTTACCCATGACCAGTTGAAGAAAAAGATATTAGGAGTATAAGTGCCCGGGTGCGATTGATAATCGAATGCCAGCTTTACTAATCGCCCGAAAACGATGGGGTCTACAAGTGAAAAACCGGTATTGACGGCTGCCAGGAGCATGGTGAGTGCCACCAGCCACCGGTAGGGCTTGAGATATTTGAACAAAGTTTTCATGAACTATGATTGAGGAAAGTATGTTGCAGCAATAATTGTGACAACATTAAATTCATGACAAATTAACACAAATCTGCGAGGCAGGATTTGGGTTATGGGTCATTTAGGTCATAATAGCTTTCTAATGACTTAAATGACTTATTTCGGTAACATTGCACCAAATAATCCCATGCCTCTTTACTTTGCCAAAACCCGCCCCGATGCAATCATCCCAGCCAAGCGCCCCGAAGATGCGGGTTACGATATTTACAGTTGTTTTGATGAAGAAAGCATTACCCTTAACCCCGGCGAGATCAAATTGGTCCACACCGGCATTGCCAGCGCATTCCCCTCGGACTATGTTCTGTTCATCAAGGAACGCGGCAGCACCGGCTCGCTTGGACTTTCTACGCGTATGGGTGTAGTGGATTCAGGGTTCCGCGGCGAGATAGTGATTGGATTGAACAATACCACTAATATTCCCATCGTAATTACCAAAGAAGTTTCACAAGTGACTAAAGAGCCGAGTGTAATTAAGTATCCTTACAAAAAGGCGATAGCACAGGCTGTGTTGTGTGTAGTGCCAAAGCTGCAGGTGGAGGAGGTAGGGTATGAGGAGTTAATTAAAATTACTTCGGATAGAGGGGTGAGTTTTTTGGGTGCGAGTGGGAAGTGATTAGAGTTTGCTAAGCTTAAGGTATCCAATTTGCAATTCATCTTCTTTGCCTGAATTATCAGGCGTTATTTGCAAGTGATAATTTCCTTGTGGTAAGATATCTTCAACATCGTAGAGATCATCTACATCGATTCCATATTTATCATCTATGTGTGAGTGCCCGTTCGGGATATCAAAATGTTTAAAGAACAATTTTTTTTTGGCGGTGGAGATAGCCGTGCTTTGGTTGTTTGCAACGGTTAAGACTTTGTAGTGGTATTCTTCAAAATCATTGGGTTTATAGCCACCGAGGTTGAGGAAGAAGAGTTTATTGGTTGGCTGTTGAATTTCTGATACGGGTGTGATAAGATGATTGTCTACGTAGTTTACTTCTCGCCATGCGTCGATGTGGATCTTACCGTTGGCCTCCGGCCAGAAGTTGAGGATATCAGGTTTTAGTTCTGAGAGGTTATTGGCGATGCCGAAGAAGATGTCGTGTTGTTCGGTGTGGCGGTTGGCGGGCTTGCAACCGAGGAGGAGCATGAAGATAGCATTATCACCCTTCCCATCTATTCCTAACAACGGCACATTCGGCGATTTGATTTTAAAGTACAGACGAATGCATGGGTTGAGTCAGAAAGAAATTGGGCAATAGATTGGGGTAAATGGAAGTATCATTTGCACGTGGGAAAACTCAGAAATTTTTCCAAAGGAGAAATCTTACTCTCAACTCTTGTAAAATTGATCTTCGGAAGTATGGGTTTAAATATTAATAATACGACCCTAATAGAAATGCGATGGCAATGTCCGGCTATTCCGAAGGAGATTCTCATTTTAATTGGATTATGCGGAAAACATATGCTCATGATGAAGTATTCCATTGGAGCTTTCACAAATATCTTTCAAATTATCAATTCCATTAGTCGGGCTTAAATAAGCTCTAAACAGCGCGTTTAAAAAATTTTGCCAATACACATCAAGGTTATATTTGGAATAGTTTATTGTGTGATTCTTATTTTGTTGAATTTGGCATCTAATATCTTCTTCTGCTCTAAATATTTCCTGAAGTGTCTCACTATTGAACGTTTGCATTTTTTTCATTTCAAGTGACAAAGAATTTTTTCTCTTTAAAACATCATTTGCTTTTTCAATTTCATCATTGTATATATGAAATGAACCGCTAAAATGAATATATTCACCAACAGCGTAACCCAAATAGCAAGCTAGCGCTTCATGAAACATAGAAAATAGAAAAAAATCATAAGGCAGGATTGCGAAAGCGGACTGAGAGCGCATATTGACAATAAAGTGCAGTTTCTCATCACGAATTAGGATTTGGAAGTAGTTTGCGCAGGGAAAGTCTTTAGTTTCAACAAATAAATCCTCTTTTTTATGAATTTGAATAATTGCTCGACGTGTCATTTTGTCCTTCAAGATCAACGATTTAATTTGTTCCAACTGGTTCGATTCAGCAAATATTCTATATCCAAAGGAGGCATTGAGGTTTTCTCCGTCATCAGTGAACAATATTCCATGTCTATTATAGAAAGAGATGAAGCTTACTGATCGATCCCGTTTAAAGAGGAACAAGAAATTTGCCAAAAGATAACCGTAGTTTAGTAGTCTAATATCCGAATAGAGAATTCTGTGTCGAATATTAGAGCATCTTATGCTAAATCCGAGACATTCCAGAGTGCTTCTTTGAGTTTTTCCAAAATAAGTGCCAATACTATTGTTGTCTTGAATTTTATCCGTATTGTGCCCACTGTTAAAAACTTCTTCGATTGAGTTCTCCCAGATTTCTTTAATGTTACTGGAATGAATTGTGTACATGATTAAATATTATATCGAATGAATAAAAGCTTTCAAAAGTTAGAGGAGTTTTTTCCGGTTTATAAAGCTCAGCGGAAATATCCTCAAAAAACTCTTTGTCAACAAGATCGTCTTTTATGTCAGGATCGTTACTTGGAGGAACGAAATCAGTTTCAGCCATTTGAATTTGTCCATTAATCTTTAGCCTTTTAATTGAGCCTATAAATCCTTCCGTTGATTTAGTTATGACATCTAAAATTTCTTCGTCTTGCGAGAAGAAATCGCTCTCACTTGAGTCTATATACAATATCAAATTTGTTGCTAATGTGCCATCGGATTTCTGAGCAAATATGGGAATTGTTAGCAAAGAGGAGACTATTTCGGGAAGTATTCTAGCATTAATGTGATTAACGTGCATTTCCATTAATGTTTTGAATTCAATCTCATTTTCCTTTTTCTTTTCCATGGTTACTGCTTTGCCAGTCCTTGCAGAATATCCAGCTACCCCACCTGTTATTGGGAAAACTCTACCTACTTCGCCTTCTAACCTAGTACCATAGTATGGAGTTATTTGTTGGAAGAAAAATTCGTCTTGTATTTGCACTATTCTATGAAGGACTACTCTAAAATCCTTACTCTTTCCAGCTTTTCTTTCATGAAAGTATTCCAATACTTTACTTAAGACCGAAACGAAGCTGCTGCATACAGATTGTGTATCGGGAGTAAAAAACTCAATTGACGGCTTATAGCTATCACCATAGAACTGCTGGCTCCACCATCCTTCGGGCCACATCCGTTCCGCCTTGTTGATTTCACTACGGTTTTGTGTTTGTTTTGCTTTTAATTCTAAGATAGTTGCGGCGTCAATCGCTAAGTCTTCTAGGACTCTTTGTTTTCTGGTGCCATGCCGCGCGATAACTCTAATTTCTTTTGAAACTTTCGTGCCTCTTAATCTGAATATCCCTCCTCTTTCAGTAAAGTTTCCAGATTCGTATGTAAACGCGTTAATTTTAATTAGGCAGAAGGTTATTAAAGCATTCATTAAAGATATGCGGTCTATATTGAGAATACTTTTTACATCACTTCCATTACTGTTCAATGAAACAATATTTTCTTCAATTAGTCGCGCTCTAATCTTTTCTAAAAAAGAATCCAATATGTGATTGTTGTATAGTCCTTCAAATTGTTCATATAGCCAATTGGTGTTTTGTATGGAATTAGTAGCCCATTCTTCTTTTATTCTATTTAGCTCAATGCATAACATCGCATGAAAATTCAAATTACACTGAATATCTCTTACAATAGAGTCGTAACTAAAGCCAAATAATTTTAGTCTAAACAAATCGATTAATCCACCATCTCCTGCACCAGAAATGAGGAATTTCTGTGATGAATTTCCTAACCTTAATTGTGAAAGTTCATCATTCCTCCAATAAGACGGAGTACTAGTCTGGTATTCCACCCCGATTTCTATCCCATACCCACAAGCGAAAATCAATATGTCAACGGCTATGCTTTTTCGATCCTGCCCTGGTTTCCGGTAATCTATGATTACTGAATTTTCCGACTCGGGTATAGGATTAAATATATAGCAAGATTTATGCTCATTACACCCTCCATGTTCTGCGACAGTTTGTTTATATCCAGAGAATATTTGATTACATACGTGAGACGCTGTATTGTATTTCCAACTCAAAACTGGCAGGTCTGCGTAAGGAAATAATGATCTCTTGTCAGGCCAATCATAGATATTTGGATGTAATTCTCTGGTGTCACATCCGTATTGGACATGGAGAAAAATTCTCTTTTGTTCAAATATTTCAACCTTAATTCCTGCTTTAGATGCGGCTGCGGCTATCGTTAAGCCAGCTACTCCACCTCCTATAATTCCAATTGTTTCACCGGTTTTTAGTCGTTTTGATTCGAGTAAGCAATAAAGAATATTCAACGCTCTTACTTGCTGTTTGTAAACTGTAATTCCCTGTTGGAAAACGCCAACAATATATTTCTTATTGGAAATCTGAAATAGTTGCAAATATTGATGCAGTTTGAAATCCATTTAATGCTATATGTTTGAGTTTATTTTAGATTTTCCTATATTTAATGATATTTCTTCGCCCTGGCAGATCAAAATTGGGATGTAAGAAGTGATTTTTTCCTTATTATACCTTACAGAAAGATACAGGATTTTTAATTAAGGCGCTGCGGTAGCAATAGTCCCTAATTATTACTTACATGAATGTCTGGGAGTTTTCTCAGTGTAACTCTATTTGCCTTATATCAGTGTTAGACGATATAATATTTATTTCATAAAAAAAACCCTTTATGGCAGAAGTTGCATTTAAGTTGGAAGATAAAAAGCAACCTTCCGAAAAAAAACACTTGAAGGAAGCTATTTTGGGAACTCACACAGAGGAAATAATCATTGGGTTGTGCGGCCCCATCGGGACTGATATATCTTTCGTGGCCGAAACTATAGAAAAAGTTATGAAAGATCAATTCGGCTACCGCTGCAAGCGCTTGACTCTTAGTAATTATATTAAAGAGCAGTTTCCTGGAATTGATTTTGAAGAATTAAAGCAGCATCGGGTTCAGTATTATAATGAACTAATTGATTACGGTAACAAATTAAGAGAACTACATCTTAATAGCGTTTTAGCAGAACTGGCAATAAATAAAATTACTATCGAAAGAGAGGTAGATAAAGAAGGAAAAGAAGAGTTTATGTCCAGGAGAAGATGTTACATTATCGATTCAATAAAAAACAATGAGGAGTTGGAACTATTTAGGTTAGTGTACCGTGAAATATTTTATTTCATTGGCGTTTTCTCGTCTCTCGAAAACCGGCAGAAAAGTTTAGAAGATAAAGGCGTTAAAACTGACGAAGTATTTCGACTGATCGATAGGGATTCAGGTGAGGAAAAACCATTTGGGCAAAAAGTATCTGATACTTTTATAGCGGCTGATTTTTTTATTAGATTACATAAGAGCACGTATAATACAGTTGAATCTAAAATTAAACGGTTCTTCAATCTAGTTTTTGCAACAGACATAGTAACTCCGTCATCCGATGAGAATGCAATGTACCTCGCAGCTGCAGCAGCAGGTAATTCGGCTTGTTTAAGTCGACAAGTCGGAGCGGCTATAACTGATGAAAGAGGCGAGGTTCTTTCAGTTGGATGGAATGATGTGCCAAGATTTGGTGGTGGCGTGTATCAATATCACGATGATGACCCTATTAGCGCTAAGGATTTTAGATGTATGAATCTCGAAGGTGGAATTTGCTTCAATGACAGAGAAAAAGGGAACATAGCAAACCAATTGGTGAATGATTTAATTGCTAAGCAGGTTATTGATCCTACAAAGAAAGATCTGCTGGCCGAAATTGTTGCACAATCAAAGATTAATGAGCTAATTGAGTTTTCCCGAGCTGTTCACGCCGAAATGTTGGCTATTATTCATGGATGCCAAAAGGCAGGTCAAAAAATGAGAAACGGTAAGCTGTATTGCACAACATATCCGTGCCATAATTGTGCAAGACATATTGTTGCGGCAGGTATTAAAGAGGTATATTATATTGAGCCTTATAGGAAAAGTTTAGCGACAAAACTTCATCATGATTCGATAACTGAAGATGAATCCAAAGTAAATTTCCTGCGGATACTAACGTACGAAGGAGTATCACCAAGACGATACTTAGAGTTGTTTAAGATGGCCCCCAATTCCAGAAAAAGTGGTGGGAAAAAGCGATCTTTATCCACAAATGAAGAAAAGCCAAAAAACACTTTATCTTTGCAGGCAATACCGCTTTTAGAGAAGAAAATTACTGAAGACTTAATTAATCGTAACTTAATAGCGCGAAATCCAAATTCGTAGTATTATGGATTTCAAATATTTTCTTATGAAAAACGAAATACAAAAAGGCCAACTCGACCTCTTTTCTAGCAACAGTTTTTCAAATAGTCAAGAACCAAAAAAGGCGATGGAGTGCGATACAGATTCCCATGCGACGAAACAATCTAAGGGCGCTAAAGTAATAAGCATTGATCAAATCAATCTAGACAAAATTTACGACGCTATCTTGAATAGAACAATGAAATGAATTGCCGTTACGTTCCCTTTTGGAGGAACTTTTTATTTTTGCAATTTCAGCAACCATTGGAAATACATACTACTGTAAAAGCTAATTAATTAGGACTATCAATTTCCTTAAGCAAAGATAGCGCTCTCACCCTCCCCAACCCTCCCTATCCAACCCCCTGTACTGTATCGCCTCCGCAATATGCACCGGTTTAATATCCTCGCTCCCGCCCAAATCCGCTATTGTCCTGCTAACCTTCAATATCCTGTCATAAGCCCTCGCTGATAAACTTAATTTTTGCATGGCCGATTGCAATAAATTTTGCCCGACAGTATTGATCACGCAAACCTCCTTCAACATTTTATTGCTCATCTGCGCATTGCAATACAGCCCCGGCGTTTCCGCATACCGTGCAGATTGTATTTCACGCGCTTTGATCACCCGCTCTCTAATATGTGCTGAAGATTCTTCTTTCCTGCGGGAAGAAAGCTCATAGAATCCCACAGGTGTTACTTCAACATGCAAATCGATCCTGTCAAGCAACGGCCCCGAGATTTTGTTCAAATATTTTTGAACCGCGCCCGGCGGACAGGTACATTCCCGCTCGGGATGGTTATAGAATCCGCACGGACATGGATTCATAGAAGAGATAAGCATAAAGCTGGCTGGGAATTCTACGGAAAGTTGTGCGCGACTAATAGTAACACGCCTTTCCTCCATCGGCTGGCGCATTACTTCCAGGGCGCTTCGTTTGAATTCTGGCAACTCATCTAAAAATAGAACGCCGTTGTGTGCTAAAGAAATTTCACCGGGTTGCGGAATGCTGCCACCGCCAACCAATGCAACATCGCTGATAGTATGATGTGGTGAACGAAAAGGACGTTTGGAAATAAGCGTGGAATTTTCCGGCAACTTGCCTGCTACAGAATGGATCTTGGTTGTTTCAAGCGCTTCCTGTAAGCTGAGCGGCGGAAGGATAGAAGGGAGACGCTTTGCAAGCATGGTCTTGCCGGCGCCTGGCGGACCGATCAAAATTGCATTATGACCGCCGGCAGCTGCAATTTCCAATGCACGCTTAATGTTTTCCTGGCCCTTTACTTCGCTGAAATCAAATTCTGATAATGATTGCGAATAAGAGAATTCTTCGCGGGTATTAATATCAACAGGCTGTAAGCTTTGTTCACCACTGTTGAAAAACTCAATTATTTCGCGGATGTGAGAAACTCCATACACTTTCAAATTGTTCACTATGCCCGCTTCGCGGGCGTTTGCCTTGGGAATGAACAAACCTTTGAAACCTTCTTTCCTTGCCTGGATGGCAATGGGCAATGCACCTTTGATGGGGCGCACCTGTCCATCCAAACTAAGCTCTCCCATGACAACGTATTGCTCAATGGCTGCAATGTCTATTTGCTCTGATGCGGCCATGATGCCCAGGGCCATGGGAAGATCAAATGCGGAGCCGCTTTTACGAATGTCTGCCGGCGCAAGATTGATGATGATCTTGGTGCGCGGCATGAAGTAATTGTTGTTCTTGATGGCGGCCTCAATGCGTTGCAGGCTTTCTTTAATGACGTTATCCGGCAGGCCAACTATGTAACTGTATGCGCCCGGATATACACTTACTTCCACGGATATGATAACTGCCTCTACTCCATACACGGCACTGCCAAACGTCTTTGAGAGCATGATGAGATTTTAAAGGGCGTGAAGGTAAAGAGGATTATTTTCTGATCTGGAAATTAACCGAATAAATTTTGTAGGTATCATATACGATTAAACTCGATCTCGTTATTGTTCTAATAAATAAAAGTAAATTAGCCTATGCTCAACCCCTTCCTCAACTACCTCCATACTATTCACCCACTATCCCCACCGCTGCGCGATCGACTCTCAACAGATCTCGAAACAATCGACGTATCAAAAAAACAATTGCTCCTCCGAGATGGAGAACGTGCAGACTACCTGTACGTGGTTTTGAAAGGAATGCTTAGATCATATTATATAAGAGATGGCGTGGAGATCACCAACCGCTTCATGAAAGAAAATCATATTGTTGTTTCTGTGAATAGCTTTTATCAAAGAAAACCAGGATATGAGTTCATTGAAGCAATGGAAGCAAGCACACTTGCACGCATCCATTACCAAACACTGCAACAACTGTATAAAGATTTCGTTGAGTTCAATTACACTGCACGCGTGCTTACTGAACATTATTTTTCTTCCAGCGAAGAACGATTGTACCTGCTGCGAAAACAAAAAGCAGAAGACCGCTATCTTTTCTTCATGGAAAATTATCCTGACCTCCTGAACCGCGTGCCATTCGGGCATATCGCTTCCTTTCTTGGAATGAATTTGGAAACACTCAGCAGAATAAGAGCCAAATTAAAGAAGGGCTGATTATTTTGACTTTTGTCAAAGGACTCGCGCACTTGCAGGCATAGCTTAGCATAACAAATTTTGTTATGAAGAAACTAAGCTTCGCCCGGGATAACGGGACAATCTTTTACCACACATTGCAGAAACGCGTTACAGACATGCTGGAGGCCAAAGGCCAAACGCGCTATGCCAATAAGCTCATGCTCTTCAAGATTGGATTGTATCTTTTGTTGTTCTTTCTCTCCTATACATTGATGCTGCTGGTGCATGCGCCGCTCTGGTTTTACTTTTTCTATATCATGACGGGCATCTCTTCCTTGTTGCTTGCCTTCAACGTATCGCACGATGCAGCGCACCATGCCATTTTCAGGAATAAGCAATGGAACGATCGGCTGTTTGCTTTCACATTCAACCTGCAGGGAAACAATGCTTATGTCTGGAAGAAATATCACATCGAATCACATCACCTTTACACAAACGTACATGGCAGCGATATCGATGTGCTGGAAAACCCGCTCATTCGCATGACAAGCGTTCAGCCGCTGCAGCGCATTCATAAGTTCCAGCATTTATATGCGCCGTTCCTGTATCTCTTTTATTCACTCAACTGGTTTTTGGTGCGGGATACACTGCTGGCATTTGGAAAAAGCCATCGGACAATTTCAATAAAGCTCAACAAACGGCAAACAGCGTGGCTGATAGTTAATAAACTCCTCTACATAGGTTACATGATCGTATTGCCAATATTATTGTTGCCGGTAGAATGGTATCATGTACTGATAGCATTTGTGCTGATGCATTTTTTGATCTCGATCGTGTTCACTGCTGTACTGGGCGTATCGCACCTGGTGGAGGAAACCACGCATCCGCTGGCAGACGATCACGGAAAGATGGACCACAGCTGGGCATTGCTGCAAATGAACACTTCGCTGGATTATGATGTAGACAGCCATTTCCTTAACTGGACACTCGGCGGTTTCAATGCGCACACACTTCATCACCTGTTTCCAAACGTATGCCATATTCACTACATGGATATGACGCGCATCCTTCGGCAAACCGCGCGAGAGTTCAACATTCAATACAACGAAGCGCCTTATTGGAAGGCAGCGGCATCGCATTTCAGGTTTCTAAAACGAATGGGCCATGAGCTTTAAAACCATCAAGCTGCCTTTTACTGTTGCAGCAACGCAGGAAACTTTTTATATCGAGATCAGGCAGGCTGTGAATGCCTACTTTGAAAATAAAAATAAATTTGCCAATGCGCAGGTGCTGCTGAAAGCCATCGTTTATTTTTCGATTGTAGTTATCAGCTATGCCTGGCTGCTGCGCGCAAACACCTACTGGCAATTGCAGCTGGCTTACTGGGCGTTTGGATTTTCATCAATCCTGTGCGCATTGAACTTTGCGCACGATGCCGCGCACCACTCGCTCACAGGCAAAAGAAAGCTGGATGACCTCATCTTTGAAATTGTATTCAACTGGCAGGGCGCTAACGGGTATTTATGGAAGATAAGGCACAACCATTCCCACCATGCGTACCCTAATGTGGATGATTGCGATGCAGACCTGCAAGTGAACGGACTGATAGCGCTTTCACCAAACCAGCCGTTGAAAAAGTATCACCGGTTTCAACACATTTATGCACCGTTTGCATACATGTTCTATACCTTGCTGTGGATCTTTTACAAAGACTTTGCATTGTTCTTTAAAAGAAGGCAGGCTAACATCCTGTTCAAAGAACATCCCCCAAAGGAATGGATCAAATTCTTTTTGTATAAATCGATGTATACCGGCGTGTTCATTGTTATTCCCTGCTACGCGTTTCCATGGCATTGGGTGTTGATGGCGTTTGTGGGCATGCACCTGCTGGTATCTTTGTTCCTGCTGTTTACTTTCCTTATCTCGCATTATGTGGAAGGAATTGTTTTTACTAATCCCGCGGCCAATGGTTGGCTTGATACTTCCTGGGCAAGGCACCAGGTAAATGTATCGGTAGATTTTCATGCAGAAAGCAAATGGGCAAGCTATATTTTTGGAGGATTCAACGCCCATGTGGCGCATCATCTTTTTCCGCAGGTATGTCATATTCATTACCCGGCCATCACCCGCATCATCAGGAGGAAATTAAAAAAACACGAAGTGCCTTATCGTTCAGTAAGCTTTTTCGGCGGCATCGTTTCACACTTAAGGTTCATCAGGCAATTGTCAATTTGTTCATCGGGCACACACAATCCCACGCGCACATAATTTTTTCCGGCCTTGCCGAAGGCGCCGCCCGGCAAAACAACAATATCAAAGCGCTTCAAAAGCCATTCGCTGAAAGTGTAACCGTCCATTTTCTTTGGCACTTTTGCCCACACATACAGGCCACCACGTTCAAGCTCATACTTACATTCCAGCATGTCAAGCAGCGCATAGATCTTCAGCCGCCGCCTGCTGTAAATTTCCTGCATCTGATCAAACCATTCCCTGTCAAGCTTCAGTGCCTGCGCAGCCGCCAGTTGAACCGGCAGAAACATGCCGCTGTCCATGGCGCTTTTGATGGCAAACACTTCATCAATTCTTTTGGATGCGCCGCACAACATACCCACGCGCCAGCCAGACATGTTATGCGATTTGCTCAAGGTATTCAGCTCTATCACATTTTCTTTTGCCCCGGGCAAGCTCAGCATGCTGAAAGGTTGCGCATTCGAAAAAAAACTATAAGCATTGTCGTGGCAAATAAGAATGTCATGTTCTTTGGCATACGTAATGCATTCTGCAAGGCGTTCATGATCTGGCAGCAGCCCCGTTGGCGAATGCGGGTAATTCAGGAACATCAGCTTCACTTTCTTCAGGTTTTTCTTCGGCAGTTTTTCCAGGTCAGGGTTATACTTCAACACATCTGCTCCTGCCAATTTCACCGCATCGTTGTAAACAGGATAACCCGGATCAGGAATTAATGCCTTGTCTCCTTTTTTAAGATATACCATACACACATGAGCTATGCCTTGCTTGCTGCCGATCAATGGCAGGATCTCTTTTTCAGGATCAAGCGATACATTGTACCATTGCTTATACCACTCACTAATTGCGGTGCGAAGCACCGGCGATCCTTTTTCGCGTTTGTTGGAGGTGTGAACATCACTGCGCCGGCTCTCCCGGTTGAGGGTTTCAATTACAATGGGGTGTGGAGGATGATCAGGATTGCCCGCAGTCAGGTTTATGATGTTTCTCATATTAATGTATGCCTATCGTCAGCATCTTTCGTGGATTGATTGCACCCTGCCGTTCACTTACAAAACCTCTGCGGCCATGCGCTACTCTTTTGTTATCCAACACCACAAGAAATCCTGGTTCCATAATGTATTCTATCATGCTGCTGCAGGTATCGGCCACTTCAAAAAAACGTTCCAGCGCTTGCAGGTAATCATTTTTTCCAGTCAATTGCTTGCTGGTAGGCCGGATGTTTTCCCATGCACGTACCACATAATCATTGCCCGGCAATCGCTGCAGCACAGGCTTATCATCTGGTGGCTGCGTAATGTACCAGGGATTGTATGCAATGGGCGTGCTTTCCAAAAGCTGCAGATCATCTTCGGCAGTGTTAGGATATCTTTCATAAAATTCCTTCACTACATCTTTCCATCTTACCAGCATCGATTCTCCATTGTTTCTGGGCTCTTCATTTGTCCAGCCGGGATCCACCATCAGCATGCAGAAATAAGAAGGCTTTATTTTAGAATAAGCGCGTGCCGTATGCATGGTAAGCGCCGCGGCGCCTTGCGTGGGCAACTGTTTTTCCCGCTCGATGTTAGTAGTAAAATTTACCTTGTTCACATACTCGGGCTGGTGATTGGGGTCCAGTTTGCCTGCAGTGTTGTGCTTTTGCACCGGCGTGCCTAACAACTGCGCAAACTGTACCAGCGCTTCAGCCGTTAAGGGATGAAAGTTCCTGATAGCTGCAATGTAATTTGTGGCCAGCGATTGCTTTATCCTGTTCACTAAATCACCGGGCTCGTTATAATCTATTGCATCCATAAAATTATTTTATTCAGAAGCTGCAATGGTCTTCCTGAGCTTCCTGATCTTATAAACTACTGCATTGGCCGCTTTCTCATCATGCTTTACCTTCTTTAAAAAGTTTGCATAGTCTGTGAGAATGGTAAGAATGTTCGGCGCAATTTTCAACGCATGCTTGTAATAGTATTCGGCCTTGTCATACTCCTTGCGCTTTTTTTCAAGGAATACAGCATAATTGCCGAGTGAAAAAACATGATCGGGCCTTACTTCCAGCGCCTTCCGGTAATAAATTTCAGCTTCATCATTATCACTGCTGGTCCTTTCAATGAACAATGCATAATTACCAAGCGTTCTTGGATGGCGGGGATCGGCTTGTATGGCATCCAGGTAAAATTGTTTTGCTTCCGCATTGTCATTCCTGATGGCTTCCATGTACAAAGCAAAGTTTCCATACAGCCTTGCACACCGTGTTCCCGGTGAAACAATGCGACCAGCCGCCAGCTTTGCATCATCAGGATCCCAATGCGTTTTGGCAGTCCATATCGCCAGTTTCAGCAAATTAGAAATGTCTTCAGGGTAAGCAGCCGCCAACCGGTTCAATGAAAAATAATTTGCCTCCGGGTAATTGTACCTGCGCATGGCTTCAAATTCAGTAACGGCAATCAGCTCCTTCAATTCATCTGGGTACTCCGGTACAATTGAAGTGGTATTTGCTTTGGGAGTTGAGCGCAATGCAGCTTCATCAAAAGATTCATTCCTTTGTTTCAATAATCGAACAAGATCATCTTCCAGCTGTTCCTGCTTGCCTATAAAATCGATCGGGTCATTTGCAGGGCCTGCAAACGATGCATAAAATTCAGACACTATGCCCGGCAGGTTACGCGCTACATTGCGTACAAAAGTTTTGAAATCATTGTGCTGGCACACCAGGTCCAATGTATATTTTGGGCGCCAGCCCCTTTCCATCCTGTAACTCCAATAGGAGCGGTACCATGCAATGGGATTCCTTACAAAGCAGGCAATGCATGAAAAGTTCCGGCCATGATAGGAGAGTGGTTCATGCCCGCGCGATTCAGGCGGGCCCACCATTTCGTGCGTTACCTTGCCACGCTGCAATGCCGCCTGTATCCATTTGCTTCCTGTTTTTGTTATCAGCAGGATCAAGGTATCGCTATTTCGCAAATAGATGGCCATAAGTGTTTTTATTCAGCCTCGTTTATATACCGCCGCATTTTTCCACCAGGCTTTGTGATCATCTCAACTTCGTGCACGTAAATGGGAATGTTGCCGAAAAGTGTTCCAAAGCCTGACAGGATCGTTTGTTCAACCGCTGCGCTATCGGCTCCTTTCAGCTTCATCCAGTTTATAACGATGTCTTTGTTTGACTGGATCACCTGGAATTGTTTTACAGGAAGATGTTGAAATAGTTTGTCCAACTCCCGTGTGCTGATAGTATTGAAATGAGTAGCTTCTCTTGCCGGAAGATCTGTAATGGATGTGCCGGTAAACCCACATGAACAGGAATGATGGCACAAAGTTCCTTTATCTCCTGTGCGATAGCGGATAAATGCAGACACGCGGTTGAAAAAATTAGTGAGCACAATTTCTCCATCCAGCACTTCCAGCTTCACCAGGTCATCCTGTACATGCAGCCCATTACACTCAACGCATTCACATGCTATCAGTCCGCCTTCAACAGACATATAAGCATTGTACACAGGACAGTGAAATGCATCCTGCAAATAAATGCGTACATCGTCAAACAACTGCTCACCGCTAACTATGATCACCTGCGGCCTGATGCTCCGGCGTTTCTTTAGCTCCGCCAATTGCAACAGGTAAAATGATTTGCCATATAACACCGGCACCGGCGTGGCACTTAAATAATCTATTATCCATTCATCATTTTGCTGCGATTGCCCAATGGTCAATCGCTGAAACAATGAATGGTTCAAATTCGGCAATACAACTATTTCCTGTGATTGATGCGGCTTATTGGTAACAAGCACTACTCCAGGCTCGCCGGGTTGAAAAGCTGATGCAAGCTGCGGGATGTACCGCACCATTCGCCGGTAAGTATCATAATTCAATCCATACCAGCTGGCCGCATCATGATATACCTGCACAGGTTGACCGAGCGTTCCGCTGCTGCGGGCACTCAATAGTATGCTGGTTTCATTTGCGCATTGCGAAATGAATTGCTGCGGGTTGCCAAGGATATCTTTCCTTGAAATAACAGGAAATTCATCCAGGGCAGGCTTGCCGGTATCCTTTCTGAAATAGTCCTGGTAAAATGGAACGGTTGCAACAGCATGTTCAAGGAACTCCTGTATTCTCTGGTGGTGGTCCGGTTGCCTTGCAAAGCGTTCTTCCCATAGTCTTTTACCGGGCATGATCAGTTTGAGCTCCCGCACAATATCTTCCTTCCAGCATGTGGATACACTTGCTGCTGACTGCATTCATTCAATCTTTACATGATCACCAGTATCTTGCCCATATTACCATTCTTTACTTCGGTAATAGTGGCCCTGATGCTCAGGTTTTGCAGATCTGAGTCGTTAATAACCTTGCCAATGAAATCTTTAATTTCCTGGGCTTTGATTTGTCCTGAACTGAGTTGAAATGCCGAGACGCGGCCGCTCTTAGGAACTCTGGATGCAGATTTTGCCATAAAAAAAATTTTTGGAAAGATGAGAGATAGCTACAAATGAGGGCCTGAAAGAATTTGTCCTACTTAAATATATTGATTCTAAGCGCTGTTTCCAAATAAATTTACGGGTACCAATGAACGATCTACTCATAAAAAACCTTAAATTCCATATGGAATTCCATTGGCCTTATCAACCCCTCGCGTATGTGGTTTATAACCGATCTATCTTGTATCATTTGCAGGTCAGACCTCCGGGAACTGGATGCTCACTACCAATGTATAAATTGCGGGCGCCAGTATGTTATAGACAGTGAAACAGGAATTGCAGATTTTATTTCCGCTCCTTCACAAAAAATAGCTCCCAAAGATTTCAGTGAACTGTATAAAACTGCCGAAGACCTTGAAACACGCGTGAAGTTTTTCAATTCAAGGTTCTCGCACGACCTTGACCGCGAACCTTTTTTTTCATGGCTGAATGATAACAAAGCAAAAGTGCTGGAAGCAGGTTGCGGTACCATGAAACCTTTATTGCCCGCAGGCGCCCATTACCAGGAAGGCCAGTCCATTGCAGGCGTTGACAATTCATGGGCATTGCTCATGAAAGCCGCACAAAACAGCCCGCGCACTGCGCTCTTTCATGCCGATGCATCTGTTATGCCATTCAGGAATGGCAGCTTTGACCTTGTTTGGGCGCGGCACATGCTGTACCATACAGACGATCCCGCAGCAGTAGTGGCGGAATGCCTGCGTTGCCTCAGCCCAACAGGCGTCTTTGGCACCTCAACAAACAGTGAAACAAATAAAGTTGAAATGCACAGGTTCCATGCACAGTTACTGCAGCAATTGGGCCTGTTGCAACACAAACCGGAAAGGGCCAGCTTAAGGTTCTCCGCGGAAAATGGCGATGCGTTGTTGAAACAATATTTCAAGCACGTCATCGTGTTCCCGTATTCCGGGTTCTTTACTTTCAAATCCAATGCAGAGTTCCTGGAGTATTATTTTTCTACCGCTTATTTCAAATGGCTCACGCAACTGTCTGACATTCCTGTTGCGGAGCTAAAAGAAATTGCTTACGCAAATGCAGAGCAACACGGAGTGATAGAATTGAGCAACAACGGCGCGGTAATGCTTGCATCAAATGATCCTGCCATGGTTAAGGCGGCCGAAATTAGCATGCACGCCGCAATATGAATAACGTCCGCATCAAGGAATGGTGTTCCTGCATAAGGAACATGGAGCAAATTCAATTACTGGAAAATGAAATTGAATGGACAGGTAGCAATTTGCTGCCTGAAGAGGGCGACCTTGTGCTGGTAAAAGTGGTCCATAATGGCGGCGCTTATGACCGTTTGGAAAACAGGCATGGCCGCGATGTGCGGTTATACCCCGGCGATCATGTTGTTTGTGTTTTAGGCACGCGCCGCTCAGGAACAAATTTATCAGGTACCTACCCGCGCCAGGCACTTGAAAAAGGGATGGAGCTGGAACTCTTATCACTCGGCGGCATCATTGGAAGGTCTGACTGCGTTCCTTCCTATTATGGAAGAGAAGCCCTCACAGTAATGATTGAATCTTTCCCCAGCATTGGTGGAAAAGTGCTCAATACCATAAGCCTCAACACTGCAAAAGAAACCAATGGCGCACAACTCACACATGCAGACCGTATTGTTTGGGTTGGCGGTACCAGCGCCGAATCAGGCAAAACAACTTTCCTGTGCCACTCAGTTGCTGCGTTAAAAAGTTTGCAACCATCGCTTAAGATTGGTGCATTGAAAGTGGCAGGCACCGGCAGGCTCAAGGACATGCTTTGCTATAAAGATGCAGGCGCAAACTTAGTGGGCGATTATGTTGATGAAGGCTGGCCCTCTACTTATAGTATGTCTGAGCCGCAGTTCTTACAAGTACTGCGCAGCATGCTCAAAAAAAGTTATCCAGCTTGTGATATTGTATTTGCTGAAATAGGCGGCGATCTTATTGAGGCCGGTGCGCCGGCTGCGCTGGACTTCTGCCTGCAAAGTAAATATCCTTTTTATCTTTTGGTGAACGATGCCATGGGCGCCATCACCGGCCTGGACATCCTGAAAACAAAAGGTATCACGAATGTGAAGATCTGCACCTTTAAACAAAATGCGCAATCACTTGCCCGGCGTTTAGGATTGATGGATGTCATTGACACCTCGGACCTGGATAGTATCAGGCAGGAATTTAATGCTCCTGCTTATGGAACGGTTTAAAGAAAACATGGTTGCTGCGCTGGGAAAAATGGATTTCCTGGTGACCGTTCCAACTTCGGGGATCAATGAAGTGTATGCGCATTTTGAGAATGAAAATAAATGCCTGTATGTAACAAGAGAAGAAGAAGGAGTAGCGCTGGCCTCGGGCCTGGCGCTGAGCGGTAAAAAGGTAGCAATGCTCATACAGCAATCGGGCGTTGGCAACATGCTGAACGCAGTTTTTACACTTTCCGATCCCTACGCTATCCATTTCCCTATTATCGTAATGGTAAGGGGTGAGCAGGACGAAAATCCCATTCATTGGTTAAGTACCCGTAATACGGTAGCAATGCTGAACATGCTTTCCGCTGCAAAAATAGATTGGGCAGTGCCAGGCAGCATTGAAGCATTTGAAGAGTTGACAAATGAAAACAAAAGATGGATCATCAGTAATTATTAATATGCTCAACCGCAGTGAAGTTTTGAACGCGATAGTGCAGCAATGCGATGCTTCTACCTGCATGGTATGCCAGTTGGGAAGAACGTCAAGGGAGTTGTATGCAATCACCGCTCACGTGCGTGAGCAATGTTTTTATATGTTGGGATCGATGGGGAGCGTAATACCTTTTTCGCTTGGGCTGGCAATTGGAAATGCGGGCATGCATGTTATAGGTATAGAAGGCGACGGATCTTTGCTGATGAACCTCGGTTCGTTGGTAACATTAAAAAAATATGGAACAGGGAATATAACCATCATCATCCTCGACAATGGCATGTATGAATCAACAGGCGGCCAGCCAACGCAGCCAGATGGGTTTGATCTGTACGATGTATGCATTGCAGCAGGACTAAATACGTACAGCATTTCATCGGTAGATGAATTGAATGATAGCTGGCAATACGATGTGCTCATTGTGAAAACCCTGCCCGGCCCAGTTGCGGAACGCATTCATGAACTACCTGAAGTTATCAGTAAACGATTCAATCAATGGCTAAGTTTGCAAGTATACTAAACGCATCAGACTTCATTATAGCTCCCGGGGTGTACGATGCACTTTCCGCGAAGCTTACTGAAAATGCCGGGTTCACCGTTGCATGGGTGAGCGGCTTTTCTGTTTGCACTTCACTTTTTTTGCCAGATAATAATTCGCTTACTATAGACCAGTATATTTCAAGGATAGCAGAAATAAGAAGAGCAAGCGGGATCCATTTGATAGTTGATTGTGATGAAGGATTTGGCGACATCAGTAAAACAATGAAGCTGTTTGATATGCTCAGTGACCTGAATGTTGAATGCTGCTGCATAGAAGATAATGTTTATCCCAAATCAAACAGTTTTGATGACACCAAGCTCAATTCAAAAAAGATCAAGGACATGCCGGTGTTTGCCAATACTATCAGCACTTTAAAGAAAAGTTTTCCCGAGATAATGCTGGTGGCAAGAACAGAAGCATTGATTGCCGGTGAAAAATTGGATTCAGCAGTTGAAAGAGCAAGGGCTTACAGGTCTGCAGGCGCTGATCTTGCTGTTATACACTCCGGTTCAAAAACCTATGCCGAGTTTGAACAGATCGCAAACAGGTTTGGTGATCCAGCTTCGCTGGCGGTAATTCCTACGCTTGCACAGAATATGTCGGCAGCAGACTTCAGGAACATCGGCTATAAAATAGCCATCTATGCAAACCAGATCCTGAGGAACAATATCAGCACCACTAACAAAGTTTTAGGCCTGTTGCGGGACCAGGTTGATATTTCGGCCCTGAATGCCAACTCTGTTACAATGGATTATATTTTCCGAATGATAGAATCAGGAGCTCCTGCTTTAACTGACGCAGGGTCAAGCCAATAAAAAAGGCCCGGGTAGAAACCCAGGGCCGACTACTCTTTGAGAAATTTTACTCTTGTAAATTGGTAACTCCTAAACAGTATTATGTAACCGCTCTGTCAAATTTTTATTAAAAAACCTGTTCAAAAAGCAGTTTTAGATCGGGATCAAGTACTACACCTGTCACGGCTCCCGTGCCGGGAACCGGGAATTGTTCAGTTGCTTTGGTTACCTGCAATACCTTTTTCAGTGGGCCTTTTGCAGTTTTTATCTCTATTTCCAACGGAAAACTAAATGCGTTTGCCTGCTGCTGCTTGATTTCGATCAACAATACATTTTTCTGCGCATCATAAGCATGGCTCTCTTTTATTACAGGCATGCCCGGCGTGTACAGCCATTGCTTGAAGAACAGCTGGAGGTCCTTACCGGAAACTTCTTCCAGCACTTTGCGCAAGTCATCAGTGGACGCATTACTGCCTGCATATCGTTTATAATAAGTGCTGATGCCTTTCATAAATACATCGGGGCCTAATAAATTGCGCAGCATGTGCAGGCACCAGGCGCCTTTTTGATAGCTGTTGGCATTCAGCAATTGCATGTAAGCTTTAGTGGTGCTGTCAACAACAGGTGTATGCCTCGTCTTGTTGAACGTGATCACATCGCCGCGCTCCTTTCTTAAGCGCGTGTTCATGGAATCCGTCCCATACTTATATTCAAAGAACAGGTCTGTCATGTAAGTTGCAAATCCCTCGCTCAGCCACAGGTGCGCAAAGCTTTTTTCTGTAGCCATATCTCCAAACCACTGGTGCGCTATTTCATGCGCCAGCAGGTCTGTTATATGCCGCTTGCCGCTAACTGCATTCTCAGTATAAAAAATGCAACCGGCATTTTCCATACCACCGAAAATAGTTTTGCTCTGCACATTGGCCAGCTTGCGGTAAGGAAAAGGCCCAATGTTGTTGATGAGAAAAGGGAGAATGTCTTTGGCTTGTGCGTAATCATAAAATGCAATGCCTTTTTCCTGCGGGTACACCCAACTGTAAAGTTGAACGCCTAAGGTATCGCCCACGTACTGCACCGCAAACTTTGCAACGCCAATCACCATAATCTTGGTGGGCAGTGCGGTTGTTTCCTGCCAGTGTGTGAGCTTTTGCGTATCGTTCAAAATAGTTTCTTCTACCTGCACACCGTTTGACACCACTTGGTAATGTATGGGCGCTGTTACAATGAATTCTACGCTGGCCTTGTCTGCCGGGTCATCCACGCATGGTATCCAGTGGCGTGCACGGTCGGGCCAGTTGTCTGCAAAGAAAGTGCGTTCATTGAATTTATTGGTTGAAATGATGAGGCCATCCTTTGGTATGCCGTTATAAGTTACAACTATGGTTTTATCGTTTTCCTCATTGTTGAGCACCAGCAATTGATTGTTTTCATGCTTCCACAATGCGGTGCGGTTGCCAAGCCTTACGTTGGTTACTTGCATGGCCTGCACCAGGTCAAGCACAATGGTGTCAACCTTACCATTTAATTTAGGTCGAATAGTAGCAACACCATTGATCACATCATTGTTATCTGTGAGTGTGATCTCAAACCGGTAGTGTTGTACATCGATGGGCCTTTGTGCATGCAGCGTGAATGTGCAGCACAGTAATGATAAGAGCAGGAATGTTTTCATCAGTGAAAATTATAATTTCTCCAGCAACTCCACCACTTTCTCTTTCTTCAAAATTAAATACCCAAGCCGGTCATTGCTGATGCCTTCTTTCAATTGATAACTGAAATCCAACTGGTCGCCGCTGACCGTGGTCTCAAAATATTTGAATGAAATATTGGGGAATGCTTGCAGCTCTTCGCCGATTTCATACAGGTGCGTGGATAAAATGAACAGCGAGTTCTCAATCTTTATCAACCCTTTTATCACCACGGCGGAGCACCTCATGGCATCCTGCACATTGGTTCCTTTGAACAGTTCATCAATCAGCACCAGCCATTTCTTACCGTTATTGATCTTTAAAATGGTGTTCTTGATCCGTTGTACTTCATTGAAGAAATAGCTTTCGCCTTTGGCGATGTTGTCTACTACGTTGATGTTGCTTAGTATCCCATCAAACAAGCTTAACCGCATTTCCCGCGCCGGTACGCCCATGCCCAGGTGCGCCATGAACACCGCAGTTCCAACAGCTTTAATGAAAGTGCTTTTGCCGGCCATGTTTGCACCGGTGAGAAAAAGGAAATTAGTGTCCTTGTTCATCTGCACATCATACGCCACAGGCTTGGGCAATAAAATATGGTACAGCTGGCTTGCATCAATGGAAGGGTGCGGCTGGTCCACGATCTCGGGAAAGTTCAACCTGTATTGCTGCATGGCGCGGGCCATGGAATACCACGCATCCAACCGGCCATAAATAGCAATGAGCTCCTGCGCCTGGCTTTTAAACCGGTATAAAATATGATTGCCGAACAGCACCGTTTCACGCGGCGATAATTTCTTTTGCGTATCCACCTTTGCCAGCTGCTCCAACAAAGCATGGTTCAGCAGATCTGCTGCGCGATCAAGATAGCTCAACAACAGCCTGGGCGTTTCCGGCATGCGCAGCAACTGTAAGATCTGCTTCATGCCTTTCACAAAATCCGCGAAGTGTGTAACGGAATACCGCACCAGCGAAAAATCGGGCGTATGTAAAAGGCGGTAAGTGTACGCGTTGATGGAGCTTGCACTATCAGGAATGGTATCGATGCTGCTTTCATACAACCGTTCCATTACCATGATGGTGCCATTGGTGATAGTGGCCGGCCAATTGTCTACCTGCGTGGCAATGGCCTTAATGATGCCCTGCGTTTCCCTGATCTTGCCAAGATCAGAAAAAGGACGGTTGAAAAAATGCAGCAGCCAATCGCGCCCTGCGGAAGTGCGCGTGAAATTAAGCCGGTGAAAAACGGAGAACTCTTCTTCCGCATGGAAGAGCGAGAGGTCATTGTATGTAGTTTGATCTATGTCCATTAATTCCTGTTGAACCGGAGGCGCATGCCTTTTATAGAGTCGTTCACCGCTCCATTTTCATACACGATATTACCATTTACGAATGTTTTTTCTATGGTAGCGGGAAAGCTGGATCCTTCCAGCGGGCTCCAACCACATTTGTAAAGTAAATTATCAGGCTTCACGGTGTAAGGTTTGTTCATGTCCACCATTACCAGGTCCGCCCAATAACCTTCACGAATGAAACCACGGTTTTCAATTTCGAAACAAACTGCCACTGCATGGCTCATTTTCTCCACCACTTTTTCAATAGTTATCATTCCTTCATCTACATAATGCAACATCAACAATAATGGATGTTGTATTAAGGGTAGTCCTGCATGCGCATTTTCATAAGCAACCAGTACATTAACCAACTGCGTTCGTTCTCCGCGAATCAATCCTTTTTCTTGAAGTGTATGCGGTGCATGGTCTGTTGCAATTACATCTAACCTGTCATCCAGCAACGCCTGCCACAATGCCTTCCTGTTATGCGGCGCTTTGATGGCGGGATTGCATTTTATCCTGTAACCTAACTTCTCATAATCATCGCTGGTAAAATGCAGGTGATGCACGCATACTTCGGCAGTGATGCGTTTTTCATTCAACGGCCGCATATTGCTGAACAGCTGCAATTCTTTTTCGGTAGTGATGTGTAAGATGTGCAACCTTGTGTTGTGCTTCTTTGCAAGCTGTACCGCGGTGAAAGAGCTGGAAAAGCAAGCCTCCGCATTCCTGATCACCGGGTGGTCCGCAGCTTCCAGTTCAGGCTTCTGCTGTTTGAGCTGCTGGTAATTTTGCTTGATGATGCGTTCATCCTCGCAGTGCGTGGCTATGAGCACTTCCGATTCCCTGAACAGGTTGTCCAGCGTAAGAAAATTGTCCACCAGCAAGCCGCCGGTAGAAGAGCCCATGAAGATCTTGATGCCACACACATCCTGCTTCTTATCATTGCATTTCAGCGCTTCGTCGGCATTTTCATTGGAAGTGCCCATATAAAATGAATAATTGGCCACCGATGTTTGTGCCGCAATCTTATATTTATCTTCCAGCAATTGCTGGGTGAACGCGGGCGGAAGGGTATTGGGCATTTCCATGAACGATGTAACGCCCCCGGCAACAGCAGCCCTGGCCTCCGTTTGAATGGTGGCCTTGTGCGTCAGGCCCGGCTCACGAAAATGCACCTGGTCATCAATAACGCCGGGCAACAGGAATTTGCCCGAGCCATTAATTTCCGTAGCGCCCGCGGCTGAAATGCCACTGCCAATTTTATCTATCCGGCCATTCTTGATGAGCACATCTCCCTGCACCGTCGTTCCTTCATTGACGATAGCAATGTCTTTAATCAGGTAATTTTGCATAACCGAACGTTAAGTCAAAAGTGAAAAGTAAAAAGTCAAAAAGAAAACGCACTTTTGACTTTTGACTTTTACCTTTTTACTTTTGTGACGCCATGCAAGATATTCTAAAAACGCTTATAAGACTGAGTTGGCTGTTTTTCCCGACCCTTTGTTTTTCCCAGTCTACCTCATTGCCACAACAATCCAAACACCGCCGTGTGCTGGACCGGCTGGAAATGTTCATGCAGGACAATAATGAGCTGAATATTTCCACATTCAAGCCCATCAGCAGGCAAACCGCTGTAAGGGCCGCCCTTCTTGCCGATTCACTGCAACGCGCCCTGCCTTACGATGTTTACGCGCAGCTTTCACGTGTTGACCGGTACAACCTGGAAAGCCTGCTCATGAACAATATGGAGTGGACAGGTATGGACCCAATGAAGTTCAGGAGTAAAAAACCTTTCCTGAACACCTTCTATAAAACAAAGGCCGATTTTTTTACTGTAAACGAGAACGATTTTTTCCTGGCCATAAACCCGGTGCTGCAGCAACAGCAATCCATTGAAACCGGCAATGGCTCGCGCGTGTTCCTGAACTCAAAAGGACTTACAGCAAGAGGATTGATAGGAAAGCGCGTTGGGTTTGATGCATACATTACCGATAACCAGGAACGCGGCCCTGAATTTTTCCAGCAACGCGTGCATGCTTTTGATGCTGTGCCCGGCGCAGGCTTTTACAAGTCTTTCAAGAAAACCGCTTTCGATTATATCGATGCGCGCGGCTCCATTTATTTTGGCGCCGCAAAATATTTCAAGTTCCAGTTCGGGTACGATAAAAATTTCATCGGGAACGGTTACCGCAGTTTGTTGTTGAGCGATTTTGGTAACAGCTATCTTTTTTTCCGCGTTAATACCAGCATCTGGAAGCTGCAGTATAATAATTTGTTCATGGAGCTGGTGCCGCAAACCGTGAACATCAGCGCAGGTAATAAGATCCTGGAAAAGAAATACGCAGCCATCCATCATCTTAGCATCAATGCAACACGCTGGCTCAACATCGGGCTGTTTGAAGCAGTGGTGTTTGGAAGGAAGAATAAATTCGAGCTTTCTTATCTTAATCCTATTATCTTTTTACGTGCTGCCGAGCAACAGAATGGAAGCGCAGACAATGCAATAGTGGGGCTTGACTTCAAAGCAAATGCCGGCCACCAGGGACAGTTGTATGGGCAATTTATTTTGGATGAATTTGTGTTGAAGGAAATTCGTGCAGGCAGGGGATGGTGGGGTAATAAATTTGGTATCCAGGTTGGCGCTAAATACATTGATGCGTTTGAGCTGAAGAATTTCGATATTCAATTCGAAGCAAACATGGCGAGGCCATTCACTTACTCGCATTTTGATTCAGTAGCCAACTACACGCATTACAACCAGCCGCTGGCGCATCCGTTAGGTGCGAATTTTGTGGAAGGCATTGGCATTTTTACTTACCAGCCGCAACCAAAATGGACGGTGCAGGCGCGGATCATTTTATTCAAGCAGGGGCTTGACACCACTAACAGTAATTTTGGCGGCGACATTTTTAAACCCAACAACACACGTGTTGGAGATTATGGATACAAAATCGGCGGCGGAATTAAAGCCACCGGCTTCAATATATTGGGACTTTTATCTTATGAATGGAAGGAGAATCTTTTTTTAGAAGGCTCACTTATGTTCCGCCATTACAAAACTGCATTGACAAGCGCAGACAACTCACTCATGATAACTGCGGGCGTAAGATTGAACATGTTCCGCCGCGAGTACGATTACTGAAAATAAAAAAAGGACGGGAGAACCCGTCCTTGCTGCTTTACCTTGAAACCTTGAAACTATCGTTTAGTAACTACTATCTTTTCGCTTGTTTGCTCACCCGTTTTCAGGTCCACTATTTTTGCAATGTACATGCCTGTTCCCAGGTTGGTGATCTTTACAGTTTGTGACGATTGTTGCTTCAGTTGCTTCACTACGTGGCCACTCATATCTGTAATATACATATCGAACGATTGAAGGCCTGACACAGCTACCGTAACATCACCAGTAGTGCTGGGAGTAGGATAGATGCTCATGCTGAAACTGCTGCCATCGCCTTTCACTGTCCTGATCTCGCTCATGCTTGCCTTTCCCTGAAGGTCTATTTGTTTGAGGCGGTATTGAGTAACGCCTTTGACCAGGTTCAGGTCATTGAACTCATAGCTTAATTTTGCGCTGCTGTTGCCATCAAACGCTTTGGATGCTACGTAACCAACTTTCTGGAAACCTGCATTGTCAGCGTTCCTGTACACTTCAAATCCTGCGTTGCCATTTTCTGTAGCAGTTTCCCATTTGAGCGTTACGTTGTTCTTATTTTTTGCAGCAGTGAAATTGATAAGCGTTACCGGCAGCATTCCGGCAGCCCAGTTTACGGTAACAGTAGTGAGAGGGCTGGTCATGTTATCTGCGGTAGTAAGGAAATTGTTATCCGGCCCGTCATCGCACACCACGTAAGTAAAGGTTAGCGTGAGTATGTTGGCTGCATTGCGGGTAATGGTAGCCATTCCATTTGAGTTTATCACAACGGTTCCGTTGGAGGGACCGCTCACTAACGACCATTTCAGGTGAGGATAGCTGTCATTCTGGTCCTCATCGGTTCCTGTAAGGTCCACTGCATAACCCGTGGGGCAGGAAGGATAACTTACATCGATAGGAGAACCCCACAGCACTGCATTAAAGCTAAGTTCCCCGGCCGGGCGGTTAAACACATCCGCAGAGGTGCCCGGAGGACAGTTGGTATCCTCGCAAAGGAAGTTTACGCCACTGAGGCTGATATCATCGATAAAATATTTAATACCACTCTGGCTGCAAGCTGAATGAAATGAAATGAACACTTTAAAGCTTGCATCAGTAACACCTGCAGGAAAGGTGAAGTTGAAGCAGGTACTGCCGCCATTTGCGGGCAACAGGTAATTATCTACCCGTGCAAGAATGTTTGCAGGCTGCGATGCACTGTTGGCATTGTTTACAGTTGATTTTACAAACAACACATCCATGTAGGTGTTACATGGGAAGGCTACAGCGCTGTTCAGGTTTGCTGTGTATGCTTTAACATTAATGCATACTTCAAACGTGTTGGAAGTTTTGCTGACAGCAGGCGTACCAATTTGCGCGGGGTTATTACCGCCGACGCCAGGCGTAAGAATGCCGCCATTACCGTTGATCGATTCAAAATGCGCGCCTTGTGAGAGTATCCATCCGGAAGGAGCAGGATCAAATGTTTCCTGTAGTTGAGCAAAGCTCAGCGATGCACACAGCAGCGCCGCTGAAAAGAGTAGAACTCGTTTCATGGTTTCAATTCTTTAAGGTTAAGAAATAGAAGTATAAGCCGTGGATCTCAGGCGGGATTGGATAATACAGTATGTAGTGAAAAAGTTTAGCTTTTTTCAGCGATGATCAATGTACAGCAAGATTTATGAAAGCTATCAGAGGAGTGGATAGAAATGATAATACGAAAATAGAAAGCGGTTTTTGAAAATGCAATAGCTGAACAAAAAGAGTTGATTTTTATCAACCTTCAAAGATGAGCGAGAACACGATCATCCTGGAATTCAGCTTGTCAATTACATTGGAGAACTTCAAATTATTGTCCCGCGCATGCGAGTTTGAAAGGCCATTACTGATCTTTATTTCAGGAGATAAAATGAAGAAGGGCATATAAAAGTTGAATCCAATTCCAGCTTCAATGCCGAAGTCGGTAGATTTTAATTTGATGAGATCTTCCGCATTCCTGGCTGCTGCCTTTGATGCAAGATCATACTCGAACTTAACACCTCCCATCATGTACACCCGGAAATTACCGATGCGGTCTGACTGAAACTTTACCTGGATAGGAAGACCAAGTAAAATAGATTCAACGTTCTTTGTCATTTCAGTTGACTCGCCGCTGATGGGGTAGGTAAGATTATAACGAATGGATTTGTTCACGAACAGCAATTGCGGAAATACTACTCTTGCTGAAAATCGTTCTGAAAGCTTGAACGTATGCAAGCCGCCAAGGCCAACGCCGGCTGCGTTCTCGGGACTGCTCACCAGTACACTGTCGCTTTCAAGAAAGCGCGAATGCTGGCTCACCTGGAAACGGCTGGTTGCGCCCATGATCACAATGCCGATATGGTATCGCTTGTCATCGCGGTCCGGGAGGTTGAGTTCCCTGAATTGAGATTTAGCAGGAATGAACGAACAGAGGAAGTATAAAACTACTACCCATCCCTTTACGAAATTCCTTTTCTTCCACAATAAATGGTGCATATTCCTAAACTCAGCGTTTTTAAATAGGTATCGGTATAACCTGTTTGCTTCAGAATGTGTAGAAATTCACGTCCATCAGGGAATGCTTTTACGGATTTCGTAAGATATTGGTAAGCTTCTTTGTTTTTACAGAACCATTTGCCTGCCTGTGGTGCTATTGTGTTCATGTACAGGTTATACAGGCTTGAAAAAAATTTCTTCCTTGGTTTGGAAAACTCAAGGATAACTAGCTTGCCCCCGGGTTTCAATACCCTCAACATTTCAGCCAGCCCTTGCTGCAGGTGCTCAAAGTTGCGTACCCCAAAGGCTACGGTTATGGCATCAAACGTATTATTTGGAAATTTTATTGCCTCACTATCCCCGGTCCGAAGCTCGATCTTGTCCTTTAACTTTTGTTTCTCAATCTTTTGTCTGCCAAGCTCTAACATGCCTTCCGAGATGTCTATGCCCACAATTTTTTCAGGCGAAAGGTACTTGTTCAACAATAATGCCACATCGGCAGTGCCGGTTGCCACATCCAGTACGTATTTGGGATCAATTTCTTTAAGTTCTGCAATGGCCCGCTTGCGCCAGTAAACATCAACGCCGCCGCTAAGGAAGCGGTTCAGGAAATCGTAGCGGAAAGCAATTTTATCGAACATTTCCGCCACCTGGCTTTTCTTGGTAAGCCCGGATTGCTCAAAGGGAACTATATGGTCATGTGGTAAGCTTTCAGCCATAGCGGCGGCAAAGATAAGTATTAGCTAATTTGCGGCATGCTTATAAAATCAGCTACCTATCTCATCAGCAGCCCCGACTATAAAAAATGCCCATCGCCAGACCGGCCTGAATACGCTTTCATTGGCCGCAGCAACGTAGGAAAATCATCGCTGATAAATATGCTGTGCAACAATAGTAAGCTTGCAAAAACTTCGTCCGCACCAGGCAAAACGCAGCTCATCAATCATTTCAATGTAGAAAGCGATGAAGGCAAATGGTACCTGGTAGATCTGCCCGGCTATGGCTATGCAAAAGTTTCTCAATCATCACGCCGCAGGTGGGAGCAAATGATAGAAGGCTATTTACGCCACCGCGAAAATCTTGCAACAGTATTTGTGCTGATAGACAGCCGCCATGAACCGCAGAAAATAGATCTCGCTTTCATTGATCAATTAGGCAAATGGGAAGTTCCTTTCTGCCTGATATTTACCAAGGCCGATAAGGAAACACAAAAAGCAGTAAGCCAGCACGTGAAAGAATTTCTGAACGCCATGCGAAAGACCTGGCAATTTTTACCGCAGCATTTTGTTACCAGCGCAGTGAAGAATTTAGGGAGAGATAAGGTGCTTGATTTTATTTCGAAAACGAATAATGAGGCGAGACAGGTTCTTTAGCTGTGCTGTACACAGCTTTATAAATCAAAAAACCCTGAAAGAATTCTTACCAGGGTTTTAGTTAACTACCTTATTTGCGCAGCTACTGCTGGCAAAGGCTTCAGGTTTGGCCTTGAATGCAAAGCCCATACCTAAGATGCTTTCCAGCACATTGGGATCCTAAGCTTAGAATTCCACGTGGACAAGTTGTCGCG
>JADMIO011210277.1_pt1 | contig 104171 bp, 93 predicted proteins | sample 8958161 | NCBI WGS metagenome assembly JADMIO01 (sample SAMN16585339, study PRJNA669376) | soil metagenome | isolation source: Crop rotation soil | place: USA: Cullars Rotation, Alabama | collected 2011
CGCGACAACTTGTCCACGTGGAATTCTAAGCTTAGGATCCCAATGTGCTGGAAAGAGCAGCCACGTCTCACCGCATCGGACATCATTTCGCCCCGCGCACGAGCAACACGGGAATGCCCGTGCCGTGGCGCACTTCGTTGACCGTGCTGCCGTGAATCAGATCACCGATCAACTTATGACCGTGCGTGCCCATGGCAATGAGGTCACAATTTTCGGCTTCAGCCATTTTAATTATCTCAGTGGGCGGATTGCCCAGCGCCAGCTTCACGGATGCTTTCAATCCTTCGCGCTGAATCGCCGCTGCGGTCTCGTCGAGGTATCGCCGGTCGCCCCGCATTTCTTCGGATTCATTGAGTTTGAGCTGATCGAACGAGCGCGCGGCCCAGCCATCGGCCACGTGAACAAGCAACAGATCGGAGCCGAGAAGCTTGGCGAGTTGCGTGACGTGCGGCAACAGCGTCTGGTCAGCACGGCTGTTTTCCAGGGCGACGAGAATTTTTTTGTACATGGCGCCTCCCTTAATGAAACATTTTATTGACCGCTTCGCTGAAGCCAAAAGTGTCGGCCAACAACTTCACGTTCAGCACAATGATGATGGCGGCGGTAATCCAGGCCAGCACCTTCACCCAGGCCGGACTCGCGAATTCGCCCATCTTGTCCCGGTCGCTGGTGAAGAGCACGAGCGGCACGACGGCGAATGGCAGTTGAAGACTCAGAATGACCTGGCTCAATACCAGCAGGTCAGTCGTTTTGCTTTCGCCGTAAATCGCCGTGACAATCACCGCTGGAATAATCGCGATGAGCCGCGTGATGAGCCGCCGCAGCCAGGGACGCAAACGAATGTTTAAAAACCCTTCCATCACGATCTGCCCCGCGAGCGTGCCGGTGAGCGTGGAGTTCTGGCCGCTGGCCAGCAAAGCGACGGCGAAAAGCGTACTGGCGATCGTAACGCCCAGGACGGGCGAGAGAAGTTTATGCGCGTCCTGAATTTCGGCGACGTTGTGCGCAGTGCCATAAAAACTCGCCGCGGAGACGACCAGAATAGCGCCGTTGATGAACAACGCGAACATGAGCGCCACCGTCGAATCAATCGTAGCAAATTTAATCGCTTCGCGTTTGCCTTCGATTGTCGGCTCGTATTTGCGTGTCTGCACGATGGATGAATGGAGGTAAAGATTGTGTGGCATCACCGTGGCTCCAAGGATGCCCATGGCGATGAAAAGCATCTTTGGATTCGAGACGATTTCAAACTTTGGCAGAAACCCGCCCAGCACCGCGACGACGCTCGGTTTGGAAAAAATAATTTCGGCCAGGAAGCACGCGCCGATCGTGACCATGAGCGTGACGACCAGCGCCTCGATATAGCGAAAGCCTTTGTTCTGGAGATACATCACCACCAGCACGTCGAGAGCCGTAATGCACACGCCCCAGACCAGCGGGATGCCAAAAAGCAGATTCAGCGCAATGGCCGAACCAACGACTTCCGCGAGGTCGCACGCGCAGATGGCCGCTTCGCAAAGCAGCCACAGCACCACTGAAACTGGTTTGGAGTAATGATCGCGGCACGCTTGCGCCAGGTCGCGCCCAGTCACGATACCCAGTTTGGCGCAGAGCGATTGCAGAAGAATCGCCATCAGGTTCGAGATCAGAATGACGCTGAGCAGCGCGTAACCGAATTGCGATCCACCCGCGAGGTCCGTCGCCCAGTTGCCGGGATCCATGTAGCCGACGGCCACGAGATACCCGGGGCCGGAGAACGCGAGCATCTTGCGCCAGAACCCAAAATGCTTTGGCACTGCCACGCTGCCATGAACTTCAGGCAGGCTGACGGACGTCGCGTCCCTGCGCCAGCCACGGCGCGGAACTGATCGAGATACAGGTGGTGAAGTTTCCATAAATTCAAAAACGCCAGGAGATGCCGACGAACGGATTGAAATCATCAGCCGCGCAGGTCACGCCAAAGTTAATGCCCGCGTCCAATTGAACGTCGGGCCGGAGCAAATAGGTCAGTCCCGCATCGGCCATTGCGAGCCACGGCGTGCCGCGATGTTCGGTGGTGAGATTGCTGAAAAATTCCACGTAGCCACTCAGGCTGCCAACGATGTTGTGACTAAACGTGACGGTGTTGATGACCTCCGCGTGATGCCCACTGCCGTCATTGTCGCGGTTGATATCCATTTCCAACATCGTGACCACGTCCCAGTTTGCAGGCAACGCGACGGCGAAGGGAAGAATCACTCCGCCTTCGACCGAATTGTTTCCGATGTCACCGGAACTCGTCGGCCACTTCACGAACGGCATCGCTGCAAACGCAGTTTTTCCGCCGTCGTTGCCCCAGAAATTCACTTTCAGACGCGTGAGCAAATCTCCAAAGCCGCGGTCATAGCCTACTCGTCGCGTCAGCGCGTTGCGGCTGCGCACCACGTTATAGGTCGGCACGATGACCTGGAAATCCGCCGAGTTGCACAAGCCGACTTTGAAATTGATGGGTGCGATCGCAAACGTTTCGACGCGCGTATGATCGCGGTCGCTCGTGTAGCGATCGTAAGAATAACTCAACACATCGGCTTCCATCTGAAAATGGCCTGCATCAACCGTGTAAGGACTTTCGGTTTTGTCCGGCCGGTCTGTGCTCATGTCGCGCATCAACTCGCGGGGAGTTGGATTCCACAAAGTGAACGGCGACTTGTCGGCTGGCTGGCGCGGCTCCGGGGGCGGCACGTCGGCGGCAATCGCGGTCGCACCGAGCATTCCCAAAATGACGTTTCGAAACACGGGCAGGAACTTAAAGAAGCCATTGTTTGATGCAAGAATGTTTTTTAGTTACACCTAACTTATTGGTAATGTCCTGCTATGTTAGGACATGACCAACTTATTGTCGGGCCGGACGAAATGGGTGGCAAACGCAAGACGCCGAATCGCAAGAGATGGGCCTGCCGTCGGAGTCATCGCGTCGCGAGCGTTCCATTGCGCGGCTCGTTCGTCCGAACCTCACGCGGGTTGCCATTCCTGGGCGAGTGATGTTCAATCTTCCCTTCCATGAAATTCTTAATTCAATCGACTGCCGCCATTTCATGTCTGTGTGCCCCGGCGCTCTTCGCTGCGCAACGAACGCCCGTCAATCGCGCTGTGGGCGAAAACAAAGCCACGCCGCCTTCCCGCATCAAGGTCGCGAAGGATTTCAAAGTTGAGTTGCTCTACTCGGTGCCTGGCGACACGCAAGGCTCGTGGGTGAACCTTTGCACCGATCCCAAGGGCCGCATCATCGCCAGTGACCAATATGGCGGGCTCTATCGATTCTCCCCGCCCGCGCCGGGCCAGCCGCTCGATCCGGCAAAGGTTGAGAAGATGCCGGCGCAAATTCGCGCAGCCAATGGCTTGCTCTGGGCCTTTGACGCGCTCTACGTGGGCGTGAATGATTACGAACGGAAAATTCCCAGCGGCGTTTACCGCATTACCGATTCCGATGGCGACGATCAGCTCGACAAGGTGGAGTTGCTTCGCGCCATCAAGGCCGGCGGCGATCATGGTGTTCATGCCATCCTGCTTGCGCCGGATGGTAAATCTTTGTTCCTGGTCTGCGGCAATAATGCGGACGTGACTGAACTGACTTCCTCCCGCGTCCCGCTGCACTGGGGCGAGGATCATCTGCTCACACGGATGCCGGATGGCCGCGGGCACAATCGCGATCGACTTGCGCCCGGCGGACACATTTACAGATTTTCGCCCGACGGCAAACAGTGGGAGCTTTATTCGTCGGGCTTCCGCAATATTTTCGACGCAGCCTTCAATCGCGACGGTGAACTGTTCACTTACGACGCGGACATGGAATACGATTTCAACACGTCATGGTATCGGCCCACGCGCATCAATCACGTGACAAGCGGGAGCGAATGGGGCTGGCGCAACGGCGCGGGCAAGCGGCCGGAATTCTATCCGGACAATCTCCCGGCCACGTTGAACATCGGGCCCGGTTCGCCGACGGGCGCGACTTTCGGCTACGGCGCAAAATTTCCCGCGAAATATCAGAATGCACTCTTCGCGCTTGATTGGAGTTGGGGAAAACTTTATGCGGTCCATCTTCAACCCGAAGGTTCGAGTTACACCGCGACGAAAGAGGAATTTCTTTCCGGCGGACCGCTGCCGTTGACTGATGCGATTATACATCCGATAGATGGCGCGATGTACTTCGCAATCGGTGGGCGCAAGGTGCAGTCAGGTTTTTATCGCGTCACTTATGCCGGTAAGGAATCAACCGCGCCGGTGAAGCCCGCTCCGTCCACCGGGGCGAAAGAGCGAAAGTTCCGCCATCAACTTGAAACATTCCACGGCAAAATAGATCCCGATGCGGTGAAGGCTGCATGGCCCGAACTCGATCACAAGGACCGCTTCATCCGTTGGGCGGCGCGCACCGCCATCGAGCACCAGCCGCCCGCCACGTGGGCCGAACGCGCGTTCACCGAGAAGAATCCGGCGCGGCAGGTCGAAGCGTTGCTCGCACTTACGCGCGTGACGGGTATTGATCCGTTGCACCGCAAATCTTCGGATGCGCCGGTGGACACGGCGATGCAGTCCAGGATTCTTGCAGCTTTAAACAAGCTCGATTGGAAAAAATTAAGTCACGAGCAACGGCTCACACTCGTACGCACTTATCAGATTTGCTTCGTCCGCTTTGGCCGTCCCGACGAGGCAACGAGCCAGCGCATCGTCGCTCAGCTCGATTTGCAATTTCCGGCATCGACATTCGATCTGAACTGGTTGCTCTGCGAGACGCTCGTCTATCTGCAATCGCCGACTGTGGCAGGCAAAGCCATCGCGTTAATGAAGAGTGCGCCGGGCCAGGAGGAACAAATGGAATATGCGCGCTCGCTGCGTTTTCTGACGAATGGCTGGACGGCGACGTTGCGCACCGAACAGTTCGAGTGGTTTTTGAAAGCGGCCAATTATCGCGGCGGCGCGAGCTTTGAGAAGTTTCTGGAATTCATCCGCACCGACGCGGAAGCCAGCTTGAGCGACACTGAAAAGACTGCATTACAAACCGTGCTGGCGAAAAAGCCTGAGAAAAAATCCCCACTCGCGCAGATGGCGGAAGTGTTGGCCGGGCGCACCACAATGACTGATTGGAAGCTCGACACGCTGGCGCCTGTCGTCGCGCGCGGGCTAAAGAAGCGCAGTTTTGAAAACGGGCGCAAGATGTTCGGCGCTGCCGGCTGTTTTGCCTGCCATCGTTTCGGCAATGAGGGCGGCATGACGGGCCCTGACTTGACTGGCGCGGGTGGACGCTATTCTCCGCGCGACCTGCTCGATCAAATTTTGAACCCGAGCAAAGAAATCAACGAACAATTCGTGCCCATGGTCATCACCAAGAACAACGATGAAACGGTTACGGGTGTGATTGTAAACCTGAACGGCGACAACGTGATGGTGAACACGGACCCGGCCAATCCATTCCAGCAGGAAACAATCGATCGCAAGAAAGTAAAGAGCATCGAAGCATCGAAGGTTTCGCCGATGCCGGAAGGTTTGCTGGGAATTCTGACGCAGGAGGAAATTCAGGACCTCACTGCTTACATTCTCTCGGGCGGCGAGCGGAAGCACGCGATGTTCAAGTGATCTTTGGTCGGATCGTGATTGCCTTGGGGGGAAGGTCCTGACGGCGGGCAAATGATGAAGCTTAAAACTCATACGACTCTTCTGTGTTGCGCGGTCGCGCTCGGCTCGCACCTGATTCCTGGCAGAGCGCTTGCCGCAGCCTCCCTTCGCGCGGGCGCGGCCGTGGTGGAAATTTCGCCTACGAATCTGCCCATTCGCACGGCTGGAAATCTCACGCTGACCGTCGTGAACAAAATTGCAGACCCGCTTCACGCGCGGGCGCTTGTCCTCGACGATGGAGCGACGCGGCTCGTGCTCGCCGTCGTCGATAGCTGCATGATTGCGCGCGAAGATTTTGATGCAGCGAAGGCCATCGCGAGCCACGCCACGGGCATTGCGGTTTCGAACATGATGATTTCCTCCACGCACACGCACACGGCGCCGGCGGCTTATGGCTGTCATGGCAACGATGCGGAGCCGGAATATCGCGCCTACATTATTCCACGCATCGCGGAGAGCATCGTGGAGGCGGCGCGGCGATTACAGCCGGCACGCGTCGCCTGGGGCGCGCGCGATCTCCCACAGTTCGTTTACAACCGACGCTGGATTATGCGGCCCGGCACTGCGCTCTCTCCGCTGGCGGCGTTCACGGGCGCGGCCACAAACGTTGCGATGATGAATCCCGGTTCCGCGAATTCCAACAAAGTGCGCCCGTCGGGACCGGTTGATCCAGCCGTGACCGTGCTGTCCGTGCAATCGCGCGACGGAAAACCGCTCGCCTTGCTGGCGAATTATTCGACGCACTACGCGAGCGCGCCGTCGCATTCCATTTCAGCGGATTACTTCGGCGAATTTTGCCGGGTAATCGCGAGCGAGTTGAAGGCAGACACAAATTTCGTCGCGCTCATGAGCAACGGGACGAGCGGCGATGCCAATCCAATTGATTTCACAAAAACAAACTGGATCGCGACTCCGCCCGTCGTGGCGAAAGCCGTGGCGGGCGCGGCCTTGGCAGCGATCGGCAATGCCACTTATCGCGATGAGGCCAGGCTTGCGGTCCTCACTCGTCATGTGGCCTTTGGTGTGCGCTTGCCGACGCCGCAACAAGTGGCGCAGGCGCGCGAATATCTCGCCACGAAAGTAATCGGCCGTCCGACGCGCAATTGGGAAGAAAACTACGCGCGAGAAACGACGTTGCTCGCAAACTGGCCAGCAACGAAGGAAATCATCTTGCAAGCGATGCGCATCGGCGACTTTACCGTGGCTGCGGTTCCATGTGAGACGTTCGGCATCACGGGCCTGGCAATCAAAAGGGACAGTCCTTTTCCCCTGACGATGGTGGTCGGCCTGGCGAATGGGTATCATGGCTATTTGCCGCCGCCTGAGCAATTCCCGCTCGGCGGCTACACGACGTGGCGCGCACGCACGAGTTATCTGGAAACGAACGCCGAGCCGAAAATTCGCGGCGTGATCGCCGAATTACTTTCCGGCCTTTCCGCAAATCGCCGATGAGCAATTCAGGAAATCACATTCGCCCGGGCTTTCGCGCAGATGAATTCACGATCAAGCCCCGAACCAAACAAACGCCCGCGCCTGGACCGTCGCCGAAAAAAACGGACAAAAATGACCGGCGGACAATTTGAAAAAGGACTGGCGGCGATGAAATCTATTGTCTAAGTAGCGCCAGGAAAATAACCCGGAACTGCGGCGTTCCGCGGGAAAAAATGGGAGAAAGGGAAATTATGGAAGCAAATGTCGCCACGAATGAAGCCCAAGGGCACTCGACGAAATCGTTCACGCGTCTGCTGCCTCATATCGCGCGGATCCTGATGGGGCTTATGTTCTTTGTCTTCGGTTTGAACGGCTTTTTGAGGTTTATTCCGGAACCAAAAACGCCCATGCCTGAAGGCGCGATGGCCTTTGCTGTAGCCCTCATGAAAACCGGCTACATGATGCAACTGGTGAGCGGAACACAGTTGATTGTGGGAGCGTTGCTTTTGCTGAACCGTTTCGTGCCGCTGGCGCTCGCTCTCATCGCGCCGATTATCGTTGGCATCGTGACTTTCCACATTTTCCTCGCACCATCGTCTCTCGCGCCCGGCATGGTGGTTTTTGTTTTGGAACTGTATCTGGCCTGGGCATATCGCAGCGCGTTTCGCCCAATGCTTGCGATGCGAGTGACGCCGGGGTGAAATCTCTCCATTACCAGCGGCGGAACTGGAACGCCGCGCGGAACGTTCCGAATCAGTAATTCCCTTACGCTTTCCACGCGCCGCATCGTTGCAGTTGCGCCGTCGCCAAACCGGCCCAGTCGCGGTTCGCCGCCGGGCTGGCAGGACTTGGATGCAAAATCTGTGAGGTCTGCAAATGCGGCACGGTGCTTGCGAACGCCTGCACTCGGTTGAACGCAAATCCGCCCACACCCACCAGCCATTCGGGATTGAGCACTTCCACAACGCGCGCGAGGTGCGCGTCGCACGCGGCAAACAATCGTTCGGCTTCACGCTCCGCAAGTTTGTCCGGGGTCACGTTTCGACCCGACTCTTCCATGAAGACGAGTGGGCAATAATTTAGAACGAAGTGGTCGTTGAAAAATTTCTCCGGCGAACCAAAGCGTCGGGCGAATAATCCCCAAAGTCTTTGGCCGCTGACTTCGCATCGTGGGCAATCAAAGCCCAACACAGGGCGCTTAGGATGTTCGTTTGTCGGGCGTTTGATAGTCGCGCGGATGCACATCCAGTCACGCACAGAAGGCACTTCACCGAACGGCACGCCCGTTTGGGCCATGCCGAATGGGCCCGGATTCATGCCGAGAAACAGAACGCGCTTCGGCGTCGCAGCAAATTTCTTCACGTATTGTTCATGCGCAGCCCAGGCGTAATTCAGCGGATTGTAAACGTGCGTGACCGGTGCACTGAACGTCAGCGGTTCGACTGCATCGCGCAAATTGGCGGCAGCACGCAACACCTCTTTGGCAACTTTGTCGTTCATTTGCCCGCTTTGCGCTGCCACCAAAGCATGAGTTCAAGCCCGGAGCGGTTGCCGTAGGAGCGAGGAACCCATCCCTGCTTCAGATCGAAATGAGGCGAGAACCGCTCCATCAGTTCCTGTTGCGCGCATCCAAACGGCGGGCCGTCCTTGTCGCGAATCATGTATTGCACGGCAAGGAACTGACCATTGGGCTTGAGCCAGCGCAAAGCGGCGCGCACGTAATCGTCGCGGCGCGATGGATCGATGGCGCAGAACAGAGTGTGTTCGAACAGCCAATCGAATTGGGTAAACGGTTCGCCTTCCAAAAAGTTGGCCTGGCGAAACTCAGCACGGAGTCCGGCCGCGGCCGTTCGCTCTTGCGACAACCGGATTGCCGAAGGCGCGAGATCAACCCCCGTGACATCGAAGCCAGCCTTCGCCCACGCCCGAACGTCGTGGCCCGTCCCGCAGCCGGGCACAAGCACAGTGCCACGTGGCAAGTCCGGATGCGCGGCGAGAAAATCGAGAAGGCCCGGCGAGGGTTCGCCTTTTTCCCATGGCATATCGCCGCTTTGGTATCGCTGCTCCCAATTTGTTTCGCTCATGCGGAGGAATTAACCACGAACACAGCAACGCACGAAGAAATTCTGTCTTTGTAGCCGCGTAACGGAGTGCTTCACTTCCGCCATGAACTTCCAAACACGGCGCTCGTTTTTCAAACTCGCTGGCGTCACGGCGCTGGCCACTGCGGTTTCGCCCCGCTTGCCAGCGGCTGAACCCAAGGCCAAATCCAAAGTGAAACTCGGCATCGCCAGTTACTCCTATTGGCACTTTCGCGATCCAAAGGTCACGATCGAGCAAGTGATCGAGAAGGCCGGCGCGCTCGGCGTAAGCGGAGTCGATGTTCTTCATCGGCAAATGGACATCCCCGAAAAAGACCCGCTGACCGACGCGCACCGGGCACACTTGCGCCATTTGAAACGGCACGCGATGCGAAATGGCGTCGGATTGATTTGCCTTTCGATTCACCAGAACTTCGTCAGTCCCGACCGCGATTATTTGCAGACACAAATCGAGCACACCAAAACGTGCATCGAAATCGCGTACGAACTCGGCGTGCCGTGCCTCCGCTTGAATTCGGGCCGCTGGAACACGATCAGGAGCTTCGACGATCTGATGGCCGCGCGCGGGATTGAGCCGGTGCTGCCGGGTCACACGGAAGATGAAGGATTCAAGTGGTGCATCGATTGCATCGAAAAATGTCTGCCCAAGGCTGAGCAATGCGGCGTCACGCTCGCGGTTGAAAACCATTGGGGTTTGAGCCGGACGCCCGAAGGTCTGCTGCGCATCGTGAACGCGATCCAGTCACCATGGTTGGGCGCGTTGATGGACACGGGAAATTTTCTCGAAGATCCGTACAATAAGCTGAAGCAGATCGCGCCCAAGACAGTTTACGTTCAGGCCAAGACTTACTACGGCGGAGGCGAATGGTACACTCTGGACCTGGATTACAATCGCATTGCCCGTATCCTTGCCGATGCAAACTATGCCGGTTACGTCGCGCTGGAGTTTGAAGGCAAAGCGCCCGCGGATGAGGGAGTGCCGAAGAGCCTGACGATGCTGCGCGAGGCATTTGAATCGGCGTGATTCACTGTGCGCGCTTCTGGGCGGAACCATTTCCCGATCGCGAGATTTGATCGAGCTGCGCCAGCAACGCGCAGAGTGCACCGAGTCGCGGCACTTTAACAGCGGCGCGCTGGGCGCGACGAAGCGGTTCGAGAAACAATGCGTCCAGTTCGAGAGGTTGCTGGCGCTCAAAATCAATCAACGTTGAAGCGCGATAAGCGCCCATGCTGCGCGTGCGTTCAATCTGTGTTTCCGCGCAGGCGGCATCGACTTTCAATCCCTGGGCGTGAGCAGCCGCGATCACTTCGTGCATTAATTCTCGTACGAGAGTTTCCCATTTTCCGTTGTCGAGCAACTTGTCTGTCGTGAGACACGGGCCAAGCGATGCCGTCGCATTGAACCTCCCCGTAATCAGGGCGTCGAAGCCCACCGCGCTGGCTACCCCCAGCCCGTTGAAGGGAATGTTCCAAACGAGTTTCTCCCAATGTGCGCATTCGAGGTTGGCCGTGACTTTGCAGGGCACGCCCGCGTGGCGGAATGCCGATGCGATGTCATGCGCGCGCGGTTCGGGCCAGCCGGAAAATTCTCCGAGCACAATTCGCCCGTGATCCATATGCTGGACAACTCCCGGCTCGATGCGATTCAGGCAAACAAAACACAATCCACCCAGAATTTGTGACCGTGGGAATAACACGGCGAGTTGGTCTTCATTGCCCAGTCCATTTTGCAGCGTGACAACCGCGGTATTCTTTTCAACCAACGCCGGGAGCAGTTTTGGAAATTGATCGTTCGCGGTGGTTTTTAAACCGATTAGCACCACATCACAGGCGCCAATTTCCTCAGGAACTTGCGCACACTTCGGATTGACATGAAAATCTCCTTCGGGACTTCGAACGAATACGCCGCGCCGCCGCACGACATCGTAATCGCTGCGCAACAAAAAATGGACGGTGTGTCCGTCACGGCACAGCTTGGCACCGTAATAACTTCCCAACGCGCCACAACCCACGACTCCAATTTTCATGGTGCGCCGCAATGTTTAGCCGAAGCACATTCACGTGTCTAATTTCCAACGGCCGCCAATTCGATCCGCAACCGCTGAAAACTTCGCGCCCATTGCTTTTCTTTAAATGGAACTACGGCCGTAAGCCGTTGACGCGAATCTGAAAATTTTTCAGCGTCGTGTTGATTTGCGAAACTCGACGCCTATAGTCGCGCCGACTTGATCAAGCAACATGAGTGAATCTGCCGTTGACGGCCCGTCGTGGGATATCCAATCCGCGCGCAATCTCTACAACATCCACCGCTGGGGCTCGAAATATTTCGACATCAATGAAGCCGGGCATGTCGTCGCCACGCCTTTGCAGGAAAGCGGCATCGCAGTGGACATCACCGACGTTATCGAGGAAGCGAAGGGACGCAGCCTGAAGTTTCCGCTGCTCATTCGCTTTCAGGACATTCTTCGGCATCGCGTCGAGTCCTTGAACACAGCATTTCGCAATTCGATCAAGGAGTTCAATTATCAAGGCGAGTATCGCGGCGTATTTCCGATCAAGGTCAACCAGTTGCGCGAAGTGGTGGAAGAGATTCTCGAGGCGGGCAAGCCGTTCAATTTTGGACTGGAAGTCGGCAGCAAGCCCGAACTGTTTGCTGCGCTGGCCCTGCAGTCGCAGCGCGGAAGTCTTATCATCTGCAATGGCTATAAGGACGCCGGATTCATTCGCATGGCGTTGCTCGGAACCAAGCTCGGCAAACAAGTCATCATGGTGGTCGAGAAGCTGGAAGAACTCCGGCAAATCATCACGCTCTCCAAACAAATTGGCGTCGAGCCGACGATTGGGATTCGCGCACGCCTGTTGAGCAAGGGCGCCGGCAAATGGGCCGAGAGCGGTGGCGAGAATGCCAAATTCGGATTGAGCACGGCGGAGTTGCTGGCCGCGACGGAACTCTTGAAGCGCGAAGGACTGACGCATTGTTTCAAGCTGATGCATTTTCACATCGGCTCGCAGGTGCCGGACATTCTGACTGTAAAGAAAGCAGTGCAGGAAGCGGCGCGGTTTTATGCGAAACTGCGCAAGATGGGATTTGACCTGGAATATGTGGACGTAGGCGGAGGACTCGGCGTGGATTACGATGGTTCACGTTCAGCGTTTGAAAGCTCCACGAACTACACGCTCCAGGAATACACGAACGACGTTGTTTATTACATCGCCGACGTGTGCAACGCCGAGGGCGTGCCGCATCCGAATATCGTGAGTGAAAGCGGGCGCGCCATCGTCGCGCATCACAGCGTGCTAATCGTGGAAGTGTTTGGATCGATCGAGAAAAGTCCGCCGGGGATTCAATTCGATTACGGTGAGAACGAGCATCCCATTGTTCGCGAATTGCTCGACATGCGGAAGAACCTCGCGAAGTTGAACAAGCTGGAGGCTTTTCATGACGCACAGGAGCGCCGTGAGGACGCGCACCACATGTTTACCCTCGGCATGATGGAACTGCCGGACAAAGCGAAAATCGAAAGTCTTTACTGGGAAATTTCACAAGCTGTCGTTGAAACGTTCAAAGGGCAGGCCTACATTCCGGAAGAAATTCGCAAGCTCGAAGACAGCCTCGGCGATCAATACCTTTGCAATTTTTCTGTTTTCCAGTCTCTGCTCGATCATTGGGCGCTTGGACAACTTTTTCCCATCATGCCGCTCAGCCGTCTCAATGAAAAACCGACTCGTGAAGGCACGCTCGTGGACATTACGTGCGATTCGGACGGGCAGATTAACAAGTTCATCGATTTGCGCGATGTGCGCGACACATTGCCCATGCACCCACTGCGCCAGAATGGAAATGGGCAGGAGCCATACTATCTTGGTTTTTTTCTCATGGGCGCTTACCAGGACATCATGGGCGACCTGCACAACCTTTTCGGCCGCGTCAATGAGATGCACGTGTTTCTGGATCCTGATGAACCCGCGGGTTACTACATTGAAGAAATTCTCGAAGGCACGACGATTGTGCAGGCGCTCACGTCCGTGCAATATGACGAAAAGGATTTGGCGCGCCAATTGAAGGCACAGATTGATGATGCCATCAAAGGCGACCGCATGAAACCGTCGGAAGGGATGCGATGGCTGGATGATTATGAGCGCGGTCTCCAGGACTACACTTACCTCACCTTCTAGCGCGGACATGCCCGAGGCAGATCGGAATTTCGAACTGCTGTCCGCCTTGCGCCGGCTCGTGCGCGGTTTGTCGGCGCTTTTCTGGGGGTTGCCCATCGCGCTTGTCGTAACGGTGCAAACTGCGGTCGGACGAGGCGACTGGCTTAAGTCGCTGGGCTTCGCTCCCATGGCGTGTGCCATGGCGCTGCTCCTCTATGGAATTATTCTTCTCGGCAAATTTCAGACGCAGGAACGCATATGGATGAATGCGCTCGAACGCGCTCGGTTCGTCGCCCTGGTAAATCTCGGCCTTTCACCGTTTCTCTTTTTTTGGAGCCGGGTGCCAGGCAATGTTTTTTTTATGGTCATGATCGAGATGATGTTCCTGACGTTGCTCGCATTTCTTTATCTGCTGAACAGCGTCCTCGCCAGGCTGGCGGCGATGTTGCCGGACGAAACGTTGCGAGGTGAAACACAGCTTTTCACCCGGCTGAACCAGACGATCCTTTTGATCATCATCCCTTCCCTTCCATTTTATTTTTTAATTCGCGGCGCCAGCACATTGCCTCGCATCGTTGTTGACCTGGTGCTTCTATTCGAACGAGGCGGCGCCATTCTGCAAATGGTGCTGCTGATGTTTTTTATCCTGCTCCCCGTCGCGATGACCATGGCGCTGCTCTGGAAAACGAAGGAAGTGATCATGGCGGGAGTATTCGCAAACCTGGGCTCGGAGCCGCCGCCGAAATTAAGCTGAATCGCTTCGCATTCGCAGAACTTCGCGAGCACGCGTTCCGACAGAATCCCGCATTTATTCCATCCTTGCCTGTTTGATTTTCTCTCCTTCGCAAGTAAAGTGGCGGCACAAGGAAGTTATCAATGCGTGGAGACTCTGGATTTGCGGGCAAGAGCGTGCGCCGTCCTGCGGCCGATTTATTGCAACACGACACCCTGAAAGTCGTAAACATGATGGATCTCGCTCGCGAATTGACTGGAGTTGCGGAGACGCCCAAGCCTGTCCAATCGGCGGAAAATCCGGGCGAATATTGGCGGCGTCACTTTGCCAATTGGCACGCCGCCACGCCGCTGGTTGTTACTGTTCCACCGGACCAACCTGTTGCACGGAAGCCAGGTTTGCGGGCTCTTATGCTCGATGAGACCGCCTCGGACCGCCTGCGCGTTCTTGCGGATCAGGTCGGGGTTCCTTTCGGCGTAATCTTCCAAGCCGCCTGGGCTTTGCTTCTCCACAGATACTGCGGCGAGGACGACATTGTCTTTGGCATTGTCAAAGGGTGCATCGATCGCGACACGCCAGACGTGGAACCGGGAGTTCACATCGTTCCATGCCGCCTTTCATTCGATTCCGCAGCCGTCACAATCCGGCAATGGTTGCGGGGGATCGCAGACCAGGCGAAGCAAGCGGCTCCTTTCGAATTCATGTCGCTGGATCAAATTCGCGCTGCGGCCCACATCACGACATCTCAGCCGATGTTCGAAAGTGTTTTGAGTGTCGCCCATGATTCGTTTGACCCGATTTCCATCGCGACCGCACAGCCGGAGGCGAGCCAATCGCACGCGGGGGCCGACACTTATCCGCTGGTAGCGGCGGTTTATTTCTCTCGTACGATTCACCTGCGCGTGGCGTATTCGCCGCAACGATTTTCCGAAACTGCGATCAAACTGCTTTTGGGGCACTGGGTCACTTTGCTCTCGCGCCTTTGCGATGATGTTGAAGCGCGGGTCTCCGCAATCCCCATGCTCACCCTGCCTGAACGCGACCAATTGCGCGAATGGAACAGCACTCATGCACCGTGGCCTGCTTCTTCCTGCGTCCATCAATTGTTCGAGCAGCAAGTGGAGAAAACGCCCGACGCGTCTGCCGTGTGCTTTGGCAAAGAAATCCTTTCGTATCGTGAACTGAATTATCGCGCGAACGTCATCGCAAATCATTTGCGTACGCTTGGGATTGGGCCGGACAGCGTCGTGGCCATTTGCCTCGATCGTTCGTTCAACATGGCGGCGAGTGTTCTTGCGGTCCTGAAGGCGGGCGCAGCTTATTTGCCGCTCGATCCCACCTACCCGCACGAACGCCTTCGGTTCATGCTCGAAGATTCCCACGCTGCCCTTCTGCTGACGCAAAGCAGCCTTCGGGGAGTCTTTCCGAATATCAAAACGCCGGCACTTTGCCTTGATGAAGATTGGCCGGCAGGCACTCGACCCAATCGCGAGAACCCGGCCAATGTGACTGCGCCGGAAAATCTCAGCTACCTCATCTACACGTCGGGTTCGACAGGCAAACCGAAGGGCGTGTCGATGATTCACCGCGCGCTGGTCAATCTCATTGACTGGCAAATCAAGGAGTCACGGCTTGGTCCGGGTGCAAAGACGCTTCAATTCACATCGCTGAGCTTTGATGTGTCGTTTCAGGAAATGTTCAGCACCTGGTGCAGCGGCGGCACGCTGGTGTTGATCTCGGCGGAGATGCGTTTAAGCCCGCGGGAATTGTGGACCTTCATTGCCCGCGAAAGAATAGCCCGCATTTTCCTCCCTTTTGTCGCACTGCAACAACTCGCCGACGCGGCCGCCAGCGAAGGCACAACGGCCGAGGCATTGCGCGAAGTAATCACCGCGGGCGAACAACTTCAAATCACGCCGAGACTTCGCGAATTGTTCGCACGCCATCCGGAAGCGACGTTGCACAATCACTACGGCCCATCGGAGACACATGTCGTGACAGCGCTCACGTTGACCGATGATCCGCAGCGTTGGCCAGAATTGCCATCAATTGGACGGCCCATTCAGAACACGCAGATTTACGTGCTCGCCAAGAACCGTGAGCCGGCGGCGATTGGGTTGGCCGGCGAATTGTTCATCGGCGGCATGGCACTCGCGCGCGGATACTTCGAGCGTCCCGAAGTGACCGCGGAAAAATTTATCCCAAATCATCTCAGCAACGAATCGGACGCCCGGCTTTATCGGACCGGTGACCTCGCGCGGTATTTGGTGGACGGCCAGATCGAGTTTCTTGGTCGCATAGACCATCAAGTAAAAATTCGCGGCTACCGCGTTGAATTGGGCGAAATCGAAGCGGCACTGAACAAACGAACCGACATTCGTGAATCGGTGGTGGTGGCGCGTGAATCTTCTGCCGGGCAAAAGCAACTCGTCGCCTACATCGTGCCCGAGAAACAAGGTGAATTGGCGGCCGTCGCCCTGCGCGGGGAACTGAAACAACAGTTGCCGGACTACATGGTGCCATCCGCGTTCGTGTTTCTCGAAAAGCTTCCGCTCACGCCAAGCGGCAAGGTCGATCGAAAAGCCTTGCCCGCGCCTGAAGCGGCCAACCCGACCGCAACGCCATCGAATGCAAAGGAAAGGCCCTGGCTGCCGATCCAATTTCAGCTTGTCCAAATCTGGGAGGAAATTCTCGGCGTTCGGCCCGTCGGCATCAGCGACAATTTTTTCGAACTGGGCGGCCACTCATTGCTCGCGGTCAAAATGATAGATCGCGTCGAAGAAGTCACCGGCAAGAAACTTCCCGTGACCGCGTTGTTTGCCAACGCGACGATCACTTATCTGGCTGAGCTGATTCTTAACGAAGAGTCCGCGACGCCGGGCCCGGTCATTGAGTTGCAGACGACTGGCGAGAGGCTGCCGATCTATTTTTTGCATGGAGACATCATTGGGGGTGGATTCTATGCGCGGGATATTTCCCGGTTGCTCGGTGAGCAACAGCCGTTTTACGTGCTGCCGCCCACAGAAGTTGCGGAAGGCGCGCTGCCGACGGTGGAAGAAATGGCAGAAGCGCACTTGAAGGACCTGCGCACACACCGGCCTCGCGGGCCTTATTTGCTGGGCGGATTTTGCATTGGTGCGCTCGTCGCGTACGAAATGGCGTGTCGTTTAAGAGCGGCGGGGGAACAGGTGCCGTTCGTGGCGCTGATTGATCCTCAGTTGCCTAGTTCTCTTTTGCGCGCCATTTACCTCGCGGTCCACAAACTCGCGCGCCGGCGCGGCCTGACGGTGCAGGAGAAAACGCGGCTGTTCGCCCGCGGACACAAAATTCTTTACCGCCTGCGCGAGGAGTGGAACGCGCCTTTGCGTGAGAAAGTTCGCTTTGCGATGAACAAGTCCGCCCGAGTCCTGAAGAAAACCGAGGCACCGGCGATTTTTGATGCAGCGTCCGAAAAGGGAGAAACCGAGTCCGCGGATGAGCAGGACATTCTGGCAAAGTTTCATTGGATCATTTCCTCATATCGCCCTCCGCGCTACAACGGGCCAGCCACGATTTTTCTGACCGACGAACAACAAGCCTTTGCGCCATTTCTCGAACGCAAGTGGTCCAAAGCCGCGCCGCGCTCCGAGGTGCATCGCATCGCGGGCAAACACCTCGGAGCGATTACGACTCACGTGGAAGTGCTTTCCGCCAAAATTCGCGACTGCCTGGACCGCGTAAATGGTTCTGGATCGCAGCGGGCGGTTTGACTCGCTGCGCCACGGCATTTGCGTCAAAATGCTTTCGTGAAGTGGCGAATCATTTTTTGTGGGGCCGGTCTTGGCGTCTTGGGCCTGCTGATATTCGCCTTTTTCTTTGCTCCGCCATCGCAGTCGCCTGCAATGCCTTCGCCAAACGGGTATGATGATCTCCTCTCCGTAATTCCGAACGTTGTGCCGAATCCAGGCGACTGGCGCACGCAGGATATGGCGGAACTGCGCGCCGCCCTCGCGCCAAACTCAAATGCGCTCGCGACCATCCGCGCCGCTTTGGAAAAGGAATGGGCTGCGCCTTTGTCACACGATACGAACTCCCTTCCCTCCTTGTTCGCAAATCTCGCGCTGCCAAAGACGTTGGCCAATCTATTTTGCGCCGAAGGCCGGCTCGCCGAATTAGAGCATCGAACCAATGATGCGCTGAATGCTTTCGCCGATTGCATCCAACTCGGACAAAAGTCCACACATCGTGCGTTGATTATCCACGATTTGGTTGGAATTGCCTGCCAGGCGATCGGCAGACGGGCGGCGCAAACAAACTGGGCGGCCGCCGATGATTCATCGCTTCAAATATTTTTGGACCGTCTGGCGAAAATCGATCAATCCACCCGCTCTGCGGAGGAAGTCATTCGGCACGATCAGGAATGGTCACGCGCCACGTATGGACTGAAATTCGTGTGCGTGTCCTTCCTGCAAAGGTCCGCGCTGCGAAGAAGTGAAGAGAGTCTTCGTGCCAACCATTATCGGGCCGAGACAGAGCTTCGATTGCTGCGTGCGGACGTAGCTATCGAACTTTTCCGGCGGAAGAATGGACGCTACCCGAGTAGTCTTTCGGAATTGGTTCCGCAATATCTCGAAGCTGTTCCGTCAGATCCATTTAGTGGCAACGCCATGATTTATCGCGTCACTACCAATTCCTATTCTCTTTACAGCATTGGCGCGGACAAAAAAGACGATGGCGGCAAACCACTTGTCCGCTCAACCGGCGGCGCAGTCGGCAAGACTCCAGAGCAGACGGGGGATCTGATTTCAACGCCGGCCCCGAGCCAATGATCAATTCTTCCCCGCCGCCCACTTCACCGAATTTTCCAGCAAAGTTCTGAACGCCGGCAAATCATGCGCTCGCGCATCATGTCCCAATGCGATGCCAGCAATGCGGGCTTTCGGATGCTTCACGATCCACACGCTCGGATGTTCCTTCTTTGTGCCGGTGGAAGTTGAAGTTTGCGCCAGCACTTCAATGGGCGTTCCAGCGGGATCGGGATTGAAGTAATACAACTCGTCGATGATGCGAAAGCTTTCGGGCACGCCTTTAGTAATGGGATGCGACGTGTTCAGCACTTTGACCTCGAATTCGCCCAACCGATCGTGACCGCGCGACATGCCGCCGACAATGTTCGCGTTATACTCCGGCCACTTCGGATAATTCAGCCACACACCGGCGTGCAGCAGCACGATCCCTTTTCCTGCATCGGCGAAATGAAAAAGAGTTTTCCTTACCTCCGGCGTGTCCCAACCAGCTTTGTTCACGCTGAGAATGGCCACATCCACTTTGGGCAATTCACGCGCAGTGGTTTCGGGGTCTTCCGTGTAATTCACGCTGTAGCCGGCCGCCTTCAAGATCGCGGTGTCGGCGAGGTTGAAGAATTTTTTGAAGTCATGAGAAGTGCCGCCACCGACCAGCAAGACCTTCGTGCCGTCACCCCATGGCAAGCGCGCGGACGTTGATGCAGTGCTCGTCCGCACATCGCTGGCGACGCCGGACGCGGCGGTTGCATCCGCTAATTTCGTGTTCGCGGGACCAATCTCAGCGGTAATGGCCACAAACACCGGCGCAACGGAATTATTAAAGCTCTCCAAAGTGATCGTCTGGATTGTTCCCGCGTGCGCCAATTCGCGGGCGAATGCGCGCACCTGTCCGTGCCTCACCGCGCCCGCCACCATTTTCGATCCGGGAACGTCGGCTTCGCCATTCCAGTCCGCAAACTCGATGCCGTTTTTCAGCACGAACTCCTCTTGCTGCCCGTCGGTGTAATTCACCGTAACTTTCGCCCCGGGCAGATTCTTCGTGCCTTCTCCACCGTATGGATACATCCATCCGCCCACGCCACCAAGGAAATGCAGACGCGATGCTTTGATGTTCACCTGGTTGACTTCAACCTTTTGCGGCATTCGTTTCGCCACGCCGCTGCCGCCTTTGAGAACGACAAGATTTTTTCCAGTCCGGCTGCGCATCGGACTGACTACATCAAATGGCACATCGTCAGCCTTGAGCACGCCGAACTTTCTGAACTCCAGCGTGTCGCGCGTATTTTCCGGCGCCAGAAAAAGACCTTGCCGAGAATCAGCAGTAAACGCGCTGCTGAGATCAATCGCGCGATACCGGTGGTCGCCCCCGATCATGTACGCGATCACGTCCCGGAGTGACTCTGCGCCCAAAGCCTCAAAGCCTTCCGGCATCAGCGAGCGGCCTGTCATCCGCCGCGATTTGATGTCGGCCGTCTTGATTTCCGTGTCACCGACGGCGTTGCGCAGCACGATGGAATTTCTGTTCTCGCGACTGATGATGCCGTCGTAATTCTCGCCTTCTTTCGTTTCGATGCTCGTGGCCATGTAATTTTCTTCGACCATGCGATTCGGATCGAGAATGTGGACGAGCAACTCATGAGCCCCATGCACGCCCATGCCGGTGAGGTCCGGCGCAAGTTGTTTGCCTTCACCATTGAACGTGTGACACACACCACAGTTTTGGACGAACGCTTTGTGTCCGTTATCAACATTGCCGGGCTTATCCACTTCCGGCGCCAGCTTTGCGATGAGCGCATTTTTCTCCTTCAATTCAGGCCCGCGCAGTTCATCGATGACTTCATTGGCGCGCTTGGCGACGGAAACATCGGCATGGGTGCGAAGGCGATGCACGTCCGAGGGAGTCAATGAAGCCAGATTGATTTGTTCGCCTTTGATGGCGTTCACCAATGCAAGTGACCAATCACCGCGTTTGATAATCTGCGGGAATACCGCCTTCTGAAGATCCGGCGGGAGCTTCGGATAGATATTCGCAAAAGCATTCCCAACGGCGGGATCGGCGGTCGCACCGAGCGCTTCAATCACGCGCTTCTGCAACTCAGGCGACGCAGTGGAACCGATGATCCTGGTCACGCTCGGGAGAATGGCTCCGTCGAGTTGCCGCACGCCCAGCAGGCTTGATGCAACTTGCGCCCGCTGTTCATCCGGCTGTGAGTAGTCACCCAACTTGCTCGTAAGCTGTTGCACGAGCGGCTTTGTGTCACTGGCGAGCGCCCCCTTTTTGTCCCAACGCGCCACGAGCGGCAGCGCCGACGCCGCCAGCGCAGAGTTGTCAGATTTTAGCGCCTTCAGAAACGCAGCCCGCAATGTCTCGGACCACTTCGGTGTGAATTCGGGTTTCAATGATTTCGCGAGCGAATCGAAGATGGCTGCCTTCAATGCGTCAGCTTTGGCCGGCGCATCCGCCGCCGCGACCACGACCGCGGTCGCGCGGTCTGGATCGGATTCCGCGCTGCGCGCCACTTGCGTTGTAAGCACGGCGATGAAGGAGCGAAAGTCCTCCGGCTTTTCACTCGCGAGTGCCGCGTTGATGAAAGGCGGCGGATTCTTTGAAGCAACGCCCGTGATGGCCGATTCCACCCAGGCATTGGCCGCCGTGGGATAAAGTTTCACCAGCGCCGCGGCGGTGGCATCATCGGCGGCAAAAGATCCAAGGGCAACGATGGCTTCCAATTGGACCCGCGCATCAGAGTCGTTGACGCGTTTGAGAATTGCGCTCCGCGCCTGTGCGTTCTGTGAATCAGCGTTCAACGCGGCAATGCGCAGCGCGTTTTTCGCGACTTCGGGCCGCCCGTCCGCCAGTGAAGAATTCAAAATGAACTGCGGCATTTGTCCATTTTGAGCAAGCAGCCACAGGTGATGAATCCACGGCACGTAATCTTCTGTCAGCGGCGGTTGCTTCAGCGCCGCGAAGCTTTCCGCTGTAGGATTCTCCCAAAGCAGGCGGTGAGCAGTGAAACGCACAGCTTTGTTCGGATGCTTCAGCGCTGCGACCAGATTGCTGGCCGATGCCTTCGTGAGGTCCGGCACTGGAATCGATTTCGCCTCCTTGTGTTGCACACGCCAGATGCGGCCAAAATAATGATCGCGATCCGGGCGCACCGCCGCGTTCACCGCGTTGTGCTTCGGGCCCCGGGTATCGTTGTGAATCACGGCCTGATTGTAGAAATCGACTATGTAGAGCGCGCCGTCCGGTCCAACACGGGTTTCAATCGGGCGGAACCATTTGTCATGGCCCCCAATGAATTCCTCGTCGCGCGTTTTGCTCGCCGTGAACGTCGCGCCATCAGGCTTCACGACTTCGTGATGGACGATGTTGATGGTTGGTTCGGTCGTGAAATAGTTGTAACGCCATTCGGCTGGCCACGCCCCTCCCTCGTAAATGGCGCAGCCCGCGGCGGCGGTAAACTTGCCCACGAGATCGATCTGCACGTAAGCCAGGTTCTCGAACTTGATGACGGGATTCGATTTGCGATCGCGAATGACGGCTTTGTAACTCGTCGCATTGTTCACTCGACCGCGCGAAAGCACGCCTTCCGAAAGCACAACGTGATTGAGCAGATCGTTGCTCGTTGGCTGGGTGAACAACACTTCGTCATCCGATGTAATGTTTAAGCCCCACGTGTTGCCGTTCTTGGAACAGAACTGTTCGAATGCGCTGCCATCCGGTTTGAAGCGGACGACGCCGGAGCCAATCATGCCGAAGGCCCGCGCGCCGTCACCACTGCGCACCGAGCCAGCACTGTAGCCGTGCGTGGCGTAAATCCAACCGTCGAAACCCCAGCGCAGATTATTGATGACCGCGTGCGTGTCGCTTGTACCCAGGCCGGTGTAGATTTTTTCCACCTTGTCGGCTTTGCCATCACCATCGGTGTCGCGCAGCCACAGAATGTCCGGTGCTTGCGAAACGATTACGCCGTCGCGGTAAAACACGAAACTCGTTACCAACTCGAGGCCTTCGTAAAATACGTCTTTCTTGTCGGCGATGCCGTCGCCATTCGAATCGATTAGTTTGCTGATTCGATCGCGCGCCGGACGATCCTGGCGGCCCGCTTCCGCGACCAGGCCACCGTGGTCTTTCCACTCCACGCCTTTTTGATCCAGGCGCATGCCGCGACGGCCATTGGGGTACTCGGGCGTCTCCGCCACCCACATCCGGCCGGAAGGATCCCAATCAAGGTTGATGACTTTGTTGATCAATGGCTCGGACGCCACGAGGCGAATGTCGAAATCGGGATGCAGATCGAGTTTCGCGCTCGCCTTCTCCGGCGCGGTCGGCCCGCCTTCCGGATAGCGCAAGCTCGCGAGTTCCTCATGCTTGCAGAGCGAATTCACATCACGTTTTCCAGTCCAGGCAATGCCGCGCAACAACACGGCGCGAAAATGCGGAAGATTAAACGATTTGTAATGATGCCCCGGAATGCTGACGAACGCGCGGTGCCCGTCCTTTTCGTAAGTCCACATTTGCGGCGAAACGTCGTAGATGTGCTGGAGAAGTCGATTGCCTTTGGCCGCACGCTTGTCCGGCGTCCATGAACCAGCGAGGATTTTTGCCTCGGGCATCATGTGCAAGTCGTAATAAATCTCGTCGTCGAATTCGAAATTCGAAGCGCCCTCGGTGATTGGATTCTCCTGCGACGTGTAATAAATCGGCACTTCGTGTTCGAGCCACTTCGAATACCCGTGCTCCCACGCGCCGCCAATGATCGTCTTCCACCACTGCGCATCGTTGCCGCAGACGGAATCATGAATCGCCACGATGCCGCCGCCACGCTGAAGGAACTTGTCGAGATTGGCGCGATCAGCCGCGTTGATTCTGCCGCCCTCCTCGGTGTACATCACCAGTACATCGGTGTTTTCCAATTGTTCGCCCGTGGGAAAGGCAATCGCGCCATCCACTTTCGCACCGCGCTCGGTCAGCAACTGTTTCCAGTCTTTGAGAAACGCCGGCCCATCATGCTGGCCATTGCCAACGGGGCCGTGAGTCTTTTTGCCGACGCGAAGGAAAATGCGAAGCGGTTGTTCGGCGGTAAAACCGATGGAACACGCGACGAGCAGACAAGCGATCAAAGCTCTCGATTTCATAGCACGAAAATGGAACGGAACAGTGCTACAGGACGAACGAGCGCGGAAGAAAATTCTTGCCGAGTTTGGAAACGTCAGACGTGACGCGCGATTGCTATGAACTGAATTGAAGTTCAGGCGATTTGGATTTTCCAAACACCGCAATTATTTCTTTGGCTTTGTTTCTGTTTTTGCCATCGCAACTGATGGTGCGAGAAACCAGGTGCTCAGTTATTTCTGCTCCCTGATACAACGCCTTGGTAAAGGGCGTGTCGTGATTGGAAATGACGACGACGGCTCCGCGTCCCGAAGCCTCCAGCGCATATTTGTTCAAGTCTCTCTGATCTTTGTCGGAGAAACCACCTGCGGCGTAATTTGTGAAGTTCGCCGTTTTGGTGAGCGCCACGTAGGGAGGATCGCAATAGACAACATCACCCGCTCCGGCTTTCGAAAGCACCGAGCGAAAGTCGGCTTGGAGCAGTCTCGCCGTTTTCAGCCTGTCCGCGAAATGCTCCATTTCCGTTTGGGGGAAGTAAACTTGGCCGTAGCGGCCGAATGGCGTGTTGAACCTGCCCTTTTGATTGTAGCGACAAAGTCCATTGAAACAATGGCGGTTCAGATACAGGAAGATGGAGGCGCGGCGTTCAATGTTCACACAGGCATTAAACTCCTCACGCAGTTCGTAATACGCCGCCTCCGCGTTGTTCCTGGGAACAAAGAGCGCTCGGCACTGCTCGATAAACTCGCCCCGTTTTTTCTTCAAAATGGAATAGAGATTGATGATGTCCTTGTTCGAATCGGCAAGAAGACTCGTTTGATACCGGGCGTTTAAAAAAACAACCCCGGAGCCTACAAAGGGTTCAATGAAGCGGTAGTTCCCCTCGGGAAAGAGAGGCTGAAGCTTGCGGACCAACTGCGTTTTCGCGCCGGCCCATTTTAGAAATGGCCTTTTGGGAGATTGCATCAAGCAGGTGACAATGTTTCCAAGTTTCATCTGGTTTGCGAGTTATTCCGCAAATCATCACCATGGAGGTGGGACAAATATGGGGGTACCCTGCTCCATCAATGAATGCTGCTGCTGATTCCTCTACCGGGTCGGTGGTCGCTCCATATTAGACTTTGCCTTTTGAATCACTTCCACGGGTATCGCGCCGAGCTTGGTGTAAATTCGCCCCCGGCGGCGCAACGGCCACCAGTCGTAAAGATAGATTTCCATCGGACGCCACATTGCGACCCAGCCCGCGATGGTCAAACTTTCGCGCGCGATGCCGGCCCAGGTGCTTGCCGTGTCGCCAATCGCCACCTTGCTGATCAGCAGGCACGCGACCAGAAACAGTGATCCGATCAGCAGGCTCGTCCGTCCGCGCTTCATCAGCAGCCGGAATTCCCGATAATTGTGCTTCGCGCGGTCGGCGAAGTAATTGTGAACCGCGGCGCGTATCAATTCTGTGGGATCTTCGCCCGGCCATGTTTCCAAATGAATTCTCAGCCTCAGCAGCATGTCGGGCGGAAATTCCTGTGCCGAGCCCACGATGAACTCTTCGGCGTCGCCATCGAGGTCTTTGTCTTTGAACGGTGAAGGATCCATCGAATTGAAAAGCTGCCGCATATCACGCAGTTCAAGCTCGATGTCATGCGGCCCGTTTGCCTTCGGCGCGCCAGAGTTGCCTGCGATCGAACTCATAAATGTGACTGCGGCCTTTCTTAACTGGATGACGGCGGAGAAGCGAGAAAAGCGCGCGTCGCGAAAGGGGAGCTTGGTCATGGCTCGAACCGATACATCCTCATAAGGGTTTTTCCGTTTGACCCCCTCCCGCACCATCGTTACGTTGCGCCCTCAATTTTCTAAAAGCTCTATGTTCGCCACACTTCGCAAGCACCGAACGTCGGTCCTGGTGATGATTATTGTTCTGATGATCATCCCGCTTCTTTATTGGACCGATCAGCGCGGCGGCTCGGGCCGCGGCGGTGGCGGCAGCAAAGGAACGGAAATCAATGGCCGGATTGTCACGCCTAGGATGCTTGCCTCAGTGGAACGTGAAGTGAGGCTGCTGTATTTCCTGAATTTCCGAAAATGGCCGGAGGCGGACCACGAGCGCGCGCAACAAATTGGTTTTGATTTGGAAAACGAGGCATGGCTTCGGCTCTTCCGCGTCGGCAAAGCTGAGGAAGCCGGCATTCAAGTCTCGGACAAGGCCGTCGCCGATCTCGCGCATCGATTGCTGGGCGATTATCCGGTGGACAAGTTTGAAAAAGAAGTTTTGCAGCCGAACGGGTTGAACGCGGACGACTTTGAGCGCTTTGTGATGCACGACGCGGCGATTCAGCAGTTGAGCAGCGTGGTGGGCGCGGCGGGCCGAATGATCACGCCGTCGGAAGCCGAAGCGCTTTACCGCCGCGAACACCAGGAACTTTCGGGAGACATCGTCATCTTTTCTCTTTCGAATTATTTGAACAAAGTCGTGATCACCAACGGCGCGCTCACGAACTTTTTTGCTCAGCAGATGTCGCGCTACCGTGTGCCGGACAAGGTGCGGGTGAGTTACGTCGAGTTTGCCAAATCCAATTTCCTCGCGGACGCAGACAAGGAATTTGGAAACATCACCAACCTGCAGGCGAAACTGCTGGAGCTTTATTACAAGACGGGCACGAATAACTTTAAAGATACTAATGGCAATGTGCTCTCGGAAAGTGCGGCCATCGAAAAGATTAAAGAAGAGCAACGCGATCGCCTGGCCCTTAACTTCGCGGCGCGCCGGGCAAATGAATTTGCCAACAAGGTTTACGACAAACAGCCCGCTCGCGCGGAAAATCTGGAAACGGTGGCTGCGGAAGAAAAATTGCCGGTGCAGCTCACGACGCCCTTCGACATGCGCGACGGCCCCACCAACCTGGATGTGGCCCCGCGCTTTGCCCAGATCGCCTTTTCGTTAGACCCGACGAACAAGCCAATTTCCTTTGAACCCATCGCCGGTGAACATGGGATTTATATCATCGCACTCAAGGACACGATTCCAGGTCGCGCGCAAAGCTACGAAGAGGTGCACGACAAGGTCATGGACGACTACAAACACTTCAATGCGTACACGCTGGCTCGCAATGACGGGACGAACCTCGTAGCAGTTGCCACCAATGGATTGCTGCAAGGGAAGACGTTTGAGGAAGCGGCGCAGAAATTGGGACTGAAAGTAGAAACGTTGCCACCGATTTCGCAGAGCACGGAAACACTGACGAACCTTGAGGAACGTTTGAACGTGCGACAGTTGAAAAGCATCATCTTCTCTCTCGAACCGAATTCCGTCAGCGGGTACATCCCCAATCCCCCGGATGGCGGATTTGTCGTGTATGTCCGTGCGAAGCTGCCGTTCGATGAATCGAAGCTGAAGCAGGAATTGCCGAAGTTCATTGCTGAACTGCGGTATCAAAAGCAAAACGAGATCTTCGGCCAGTGGTTTCGCAAGCAAGTGGACAAGGCAAACCTGCCGTTGAACAAACCAAAGCCGCGCGCCGGCGGCCCGAGCTGATCGTAAGCGCGCACTCACCAGATGGCAGGGCGACGCTGTCCTCAGCGCGCCGGGTGGCGAATGCAATGACGATCGGTTGGCAAATGAATGCGCGGCGTAGTGAGGACAACGCCGCCCTGCCTGCGCTATGACTAACGCGGCCATGTCATCCGCGCCGCCGATAAAACTTTCTTCGCCGGCAACGCAGGAGTTTTGGGAAATCCCGGTGGTGTTTGAAGACGCACACCTGCTCGCCATTAGCAAACCGGCGCGGCTCCTCACCTCGCCCGACCGTTACGATCCCAATCGCCCCAACCTGATGCGATTGCTGCACGACGGAGTGGCACAAGCCAAGCCATGGGCGAAACAACGAGGGCTCACTTATCTCGCAAACGCGCACCGTCTCGACTTCGAAACAACCGGAGTGCTCCTGCTGGCCAAGAGCAAACCTGTGCTCGTGGAACTGGTGAATCTATTCGGCTCTGAGAAGCCGTTGAAAACTTACGTGGCGCTCGTGCAGGGAACACCGCCCGAAGATGAATTCGAGGTGGACGCACCGATTGCACCGCACCCGATCAGCATCGGCGTGATGCGGGTTGAACCGAAACGCGGGAAAAAGTCGAAGACGGTTTTCACCGTGCTTGAGAAATTTCGCGGTTACACGCTGTTAAAATGCCAGCCGCTCACCGGACGCACGCACCAGATCCGCGTCCATTTGCGGCATGTGAAGCTGCCCATCGTCGGCGATACGCTTTATCGCGGTGGCAAACTCTGGTTGTCGGAATTGAAACGGAATTTCCGCCTCAAGCCCAATCATGAAGAGAGGCCGCTGATAGAAACAGTCGCACTCCACGCCCAATCGTTGTCGCTGCCCCACCCAGTCACGAAGGAAATGGTCTCAATGACCGCGCCGTGGCCAAAGGACTTGCAGGTAGCCGTAAAGTACCTGCGCAAGTTCGCGACCGCATAGATGCCGGCGAATGTTCAGCAGATTCTCATGGTCAGTCCGCCATCGATCGACACAGTTTCGCCGGTGATATAATCGTTCAAGACCAATTCGCGAATAAGGCTCGCGACCTGTTCGGACGTTCCCTCGCGCCGCAGCGGAATGCGATTTTCCAGATTGTGCTGCTTGGCCTGGGGCGTCATCTGGGCGTGAAAGGCAGTGCGAATGACGCCAGGCGCAACGCAGTTCACGCGAATGTTGTCGGACGCAAATTCATACGCGAGAGCGCGGGTGAGTTGCGGCAGAACGCCCTTCACCGCCTGATACGCGACGTTCGTTTTGATCCCGCGAATGCCAGCCGCCGATGAAATGAGAATGATCGCACCTTCCTTTTTCTCGCGCATTGCGGGAATGACCGCGCGGCAAAGATGGAAAATCGCATGAACGTGAACATCAAATGCGGAGGACCATGCCTCAGGCGTCACTTCGAATAGTCCGCCATTCACCGGCCCGCCCGCGGAATGCACCAGCACATCGACTGGACCAAGCTGGCGCACGGTCTCTTCAACACAATGGGTTGCGGCGCCGGCCTCCCCAACATCTGCCGCGATGAGCACACAACGGCGGCCCAACGCCTCAATTCGCGCGCGAGTGGCGTTCGCTTCAGCGTCGAGGTTTCGCGCAACGAGGGAAACCTCGCCGCCCTGCCCGGCCAATGCAATCGCTGCCGCCGCGCCGATGCCTTTCGTGCCTCCGGTAACCAGACAAACCTTTCGTTCCAGTTTCATGCTGATGTGGACGCGGTTTTCCTGCGTTCTTTCAATTCATGGAATATTTAAAGCCGAGGGGTGAGTGAAACGACACACCATTTGGACCGTGCACACCGACATTTTGGCTTTGGCCGCCTGAAAATTTTTTGCAATTGGTTGCGCCGTGCGTAGTCTCTCGCGCGCATGACGCAACCGCTGGCTTTGTTGCTTTACGAAAAACTGCTGCCGGGCACGCAATTGGTGAATCGGCTCCAGGACCTCGGCTGGCGCGTGCAGATTGTCCACGATGCCGCGGCGCTCTCCCGTTCCGCCGAAGAACACAAACCATTGCTGGCGCTCGTTGACCTGACCTCCACGCGTTCGTCGGTCACTGAAGGGCTGGCGGAATTGCGGCGCAACAAGAACACCGAACATATCCCAGTCATCGCTTTTTCCTCGGACGAATCGCTCAACGCGCCGGCAGCACAAGCGGGCGCAACTTTGGTCGTGGGCGAAGCCGCAGTGCTTCAGCACTTGAGCCAGCTCATCGACCAGGCATTGACGCAATTTTAATATTTCGAATGACACTCGAGATTCGTCCTTCGCCATTCGTAATTCCATGAATCTTCCAACCATCAAACTCGATCGCGGCATCCATGTGATGCATTTGTTCTACTCCATTCATCGCGAACGCTGGGCCGAATTGCCGACGGGAGAATCTGCGCACGCGCTCAAACAAGCCGAAACGCTCGCGGCGAAATACAAGGAAGCGTCGCATCCAAAGCTGCGCAGCTATGCGACGGTGGGAGCCAAGGCTGATCTTGGGTTCATTCTTTACGCCGCTGAACTCGGCACGCTGGCGCAGTTGCACCGTGATTTGGAAAACTGCTTTCCCGCGGGAGCGCTGCGGCGGGAATATTCTTATTTAAGCGTCACCGAACTCACGGAATACATGCCGACTGAAGAGGACAATCGCGCGACGCTTGCGGCGGAAAAACTGGACCCCGGCAGCGAGGCTTATGAAAAGCGCTGGGCGGAGATGGCGAAGCGCAAAACGGAATACGAACACTTCCGCCTCTATCCCGAACTGCCGGATTGGGAAGTGATGGGCTTTTACCCGATGTCCAAACGGCGCCAAGGCAATGACAACTGGTATTCGCTCGACATGGCGGCGCGAAAAAAACTGATGGGCGGTCATGCGCGCGTCGGGCGCAAATACGCCGGGCGCATCTCACAACTCATCACCGGCTCGACGGGCCTTGACGATTGGGAGTGGGGCGTGACTCTCATGGCCCACCAGGCCGATGCGCTAAAAGAGATCGTTTACGAGATGCGGTTCGACGAAGTCAGCGCGCGCTACGGGGAATTCGGCAAGTTCTACATCAACATGCGAATGCCGCTCGCGGACTTGTGGCAGCATTTGCATTTGTAGGAAGGCGGTGGAACAACACGGCAGCGGACCACCGACTTCCAAGAGTTCAGTTTACGCCCGCGGCGCTCAAACTGCGCAAAAGCACATATCCGATGCTGCCGGTGATAGGAATTGTGATTACCCAGGCGCAAGCAATGCGGCCCATTAATCCCCACTTCACGGCAGTCAGCCGTTTCGTTGCCCCGACACCCATCACGGACGAAGAAATAACGTGTGTTGTCGAAAGCGGCACGCCGAATACAGTCGCCAATTGAATCACTGCCGCGCCTGTCGCCTGGGCGGCAAACCCCTGCGCGGTTTTTAATTTGGTAAGTTTCTTGCCCACGGTGCGGATGATTCGAAAACCACCCGTGGCGATGCCCGCCGCAATGGTAATGGCACAGATAACTTTGACCCACATGGGCACGTTGAAGTCTGGATTGCGCAGAAACGCCAGCCATCGCGGCAAATGATCGAGCCGTCCGGTTTTCGTCGCCGTGAAAAGCGTCAGCGCGATGATGCCCATCGTTTTCTGAGCATCGTTCATCCCGTGCGTAAAACTGGTCCATGCGGCGGCGGCGATTTGCATTTTTCCAAAGCGGCGGTTGATGTGTTGCGGATGGTGATGCTTGATGAACCAGATTAAGATTCCCATGGCAACATATCCGCCAATCAGCCCGCAAATGGGCGCCGCGAACATGGGAAATACCACTTTGAAGTAAAGGCCCGTGGCATGGTGCGTGGTCGGATCCACAGTTGCCCATTTAATGACGTGCCAGTTGTTGTGGGCGCTCGCCAGGGTCGCGCCGCAGAGACCACCGATAAGGGCATGGCTGGAACTCGAAGGAATGCCGAAGCGCCAGGTAATCAGGTTCCAAAGAATAGCGGCCAGCAAGGAACAAAGAATCGTTGCCTGGGTGACAAACGCCACGTCCACGAGTCCTGTAGCCACCGTCTTGGCCACCGCCGTTCCGCACAGCGCCCCAACCAAATCGCAAATGCAGGCCATGATGATGGCTTCGCGCGCGGTCAGCACTTTGGTCGCGACGCTGGTTGCAATCGCATTGGCGCTGTCGTTGAAGCCGTTCATGTACTCGAACCCCAAGGCGACGACGATGAGAAGGAAAACGAATGACATGTCTGGCGCCGTTCAGGAATGTTTCAGCGCCACCATGAAGACGGCGTTTCCCACATCTCGACACCGGTCAAAGATTCTCTCCAACAGCTCGTGAAGATCTTTCAATGCCATGGTGCCAAGGCTGGAACTTGCGCCCGAGTATAATTCCCGCAACGTGCGAATCATCAATTTGTCCGCATCGCCTTCGATCCGTTGCAATTCCTTGTGCTCGACCTGGGCACGGGACAAGTCCAGATCGCCGCGCAAATTTCTGACCAGCGAGACTACCAGTTCGCCGGCACGCTCCAGCATCACTAACTGTTCCGAGAAATCCGCGTTCTCGGTCAGCCGACCGGCCACCAAATATCTTTCGCTGAATTTCTCCGCCGTTTTGGGAATTTTATAGAGAGCCGTGGAAAGCGTCTCGATGTCTTCTCGGTCCAAAGGCGTCACGAAGGTCTGCACGAGGTATTCCCGAATTTCATTCCTGACCCGCTTCTCCCTGCGGCGCGCTTCCACCAACGTTTCGAGCGAATCGCGATCGTTCTTTAATAACTCAATCAGGCCGCGAATGCTTTGGTGGCCTTGTTCGGCACTTTCTTCCAGCAAGTCGAAAACGCGGTCGTCTTTCACCAGAACTCTTTGGAGCGAAAACATAGTCAAAAGCCTCTGTAACTTTTCTCTAGCGACAAGTCATTAGACACCCGGTGCAACCGGATGTCGCGGCCAAAAAGCTCCCGACTCGGGATGTTTGTTGGAATGCGGTCATCTTCCGTGCTCTGCGGAACTGGTCAAAGAGATGAATGGATTTTAATGTCGGCTTAAACCGCGTGAAATCGCTGGGTTGAAGAATGACGGAATCCAATGATGACTGAGAAACAAACGGCACAATAATGCTCCTATTCTTCATTCCAATTCTCCACCATCAGCACCTGCTCCGGAGCATGAGGCGAGATCTCTCGCGCAATGGCCAAACCTTGCCGTAGTTCTGCAATCTTAGCCATCACATCTTCCCGCGTGGCCCGGCCATGCCGCCGCAAATGACAGCCTACGACGGTGCCCGTGCGCCCGATCCCGCCAAAACAATGGACAAACACCGGGCGGCCGTCTGCCGCGGCGCGATCAATAACATCCAGGATGCGTCCCATCATCCATGATGTCGGAACGCCTCGGTCGCAAATCGGAAAATGCAGATACGCCACTTCCACTCCGCGCTGTTCGGCCAGGCATTGAAGTACGACTGCGTACCCATCCGTCTCATGCTGCTCCGTTAAATCAATGAAGGTGCGAATGCCGGCGGCCAGCAAGGGCGAAAGCCGCTCCTCCAGATGATCATCGACCAATGCCGGGTGTCCTCCTGCCAGGAACGCATCGGGAGCGACCCAGTAAGTATTGGCAAAAGGAACAGGCAATGTTTCGTTCATACATGGCATTCTCGTGACAAAAGATGCTTCATCCTCTGATTCGCCGCGAGCGTTGGTTCATTGCTGATGCGAGCGCCAGCTTGCAGTTCCAGGATTGATTGGAGCCTGGCATTGGAGTCCTTTTACGAAATGCACCCGGACGAAGTGAGCGAGCGCTACGGGAATTCTGAAATTCTAACCAACATGCGAATCCGCCCTCCAATCTGCGGTAGCATTTACATCCATAGAATTGAACATCTCGTCGATTCGAGTTTCAGAATCATTTCGCGCTGACTGCTTTCCGAGAGGGGCAACTGAGGGGCCGATCAAATGCCACCTTCTCTGAATTTTGTCCGTCAGGATTTCCTCCAGCCGTAGCAGCAACGAAGAATGGCAATCGCCAGCACCGCCCCCGTCGTGTCGATGAACACGTCCTTAATTGATCCAGTGCGGTTGGGAACGAACCGCTGGTGATATTCGTCCGTCGCCGCATAGAGGACCACAATGCTCAGCGCCAAAAGCGCGGGCTTCCACGACCAGGGTCTTGGGTCGTTCCGCTTCGGCTTGCGCAGCGCACGCCAGAGCAGCCAGGTGAGCAGCCCAAATTCCGTGACATGCGCTGCCTTGCGGACACACCAGCGCGCAGCCTCGATGGCGCGCGGCGAAATGTCGGGCTTCAGCCAGCGAAGAAATGGTTCCAAAAATCGCGATGTATGTTCCGTTGATTGCGCATCCGCTGAGGCGCTGAAAATCAGGGCCATCCACACGATCAGCGGCAGCCAATAACGCAAAAATGAAATCATCGAGCGCGCGATCAAAGCAGCGCCGGCCAAGGCGCGGCAACGATAATCCTTGTGGTTGCTAAACCGCCTCTCGTCTGGCAAGTAAACGCCGCCAATGAAAACTCTTGTCAGCGCGGTCGCCCTGGCGGCGATGGTGTTCGCCGGTTGTCAGAATGATTTTTCGCGCGCGATCGCACCCCGGACGGCCGGCGACGATTTGGTTCTCCGCGCGCATTTCATCGGCAGCGAACAGTTGTCCAAAGACAAGAGCGCGCCGGCGTTGAATGAGGTTTGGAAATTAAAATCATCGGCCGACCTGCGCAACCACGCGCTGGATCGCTTTGCCGGTTTGCCGTTTTTCTGGTTGAGCAATGCCCTGCCGAAAGGCGCATCGAATCAATCAGCTCTCTTTCGTCCGCTGCTCGACGACGCATTGGCCTGGGAATCATTTGTGGAATGGCACGCTTCGGCCTTCAGCCTCGCGACGAAACTCCCCGATTCGCGGGCGAAAGATTGGGACAACAATTTGCGGCGCGCGATTGCGAATTGGAAACTCGGCACGCCATCGCCGTTGAGTCATCCTGGAGCGAATGGTTGGGAACTCACCAGGGCGGGCGCGTCCCTCTTTCGCTTCGCCCGCGTCGGGGATTGGACGGCGGTGACAATCGGGCCCGGCGCAACGAGTGTGGAATCCAATGCGTTCGCGCGAATCAAACAACTCCCGGGCAAATCGAGCGGCGCGTGGCTCGAAGGAGATGCCAATCTTGCGCAATGGAGGGGCCGCCTCTCTGTTCTGGACGGTTTCAACGATCTGCCCACGGCCCATTTTTCATTGAGTAATCGTGCGGATTTTGTGCGCACGCTCGTCCATTTGGATTTTCCAAAACCGCACCAATGGAAAACGGAACCGTGGCAAATGCCGACGAACCTGATGTGGGATCCGTTGATGGATTTTACCGTCGCGCGTGGAATCGGCGGCGTTCTGGAAAAGCTGCCGGTCTTCAGCAAGCTGGGTTGGGATCCCGCGCCGAGCCAGATCTGTGGCTGGGGCATTCGCGATTTTCCATTTCAAGTGAATTACGCGTTTCCCGCCCGCAACGTGAACCGGCATTTGAACAACATCGCCCCTCGCTTGCGCACCGAAATCCAGCGTCTCGGCGGGACAAACTTTCTAGGCTTCCTCGTTTTGGAAACCAATCAGCTCAATCTCTCGTGGCGTGGCCTGCCGCTGGCCGCTCCTCAGATCGAGGCAGTGAAGGACGGCAGCAAGGAATTCGCCGTTGTTAGCTTCTTTCCGATTGCGCGGTTGAAGGACCGTCCACCGCAGGAATTGTTCGCGCAAATCGAGCGCAACGATTTGGTCCTCTACGATTGGGAATCAACCCAGCACCGGATGAACACGTGGCGGCAAGTGTATCAACTCGGCGAGATTGGCACCCAGCGACCGCTTTCTTTTACCAACGCCTTGGATCAGCGCTGGCAGACAGATATCGCGCCCCGCCTGCGCGATTGCGTTACCGAGATGCACGCGAGTTCGCCATCGCAAATGACAGTCGTGCGCAAATCCTCCGTGGGCCTCAGTGCCATCGAGTTGGTGACTTTGAGCCGTTGGATAGAATCCGCTGACTTTCCGGCATTCGGTTTTTATCCGCCGCAAGGAACCAAAAGATTTCCGATCAAACCCGGCGCCAGGCGCTGAGCGATGCTGAAGCTCGGCGTCAACATCGATCACGTCGCCACTCTTCGCGAAGCGCGTTACCGCGGGCGTGGCGACGGCGAGCCTGATCCCGTCGAAGCCGCACGCCTTTGCGAAGCGGCCGGAGCGCACGGCATCACGGCGCATCTGCGCGAAGACCGCCGTCACATCCAGGATCGCGACATCTGGAAGTTGCGAGAAACTGTGCGCACGCGGCTGAACCTCGAAATGGCCAATGCGCCAGAGATCATTTCCATCGCCGAGAAGCTGAAGCCAAACATCGTTTGCATCGTGCCCGAGCGCCGGCAGGAAATCACGACCGAGGGCGGGCTCGACGCAGCGGCGCACATTCCGGCCTTGAAAGAAACTCGGCAACGCATGGACGCGGCGGGAATCGAAGTCAGCTTGTTCATCTCGCCTGATGCGCGGCAGGTTGAAGCAGCAGCAGCGATCGGCAGCCAGTTTATCGAACTGCACACTGGTTCGTTTGCTGAAGCATTTGCGGACCTGGCCGAGCGCAAACAGGAGCTGGCTAGACTCATGGCCGCCGCGCAACTGGCCCACCAACTCGGTCTGCGCGTCAATGCGGGACACGGCTTGAACTACGAAAATCTTCCCGCGCTTTTTGCCGTGCGGCACCTGGTGGAATTAAATATCGGACATAGCATCGTGAGCCGCGCCATCGCTATCGGGCTTTCCAGCGCGGTCAAAGAAATGTTGGCTTTGATGGTTGGATATGCCGGCGCAACCTGAATCAAAGATTCAAAAACTCCACGTGTTTTCCCCTGCGCACGCGTCGCCTTCCACGGCATCGGTTTATTCCAGGATCGCGCGCCGACGCGATTCTTTCTTCGCCGCGTGATGTGACTTGTCCGCAAGAATTCGCTGCTTCGCGGCGCGACTGCGACCGCGCTTTTGCCGGCGCCTTTTTTCGAGGCGGGAGCGTTCGGCATCGGCACGGCTGTTCTCGCGCGCTTCGATCTTATCCAGCAACAGTTTGCGCGCGAGAAATCGATTCGTGCCCTGTTGTCGAGTGTCCTGACATTTCACCTGCACGCCAGTGGGCCGGTGCAGCAACATTACGCAAGTCGCGACCTTGTTAACGTTCTGTCCACCGTGGCCACCGGAACGAACGAAGCTCTCTTCAATGTCAGCTTCACGGACGCCGAGCGCCGCCATGCGTTGGACAAGCTGATCTTCCTTTTCGGGGCTGATCGGGAATGAACCCATGAGGGCATTGTAGCTTCGCGGCCGCTCAGACGGCAAAGTTGAAAAAGCAAATTCGGGGGGCAACGATGCGGCTGCAATGTGAGATCACTTGGTCCGCATCATATTCCTTCCCTGGCGCAGCTAATGGCGAGGCAGTTCGAGGAATTCTTGTGCAGTCGCGCGCTCTCGGTTAACTCTGCGCGTTCATGAAACTCGCGGGACGCAACGCCATCATTACTGGAGCCAGCCAGGGTTTGGGCAAAGTCATTGCCGAACATTTTCTTCGCGCGGGCGCGAACGTCGTGCTTTGCGCGCGCAGCGAGGTTGAGTTGACGAAGACGCGGGATGAACTTTCGCAAATTACGCCGGACCGAAAGATCTTCGCTCGCGCCTGCGACGTTGCGAATGAACAGCAGGTGAATGACCTGGTTGCATATGCGTTGCGAGAACTCGGTTCCGTCGAAGTGCTCGTGGCCAACGCCGGCGTTTACGGGCCGATGGGGCCAACTGAAAGTGTGGACCTCGAAGAATGGCGGCGCGCGCTGGACATCAATTTGATGGGTCTGCTCTTGCCGGCCCGCGCATTGATTCCGCATTTCAAGAAAGCCGGCTACGGGAAAATCGTGGTGCTCTCCGGCGGCGGTGCCACAAACCCGCTGCCGAACATTAGTTGTTACGCCGCTTCGAAGGCTGCGGCCGTGCGTTTGATGGAAACATTGGCCGAAGAACTGCGATCGTCGCACGTTGACGTGAATGCCGTGGCGCCCGGCGCACTCAAGACGCGTCTTGTCGATCAAGTGCTCGCTGCGGGGCCGGAGAAAGTCGGGGAAGCGTTTTTTGCTAAAAACAAAAAATGGTCGGAGGAAGGAGCGACCCCGCTCGAACTCGGTGCCAGTCTCTGTGTTTATCTCGCCTCACCTGAAAGTGATGGCGTTACGGGCAAACTAATCAGTGCGCAATGGGATCCGTGGCAGAAGTTGCACGAGCGCCGCGAAGAACTGGCGAAATCGGACATCTATTGCCTGCGCCGCATCGTGCCGGAAGATCGGGGAAAGAAGTGGTCATGAGCACACCGCGTGTCGCGATTATCGGCTGCGGTTTGGTCGGCGAGAAGCGTGTGAAGCTCCTCCCGCCGGGGACGGTGACAGTTGCGTGTGATCTCAATTTGGAGCGCGCGCAGAAGCTTGCGTCGCTGAGTCCCGGCTGCAAAGCGACAGATTCGGTTGAGAAAACCGTCGCGTCGAACACCGTTGATTGCGTGATGATCGCGACATTGAATGCCGCGCTCGCGCCGATTGCGAAACAAGCTCTGGCATCCGGCAAACACGTGCTCGCGGAGAAACCGGGCGCCATTTCGGTGCGCGAAATCGAAGAACTTGAATCGATTTCCAAACAGAGCGGCGCGGTCTATCGGATCGGTTACAATCACCGTTACCATCCGGCTTTTCGCAAAGCGCGGGAAATTTTTGAAAGCGGCGCGCTCGGCCCGATGATGTTCCTGCGCGGCCGCTACGGACAGGGCGGGCGCATTGGCTATGATAAGGAATGGCGTGCAGACCCGAAACTTTCCGGCGGCGGTGAACTGATCGATCAGGGCGTCCACTTGGTTGACCTGGCGGGGATTTTCCTCGGGGAGTTCACGCAAGTCGATGGTCACGTCGCGACTTACTTTTGGAACATGCCGGTGGACGACAACGCGTTCATGAGCCTGCGCAACGCCGCAGGCAAGACGGCGTGGCTGCACGCAAGCTGCACCGAATGGAAAAACATGTTCTCACTCGAGGTTTACGGGCGCGATGGGAAGCTGCACATGGAAGGACTGGGGCGCAGTTACGGTGTTGAACGACTCACCTATTACAAGATGCTGCCACAGATGGGGCCGCCTGAAACCAGCGTTTGGGAATTTCCGGGCGAAGATGATTCATGGAAAATCGAAATGCAGGAATTCTTCGAGGACATCCGTCTCAAACGCACCCCGCAGCCGGGGCTTAAGGAAGCCAAGTCGGTTCTCCAAGTGGTGGAGCGCCTCTACGGGCGGGCGCCGAGGTAAAAGTTTTCTTTGTCCCGCAGCCCTTATTTTTGCGCTCCCGCCGCATCAACGGCCTAATCCAGAGCCTGCCAGCACACGGGCGATTTTTTTGATGTGTTGCGCGGAGGGGTAATTGGGATCCGCGATCAAAGCTTTGCCTCGCGCAACTTTGGCAGCGCGGACTTCCGGCGTGGCTGCGAGCGACACATCCAGAGAATGGCTGTCGGCAATGTCGGTCAAAGTGTTGTTGTGCAATTGTGGCCGGGTTTGGCTGCTAACGGAACGGAGATTCTTCAGTGCGACCGTCGGAAACGCTGGTTCGATTTTCATAAAGTTGCTCACTTCTGAGTCATTCTATCGGACACTCCTGTACCGGACTTGAGCATTTTTTGAAATATTTTTGGGCCGATTTCCTGGCCTGAAAGCGAATCTTGCCGTTCGGGGTGTGCGCCGATTACAACCTCGTGCGCCAAATCATGATTATTGCGCGTTCACCACTACGCATCTCGCTCGGCGGCGGCGGCACCGATCTGCCTTCCTATTACGAGCGCTTCGGCGGGTTTCTCATCACTGCGGCGATCGACAAGTACGTTTACATCACGCTGCACGAAACGTTTGTTCCCGAGTTCATCATTAAATACTCGAAGCTGGAACGAACCGCACGCGCCGCTGACATCGAGCACCCGATCATTCGCGAAGCATTCAAGATGATGGACATCGACGGCGGCTACCTGGAACTCACCAGCATGGCGGACATTCCCGCCGGGACTGGCCTGGGCAGCAGCGGAAGTTTCACGACGGCGCTGTTGAAGGCGCTTCACGCTTACAAAAGAAATTTGATACCGAATGCCGAGCTCGCCGCGCAGGCGTGCGACATTGAAATCAACCGGCTCAAAGAACCGGTTGGCAAACAGGACCAATACATCGCGGCGCTCGGAGGCATCACTTGTTTTGATTTCCACAAGGATGGCCGCGTTGAAGCCCGGCCTGCCAAAATATCCGAAGAGACGCGCTACAATCTCGAAGACAATCTCGTGATATTTTTCACCGGTTACAGTCGCAGCGCGGGAAGCATTCTGAAAGACCAGCATGAGAAGTCGAAGCAGGACGATCGCGCAATGCTCGACAATCTGCATCGCACCAAGGAAATCGGTTACGCCAGCCAAGCCACGCTCGCCTCGGGTGATTTGCGTGAGTTTGCCCGTTTGATGGATGAGCATTGGCAACGCAAAAAGGCGCGCAGTGGCGGCATGAGCAATCCCAGAATCAACGAATGGTACGACCTCGCGCGCGCGAATGGCGCATTGGGCGGGAAGCTGATTGGCGCCGGCGGCGGAGGGTTCCTTATGTTTTATGCTGAAGAAGACAAGTCGAAGCTTCGACACGCGATGCGACAGGCGGGATTGAAGGAGGTCCGTTTTCGGTTTGATTTTGAAGGAACCAAATTGGTGATTTCTTAATCTGCAATGACGGAAGTTTTGGCGAAGCGTTTTTCTTCAGTTTGCGATTCCTCCACAATCTCGCGATGAATCTAAAGGATATTCCGGTGGCCATCCTTGCCGGCGGCCTGGCGACGCGTCTTCGGCCGATTACGGAAAAAGTCCCGAAAGTCCTCGTGCCGGTGGCAGGCAAACCGTTTCTGGCGCATCAACTCGAACTGCTGCGGAAACAAGGTGTCACTCGCGCGGTGCTCTGCCTGGGACATCTCGGAGAAATGGTCCAGCGGGAATTCGGAAATGGAAGCGCGCAGGGAATCCACCTTGATTACTCCTTCGATGGGCCGCTCCTGCTCGGCACTGGCGGTGCCTTAAAACGGGCGCTACCCCAGCTCGGCGAAAAGTTTTTCGTGCTGTACGGGGACTCTTATCTGCCCGTCCCCTTTGCGCCAATTACTGAGTTTTTCGAGCGCACCGGCAAGCTTGGCCTAATGACCGTTTACCGCAACGAAGGCAAATACGACACGAGCAACGTGGTATTCGCAAACGGGGAAATCAAAGTCTATGACAAGAAACAGCGTCGCCCCGAGATGCAGCACATTGATTACGGGCTGAGCCTTTTCCGAAGCCAAGCCTTTGACCGCTACCCAGACAATACAGCATTCGATCTGGCGGATGTGATGCGTGACCTGGTCGCAGAAAATCAGCTTGCCGGCTACGAGGTCAGAGATCGTTTTTATGAAATCGGCTCGCCTGCCGGATTGGCGGAACTCAACGAATTGCTGTCAAAGACCGCGTGACGAGTGCCGGCCGCGCCTTTTGTGCTTTTTCGCCGCGAGTTCCCATGCTTGATTCCCGCGCATGAATTTTGTTCAACAATACCTTGAAGAAACGCAAAAGGTCGTTGCAGGCCTGGATCATGGCGCGCTGGAAAAGTCGGTGGATGAACTGGCCCGTGTGCGGGAGCGGGGCGGCCGCCTTTTCATATTGGGTGTTGGCGGCAGCGCGGCCAATGCTTCGCACGCCGTGAATGACTTCCGAAAAATCTGCGGCTTTGAGGCCTATGCACCCACCGACAACGTGAGCGAACTCACCGCCCGCACAAATGACGAAGGCTGGAGCACGGTGCTGAGTGAATGGCTTAAAGGATCGAAACTCAGCAGCAAAGACGGCCTCCTGATTTTTTCCGTGGGCGGCGGCAACCTGGAAAAGAATGTAAGCCCTAATCTCGTCAGTGCCGTTCAACTCGCAAAGCAGGCAGGTGCGAGCATCGTCGGCATTGTGGGACGCGATGGTGGCTACACGGCGAAAGAAGCGAACGCCTGCGTCATCGTTCCGACGGTAAATCCCGATCACGTCACGCCGCACTCAGAAGCATTTCAAGCCGTGGTCTGGCACCTGTTCGTTTCACATCCCAAGCTGAAGGTGAACAAAACGAAGTGGGAAAGCGCCCGGTGAATTTAATCTCAACCTCTCAATCACGCGCTGTTTTTCTCGATCGGGATGGCGTGATCAATCAATGCAAAGTCCTTGAAGGGAAACCCTATCCGCCGTCTTCAGTTGAAGAGTTCGTTGTCCTCCCCGGCGTTCACGAGGCGTGCGTCAAATTAAAGCGGGCAGGATTTCTCCTCATCGTCGCTACCAACCAACCAGATGTCGGTCGCGGCACTTTGAAACGTGAAATCGTCGAACAGATTCATTCTCAACTTCTGCACGCCCTGCCAATTGACCGCATTGAAATCTGTTATCATCCTGGCAAGGGTGCATCCGATTGTGACTGTCGCAAACCCAAGCCGGGCATGCTGATGCGGGCCGCCCAACAATTGAACATCGACTTGCGCTCCAGTTGGATGGTTGGCGACCGATGGCGCGACATTGACAGCGGACATGCCGCGGGATGCCGAACCATCCTGATTGATTATGGATACAACGAGGCACTTCGGCACCAACCGGATTTCCGGGCGAAAAATTTGTTAAACGCCGCTGAACTGATTTTGCAGCAGCCACTTTCTGTATAAACCGCGATTGCCCTTCTGTCCGACGCTGCTACATTCCGCGCTCCGATGAATTTATTGTCTCAGCTCAAGGTAAAACTTTTCGCCGACGGCGCGGACAAGAAGAGCATGCTCGACTTGTACGCCAATCCGCTCATTCAAGGAATGACCACCAACCCCAGTTTGATGAGGAAAGTCGGCGTCACTGATTACGAAAACTACGCCAAAGACATTTTGCAATGCGTCAAAGACAAACCCATTTCGTTCGAAGTTTTTTCCGACGACTTCCCGGAGATGAAGCGCCAGGCGCTGAAAATCGCGGCGTGGCAAAAGAACGTTTATGTCAAGATTCCCATCACCAACACGCGATCGGAATCCTCACTGCCGCTGATCCGTGAACTGGGGCTCGCGGGCGTGCAGTTGAACATTACGGCCATTCTCACGCTGGATCAGGTACGCGGGGTTGCGGACGCATTGAATCCAGGTGTCGCCTCGGTGGTTTCAGTTTTTGCGGGACGCATCGCTGATACGGGCCGCGATCCGGAACCGCTCATGTGCGAGAGCCTGAACATCATACGCGCGAAGCAGCCGAAGGCGGAATTGCTCTGGGCCAGCGTGCGCGAGGTGCTGAACATTTTCCACGCGGAGCGTTGCGGCTGCCAAATCGTGACCGTGCCGCATGATATCTTGAACAAGGCGATCAAGATGGCGGGAATCGATCTCGCCGCGCTTTCCCTCGACACGGTGAAGATGTTCGCCGCGGACGCGCAGGCGGCGGGCTTTTCGGTTTGACGAGAAACGACGAGCGCAGAGAAACATTTGCGTTCTTTGCGTTCTTTTGCGGCAATTCCCTCCAATGAAGATTGCGCTCGCGCAAATCAATACCACCGTTGGCGACCTCGCCGGCAACGAGGCGAAAATTCTTGCGGCCTATCGGCGCGGCAGCGACGCCGGCGCCGAGTTGGTCGTTTTCCCTGAACTCGCCACGACGGGTTATCCTCCACGCGATCTTTTGCTCAAACGCCATTTTGTTGAACAAAATCTGCAAACGCTTGCACGCCTTGCCGCCGCCTCGGGCCGCGCTGCAATGCTCGTCGGTTTTGTGGATAAGAACGAAAATCGGCCTGGTCGGGAGGCAACCAATTCGACTGCGCTATTGCAAAACGGAAAAATCGTCACCGTGCGCAGCAAGACCCTGCTCCCCACCTATGATGTCTTCGATGAAGACCGCTATTTTGAACCAGCCACCGAAAATGCACCGGCAGAACTGAACGGGCGAAAGATTGGCCTGACGATCTGCGAGGACATGTGGAATGACGAGGACTTCTGGGATGTGCGCCGCTATCGCAGCAATCCGCCCGCGCAACTCGTTGCAGAAGGCGCAACGATTCTTTTCAACAACTCGGCGTCGCCCTGGCATGTGGGGAAGAATGAAACTCGCGCGCGGATGCTATCGCAACTGGCGCTGAAGACGGACCGACCGGTGGTTTACTGCAATCTCGTCGGCGGCAACGATGAACTGGTCTTCGACGGAGCGAGCATGGCGTTCAACGCCTCGGGGCAACTCATCGCTCAAGGAAAACTTTTTGACGAAGATTTAATTGTTTTCGATCTGGCTGCTGCTCAGCCGGTTGTCGCACCTGAAATCTGCGAGGAAGAAAGAGTTTATCGCGCGCTGGTTTTGGGTTTGCGCGACTACCTGCACAAATGTGGTTTCAAATCGGCTGTGCTCGGCTTGAGCGGCGGCATTGATTCAGCACTTACGGCTGTGCTGGCCGTGGATGCGCTCGGAAAGGAAAACGTGCGTGGTGTTTCCTTGCCATCGCAATTTTCATCGCAAGGGAGTTTGGATGATGCGCGAACGCTCGCGGCCAATCTAGGCATTCAATACGATGTTGTCGCCATTCAACCGGCCTTCGAAGCCGTCCGCAAACAACTCTCGACTGTGTTTGCGGGACTGAACGAAGACACGGCTGAAGAGAACATGCAGGCGCGTCTGCGCGGCGTCATTCTGATGGCCATGTCGAATAAGTTTGGTTCCCTGCTGTTGACTACCGGTAACAAAAGCGAAATGGCTGTGGGCTACTGCACTCTTTATGGCGACATGAACGGGGGCCTCGCGGTGATCAACGATGTGCCGAAGACGATGGTCTATCGGATCTCGCAATGGATAAATCGAGAACGAGAGATTATTCCGACGGCTTCCATCACGAAAGCGCCATCTGCAGAACTGCGTCCCGATCAAACCGACCAGGATTCATTGCCGCCCTACGATGTGCTCGATGCCATCCTCGAAGAATACGTGGTGAAGCTGAGAACGACGCGAGAGATCATTGCCATGGGCTTTGAAGAAGCAGTCGTTAAGAGAGTCATCCGCTTGATTGATTTCTCCGAATACAAACGGCGCCAGGCCGCGCCAGGTTTAAAGGTGACGAGCAAGTCCTTCGGCGTCGGACGAAGGTTTCCCATTGCGCAACGGTTCAAAGAAGTGTGAGCAACCGTTGGTGGGAAATAGTGCGACGGACTTTCGTCTGGCGTTCATCCGCTCGGGCCACCTACTTTTGCGCGCATTCCCGAATGTGATTCCGAAACACGAATCAACTTCTCAGCAGCGCGCCGTGCCACAACCATGGCGCATCTTCACTGTGCGGGGCGGGCGTGACACCGCGTTTTTTTTTCTCATCAGTGCGGCCATCACACTCGTAATGTTTTGGCCCGCTGTTGTGGGCACAAAGATTTTCGTGCCGGCGGATGTCGCTCCGCATTTGTTTTCCAAATTCCACTATGTCGATCCCACAGCCAAGGGCGTTCCCGCCAACCACTACGTGATCGACATGATTCTGGGAGACATATCCCGCAACCAATTGGTCCACGAAGCCTGGCGCCGCGGCGAAATGCCCTGGTGGGATCCTTACACAGATTCGGGAAAGCCCCTCGCTGCTGAAGCGAACGCAGTGAATGTGAGCGATCCCTGGAAGGTTCTTATTTTCCGCTTGTTGCCATTCGAAGCCGCATACAACTGGATTCGGATTCTACCATTTTTAATTAGTGGCTTGTCCGCGTTCTGGTGGCTTCGGTATTTGCAATTCAGCCTGGCTCCTTCCATTTGGGGTGGGCTGCTCTTTCAGTTCGCGGGCTGTAATGCAATGATGTTCAGCGGGCCAACGGTTCAAGCGAGCTTCGCTTATTATCCTTTGCTTTGGATTCTGTGGGATCGGGGATTGGCAGAAGCAAAATGGCTCTGGTTTGTCGCCTCCTCGCTCCTCGCCGCCCTGGTATTTCTCTCCGGAAACTTACAGTCGCACACTTATCTATTTCTTTTCGCCATCGCGTTTTGCTTTGGGTACGGCTGGCGGAAGAGATCGCGATGGCTCCCGCTCTTCGGCGGAATTGCACTGGCACTTGCGCTGGGCCTCTGCCTGGCGGCGCCTTTCGTTCTGTCTCAAGTCGAACTTTTCATTTTGAATGTGCGCACAATTCATCCCGAAACGTCGCCTTTGGATATGCTCACAGGCGTGGCTTCAATCGTCGGTTTTTTTCCGTGGTTGTTCGGCACTTTTCGAACGCTGGATTTAAGCAAAGTCTTCGCGCAAAGCGGCCTGGGTTTTTGGATTTATATCGGTTCGGCCGCCATGGTCATCGCCACCATGGGTCTCTGCACACGAACCAAATCTGATTCCAGCAATGCCGACATCAAGCGAACAGGATTGGCACTGCTCGCCGTCTATTTCATCGTGTGCTCCACCCCGTTGCTCCATATTCTCTACATACGCACGGCGTGGATTCCCGTCATGGCCTTGATCATTTTTTTCGCTCTCGGGTGGACTCAACTGGCCAGCAACCGTGGCGCGTACCGGCGATGGGGTTGGGCAACGATATGCAGCGCTGTTTTGATCGCCCTGGCGGTGAACATCGGTGGTTTTGTTGTCTATCCGAAATTTCAATCGAGAATCGAAGACCGTGTTCTGCAAAAGGAACAAACCAATAAATACCTCGCTCCCTCGCCGGATTTGCGGAAATTCCAAGTCGCAAATTGGACGAATGAAGTGACTTTCAAAAATCCGGAAACTGCCATTGCATTCGCTGGACTAATCGCGCTCGGTCTGATCCTGGTGCGTCCGCCCCCGCAGCCTCGGCCTTGGCTGCACGCGACACTGGTCGTGAGCACGATCCCACTGCTTTTGTTCGTTCATCGTTACATCCCGATGCAACCACTGGCGCGGTGGGAAAGTGTGCGCTCGGGCGGCCCTGAACAACGGCGGGTGATCGAGAAGATTGGCCCCGAGAAGCTGCGCCTTTTTGAGAATGCTCCCAGCGGACACGATTTTGTTTTCCCGGGGGCGATGGCGCAATTATTTAAAGCCCACGTGATGCACGGGCATTCATCGTTGATTTTGCGTCACGCCGGCTTCAAGGACGAAGAGGGCGCGATTTCACCTTCCCTCTACGATTACGAATACGTTAGTTCGAAGCGGGGTGAGGAAATCGGCGACTTGTTGGCGCGGACGAATGGGCCGCTGGCCCGGTTTCATTGGTCTCCGCCACTGGGCCGAAAGATCAGCATCGTTTCCGAAACACTGTGTAGCCTCACTTTGGCCGTGGCTCCCGGACCGGCGGGCGATTTGATTCGCACCGATACCTACTATCCAGGATGGAAGATCAGTCCGCCGATCGAAGGCACTACTTTCCAATTTGAGCCGCCTTGTTTCGCGCGCCTTCACGTTCCGGCGGAGGTGACGCAATTGCGCATCGAATACACACCACGTTTCCTGCGGCTGGGGATCGCCTTCGCCGGCGGAGCCGCAGTGCTTATCGCGGTCTTGATGGCAACGCTTGTCAAACGCGCCAGAGTTCGCGCTCATTTGGTTTCCGCAATATGACGCGACAACTTTCAACAAACATTCAACTGTCAGTCGTGGTGCCGGTTTACCGTGAAGAGCGCAATGTGCCGGAGTTCGTGCGGCGAATTCATCCCATCCTCGAGGCCCTCGCTGTTCCTTATGAAATCATCTTCGCGATGGATCCCTCTTCCGATCGCACCGAACAAGTCATCCTGGATTTGCACGCCCTGGATCACCGCATCAAGCTCATCAAGTTCTCACGGCGTTTCGGCCAGCCGATGGCGACGCTTGCGGGCATGCAATATTCCGCCGGGGCCGCCGTGATCGTCATGGATGTCGATCTCCAGGACCCGCCGGAACTCGTCCACGAGATGGTCGCAAAATGGCGGGAAGGCTTTGATGTCGTTTATGCGGAACGGCGCAGCCGTCGCGGCGAGACACTGGCCAAACGATTTATTTCGTGGGTTGGATACAAGCTCATCAACCGCATCGCTGAAGTGCAAATCCCGGCGAACGCCGGAGACTTCCGGCTTATGAGCCGCCGCGTCGTCGAAGAAGTGCTTCGCCTGAAAGAATGCCACGGTTTCCTTCGCGGACTCGTGGCCCTGGTCGGCTTCCGCCAGACTTCTGTTTTGTTCGATCGTCCGGAGAGGTTTGCCGGAGAAGGCAACTACAACCGTTTCATCGGATCGCTCCGTATCGGATTGAATGGTGTGATTTGCTTTTCCAGTTACCTGCTCACTTTCAGTTCAACGATGGGCTTCATCATTGCCGGATTCAGTTTCCTGCTCGGCATCGTCTATGCCGTCATGAAAATACTGGGGTTCCCTTTTCCGATTGGCAATCCCACCGTCGTCATCCTCATTCTTTTCATGGGCGGCATCCAATTGATCAGCGTGGGAGTGCTTGGTGAATACATTGCTCGGATTTATGACGAGGTAAAACAGCGGCCAAAATTCATCGTGGAAAAAGCACTCGGATTCGAACCCCAGTCATCCGGGGAGAAACGGTAGATTTGTCGTCGATGAAAACTGTGAAGGCGAACTCCTGGCCTAAATTGATCCCTCCGCTAACGCCGGAGCAGAAGCGCGTCAGCGATGATTTCATGAAATACTGGCATGAAGTTTTGCCCCGGAAATATGGCGTGGTCGATGACTTCAATCACGGTTATCCAGTGAATCACACGCCCCGCGATTTTCGCACTACCCTCGAAATCGGCGCCGGTCTGGGGGAACATCTCGCCTACGAAAAACTCACGCCGATCCAGGAACAAAATTATTTTGCAGTCGAATTTCGGCAAAACATGGCCGAGGAGATCCAGCGGCGATTTCCGCGCATCCAGGTGGCGGTAGGTGATTGCCAGTCGCGGTTGTCATTCGAAGACGGATTTTTTGACCGCGTTTTGGCGATTCACGTGCTGGAACATCTGCCTAATCTTCCAGCCGCGATTCGAGAAATGCACCGTCTCTGCAACGCAGATCGGGGTGTCTTCTCCGTGGTAATTCCATGTGAAGGCGGTCTTGCCTACACCCTGGCAAGGAAGATTTCGGCCCAACGCATTTTTGAGAAACGGTACCGTCAACCATACGATTGGTTCATCAGGCGCGAACACCTGAACCGGCCCCGGGAAATTCTGGCCGAGCTTTCGCCATATTTCACAATCACCCACCGACAATTTTTCCCGCTGCGAATTCCTTGGGTGTTTTGCAACTTATGCCTGGGCTTGAATCTGAAGCCTAGAAAAAATCCCGTATTCGAATGACTCTTTTGCACGGCCAAGCCAGGACTTGGATCAAGAAACCTGCGTAACGGAAAGCACATTACTCTGACTCGCCGCGATTCAATTCCGCTTTCTCCGCGCGGGTTTAGCCAGTGCCTTTTCAAGTTTTTCCAACTGCGCGGGCGTCAGCAACGGTCGAATCTTGTCGTAAGTTTCCTTCTTGATCTCGCCGATTTTCGTCGATTGCTCCATGACTGATAAGTTGGCTTGACTGTGAATTCGCGCAACCTCTTTGCCCTCTCCATCCAGCAGCTCTTTCACTTTGCTTTGCTGGTCGTCCGTCAATTCGAGATCTCGCGTCAATTGCTTCATGCGCATGCCGCCGATGACGTCTTCGGCACTCCTTTGGGTTCGCGTCGATTGGGACTGCGCTTCGTTTCCACAACCCGAAGCAAAGCTCAGCAATACGGCACAGGCGAGCGCGTGATATAAGTTTTTGAAATTCATGGCCACTTTCTACTCCATTGTTCCCGGAATTCAAACTCATCTTCGCAGCGCCACATGCTGTGGATGCGTAAGATAAAAGCATGAAGCAGCGAACTTAATTTCCCAGCGTGACTGCCATCAGGCGCTTCAATTCTCGCCAGCTCCAAACCTATTTCGCGGCGGGAATCTGAGGCACAGCGCTGCTTTTTTCTCCGCCGAACATCTGCCGCGCCATGTTCATACCGAGTTTCTGCATGGCGGCCTGCTGTTCCTGAAAGCTTTGGTATTTTGTGAATTGCTCGGGCGAAAGGACGCTCTGCGCCCGCCCCAGCACGCGACGATTGTAATCCTCCATCCACTGCATCTGCTTCTCGAGATTCTCAGTTGTGAACTGTTCTTTCGTAGGCATTTGCGTCTGGTCAGTGGGAATAATGGGCGGCACGGCGGCCTTTTCCTCTTTCATGATTTGACTCAACTGGGCGGCTTGCTCGTCGCGCAACGGCATGTTCTCAGCCGCGATCTGGTTCTTGAACTGATCGATCTGCATTCGCTCGCCCATACTCTTCTGATAATCCTGGTAGATGCTGAACCGTTCGTCGCCGAGCAACGATTTGATCTCCGCATCCGTTTGCTTTTTGGCCTCTGCAATCAGCTTCGTGGCATCTGCTGCGGAATCCTGCTTTTCATCCCCGCCGAACAGTCCCTGCGCGCTTTCGATGTTCCTCATCTGCGCGTCCGTCAAAAGCGCCTTGAGTTTATCTTTTTCATCCGGGCTTAAATTCAGATCTTTGAACAGGCCTGAATACATCATGTTGATGGCGGCCTTTTGTTGCTCCCGCATCATTTCGCGCATGGCCGGGTCTTTCATCATTTTGCCGATCATCTCACCCATGCCTTTGCCCAGCCCGCTGCCTTCGGCGTCACCGGACGGTCCGCCCCTGGCTTTTGCCGCCTGCATGCGCTGGGCAAACGTCGTGAGATTGCTCGACTGCCGCGCCTCATTCGCTCGCAATGCTTTCGTCACTTTCGTGAACTCCTGCAATTGGTTCTCCAGCCGCGCCTCACTGCGTTCGAGTTCCTTGACGCGAGCAGCTTGAACCGCCCGCGTTTCTGTTTCCGCCGCCCTGCTCTGTTCGAGTCCCTGTAGTTTTTCAGCGGATGCAAGCAATTGCTTCCGCTGCATCAGGCACAAAACACCGAGCGCCGCTGTTGTGAGCGCCAATAGACCGATGAGTATCTTTTGCATTGCTGGACCTTTCTTCCACTTTCGGGCCGTGGATTACAAATGCGATGACACATATATTGCGGGCACACAGCCCCTTCTTGCCATCCTGAAGTGCCAAAGAAATCTAACGACGCTTCCTTGCGCGCCCGTCGCACTTCACAACGGGGTGTGCGAGAATTGCCACGGCCATCGAGCAAGTTCTATCTCCTCACGGCTTCATTGCGGCGCTTCAGTTCGTTGGCGAGATAAGTGTCCGTGAACGCGCCTTGCCATGCCGAAAACCACAAGTCGCCGAGAAATTGTCCGCCTTGGAGTAACTGACCGGCCATGAACGCGCGACCTTCTGTAATGTCATGTTTCCCCGGCGAAAGCTGGCCAGTGCGATCCAATTGATAAAGCCTTTCCACCAATTCAGCCTGGGCCACCAGAAACTGCATAGCTGCTTCAAAGACTTGGTTCGTGGCCCTGCCGTTTGCCCTAATGGGTTTTGCCGGGCGGACCCTGGGTTTGAGTTCCCGAGAATTGACACCTGCTTTCCGAATAAAGCCGCCATCGATCCATGAATGAATGGTTTTGTTCGTGTTGAATTGATTTGGATTCTCGCCCACCCAGCCATTGAAGTGTTTGGTCGTGTGCAGTGGTTGCGAAGCATCTCCCGCGTAATGGCCCATGAGGCCCATCATGTAGATGACATTCTGCTGCGCGTTTGCAATTTCATCGGCGGTCCCGCCATATTGCTGGAACGTTTTCAAATACGAAAAAGCAGACTGAAGTTTTCCAAAATGTTCATTGATGGCCCACGGCAGAAATCCGATGAGGTCACGCGTATGATCTGAGTTTCTGGTTTGATCAATGGCCGGAAAGTTTGCGGGCTGCTTTTCACGCGCAATTTTTAACTGGGCCGTGAAGTCGTAGCGAAACGGACTTACGGATTGGACGGTCAACCCATACAAGAGCAGTTCGTCGATATCGAAGAAATGATCCGGCGCGCAGCCATGCTTTGCCGTGGGACTCGTCAGATTTCGCCAGCGATCCGGCTCGCCAGCCAGAAACAGGATGCGCTCTGCGTTAGCGGGCGTGCGCACAAACGCTGGGAAGTTCGCTGGCAGCGAGGCAAGCGCGAGTTCATTCACCATCCGGTGCCCTTCGTAGTCCCACGCTCTCGATGGAGCCGCCAACGAGAGCAGCGCGGCAAGCGCGGTTAAATATCTTATCATCGGAGGAATAGAGCGTGCCGCAGACACCTCGACAATAAAACGAAATTTCCATCAAGGCCCTCTTGAAACGCAACCACAGATGAAAGCTGCATTGTGTCTTTCGCGACCCGCGCGCGGGATTGACAAAGCTGCAACCCGGCGGACTTTTGTTCCAAAGGAGGCAGTATGCAGAAAACAATTTCGATTCAAATTGCGAGTATCGTTTTGCTCGGAACACTTTTCACTGGTTGCGAAAATCTTCCCGGCTCCAAAGGGCAGCAAGGCGCTGTCATTGGCGGAGCGAGTGGAGCGGCGGCCGGCGCGGTGATTGGCGGTGAAAAACATCGCGGGGCCGGCGCAATCATTGGCGGGGTGCTCGGTGCGGCCGGGGGCTATGTCGTCGGCGCAAACAGCGATAAAATCATCGGTAAAAACAAAGACGAGGCCGAGTCAGCAGGTCAACGGGCAAAGTCCGCGCCGGTCACAGCGGAACAAGCGCGCACGGCGAACACGGCGGACGTGAACAACGATGGCTACGTGACGCTCGATGAAGTGGTCGCGATGCGGGAAGCGGGTCTTTCCGAATCTGAAATGTTGAATCGCCTGAAAGCTACCGGTCAGGTATTCGAACTCAGCTCAGAAAGTCAGAAATATTTGCGGGACCACGGAGTGAGCGAAAATGTGATTCGCGACATGCAGAATTTGAACCAGGAGGGGCGCGACGCCGTGCAGCAGCAATTGAAGCAAAGCCGCTGAGTTATTGATTAAATTCTGCCCGCCAGTCGCGGCGTCGCCCGCAATCAAGGGACGCCGAACTGGCGCTTTTCACGTACGGTTTCAAAGTCCTCCTGAAAACTCTATGCGTGGCACAAAGTAATCTCTTCGGTATTCTCCGCGGAGATGAGCCGCCGCCTACAGTCCGGAGCGCCTGAACGTTTGAAATCGTTCAGCCCGTTTGGCATCGGACAAACCAAGCCAAAGCATTTCCGCGACATGCTGCGCATCGCCTGGGCGAACCGCGATAATTTCGGCTACGCATGGCAAGTGTTGAGCAAAGGCGTGTGTGATGGCTGTGCGCTCGGCGTCGCCGGGTTTCACGACTGGACAATCGATGGGGTGCATTTGTGCATGACCCGGCTGAATCTGCTGCGGCTGAACACAATGCCGCAATTGGATTCAAATCGGCTGTCCGACGTGTCCGATCTCAAGTCTCTTTCCAATGCGGAGCTGCGCGAATTGGGCCGGCTCCCCTTCCCTATGTTGCGCGAACGCGGCGACCAAGGATTTCGCCGCATCACCTGGAACGAAGCTTACGCGCGCATCGCGAAACGCATTCGAGCGAGCCAGCCCAAGCGCATCGCCTTTTTCCTGACGTCGCGCGGTATTACGAACGAAGTTTATTACGTCGCTCAAAAAGTGGCGCGCTTTCTCGGCACCAATAATGTCGATAACGCCGCGCGGCTTTGTCATTCACCGAGCACGGGCGCGATGAAATATGCAATCGGCGTCGCAGCCAGCACGTGCAGTTACAAAGACTGGCTTGGCACAGACCTCATTGTGTTCTTCGGCGCAAATCCGGCCAACGACCAACCAGTCACAACCAAATATCTGCACCTGGCGAAGAAGCTTGGAACGAAAGTCGCGCTCGTGAATCCGTATCTCGAACCAGGCATGAAGCGTTATTGGGTTCCATCGAGCGCGGACAGTGCGTTGTTCGGCACTGCAATTACGGACTATTGGTTTCCAGTGACGCAGGGCGGCGACATCGCGTTCCTTCATGGAGTGCTGAAAATTCTCCACGAACGCGGCTGGATGAATAGAGACTTCATTTCACAACACACGCGCGATTTCCCGGCTCTCGAAGCCCAACTTTCAACTCTCCAATTTTCGGATCTCGAACTTGCCAGCGGTCTCACGCACGCCGACATGGAAGAGTTCGCCACATTGCTGCGCGACGCGAAGAACGCGGTATTCGTTTGGAGCATGGGCATCACGCAACATGCTTTTGGCGGAGACGCCGTTGCAATGATTCTCAATGTTGGCCTCGCGCGCGGTTATGTGGGCCGCGACAAATGTGGGCTGATGCCGATTCGCGGGCACTCGGGCGTGCAGGGCGGCGCAGAAATGGGCGCCTACTCAACTGCTCTTCCCGGCGGAAAACCAATCAACGCAGAAAATGCAATGGCGCTTGAAGCGCAATATGGTTTCAGCATCCCGCACGAGAATGGATTGACCGCGTGCGAAATGGTTGAGAGCGCGGCAAGGAGTGAACTGGATTTGCTTTACTGCCTGGGCGGAAATTTTCTGCGCACGCTGCCTGATCCAGACTATGTAACCGCTTCGATGCGCAACGTTCCGCTGCGCGTTCATCAGGACATTATCCTGACCGACCAAATGTTCATAGATCCGGGTGAAGAGGTTTTATTGCTGCCGGCGAAAACCCGTTACGAACAGGACGGCGGCGGCACGGAAACGACGACGGAACGCCGCGTCATCCTGTCGCCAGAAATTCCCAGGCAAGTTGCCGAAGCAAAAGCTGAGTGGAAAATTCTGCGTGAAATGGCGGCTGCCACTTTCCCGGAACGCGCCCATCTGCTCGGCTGTGAAACTGGCGAACAGATTCGCGACGAAATCGCACGCATCATTCCTTTCTACGATGGCATCCAGTATCTCAAAAAAAGTGGCGACCAGTTCCAGTACGGCGGGCCGCACTTGTGCGCTAATGGCAAGTTTCCAACGGTCGATGGAAAAGCACATTTCCGCGTTGTGGATGTGCCGGCAGGGCACGGTGTCTGCACCGCGCCGGACTGTGATATAGGCTCCTCACGACATGTTGAGGACAAGTCGCGCTGCCATTTCATTGTCTCCACGCGGCGCGGCAAGCAGTTCAATACGCTCATTTACGATGAAATTGATCCGCTCAACGGCGCAGCGCGCGACTCGGTGTTGATGAATCCGGATGATGCCGCGGCTCTGCGTTTGAAAAACGACGACCGCATTACATTGATCAATGGCAGCCGACGGTTCGATGGCCGCGTGTTTTTCGCGCCGATTGCGAGGGGGAATCTGCAAATTCACTGGCCTGAAGGCAACGTGATCATCCCGCGCGGCCTTTATGATTCACTGGGGGGAGTGCCGGACTATAACGCCACGGTGCGAGTCGAAAAAAACCCGGCGTGAATACGGCGACTCAAAGAGTTGTTCGTTGGAACAACGCGGTGCGTTCCAACGCCGTAGATGAACTTGCGATTGAAGAACCATTGGAAATCCGGATCGACACCCAGCCCTTTGTCGTGACGATGCGCACGCCGGGTAACGACGAGGAACTCGCGGCCGGATTTTTGTTCACGGAAGGACTGGTTAGTTCGCGCGATGCGTTTACCAGAATTCGTGTGAATCGGCGCAACCGTGCGGGAAACAGCATCGATATTTTTCTCTCCCCGGGCGTTGCGGTGAACCTCGACCAATTGAAACGGCGCAGCTTTGTCTCCTCGAGCTGCGGCATATGCGGCAAAGAATCCATTCGCGCGTTGCGCAAAAAGTTCAAACCCGTTCGCTTGCGTCTCGCTGTTCCCGCGCCGCTGCTCCTCGATTTGCCGAATCAGTTGCGGCGCACGCAACCCACCTTCGATCGCACCGGCGGCTTGCACGCGGCTGGCATTTTTACTCAGGGCGGCAGGCTCGTGGTGGCTCGCGAAGACATCGGACGCCATAACGCCGTGGACAAAGTGATTGGCTTTGGGTTGCTCAACAACTTGCTTCCATTCGAAAATCACATCCTGGTGGTCAGCGGACGAGCGTCGTTCGAGATCATTCAGAAGTCGATTGCCGCGAAAATTCCAATTGTCTGTGCGGTATCGGCGCCATCCAGTCTGGCCGTTGCATTCGCCCGGGCAAACGCACAAACCTTAATCGGTTTCATCCGCGAGAAACGGATGAATGTGTATTGTGGAAGGCAGCGCGTGCGCTTCCGTTGATCACTGCAACTTCGGCGGCATCTGGAAAATGCGGTCGTAGAGCTGCGCCAGAATTTGCCCGGTCTGCTGGCTCGCGACTTCATTACCGAGTCGAATTTCGCGGGTGGGAATGATTTTGTTCAGCACCGCGCAGTAGTCGCCGTTGACCATGATGCCGAGCAAATCGCCGCTTTTGGTAAACACCAGATCACCGCGCGATGGATTGAATTTACCGAACAAGCCTTTCAGCAAATTGCGATCGACCTTCACATAGTTCTGAGTGCTTGGATCGATTTGGAATTTGCACTCGCCGTAATAGCCTTCATTCGCGCCCACGATGACGGCGTCCTGAAACTTGAACGGGTCGGCCGCCGCCTTGTAAATTTTCACTCCATACTGCTTGGCCTGCGGCGTGCCGATGGGAATGACCACGACACGCGGATCCTGCGCCAGAAACGAAAGTCGCACTCCCGAAAACGCCACGGTGCCTTTTTGCATCACGGCGGTGATGCGCCCCCAGTCGGTGCCGGGGTTCCAAATCGTCAATGGCGTGTTATCGACGTGAAAGAGCGCGTAGCTCTGAACGCCATCGGAGAACAGAATCGCCTGGCTCGTTTTGTCCTTGTTCACGTCGTGACCAAAAATGCCGCTGCGCGTCGCCTCGAAACGGGTGGTGATACGGTTCGTCAGAAAGATGTTGAAAATCGTGTTCGGCGCGAGCGCGCGGTTATCGCGAATCTCTTGAGTCAGCTCGGTGGATTTTTGAGCGAGCGTAGTAATGTTCGTGGCCAGCACTGAAGCCGTCTCCTGCAACCTGGCTTTTTCCTGCTTTTCACTCACAACTTGCCCGCGCAATTCGTTCACTTGCTCGCGCGTTAACCGCTTCTCCGCCTCGGAAACCTGTAGTTGCGCCGCGATTTGTTGTTTTTCGGCCAGTGTCGCCTGCTGCGCCTTTTCCGTTTCTCCAAGCTTCTGTTGTAGCGCAGCCGCTTCTTCTTCCTTCCGCTTCAAATCAGCTTGCAGCGAAGCCAGTTTCTCTTGTGAGACGGCGTTTTGAGTGCTGGCATCGGTCAATCGCGCCTGAAATTCCTTAAGACTGGCTTGAGAAACCTGGACCTGCTGCGCCAACGCCGAACGCTGTTGTTCGATCTGCTTGGCCTGCTCCTCAGTGCGGCGCAGGTTTTCCTGATATTCCTTCAGCTTCTGTTCCCGCTCGCTGAGCGCTTGTTCTTGCGTGCGCAAATCCTGCGTCAGCTTTTCGCGCGTTTGCTTTTCGTCTTCGAGCGCGACCTTGAGCGTGCCGACCACTTCCAGGCTGCGATCGCTGGGCTTGAAGGCGTTCTCGTTCGGATGGACGTCAACCTGTTGCGCGGGACGTTCTTCGAAACTCGAAAACGCGACGAGCGTCACGAGCAGGAAGTCGCAAATGATGATGAGGATCGATCGATTCATGGTTGCGTTTCAGTTTCCATAATCAACCGCCGACGCAGCGGCCGAACGTGAAAAATCTTCAACACCGAGACGAAGATAATGCCGAAGGAGGTCGAGGCGTAGGCCATCATCGAAATTTTTCCGATGCCGATCGACATGAGAATCAACGAAATGACCGAGCCGACGAAGCCCACGTAAAGACCGGCGTCAAAGAGTTGGTCTTCATTTTCGAGCAGTTTGAGCTTCATGCGCGGCGCGACGGGCTGGCGGCGAATCTCCGCGAGCTTCGTCAGGCACCAGACATAGATGAGCGCCTGGATCACGAAGAAAACGACCAGAGAAGTTAGACTGAGTTGTTTCATATATGGTCCTGTGATGGTTTGTATTTTTGCTGCAGTCGCCGCAGATGCCAGGAGCGGAAGCTGCAAGCGGAGGGGAAGAATGTTTTGACTGGGCGCGCCGACGAACGGTTCGATGGCCAGCGCGACGACGAATGCAAAAGCCAATGCGAAGACGGAATCCGCCGCGAAACGCATGCCAAACCGATGCTCGAGCGTCGCCGTGACAAATCCAATCGCCCGCGCGAGACAAAGGGCGCCGAGTCCGAGGAATAAATATTTCAGCAAGAGCGCACCGACGTGCGATTTGAGCACCGCGGGAATCATTTCATAAAAAAAGGCGCCGAATGGATCGTAAGCCACTACCTTCTGACGCACCCGCCCCGCATAATGAACGCGCTGTTGTTCCTTCAACAGCAGTTCCACCGCGCCACGGCCATGGCGCAGTGCGAAACGGAGATCATTCAGGCCGGTTTCAGAATACTGCGTGAGGTACTTCGCCACGCCGCTCGCGTTTCTCGAAAGCACGACGGCGGAATAAATGTTCGCCAAAGCTTCCTCGCGCGACCGCGCCGCTTCAGCCAAATCACGCAACGTGGCGATGTCATCCACTTGTTTCACCAACTCGGTCAGCGAAACCCAATCGAGCCTTCGACCGAGCGACAGCAAATCGAGATAAATCAATTCGAGCGATCCCGGATCGGCCCCGCGGTTCGCGTGCATGGCCAGATATTCGAACGCATCTCGAAACGTGGGCGTGAAATGATCTCCCTGGTAAAGCAGCGCCGCGGTAATAATGGCTGCGTCCAGCGCCTGGCCGGAAGAAGACATGGCGGGCGGGAAGTGGACGGTATTCGTCAGCGCGCGATTTTGGAGAATGTGCTGCACGCCGGGGCGGCGGGATTGCTGGAGAAATTTTAATGCCTTCTCACGCGCGACGCGGCGCGCAACCAGATCAACAATCGGAATCGGCTCGGTGGCGTTGCGAGGCGCCAGATCCACTGCCTCCAGCAAGGGCACCGCCCCGCCCAGCGCGACGAGAGAAGGATTCTCGCGAGTGAACTGCGTGATGCCAACCGCGAGCAAATCACTTCGCGGAACACCTTCGGACTGTGCGGCACGTTGGAGGATCTTTGCAGGACCGAGTTTTTCAACGCTGAGAAAGGTGATACCTTCTTCGACGAGTGTTGGCGTTGAAGCACCAGCGCGGCCTTTGCCCGCGCTCTCGATCACGGCGGCGTCCATTGCCAGAAAATGCGCAGGGACCAACAGCGCGCAGCCCAGCAGCAGCGCGCCGCAGATCAAACATGTCGCGACCAAAAACCGTCTCATGAGAGTTGGCAGTCTAGCACAAATTCCCCTGCCCGTGCAGGAACATCTAACTTGTTCGGTAAACGGACGAGATTCGAGAAAAATTATTCTGAGGAAGTACCTGCGATCTGCGCCAAAAGTTTTGTTACCCGGGGTGGGTTGGCCGGTTCGTGTGAACAGGTCGTTGCGCCAAAAGTCGGTGTTACCCGACATGGACAACGCTCTGAGTCACAAAACCAAACAGGAAGTGCTGGCCAAACTGCGCCGCGCTTATCCCAAAGCAGGTCTTCCCTACAAAGCGCAACTGCTCGATCAGGCCGTCGCGCTCTTGGGCTATCATCGCAAGGCGGCCATCCGCGCGCTGCGCGCCCGGCCCAAGCCGCCGCAGACGGTGACCGTCATCCTGGGCCGGCCACGTGAGTACGATCCGCAAAAACTGTTGCCGGTCTTGAAGCCGATCTGGTTCGCAGCCTTGCAACCGTGCGGCTCGCGCCTGGTGGCGCTGCTGCCCGAATGGTTGCCGGCTTACGAAGCGGACCAGCGCCGGCTGGACCCCGATCTGCGCGCGTGCCTGCTCGCGGCCAGCGCGCGCACGTTCGATCGCTTGCTCGCGCCGCTGCGGGTGAGTCTGCGCCGGCGCGGCGGCACGCGGCCCGGCAGTCTCTTGCGCCAGAGCATTCCCATTCGCGGGGAGTGGGATGAAGAAGGCGCGGGCTGGCTGGAGATTGACACGGTAGCGCTCTGCGGCGGCGCGCTGGATGATCGCCACGCCTGGATGCTCGATGGCGTGGACATTCGCACCGACTGGACCGAACAGCGCGCGCTGGAAAACCGCGGCCAGCATTGCACGCTCGCGCAGTTCAAAGACCTGGAAGCGAGCCTGCCTTTTCCCTTGCGCGGGGTGGACAGCGACAATGGCGGCGAGTTTATCAACCATCATCTGGTGGCGGAGTTGCGCGCGCGGGCGCGGCCGGTGCTTTTCACGCGGGCGCGGCCTTATCGCAAGAACGACAATGCGCATGTGGAGCAGCGCAACTGGACGCACGTGCGGCAGCACTTTGGCTACGAACGCTACGATGACCCGGCGGTGGTGCCGCTCATGAACGCGCTGTGCAAGGGCGCGCTGGGGCAGTTGCTCAACCATTTTTTGCCGACGCACAAACTGGAAAAGAAAAAACGGCGTCCGGGCCAGTCGCCGCTGCGCGTCTACGGCGAGGCGACGACGCCCTACGCCCGCGTGCTCCAGGCCCGGGAAGTGAGCGCGGAAAAGAAAACGCAGTTGCAGGCGCTGCACGCGCGGCTCAATCCGTTTCAACTGGGGCGGGAGATCGAGCGGCAGAAAAAGGAAATTGAGGCGCGGCGTCTGCTGGCTTGAAAAGCCCGTGGCCAAAGCGTAAGCCCTCCCCACCCAAGAAACGGAAACGAGGGAGGCCGGACGGACCTCAAGTGTCCCCGGCTTCCTTCGCTTCCAAAGGGGTGAAATGGGGTAACACCCATTATGGCGCAACGAAGCCACCTTCGCCCGCTCTCCGGGTAACAGTTACTTTTGGCGCACTACGCCTGTTTCACGATACGTACTCCATCGCGAGGGCCGCCTGTGAAATTTCGACTTTTGGTTTTAACCTTTCTTGGCTTGGCTCAGCAGAAGAGGAGCGATTTCCATTCTTCAAGGCCTGCGGTCTCTTGATGATCTCATGGAAAATCAAAAACTCTCAAACAGACGCGACGATATATTCCGGCTCTGCCCATTTGCCGTGCTCTTTGATCAAATCCACGAGCCGTTCCACGGCTTCCACTTCCGGAATGTTGAACTTGATGGCTTGCTTGCCGACATACAGATTTATTTTCCCCGGCGCTCCGCCCACATAGCCAAAATCCGCATCAGCCATTTCGCCAGGACCGTTGACGATGCAACCCATAATCGCGATCTTCACGCCCTTCAGATGTTGCGTCCTCTCTTTGATTCGCGCTGTGACCGTCTGAAGATTGAACAACGTGCGCCCGCAACTTGGGCAAGCAACGTAATCGGTTTTGAACGAGCGGCAGCCCGCTGCCTGCAAAATGTTGAAGGCAAGTCGCAGCGACTGGCCCGCGCCAGCTTCGCCGCGGACGAGGATCGCGTCACCGATGCCGTCCGCCAGCAACGACCCAATGACCACTGACGCGCGAAGCAATGCAATTTTTGGCTCGAGCGGCATCTCAGGAAAAATGAACAAGTCCTTCAGCAGAATAGGATTGTTCATTCCGAGGCGCCTTAACTTCGCGGAAAGGAGACGGAAAGCCGCAATCGGAGGCAAAAGCACGCCATCTTTCACCGTGATGAGCTGAGTGCGGCAATTCACAGCGAACTCGTGCGTCGGATCGACTTCCAGCACGTTGAGATCTTCGTAAATCGCTTCCGGCTTCACATCGTCTTTCGCGCGGATTTTCGGCGCGACTTTGTCGAATGCGGCGCGCGTCACCACAACGCGAATCAATTGCTCACCGCCGCATTGCACATTTTCGTTCAGCTCGATTTCCGGCGTGACGCGGCGTTCGAATGAAAATGGATTGAAAGGAAATTGCGTGTCCGCGATTCGCGCTGCTCGGTTGGAAAGGATTGGAACCTGCGCCAACAAATCATTGCACACTTCGATCTCGCGCGGCGAATCTTCGGTCAGCGAAACACGAATCGTATCGCCCAGGCCATCGCACAGCAGCGAGCCGATGCCGATGGCGCTCTTGATGCGGCCATCCTCACCTTCGCCCGCTTCAGTGACTCCGAGATGAATCGGATAATTCCAATCCGGACCAAGTTCGTTCAAGCGCGCCACGAGCAAGCGATAACACTCGATCATCACCTTGGGATTGCTCGACTTCATCGAGAACTTGAAATTGTGGAAATCCTGCTTGCGCGCGATGTGGGCAAATTCCAACGCGCTCTCGACCATGCCGAGTGGCGTGTCGCCGAAGCGGTTCATGATGCGATCGGAAAGTGAACCGTGATTCGTTCCGATGCGCAGCGCGCGCTTCAGCCGAATACATTCCAACACAAGCGGCGTAAATTTTTCTTCGATGCGCGCCAACTCCGCGGCGTATTGTTCATCGGTATATTCCTTGACCGCAAATTTTTTGGAGTCCGCGTAGTTGCCGGGATTGACGCGCACCATCTCAACCCATTTCACCGCTTCCATCGCGGCCTCAGGCTTGAAGTGAATGTCCGCAACAATCGGCACGAGGCATCCGCGCGAACGCAATTCGCGCACGATGTTTTCCAGGTTCGCGGCGTCCTTCACTGTCGGCGCCGTGATGCGGACGATTTGGCAACCAACCGCGGCGAGTTCCAAAGTTTGCCGGACCGACAACGCGGTGTCCATCGTGTCGCAGGTGAGCATCGATTGTTTCACGACCGGATGCTTGCCGCCAATTATGACACCGCCGCGGGCCGGGTTCCCGACCACGACTTCGCGCGCCTTGCGACGTTGAAAAATGTAAGGAGATTCGCAGTAATTCATGAATTCGGCATTCCGCTCAACTGGCCGGGAAAACTACGAATGCAGCGCGAGCAGGTCAATAACGTGGTGCCAGTTTGCAACTGGGAGAATGCGCAATGAAGGCGTGAAAGGAAACAAATCCATGAAAGGTTTCCGATCGTTTCTTTAATGGCGGATTGGGTGCGCCCGTTCGGTCAGTTGCAAACTGGAAGCACATTATTTCGGTGCGAACACTGGCGTCTGCTCCGCGCGATCCTTGCGCGCCGAGCGCACCCAATCACCAGTGTCGAAGAACGCGATGAAGAGCATGAAGGCAATTAATGCCACCGCAAAACCGGTCTGAATATAATTGAGAATTTTTCCACTCACCGGACGCCGGCGGATGACTTCAATCACTGCCAGCGTGATGTGACCGCCATCGAGGACTGGAAGCGGAAGCAAGTTCAGCAACGCGAGATTCACATTCATGATCACGCTGAACCAGAGCACCAAGCGCCAGCCGTCCTCGTTTTCGAAGAGATTTTTGTACACTCGAATGATCATGACTGCGCCGCCGAGCTGCTGCACGCCCACGTCGGATTTGCGGGAAATCAAAGTGCGCAAAGTGCTGACAATCTGCCCGACGCTGGTGCGAATCTGTTCTCCCGGCGAGGGGTGCCCCATTTGCGTTACATTCGTAGAGGTCACGAATGCGAGCACGCCAAAGGATGGCTTGCTATCAGCAGGCTTCATCGGCTTTTCGGCGGCGAGCGTTTTTTCGAAAACATTCGTGCCGCGCTCGATGGTCAGAGTCACTGGCGGCGCGGCGGCATTAGTGGCTGATTCCTCCGCTCGAATGATTTGCATGGCCGAATAGACTTTCGTTCCATTCAGAGCAACCACTTTATCGCCGCGCTGCAAACCGGCGACGGCGGCGGGACTGTTGCTCGCGACGTCGTGAACGATCAGATCGTGCGCGGGCATAATCAAAATCTGCCGCAGCGCCTTGCGTTCGTACCACTTGGTTTCCCGTCGAAACGGAACCGGGTAAGCCATGTGCTCCTTGCCGTCGCGCAGATATTTGATCGGAATGTTCGTCCCTTCGCTGGCGATAATGCGCCAGGTGACGCTGTCCTGCGCGGGCGGCGCGAAATGCGAAACGGGTTTGTTGTCCACTTCGAGGATTTTGTCACCGGGGCGCAGTCCGGCTTTCCACGCGGGACCATTCAGATCCACCCAACCAATGGTTGTTGTTGGATCAGAATCCACCGGCTTGCCCACGACCCAAACGACGAGCGCAAAAGCAACGGCCAGCAGGAAACTGAACAGCGGCCCGGCGAAAGCGACGATAATTTTGTCGAGCGCGGAAATCGGCGGCAATGGTTCCTTCTTCTCTTCGCCTTTGCCCTCGATCATTTCCATCGGCGCCATTTGCGGAAGCGAGACGTAGCCGCCCGCCGGGATCGAACCAAGACAGTATTCCACGCCGCCAATTTTCGTTTTCCAAATGGGCTTGCCAAACCAGATCGCAAAACGCTCCACCTTCAAGCCGCGCCATCGCGCCGCGAGGAAGTGTCCAAGCTCGTGGACAAAGATCAGGAGATTGAAGAGCAGGAGCACTTCAAGAACGATAAGAACAGTTTTCACTACATGCATAATCGACACAGCCAACGGTAAATAGGAGCGGAAATATACCGGCGAGCGCTCGTGACGCAATGGAAGTTTCCCGCGCCAGCGGCACCGCATTTGCACTTCATCCCAATCCGTAGAACATTCGCGGAGGAGGACCATGATCGAGCGAGGAATTCAACAGACCAGCAAAGCCGCGAATCGCACGCGAACCCACAGACCTCCCGCGCCGCACCTGGCATGGACGAAACAAATTCCAGACACCGAATGGGCCATTTATGAACGCGCTGTTTCCGCGATTCGCAAAACAAAAAAGCCGTTCATGCTCGCGGGTGCATTCAGCCTGGCCACTTACACGGGCCGCTGGCGCAATACCAAGGACATCGACTTTTACGTGTTGCCCGAAGATCGTGACCCAATCATCAAGGCGCTAACGGAAGCCGGTTTCGCCGATTTTTATGAAAAACTGCCCTACGTCCGGCATTGGATTTACCGGTCGTTCCGCGACGATTGCATCGTGGACATCATTTGGGCGATGGCGAACCAACGCGCGCAAGTGGACGAAGAATGGTTCGAGCACGCCACCGAAGTCTCAGTCCACAATGAAAAGCTTTTGGTGGTTCCCGCCGAGGAGTTGCTCTGGTGCAAACTCTACGTTCTGCAAAAGGATCGTTGCGACTGGCCGGACATTTTCAATCTCATTCGGGCAATTGATGGGAACATGGATTGGGACCATCTCACGGATCGGCTTGGGGACGACTTGCCGCTCTTGATTGGTTTGTTGAATGTGTATTGCTGGCTCTGTCCTGGAGGAAATTTGAAATTGCCGCAGCGATTGCGGGCGGTGCTTCCGAATTGCGCACAGGCCAATGGCCATGCGGAAGACCGTTGCCACATCGACTGGCTGGATAGCAGACCCTGGTTTCATCGCGCGGAAGCAACCAAGCCCGGTTCGCCAACCGACACTGAAACTGAGCAGCCGGTCGCAGCACGGAAGGAGAACTGAATGTTGGTAGGCGCCATGAATCATCCGGCCCGCGACGTAATTTCGGAAATCGCGTGGATGGTTGCGCTCGAACTGGACTTTGTCGATCTCACCTTGGAACCGCCCACCGCCGCGAGTTGGCGCGTGAACGCGAAAGAAATTCGCCGTGCGCTCGATGACTTCGGTCTCGAAGTGGTGGGTCACACGGCTTACTACCTCCCGCTCGCTTCGCCATTCGAAGAGGTGCGCCGCGCAACCGTCGAAGAACTCAAGCGGTGTCTCGATCAGTTTTCGGCGATCGGCGCGAAATGGATGAACCTGCATCCCGATCGCCACGTGCCCATGCACGATCGAAGTTTCATCGTCGAACGGAATCTCAAGACCATCGCGGAGCTACTGCCCGTTTCCCGGAATTGCGGGGTGGGACTGATGATTGAGAATCTGCCTGGTGACTGGAACAGCGTGCTGCAACTATCACAGTTGCTCGATCCCATTCCCGAGCTCGGACTGCATCTCGATATCGGCCACGCGAACCTGCGCGTGGCCCGCAATACGACGGACGAAATTCTACGAGCCTATGGCGCGAGACTTCGGCACGTTCACTTGCACGACAACAAAGGTGGCGATGCGGACCTTCATCTGCCGCTCGGTTGCGGCACGCTTAATGTTCATCATCAAATCGAACTACTGCGGGCCACTGGCTACGATGGTACGATCACGCTGGAAGTTTTCTCCGAAGACAAACATTACCTCACTTACAGCCGCGACGTATTGCGCGGCCTCTGGAATGGGGCTGCAACAACTCCGGCAGCCTTGACCAATACGTCCTCGCAGCCCGAAGTCCCGGCGTGCTGCCCGTAAGCGGCATCGGCACTTCGTACTTTTCGTGGGACAATTCGCGGTGCGGGGTACTCGACGTGTCCGAGCGCGACACAACCGACCTGTTAAGCGAAGTTCTCCGCCCCATGCCGGCGAAGCACCTTACGCAACGCCTCACTTGCACCTTTTACCTGTAGTGGAAGCTTCGCGCCGGCGTCCAACAGCAGTTCGACCGTTCCGGCGTAGTCTCCCGTCTCGCGATACCAGCCATGCACTGAGCCGTGAATGGCCCAGCCCAACGGAGTGGCGTTGAAATCGGCGTCCGTCAATTCCAAGGGTGGATTGTGACGAAGAATTGCCCGCGTCATCTCGGCGTTGCCGTGGAACGAGGCCCAGTGCAACGGCGTCCCACGATGCTGCCCGAGCGCGTCCACCGGCAGTCCCGCGTGGAGCATCAGGCGCACGGCGGCGGCGTTGTTGTTCCTCGCGGCGTGCGCCACCTGACGCTGTTGCTCCGGCGACAATCGCTCCGCAAGGTTCGGTTGGCTTGCGAGCAATGACTTCACCGCGCCTTCGTCACCGGCCCAGCAGGCCGCGGTCAAATTCAGCTCCGCAGGGCTGCGCTCCATGAGCAAACGAAGGATGGCGTTATGGCCGAATTGCGCAGCGACGTCGTGCGCCGACACATGCCAGCCAAGCTGCCACTGATAAATCGTCCCGCCCGAACGCGGATTCCTCTTCGGGAAAAACTCGTCGCTCACGCGCATGTGAATGCAGCCCGGGTCCGCATCCAGGTGTTTGCGCACGATCTCGGCGTCGCCCACGGCGGCGGCCATGAGCAGGTCCGTCTGGCACCCGCGCCGGATCAGGTAGCGCGCAATCTCCTGTCGCTCGCGGATCATCCATTGCGCAGGTGTGGATTCGTGATCGACGTCGCGCGCGTCAATGTCCGCGCCGCGAGCCAACAGGAACTTTGCAATTTCGAACCTGCTCGCGAAATGGAGCGGCGTCTGGCCGTCTCCGCCACGCGCGTGAACCAGGGCGGGCTGGGCGTCAATCAGTTCGCGCAACCTCTCGATCATTCCCAATCGCGCGGCAGCGTGAACGTCCACCACCGCACCGCGCTCAATCGCGTAGGCGGCGAGATCGAGCGGCGCGAGGTGCAACAGCCCAAAACCGCCGGCCCACCAACGGCTCTTCGCGTTGATGTCCGCGCCTGCCTCGATCAGCACATCCAGCATCTCGCGGCTCTTGACCGTTGTGATCGCCGGCGAATCGAATGGGCCAATTGGCTCGTTGATCTTCGCTTTGAATTCAGGGAACTGCTCCAGCAGCGTGCGCATCAGCGGCGCGTCGTTCGCGTGAAACGCTTTCTTCAGCAGCTCCAGCGGCTCGCCGTTTTCAGCCAGCGCCGAATCGATGTGCTCCTTCAGCTTCGGCCAACTGGCGAACCCGTATTCGCGCGCGATAACCCATTGCGCGTCGTGCAGGCGAAAAGACTGTGCGTTCCCGCTGGCGAATGAACGCGCAAAGTCCCGGTGAAACTCCCGCACGCGCGCGACCGCGTCGAGCTGGCCCGCGAGGAATTGTTTGAGGAGTTCTTTGGCCTGCGTCTTGAGCTGCTCAAGATTCGGCCGCGAAGGCAGCGACTTTGGCATATAACCTTTCTGCTCTCGCCTGAGGTCCGCAAACAGGCAGCATCAAGGTTATCGTGTCACCGACAACAGCAGGCGGGCTCAGCCCTTTCCGGCGGACCCGGATGCGCCCTGAACGCGGCGTTAACGAGCCAGAACGAGAGGGGAATGTCAACGACCGCGGCGGAGGATGCGACACAGGTCGCATCAAATCGCCAGCAATGCGGCAAAAACCTCAACCTCGCGCTATCGTTTGGGTTGTGTCCCGGACGAGCACCTGCAAATCTCTCGTTTGTCTTTCGCAGCTTCTGATTCTTGGCCACTTCGAAAAGCTTTCGTGCCTCTTGCGAGTTCGAATGGCTCCCGCCTGATCTCTGATACGCGCGCAACACGTGCTTGCCCGCGACACTGAGACCGTACGCCTGCGGCTCAACAACTCGGGGCTGGCCATTGTAAGTAAAGGCAAGAACGCGTTGCTCCCGGAGGGCTGACATGAGCGTCGGAATACGCTGCGTGTCCACGCCGAGCCGCTCGTATCCAGCGTGCGTTCTCTTCGTGGCCCGCCGATGCGCGAGCATGGCTCGTTTCACAAAATCCGCAGGGGACTAGATGTTCGTGCTCGATGTCGTTGAAGTCTTGCTCATCGCATTAGCATCCACGCCCCCCTCAACAATAGTGTGCTCGCGAGATGAGGCAAACCGCGCCGCTTGCTCGCCACACTCGCGCGCGCTACGCGACGCGAGTGCGTGCGAGTAGCGAGAATCGCGAAAAAGGCGAGCGGGTTCTCCGTTCGCCTACGTGGTTGGGCGGCCGCTGCTGCGCCGCCCAAATCCTGAGTAGGACAACTCGCGCTGCGAATTGTCGTCGTGTCGCGCGCGACACGACCCACCTCAATCTCAGTACCGGTAATGCTCCGGCTTGTAAGGGCCGTCCGGGGACACCCCGAGATAATCAGCCTGCTTCTTCGTGAGCTTGGTCAGCTTCACGCCGATTTTTTCCAGGTGCAGGCGGGCAACTTCTTCGTCGAGCTTCTTGGGCAGGCGATAGACGGCGACCTTGTAGGTGTCCTTGTTCTTCCAGAGATCCATCTGCGCGAGGACCTGGTTGGAGAACGAGTTCGACATGACGAAGCTCGGATGGCCGGTGGCGCAGCCGAGGTTCACCAGGCGGCCTTCGGCGAGCACGAACAACGCGTTACCGTTCGGGAACACGTATTTGTCGTACTGTGGCTTGATGTTGATCTTCTTCACGCCTTTCGCGTTGTTCAGGCGGTCCATTTGGATCTCGTTGTCGAAGTGGCCGATGTTACACACGATCGCCTGGTCCTTCATCTTCTGCATGTGCTCGAAGGTGATGATGTCGCAATTGCCGGTCGTGGTGACGTAGATGTCCGCTGTGCCGAGCGTGCTCTCGATCGTGTTCACTTCGAAACCTTCCATCGCCGCCTGGAGCGCGTTGATGGGATCGATCTCGGTGACAACAACGCGCGCACCGAAGCCGCGCAGCGAATGCGCCGAGCCTTTGCCGACATCGCCGTAGCCGCACACGCACGCGACCTTGCCCGCAATCATCACGTCGGTGGCGCGCTTGATGCCGTCGGCGAGGGATTCGCGGCAGCCGTAAAGGTTGTCGAACTTCGACTTGGTAACGGAATCGTTCACGTTGATGGCGGGAACGAGCAGCTTGCCGGCCTCGAGCATCTGGTAAAGGCGATGCACGCCGGTGGTCGTCTCTTCCGAGACGCCGCGCCAATCCTTCACGACTTCCTTCCAAAAGCCGGGACGTTCTTTGGCCACGCGCTTGAGCAGGTTCTTGATCACTTGCTCTTCGTGTGAAGCGCTCGGGGTGTTCACCCAGTTGCTGCCATTTTCGAGCTCGTAGCCTTTGTGGATGAGCAGCGTCACGTCGCCACCGTCATCGACGACGAGTTCCGGGCCTTTGTTGCCGGGGAACGTGACTGCATCCAGTGTGCAGTCCCAATACTCTTCGAGCGTCTCGCCCTTCCACGCGAACACGGGCACGCCGGCCTTCGCAATCGCCGCAGCGGCCTGGTCTTGCGTGGAAAAGATGTTGCAGCTCGCCCAACGCACCGTCGCGCCGAGGTCCACGAGCGTCTCGATGAGCACGGCCGTCTCGATGGTCATGTGCAACGAGCCAGTGACGCGCACGCCCTTGAGCGGCTTGCTCGGCGCGTATTTCTTTCGGATCGACATCAAGCCCGGCATTTCCTGTTCGGAAACGTCGATGGTCTTGCGTCCCCATTCGGCGAGGCTGAGGTCTTTGACTTTGAAGTCTTGGGCTTTGCTGCCATTGCCATTGGCGACAGCAGGAGCCGGCGCAGCTTTTGCGCGCGAGGGCGGTAATTTTACTTTGGCCATAAATTTCAGTTTATTGTCAGTGTCGTCGTCAGTTGTTGAAAAGTTCTGAGTTATTCAAGCGGAGCAATCTTTCCTGGCGTGCGGCCCGCGCGAGTAGTTTCCCACGCTTTCAGCAACTCCTGCTGACGCAGATGAAGCCCACTCAACGATGAAACCTCGCACGCGCGGCGGCAGGTGACCCTCCGTCATCGCGAGCGTTCGGATGTTGAAGACCGCTTTCTTGCCTTCGTAAATCGCATGGAAGTGCGGCGGATTGTGTTCGTTGAAAAACATAGCGATGCGGATGCCGAAGAACCTGCTCAGTTCAGGCATCGATTTGTTCCTCCTGCTTCCAGTTCGGAAACATTTGCTCCACCGTCAGGCCAGTGACCTCCATGTAGAGAGCATCGGGGCAAAGGTCGATCTCGCCGGGCCATTCCGGTTGCCCGAAATCTCCGATGCGCACCTTTTTGAAGAACTCTGGATCGTCCCACGGCTTGAAGGCCGGCTTGCCCAATTCATTCGAGAGATCCACCACGCCTTCCACTCCGTCGTCGTAACAAAGTTTCAAACGATAATTCGGTAGGGCTTCGACTAAAACGAGCGTCTTCATGCGCCGAATGTCCGTCAGCCGACAGCCTTTTTCAAAGCCGCGACCTTGTCTGTCTTTTCCCAGGTGATGTCCGGATCGTTCTTGCCGAAGTGACCGTAGTTTGTCGTCTTGGAGTAAATCGGCCGGCGCAAATTCAGTTGGTCGATAATGTCCGACGGCTGGAAGCTGAAGACCTTGTTGACGCCGCGCACGATGTCCTCCGAAGGAACCACGCTTGTGCCGAACGTATCGATGTGCACGCTCACCGGATCGGGATGTCCGATGGCGTAAGCAAACTGCACTTCGCAGCGCGCCGCGATTCCGGCCGCCACGATATTTTTCGCCACCCATCGGCCCATGTAAGCCGCGCTGCGATCCACCTTCGTCGGATCTTTGCCCGAGAACGCGCCGCCACCGTGACGTCCCATCCCGCCGTAGCTGTCCACGATGATCTTGCGTCCGGTAAGTCCCGTATCGCCCTGCGGTCCGCCGACCACGAAGCGTCCGGTCGGATTGATGAGATACTCCGTCTTCGGCGTGAGCATGTTCTTCGGCAGAACTTTTTTGATCACGCTCTCAATGCAAAACTTCTCGATATCGACGTGCTGCGCCTCTGCCGCGTGCTGCGTTGAAATCACCACGTTCGAAATCGCCACCGGCTTATTGTCCTCATACACCACCGACACCTGCGACTTCGCGTCCGGGCGGAGCCACGGCACCTTGCCGCTCTTGCGAATCTTCGTCAGCTCGCGGCCGAGGCGATGCGCGAACATGATTGGCGCCGGCATCAATTCCGGCGTCTCGTTGCACGCGTAGCCGAACATCAAGCCCTGGTCGCCCGCGCCCTGCTTGGCGTGCTTCTTCCCTTTGGCCTTGCGCGCGTCCACGCCCTGCGCGATGTCCGGCGATTGTCCGGTGAGAATGACGTTCACGAACACCTTGTCGGCGTGGAACACATCGTCTTCGTTCACGTAACCGATCTCGCGAATGGCGCGGCGGGTGATGCCCACTACGTCGATGACGTCGGTGGGATTCTTGAAACCAATTTTGGGAATGGTGATTTCCCCGCCCACGATGGCGATGTTCGATTTCACGTAAGTCTCGCAAGCCACGCGGCTGAACTTGTCCACCGCGAGACACGCGTCCAGGACCGCGTCCGAAATGGTATCTGCGACCTTGTCCGGATGGCCTTCGCCGACGGACTCCGAAGAAAAGATGAATCGATTACTCATTAATTGTTTTGCCGACAGTTCCTGTGCGCCGAATTCAAATATCGACGTATCAGGATGCGAAGATACGTAGAAGTTGAGGGGAGTCAATGGGGAAGTTTGGGAAGGGTGGAACGGCTCATTTCAAATTGAATAGAGCCATCGTGCCACGCACGCCGATTACGACCGACTCATCAAGTAAGTCACCCTGCGTCTCCGCCTCTCTTCGGTTCAACTGCGCAAAGCCATCACTGTCCCCCGCGCTATTTCTCCGCCGGCGGGTTCCAGCCATCGGAAATCCGGAATCTGACTCGCCGCCAACCGTCGGCAGCAGGAGTCGAGGTCGCTACTCCGCGCTTATTTCTTCGGCGGCAGTTCGCGAATGAAGGCCCACGACACTTCCGCCACTTGTCCATTGTCGTAATGAACGTAGAAGCCGGCTTAGACCCAATCTTCGATTTCGAGATGGTCGAACTTTGCGGACGGGGAGATTTTGTTGGCACGGCGAATGGTCGCGTGCGGTTCCAGAATGCAAAGGCCATCTTCGAACTCAACGTCGAACGCATCTTCCCAGGCGAGGTAGCGCACGTTCTTGATCTTCGAGAATTTCCCTTTGGTGAAGGAAACTTTGCCGTGTTTTCCAGTGCTCTTCATAAACGGCCTTCCGCAATCAACTCGCGAATCAGCTCCAGTATCTTCTCACTGACTTCCGGCGCGTCCATCGAAGTCATCGTTTCCAGACTCGCGCGTAATCAGTTTGCTGTTCTTATCGAACACATGCATGTGCCGCGGCCGGTGGTCGCCAATCCACCAAATGAACATGTAACCGCCACGCCGTACTTTGCCCATGGAATCGGATGGTTTCAGAAGCGCGAGCGGAAGACAATTCGCGTCTCAGCATCTCCGCAGTTCGCAATTTCAGCACATTGTCGCCCGCGCCATTTCTCCACCGTCGAGTTCCCGCCATCGGAAATCCGAAATCTGACTCGTCGGCGCGATCCGCTTGCGGCCAAAGCCGTCATCGCGGCGGAGCTGTTGAAACAAAGCGCGGAGCCGGCTTGCTCGAAACGGCGATCACCGGTTGCGGCGCGACGCGGTTTAGCAGTCGTTAAAGTTGTTCGATCAAACTGAGCCGGCGATGCGTTTGCATCCCGTCTCTCATCTATACAGAATCCCGCAAAGTACAAGACCTTCTTTGCCCGGAATTTTTGAATCGTCGGTCGTGGATCGTTGCTTGCTTCCGATGGCCGATGTTTGATTCACTCGGTCCGAATGAAATTTCTCCGCAACACGTTCTTCGCCGTCCTTGTAGTGGTCGCTGCCGGCTGCGGTTCGGTGTCGTCACGATGGAACGGAAATTACGGTCCTTACGTCGGCGTTAAGGTGGACGTTGACACGATCACTCACTACCAGAGCGAAGGCGAACTCATTGCCATCGCGGATATTCCTCTGTCCGCTGTGATGGACACGATCTTCCTGCCTTATGATCTCACGAGGCCGAAACGCGATGCATCAACGCAAGTCGTCTCAAACGCCAACGAACCGCCTGCCGCGGAAAAATGGGTCCCTGTGAATCCTGTCCCGGCGGGAAGTTCCGCCGAATCCAACGAGAGTAAGAGTAAAAAGCCCAGTTCCGGTCGCATCGGTTATCGTTAGCCTGAAAACCGATTGCTGGCGCGACGGCCCGCGAGCGGCGCTCGAATCATCGATTGCGCCGTCGATTCCCGAACGTCAAAACAGCGAGGCATCAAGCGCATTCACTGTGCGCCCCGGTTGCGGCAGAAAAAATTATTTCAGAACTGCTTCGTGAAATTCCTTCCAGTCATCAAGGTTGTTTAGATTCACCGCGTCCCGAAAAGAGCACGCGTCATCAGTCAATCCGTTGGCGCTGAAAATATTTTTACGCGTGTTGTCGTCATGAATGTATCCACGAATCGCGCCATTGAGTTTCTCGATGGAAGCTTTGTCCAATTTCACGCCGGGCTGTTTTTTAATCCATGCCTCGAATTGCGCATAGGTTGGTTTGTCGTTCTTGATAAAGTTCAACACCGCATCCCGATTCAGGCCCAAGCCGTCGAGCACCATTTGATCGTAGCCTTGCCCGCAACCCGGATAACCCGGGGCCAGTTTGCCGCGCGCCTCCAGTGAAGATTTAAGCCACAGCCGCGGCAAATGAATCACCCCGAGCGGCCCCGAGACTCCTGAACTGATCATTGGAACGTAAGTTGAACTCATAATAATCCCTTTCTGTTTCCGACACGGCGATGAGCAGCCGCGCATTCTTTTTGTGTGGGCAGTTGTTTAGGCGCGGCGCAAAAAGCTGTCGAGCCTGAACGAAAAAAATTCGCCGTTCGTCATTTCTTGTTCGACAAATAAAACACCTGAGCGATGTTCGCCCAGAGGCAGCGCATGAAATGAAAACTTTCGCGGCAGTCGAAAGCAGCGAACGGCTCTCCGAGAGCCAGCGCGTGGCGCTTATCAGCCTACTCGGCGATGACGATGCCGCCGTGTATCAGGCGGTGCATTCCAAACTCATTTCCTTCGGGTCCGAGGTGACGGAATGGCTTCAGCCCTACACACTCAGCGATGAGCCACTGGTCCGCCGGCGCGCGCATGAAATTATCAATCACTTCGGCCGCCAGGCCGCCGACGAGCGCTTCATGCTTTTTTCCGGGAGCCGTGGCGAAGACTTGCCGTTGGAAGAAGGCGCGTGGTTGCTCGCACAAACCCAGTACCCGGAAATAAATGTCGAAGGTTACGGGGCGATGCTCGATGCCTTCGCGTCCGCCTTGCGCTGTCGCATCGACTTCAGCGCGGACGTGGAACAAATCATCGGAACGCTCAACGCCTATCTCTTCAACGAACTGGAGTTCACGCCGAACGAAGCGAACTATTACGATCCCGAAAACAGCTTTCTTAACCGAGTGATCGACAATCGGACCGGAAACCCGATCAGCCTTTGCACCATTTATCTGCTGCTCGCACGCCGGCTCAAACTGCCTGTCACCGGCATTGGATTACCGGGACACTTTGTTTGTCGCTACCAGACTTCCACGGCGGAAATTTACATTGACGCATTCAATCGTGGCAAATTGCTGACGAAGGCGGACTGCATCAAATATCTGCTGCACACTCATCACGGATTGGAAGATGGCTACCTCGCGCCGGTCACGCCGCGCCGCATCTTGCTGCGCATGTGCGCGAATCTGCACCAGATTTATCTGCACAACGAGCAGGGCGAAACGACGGCTCGCTTCCAACGTTATTTAGTCGCCCTGGCGAAGTGATTTTGGCCGGTGGCGACTTTCCTTCACGGCGCGATGCCCTTTTGTGGGCAATAAATCCAGTTCTTTCGATGCGCAAAAATAACGAGCATCGTGCTGAAAAATGGGGTTTACTCGAGCATTCAATGAAACAGCTTGCGCCAATTTTCTTGTGCATTCTTTCTGCGTGCGGCGCGCAATCGAATGAAGGCACCGCGCCGCCGCGAGAAATTGCGGCTGACGTACTGGTCGTCGGGCGCATTCAGAATCCGCGTATCACGGAGAGTTCCGGAATCGTGATGAGCCGGAAAAATCCTGAGATTTTCTGGACGCACAACGATGGCGGCGGCAAGCGGCAGGTGCTGTATGCCATTACCCGCACCGGACAATCCATCGCCGAGTTTCGCATCACGGGCGCGCTGCTCGACGACTGGGAAGACATTGGCGCCGATAACCAGGGCCACCTGTTTCTCGCGGACACGGGCAACAACGAGGAGAAGCGCCAATCAATTGCCGTGCATCAAATTGAGGAGCCGGACGCACAAGCAACCAGGAACGGGCTGGCGCGTGTGAACCGCACCTGGAACCTGCGTTATCCTAAAAAACCTTTCGATAGCGAAGGTCTTTTCGTGTGGGGTGAGCACGGCTATCTCGTTTCCAAAGTGTTCGATGACGAACGCGCTGACATCTACCGCTTCTCATTCACGAACGGCGCGGCTCCCCAGATCCTGGAAGCAGTGGCTGAGATCAAAATTGATTCGCCGGTGACGGGCGCGGACATTTCGCCGGATGGAAAATTGCTCGGCATCGTGGCAAAGAACGGCGCGTATGTTTATCGCATCGATGGCGAAGTAGAACACGCCGCCAGAAGGAAGGCGCACCAAACCAAATTCAGACACGAACACATCGAGGGTTGTACATTTGTGCCCGAGGGGCTGCTGGCCACCGCTGAATCGCGGGAGATTTTTCTTTTCACAAACGAAGCCTTTCGCACCGGACCTACGAAAAAGAAATGACAACGGCCCACGACGTGCCGTCGAATGCAACCGGCGGAATGTAGTCCGAATTGAATCGGTGTAAGGGCGAATCGCGTTTTGAAATCCCGCGACTCTACAAAAGCCCGGTTTGTCTAATCGCTCGAAAATTACCCTTTGTTTCGGCAGGCTTTGCTCGTGTCGATGATCCTGCACGAAGACGAGCACCTGCTCGTGATTAACAAACCCCCTGGCTGGAATACGCACGCGCCATCGCCATTCGCAGGCGAAGGCGTTTACGAGTGGTTGAAAAATCGCGAGCCGCGCTGGTCCCGCAAGGGCGGGATCGCGATCATCCATCGGCTGGACAAGGAAACCAGCGGTGTGCTGGTGTTTGGCAAAACGCGGGAGGCGAACCGTTCGTTGACGGAGCAATTCGCATCGCGCGCCGTGCGGAAAAAATATTTACTGCTCACCGACCGCAATCTTTCTACTGGGAGGACGAGCGCCCCCGCGAGTCCCACTTCGAGAAAAAAATCAAGTTCTCGCGAGAACGCTCGCCCTCCCGGGCGTGAATTCACCATCGTGTCATCCATGTTACGGGCCGGGGAAAAATACGTGAGTCGGCCGTTGTCTCGTGGCGGTGAATCCGCCGAAACACACTTTTCCGTGGTGGAGGTCGGGAATGGACGCACTCTCCTTCAAGCCGAGCCTGTCACTGGACGCACGCACCAGATTCGCGTCCATGCCGCCGAGCACGGTTTCCCAATTCTGGGCGATGTGCTTTATGGCGGCTCCAAAGCGGAGCGAGTGTTCCTGCACGCCGAAGAACTTTCCTTGAAGCATCCGGTCACTGGATCGCCGTTGAATTTTCACGCGCCCTGCCACTGGCGCGCGGACATCCCAATCCAGGCTTCGGACGCGCTGCGCGCCGCGATCATCGATCCGCAATTGACCAACACCTTCCGTCTCGTTCACGGCGCCAGCGATCGTCGGCCGGGTTTTTACGTCGATAAACTCGGTGACTTCATCCTCGCGCAAACTGAAAACGCGCTTGATCGCGGGCAAAGCGAATTTCTCGAAGCGTTCGCGGGCATGCACCGTTCCCGCGGCGTTTATCACAAATTGCTCAGCCGAAACGTGCGCGGCGCGGCGCCCGCCGAGGCGTCTCCGCGATTGCTCTTCGGTCAGCCTGCGCCGCACCGATTTATGATTCGTGAGAACAGCCTCACGTTTGAACTGAGTTTCAGCGAAGGCTACTCGCCAGGATTGTTTCTAGATCAGCGTGACAATCGGCGGCGCTTGCTCGTGAACCACATTGGATCGGACTTCACATTGTTTCCGAACGGGACGGTGGGTGCGCACGTGCTGAACACATTCGCCTACACTTGCGGTTTTTCGGTTGCTGCCGCCAAAGCCGGCGCGCTCGTAACCAGCCTCGATCTCTCAAAAAAATATCTAGAGTGGGGCCAACGCAATTTCGCTCTGAACGAACTCGCTCCCTCACAACATGATTTTATTTACGGCGACGCGTTCGACTGGCTGCGGCGGCTGGCGAAGAAAAAGCGCTCGTTCGATTGCGTCCTGCTCGACCCGCCGACGTTTTCGCAATCGAAGCAAAGCGGCACCTGGCAGGCCGAGAAGGATTTCCGAAAGTTGGTTGTCGCGGCGCTGCCACTGTTAAAATCGGGCGGCGTGCTGTTCGCTTCGACCAATGCCGCGAAGCTGGAGCCAGAAAACTTTCTCGCAATGATTTGCGCATCTATCACCAAAGCGGGGCGAAAAATTGTTCAACAACATTATGTGCCACAGCCGCCGGATTTTCCCATTTGCCGTGAAGAGCCCGCATATTTGAAAACGCTCTGGCTTCGGATTTCGTAGCCGCTTTGCTTTTCGGTTAGAGCGCTGCCGATATTTTCTCTATGGGCCCTTCGGCGGAGACGGGAGCTCGGAAATCAATATCCGCCGCTGCCCGGCTTATTGCCCCGCTGAATCAATTCAATCTCATAACCCTCTGGGGCGTCGATAAATGCGAAGCCGCCGCTGCCATCTTCTTTGTAAGTCGGGCCGTCGGAATACTTGATGCCATGCGCAGCGAGATGCTTTCCAAATTCCTCGAGACTTGGAACCTCAAAGGCGAGATGTGTCAGATCCGGCTGTACTTTTACTGGGTCGCTTCCCGGAAAATAACACAGCTCAATCAATTCCTCGCTGCCTGTCGCTTTCATGAAAACCAACTCCGAGCCCCGCGGCGATTTGTGCCGGCGCACTTCTTCGAGTCCAAGTATCTCTTTGTAGAACTTCACCGTGTGCTCCAAATCGTTGAGCCGATAGCGCGTGTGCAACAGTTTGCCAACTTTCATGCGCGGAACGATGGCAGTGGAACAACGATAGGCGCAAGTGTCGGATTGTGGCAGGGCGGCTGTGTCCTCACAGCGGCGTGTGTTGATTGCAGGGTCGTTGTTGCATTCATGGCCCGTTGTTCACAATGAGCGCCTTCCCCATAACCTTGCGTTTACGCAGTGCGGCGAACGCTTCTGCCGCGCGTTGCAGCGGAAACGTCGAGTCAATCACAGGTTTCAATTTGCCTCGTGCGGCCCAATTGAGCGTCGCGTGCAGGTCCGCCCGGTTCCGCCCGTAGCTCCCAATCAACCGCTGCTGTTTCACAAACAACGGCCAGAGGTTTAGCATCACTTCGCGGCCGGCGGTCGCACCGCACGTTACAATCGTCCCACCGCGCGCTAAACAATCAAAACACTTCACCAGCACCTCACCGCCGACGTGTTCCACCACGATGTCCACGCCACGTTTGTTCGTGATGCGGCGCACTTCGCCGGGCCATTTTGCATCATTCGAATCAACGACGAATTCCGCGCCGAGTTGTTGCGCCAATTCACGCTTCTCCGGACTTGAACCGGTGCTAATCACTCGCGCGCCATGTCCCTTCGCAATTTGAATCGCCGCCGAACCCACCCCGCTGGCGCCACCCATCGCCAGCACCCAATCCCCTGCCCTTACCTCCGAGCGAACAGTCAACATGTGCATCGCGGTGCTGCCCGCCAGCGTAAGCGCCGCCGAAGCTTCGAAAGAAACATTGTCCGGCAATCGCACCAGTGACGATGCGGGCACGACAACTTTTTCCGCGAAGCCGCCGTCGCAATCCACGCCGAGCATCTGGCTCCGCAGGCACATGGATTCCTCTCCACGCTGGCAGAATTCGCACTGGCCGCAGAAGAGATTGGATTGTACCGCCACGCGATCGCCGGGCTGCCAGTCTGCCACACCTTGGCCGCGCTGACTGATTACGCCCGCGACTTCGCCGCCGGGAGTCCGTGGCAAATCCGTTTTGATCGGTAGGCCCGCTTCTTCCAGCCACAGGTCGAGATGGTTCAACCCGCACGCGCGCACATCGACGACCACTTCGCCGGGCGCCGGTTTCGGATCGGGAACCTCGCGCAGTTCGAATCTCCCGGGTGCGCCGTGCTCCACCAGTTGAAACGCTTTCATCGGCGGAATTCAACGGTAAAGCTCCGGTGCTATCGAGATAAAGAGTCTGGAAAAATGTTTAGAGGTCGTTAATCCCAGCGTCCAAATACTTGCATGTCGTGCGCACCCACTTCTGGTAAGGGTCCGTTGGATAGAAAAACCTCAGGATTTTCGAATCGGCCAACGGATTTGTTGTGGAGTTGAATGAACTCTCCAATTGCTTGAAGCGCTTGAGTTGAAGAAGCGGCTTGTTTCAACGACAATTTGTCTTTCACTAAATCGTGGCGAGCAGCAAGGGCAAGGTTCTTAGCGCCAATTTGTTCGATGAAGGGCGGATCCATTTGCAAAGCATCTTTCATTTCCGCCAGCGCTAAGTTCAGGTCACGCTTGTCTTGAACCACTGGTGTGCAACCAAGCAGCAGCAGCAGGCAACAAGTAGTTCCAAGCCAGCGCATAAATTGACGATGCCGGGGTGAATATGTGATGCAACACGATTCAACAATCTTTCTAAAAAGCGCATTGTTGGGATCACGCTCATTGCCTATTCTGATTACATAATTAAGGGGGCCAAGGAAACTGAGTATGAACACTGCAAAACTTAGTCCGTGGCTCATGTTGGTAGCCGCGCTGTACCATCGCACTTCGGCGTCCTAACCAATGGAAAGCGCTTCTTATCCTTCTCACATTCGCGCTTGTCTGTTTCGGAGTCTTGCCGGCTAGTCAATGGTTTGCGGCACTGTCTTGGATCAAAAACGGCAATGACAGTAACCCATCGCCGGACCACCATGCCAAGGCTTCTGGTTCATCGCTCGCCGATAAATGAACGGCGGAATATTTGACCCGTTCTGTGGTTCGGGCGCTTTTCTCTTTCGCGCCTCCTCTGTCTGACTCGAATGCGCCGTGGCCGGCACCTGCCAAACCCAGTCGCCGTCCTTTTCGTCAAACATGGTTTTGCCGGAACGGCCGCCGTCCTGCTGGTTCCAACCCACGGAGTAGAGCACGTAGCCGTCTCTCTCCACGCGATAGCGGAAGGCGCGCCGCTCACGAAGTCGATGGGCGCTCGCGCGAGAAATTTCGGCGTGAGCGCATCGAGAGCGTTCACTTCAACAATTCCGCAGTGATTGCAGCGGTCATTTGCTGCCAAGTCCGTACCACTGCTTTGCCGTCGTCAAGATGCAGGCGGCCAATTCTGTGATGCACGAGCCGATGATCAATCGTGGCAAGCTTTGTCAGGCGAATGGTCGAGGCGCGTGGCAAGCCAGTTTCAGACCAGCGTTGCAAAGCCACATCGGAAGGTTCACGCGGCGAATGGGTCGTGATGCGCGCCACGAGCAAGTCAACGTCGCCGGTGATCAGCACGAGTCCCGGACGGCGTTTGCGGGCTTGAAGATCGGAAAACGGAAATTCTACTGATACGACATCGCCGACCTTAAACGCGGTCATAGATTTCGTCTTCGGGCGAATCGTCCTGGAAAAATTTCTCGATGGCCAGCCGTTGCCAATCAAGGTCCTCAGCGTCACGCCCGATCAATTGGGGCATGTCCTTATAGAGCTGAAGGCGTTCAGGCAAAGGCAATGTTTCGATTGCCTTTTCGATTTCCTGCAGCGTTTTCATTGCTGCCAAAGTATGCCTCTCTAGATTTTGAAGTCAAAAGTGGATTGTGCTCGAATCGAGGCTGGCCGGTTTTGCGCCGAATCTGTTTCGTCAACATTACTCAAACTGCCCAGTGGCCTGCACCCGCCAAACCCAGTCGCCGTCCTTCTCGTCGAACATGGTTTTGCCGGGACGGCCGCCGTCGTCATGCTGGTTCCAACCCGCAGAGTAGAGCACGTAGCCGTCTCCCTCCACGCGATAGTGGAAGGGCGCGCCGCTCACGAAATCGATGGGGGCGCGCGTGAGGAATTTCGGAATAAGGGCATCGAGTGACTTCGGATAGGAACCGTTGGCGAGCCGTGCCCGTTCCAGGGCGCACGCTACGGCGGCTTCATCGGTCGCCACTTGAGCCGCGCAGAACTTGCGATGCGCCTTGCTGATGGCGGGAATCAGCAAATTGGCCATCATTTCGTGATGTAAAATAGCGTCGAAGCCGTAGCGAACGGTTCCTGAGTCATCGAGTTGAGCGATGGTCGCCGCAGCGCCGGACTTGCTCGCCCGTTCGACATTGGCCATCAACGTTTCAATGATTCTCGCGTAACTTACCTTTTCCATTTCCCACCAGCCCCGGGGCATCAGGCTGACGGTCGCATTAACCGAATTGCCCAGGCTCCCTTCACCCTCAGTCCCGCCGATGGCGTCGAAGCGCTTGCCACTGCTCCGCGTCTCGATCCAATCAATCGTCGTAAGTCCAGCGGCGCGTTCCGTGCTAAGAGATTTGGCCAACGCAGGCATCCAATTGTATTTTTCCAATCGTTCCTGAAGTGTTTTCAACTGCGGCTCCGTCCAACGATGTTGGACGATCCCTTCCCACACCGGCTGCAAAACGATGTGAACGCAAGCGAGCCGGACCAGTTCTGAAATCAGGAATTGATCCTGTCCCAATGAATCCACGAAACGCAAACCCATGCGCACATCCTCAAACGCCGCGTCGCTCTTTCCTCGCGCAAGATTCGCAGACGCGCGCAGGCTCACGAGCTGGCAGGTGCGTTTGATGGCGCCAAGATGAGGCAAAAGAATCGAGAATGGCGTATCTGTGTCGTATTGCACTGGATAGCGCATCTGCGGGCGCTTCATCGCCGTGCGAAATTGTTCGAGGGCCGGGTCATAGATCTTCAGCGTTTCCAGCACCGCGGCTGCCGCATCAGACTGTTCCTTGGTGGTCCTCGGGCTCGGCTGGATGTCTGAAGCTTTCACACGGCTGTTTGTTTCCGCTGTGGCAAGCGCCTGCTGCCAGGCGACCATGTCGGTCATCGTTCGCTTGTTTTTGTTGAGATTGCCCCGGTTGAAGGCCTGTGCGCGCTCAAACAAGTCAGGCCAAAGTGCAGGATCTCCTTTGCCGCGCATTCGCTGATCAAACCACGAGTGAACGAGCGGCACATTGGCCGCGTTCTGCTCGTCGGGAATGGGCGGCGGAACGTGGTCGGCGAAATTGAACTTCACGCCGCGCGCCTCGGCATCCTTGCGATAACTTTCCCACGCGCGTTTGCCGCGGAAGTTTTCGACCGCGTAGAACAGCCCCACAAGGGTGACGAGCGCGATGTTCGCGAAAAGGAACCAGCGGAGGATCGTCAAAAAAACGGAACGGCTTTTGGGAGGATGAGTTTCCATAAATCAAACCATGATGCGTTCATATCTTCGTTCACTGCGCGGGCGGGGAACAAATGGAGGCGCCTCGTGTGCAGGCTCGGCCAGGCCCGTCAATTCCGCCAACAGGCGCTTTTGTTCGCGTACGGCTTGCAACGTTTCGGACGGAAACTGGCTTTTCGCGACGGTGAGCGTTTGCTGACGCGCTGATTCCCAGACTGCGAGGTTCAGCGCGATGATGACGAGCCACGCCACTGCGAGTCCGCCACCCGCGAATCGCGGGAGAGAAAGGAGGGCGCGTGCCCCATCCGCCCATCGTTCGAAGCATGACGGTGCTTCGTCCTGCGATTCTTTCAGTGTTGCGATCGCCTGCTCGCGAATTGAGTCCAGCCTGGTTTCCGCTGGTCGATGGCGAGCGAGCAGTAATTCACGCGGTGTTTTCATTTGATCCTTTCCTCCAGCAAGGCGCGCATCGCTTTTTTCGCGTAATGTAGTCGCGACTTCACGGTGCCAACGCTGACCGCTGTGACACGCGCAATTTCTTCCAACGAAAACTCTTCCAAAAAATGCAGAAGCAAAACGGAACGGTGAACTTCGCTCAGTTCGTTCAGCATTCTCATGAACTCCTCCTGTTGCTCGGTTTGAATGAGCGCTTCTGCGGGCCACGGCTCATCACCCGCTGTTTCAGCAAAATTTTCGTCCAATGGCTCATACCGCTGCGGCTTGCGCCAATGCTGTTGGCATTTTTGGTGCGCAATGCTGAAGAGCCATGAACCGAACTTAGCGTCATCGCGCAGCGAGCTAAGATAGCGCGTGGCGTTGATAAAAGTCTCCTGCACCATGTCCAGCGCGATTTGTTCGTTGTGCAGCAATTCAAACACATACACGTAAAGTGGAAGCTGGTACCGGCGGAAGAGCACGTCCCACGCCGCGGCATCTCCGTTGCGCGCGGCGGCGACGGGCAGTTGTTCAACTTCGGCCACTGCCAGCATTTACGTGGAGAGGAATGATGGAATCGAGAAAAGGTTCATCGCTGTTTGACAAAGGGGCGGCGCTCCCGTTCCGGTCCACAACAAATGTTTTACTTCGGGAAGAGCGCGCCTATATTGCGGCCCCGTTCCATTGCCGGCGTGGCGGAATTGGCAGACGCGCCAGACTCAAAATCTGGTACTCGCGAGAGTGTGTGGGTTCGACCCCCTCCGCCGGCACCAACAGAACTGATCCACGTTTAACCAGACTGGAATTTGCGCCGGTCACTTTCTCTGCGATAATTCTCCATGCACCGGATAGCGCGGCTTGGCGCGCTTCGCTTCATGGCCCGTTCTTGTGTTGCTTCGCTCGTGGCGCTCGCGCTTTTCGCAGCATCTACGCACGGAGCTACGCCTGCGTTCGGCAATGGCGTAACCAATGGAATCGTTGATACATTTTTTCTCTCCGAAGCTTCTGGAATCGTCGCGAGCCGGCAAAACTCCGGCGTGCTCTGGACGCACAATGATTCCGGGTATCGGGGCAGCATTTTCGCACTGGCCACGAACGGCGCCTACCTCGGCCGTTATTATGTCCCGGACATTTTCGACGGCGACTTTGAAGATATTTCCGTCGGTCCCGGTCCGTTGGCGCAATTTAACTATGTTTACCTTGGTGACATCGGCGATAATTTTTTGACGCGCGCGAGCATTTGCGTGCTCCGTTTTCCGGAGCCGGTTGCGTATTCGTTTCAATCGAATGCACCCGTCGATGTGCCGGTGTTTGGCGCGCAAGAGATTTCGCTTTCCTATCCGGATGGGCCGCTGAATGCCGAGGCACTGATGGTCGATCCGATCACCGGTGATCTATTCATCACCACCAAACACACGAACACAGCGCGACTCTATCGAGCCACTCGCGCTGAAATGGGGAGCGGCCAGCCCGTCACCCTCACGTTCATGAGTGAAATCAATTTCCGTTCTGTTTCAGGAGCGGACATCTCCACGGACGGATCGCTCATCGCGATGCGGAGACCAGGCGGCGGAAGATTATGGCAACGTGGCGGCGCGCAGTCCGTGGGCGATGCATTGACTGCTTCGGGAACCACCATTCCGGTTGTTGGTCCGCCGACGGAACCCAACGGCGAAGCGATTGGCTTCGACGCAAATGGCAGCGGCTATTACACGCTGAGTGAGGGCTTCTCGCAGCCGCTCTTTTTTTACAGGCGCACCGACACTGTTCCGCCGGAGCCGCGAGTCTTCGTGAGCGCGGCGGAGAAGTGGCAATACAACGACTTTGGCGCGCCAGTGGAAGACAATTGGCGCACGAATGTCAGCGATTTTTGGTTCACTGGTTTTGCGCCCCTCGGTTATGGCGGCGGCGAGCAAACGAGTGTCTCATTCGGCGATGAGTTCCTCAAAAACCCTACCACCTATTTCCGCAAGTCATTCACCAACAGCGGCACGATCACTAATTTGGCGCTGCGGGTCCGTTTTAATGATGGCATCGCCGTTTACCTGAACGGAAAGGAAATCCTCCGCCGCAACCTGAATGATGGCGCGGTCTATGAGACTTACGCGACAGCTTCGAACACGGACCTCGCGAACTGTTGGTTCTCCAGCCCTGTCGATCCCGCTTTGCTTCGCCACGGCACCAACTACATCGCGGCGGAAGTGCATCGCGCGAATCCCGACGGCCCAAAGCTGATTTTCGATCTTCAGTTGCTGGAAGCGAAAGTGGATGCGCCGCCCCGATTCGCTTCGTTCAAATCTACCAATGGTGTGTTCACGACCAACTTACGTGGACCAAATGGATTGCTCGTTCGAATCGAGGCCTCGGAAAATCTGGTGGATTGGTCAACGAATCGCTTTTTAACGCTTACGAATGGAGCAGCTACCTTCACGGAGCGGGCCACGAACCACGCACGATTTTATCGTATTCCGCAGTAACGATGGGGCGACGGCAGTTGGCGCCGCGCTGCGGCCCTACAGCGCGATCGTTGCATTCACAATCGGAGCGCTGAGCACAGCGACGCCCTACCGCGCTGGTGAAACGACCCCAAGGTTCACTTCTTTTCTTCCTGTTTCTCGCGCACTTTTTCCTGCTCGGATTTTTCGTTCTTCGTTGTGTCGCGCTGAGGCGCAGGGCGGGAACGAGGATCGGGTTTCACCGTTTCGAGATTGATGCTTTCATCGACGCGCGGCGACAAAGCGCGAATGAAGGCGTTGCGCATCACACTGGCCAGCGTTTCGAGGAGGCTCGCTTTTGGATTATCGATGTCGCCTTCGATGGGAACTTTTGCGGCGAAACGGTCTTTCGGCTGGTTCTTGAAAATCTTCGTGACGCCTGCGACAAAACTTTCCCAGAAGAGCTTCAACGGTTTCTTCACGTCGTCCGACAGATCAACGATGTCCAGGTCTTGCACGAGCGGTTTCGCGTAGCCTTTGAACTTGCCATCGGCGGCGGCCATTTCCGTGTAGAAATTCAACGTGCCCTTCTTCACATCCACCTTGGCATAAGCGCGCAGGAAATCATTCAACGCCGTGAGATCGGTTCCTTCCAGTTTTGCGTTCACATCGAAGCGCGGGGATTTCGTGAATGGATTCGCCGCGCCGCGCACATCGAGATTGCCTCCGCCAATGGTCGTCCCCGTGACTGCGAACGGCGTCGGCAATTCATTCGTGAGGTTGCGGCTGTTCGTAATGTTGCGGCAAAGAATGTGCAGGTTCGTGACCGCAATATCGACCTGGGGCTTGGCCGAAAGATCTGCGTAGCGCACCACGCTGTCGCGGATTTCAAACCGATCGATCTTGAAGGGAAACAGGTCTTGCACGACGTCCACCCAGCTCCGGTCGATTTTGGTCTGGTCTTGTTCTTTGGTTTTTCCCTTCACGAAATTGAGCTGCGCGCGATCGAGTTGCACTTCAGCCACCAGCGCATGGTTGCGCAGCTCGCGCCATTGCACCGAGAAATCCACACGGTCAGCCTTCACGAATGGGATCGCGACCTGATTCGTTTTCTTCACGATGTCCACGTCGTGAATCGAGTACGCGCCGCGATACAGATGAATATCCACGTCGCCGATGCGGCCGCCGTAGCCGGGCAGTTGCTGAAGTTTTTTGTTCGCGTACTGCTTGACAGCGTAAGGCATGATGAGCCGGCCCACGACGAGCAGCCCAATGATGGTGAAGATGATGATGCGCGTGGCCAAAGACAGCCCGCGCCAGAAACGTTTAGCCTTTGTTGCGATTGCGTTCATTTCCCTCTCCTCCAAAACAAGTTACTTCAATCTGAGCGCGCCGCCAGTTGCCAGGCAATGCCGATGCAGACTTCTCATTCATGAACCAGTCACGATCTGGGCCGCTCCACTCATTTCCCCGCCCCTGCTCCCTTTGAGGGAGAAGGGAGACGCGATTGTATTTTGAATTTCGAACCTTAGATTTTCGCACGAGATGAGCGTGCCCAAAGCAGTCAAGTGCCCAACGTGCAAGAAAACAGGCGATTGGTTTGCGACTTCGTATGGCCCATTTTGTTCCAGGCGCTGCAAGCTCATCGATCTCGGCAAATGGTTTGAGGAAGAGAATGTGATTTCCGAACCACTGCGACCGGAACATTTCGAGAAATTCGAACAGCTTCCGCCGGGTGAACACCTTGATCAGCCCCGGCACGACGACGATTAACTGCACAGTTGCGAAGGCATTTTGCCAACAAACATTCTTGCTGTTTGCCCCACAGACGTCTTTTTCACCTTAATTTCCGCTTTCCGCTGTGCGGACGCGAATGGCACCGCGTCTGCATGACCGGCGGCCATGAGCGCCATTTACATACAGCACTCGCAGAACTCAGCGTTTTATTACGGCGGCGATCGATGGGTGCTCGGACGCGCGCCCGCCCGCGCTTTTAATTCGACCCACGAAGCCATCGCGTTTTCTTTGGAAAACGATCTTGTCTATGCGCAAGTGAGAGTGTGTTTCGGCCCGGGCGCGGCAGACATTGTTGTGCCCGTTCACCGGGAAATGCAGGTGGCCGCCGGTTCACCGTCCGAGGCGGTTGTATTGGAGTGATTAAATCTTCAAAAACACCCTGCGGCGATACATCCAGAAAAGCATCAGCCAAAAGATGAAGAGCACCAACGCGCCGCGCACGAGCGGATCGTAAGGCGTGAACAGTTTGAAGAACCGAGGACCAAGGTTCGTGTTCAGCGCGCCGGTCACGAATCCGTCGAAAAGGTGCGCGATGCAATAAGCGGCAATGGAATTCATTCCGATCACCGTGAGCGGGAAAAACCAGCGGTGTCGCTGTTGCATTTCAATGAGCGCGTAGAATGCGGCGAGAAAAAGAAAACACCAACTGGCGCTGAACAAAGTCCACGATGGGGTCCAGATGCGCTTCACGATTGGGCAAATCCCGAGCCAGTGCAGAGCAAGACCGATAGCAAGTCCGGCTGCGCCTGCGATGCAAAACCGGACAAGCTTTTCGCGGTGCGCCAGGTTTGATTTCAACCAGCCGCCCGCGATCAGTCCCAGAATCATCGTGCCAAGCGTGGGAATGAAACTCAGCGTCGCGTAGCCGCCGCCATTGAAGAGAAACGGCTTTTCGCGCGGAAACAGATTCAGGAACCAACGGTCGAACGCCCACGCCGCGTTCGTGTTCTTGTTCCAATGCGCGGCGAAACCGTGCAGGTTGTGCTGCCAATCGGACCTTGCGCCCGCGGCGGCCCAATCGAAATCCGCGCCCGGCAGCGGATAAATAGCGAATGCGGACCAATAACCAACGAGAATGAGCGCGAGCGCGGACCATTGCCATTTCACCGAACGCAGTCCCAGCAAGAATAGAAACGTGTAGCCGAGGCCAATCTGCGTGAGCGTGTCTTCGAAAGTGAAGTTCGTCTGTTTGCGACCGATCGAACGCAGAAAAATCCCCAGTGCGATGAGCAAAAATGAGCGCCAGACGGTGTGGCCAAACATTTTGCCAAACGACTGTCCGCGCGCGATACGTCCTGCGATCGAGAAAGGCACCGCGACTCCCACGAGAAATGAGAAGGAGGGCTGAATCAGATCGTGGAGCACGCAGCCGACCCATTCGACGTGCGATTGCTGCGAGTGCAGAAATTTCCAGAACCCGCTTTCGGGCAGCGCCTGCGCGACGCGGCCAATGGCGAGCACTTCCGCCATCATCAAAAACATGACCAGACCGCGATATGCGTCGATCGAGGTGAGGCGTTGCGAGGGACGGTTCGCGAATTCGACGCGCGTTTCCGGCAAGGAACTGGCTTCAGCGTTCATGCGAGAAAGACAAAGGCCACGAGTGAAGCTGAGCGCCGATCACTTGTTTTGGAGTTTGATGTTTGGATGTTATCTGAACCTTGGCTGTCAAAGTTTGGAACTTTCATGATCACCTCCATTTCACAAGCGAACTTTCAAAATCAGCAACGACGAACCGCTTACCCCGCGCAGTGACTTTGTGTCCTTCGCTTTGTAATTGCCGCTTCAGCGCCGGAATGCCGCCCGGATATTTGGGATTCAATTCACCTCCGCTCTTCAGCGTTCGCCAGTAAGGCGTGTTTCGTTTCGCGCCTTCCTTCGCCGCTTCATCTGCGGCGTGCGCGGCAATCCACGAAAAAATCCCCGTGGTAATCGGGCACGCAATACTCACGTTGTGTTTCTCGGCCAGTGCGGCGCGCAGTTCGTTGATGGTGACGAGCTTTCCCTTTGGAACGCGGCGCATCAGTTCATCCACTTCAAAGGGCGCGGGAACCACCATCGTGCCCGCCCCCCAACGCGTGGACATTTTCCCTTCGACCTTTGGCAGCCCTTTGCTGTCGGCCAGTTTTTCGCGCCAACTCTTGCGTGCTTTCATGGGAGTTTCGAGACGATGGCAGAGGCATCGCAGCCCGTGAAGTATGAACCTGCGTCAAAGGTTGCGGGCTTCCGTCAGGAAACCTGGGACGAGGGCTTGATTTGCGCAGGGACAATTACTCTTTCGTTTGCCAAATCGTCGAAAAGCCAAAACGATTTGAAACAATTCAATAACTCCAAAAGTGTGCCGGCTATTGCTTCGTCTGTACTTTTCCCGACAATCCAGCAATGCAGGAAATAACCGCACTCGACGGTGCAATCCTTGTCGATAAACCGGCAGGCTGGACGTCGCATGACGTGGTCGCGAAAATTCGAAACCATTTTCGCATTCCCAAAGTGGGCCACTGCGGGACGCTCGATCCGAATGCGACGGGTTTGCTCATCATCGTGCTCGGACGCGGGACGAAGCTCTCGGAAAAGTTGATGTCTTCGGACAAAGTTTATGAGGGCGAGGCGAAGTTTGGGGAAGTAACGGACAGTTATGACGCGGATGGGCAGATCGTTTCGACCGCTCCTGTTCCGCCGCTCAACATCGAGCAACTCAATGCAGAGACTGACAAATTTCTCGGCGATCTGATGCAGCTTCCGCCGATGGTTTCCGCGGTGAAGATTGACGGCGTGCCGCTCTACAAGCTGGCGCGCAAAGGGCAGGAAGTAGAACGCAAGGAACGGCTCGTGCATATTTATGCGTACCGCTTCACGACGTACTCAGAACCAATCGGGACTTTCCGCGTCGCCTGCACCAAAGGAACGTATGTGCGATCGCTCGTCCACGATCTGGGCCAGCGCATCGGGTGCGGCGCACACCTGAAGAATCTGCGCCGCACCGACTCAGGAAAATTCTCAGTGAACGACGCCACGCCACTCGAAAAAATTCTTCAATGGTCGCAGGCGGAACTGGCGCAGCGCGTGATTCCATTTTTCCAACTGGCGCGGGCGGAATAAGGTGGGCGCCATGCAGGTCTTCAATGATCCAACCGAGTTTCGCTCGCACGGACGCAAAGTCTCCGTTGCCATCGGCATGTTCGATGGCGTGCATCTGGGCCATCAACAGTTGATTCGACAGGCGCTCGCGGATGCGGAACAACGCGAGGGCGCGGCGGTGGTCGTCACGTTCGATCGGCATCCCAACAGTGTGGTAGCCCCCGACCGCGTTCCTCCGTTGATTTATTCCCAAAAGCAAAAGCTCCGCGCCATTGAGTCGCTCGGCGTGGACGCCACGTTGATCATCCCATTTACCCGCGATTTTAGCGCGCAACCGGCTGAGGCGTTCATCGGTTCATTGGTGCGGCAACTGGCCCCTGTGCAAAGTATTTGCGTGGGGAATTCCTTCGTTTTCGGACACAAGCGCAGTGGGAATGTTTCATTGCTGCGCCAGCTCGGCAACGAATTCAATTTTGTGGTTCACGGAATCGCGGCCGTGTCTCTCGACAACGAAGTAGTGAGCAGCACGCGCATTCGCGAAACGGTGCGGGCGGGTGAATTCGATCGCGCGTCCCAAATGCTTGGGCGTGAATATGCGCTGAACGGTTTGGTGGTTCGCGGTGATGAACTTGGCAGAAAACTCGGTTTTCCAACCGCGAACCTCGAGGTCAGCGGATCGCTGGTCCCGCCGAATGGCGTGTACGCCGTTCACGCCTACGTCGATGGAAAACGTCATCGCGCCGTGGCCAACATTGGTGAACGGCCGACGCTGAATAACTTTGCGCCTTCGCTGCGTGTCGAAACGCATTTGCTCAACTTTGATGGCGACCTCTACGGCAAGGAAATCGAGCTGACATTCGTCGAGAAGTTGCGCGATGAGCAAAAGTTCAATTCACTTGAGGCTTTGCGCGCGCAAATCGGCAGAGACATCGCCGAAGCAGAAACAAAGTTTTAGAAATCGTTGTTCCAGGCGCTGAAATTCAATTTCCGTTTGTTTCATCACGAGGCAGGAAATTGAGCATGTGCTGAACACGAACCACCATTTCCTCAACGTCGCCGCTCTTGGTGAAGAACCCATGAGGTCCCAGTTCCGCCGAACGTGCTTTGTCTGAGGGCCGGAACGAACCGGAAAGAAACACGAACGGAATGTCCACGAAGCGTTCGTCTTTACGAATCCATTCCAGAAAATCATTGCCGGTCTGACCCGAAAGGTTCATGTCCGATATGATCATGTCGGGCGCGGGATAATATTCCCGATCGCAAAAAGCGCCGACGCCTTCAAGGTAGGCGCGCGCTTCACTCACTGATCCCACCACCCGCACGTTGCCTCGGTAGTTCAAACGGGACAAGGCGCGACGAAACAGAAATATGTCCCCCGCGTCGTTTTCGATGAGTAGAATCGTCGGCAACCTGGCTCCCACACCCCGCTGTCCTTTACGCTTAAACGCATTAGCCCGAATTCACCGTTTTGTCAAAAGCCCCCCGGAGGCATTCGCCCACGTTTTGTGATGTAAAATGTTTGAGTGCTCATTACTGTCGTGCCGTCCCTACTTTTAACTCAAAGCGGGCGAAAACGTTTCGAATCGGGACGAGCATGATCAAAGCACCCTTCATGGCCGCGGCAACGCTGTTGATGACCGCTGCCGCAATCAACAGTGCCGCCGATGCGAACGTCCAAACGACCGCCTTTCGTTTCGTTGATTTGTCCCCATACACTCGTTCCATCAATGAAACGTCGCACAGGCAATTGCCAGACCTGGCCAAGGGCGTTCGACCGTTGAATGGCGTCACATTCCAAATTGAGTCGCCCCTTGCGGTGACGGGCATTGATTCGGCGCGGGCGGGCGAATTTTTCCCAACGGAAATCAAGGGAATAACCATCGCGGCAAGCGCACGTCGCATTCATTTGCTGCACACGGCGTTGTTTGCAGACAAGGACGGCACTCCGCTGGCGAAAATTGTTTTTCATTATGCAAGCGGCAGAGAGGAGACAATACGACTGGGCTACGGCGTTCATGTTCGTGATTGGACCGCGCCGCGATTGGAAAAGACTGATGAACTTCTGGATCCGAATTCGCGGCTGGCATGGTCGGAAAGCGACGAACGGCGCGGCGATTCGTCGAGAGTGTTTCAAACCGCGCTCGAAAATCCGCGACCGGGAGAAATGATCTCCAACATTGATTTCATTTCACTGTTCAGCCGCGCAACTCCGGTGGTCTTCGCTATTTCGATCGAGGATCCAAGCTCCAGACTGGCTGCGAACCGTCCTCTTCCCTCGCGCAAAGCTGTGCGTGAGATGAAGGAACTAAGTGATGCCGTGTATCGCCGGGAAGTCGTTGCCCGCGTCACTGATGCGGAAACCGGCGCTGTGCTCACGAACGCAACTGCGACTCTGACAATCACCGACGACAAGCAGACTTATTTTTTTGGCGAAACCAAAACGGACGCGCGGGGCATTGGCCGGTTGATTTATCCACCGCAATACACGGTTGGTTTTGGTTTATGGGTCCACGCGCCAAATCGAGTGCCAGCGCTTGTTTCGGAATCAAAAACGAACGCGAGCAAGTTCAAGGGAGAGTATGCCGTTGCTCTGAAACACGGCGTCAGCATTGGCGGGATCGTGAAGAGCGCCAGCAGCAAGCCGGTGGCAGGCGCTGAGGTCGTGTTTCACCAGGTCACGAAAACCGGCACGCGACACTACACGCGCGTTGATTACGATGCAGTGCTCACGGACAAGGACGGCAAGTGGACGAGCAGTAGCGCGCCCGCGGACCTCACCGGGTTTACATTCGAAGTGTTTCACCCAGACTTTCGGCCTGCTCTCTATGCGACGCCGGGTTACGCTCCTCCTCCGGCGAACCTTCCCGGCAGCGCGACGAGCCTCAGTTCCAGCACTACATATCGGAAGCTTGCAGACGGAACGCTGGTTCCAATGACGCCGGTGCGCCGGACGGCCGCTTCTCGCAGCCAATCCGTTCCACTGGTCACCACTAACGGGCTGCTCGCGAGCAGCGCGGAGATGATTTTGCAGCCGGCGCTGATGCTCGAAGGAACTCTCGTGGACAACGCGAGCAGGCCGATTCCGGCAACGGAAGTAATTTTTCAGCACTCGGGTCTCGAGCGGAATTACTTGCGCACCGATGAGAAAGGACACTTTCAAACACGCGTTGCGGATGTTGGTGACGCGGTGCTCCTCGTTTTGAAGCAGGGATTCTCTCCCTTGTCGCAAAACATTTACGTCTCAACGAACGTTGCTCCCGTGCAACTGAAGCTCGAGCCCGCGCGCGTTTTGCGAGGCCGAGTGCTGGACCAAAGACAGCGGCCCATCGCCGGAGCAAAGATTCGTCTCGACGAATGGAATGGCACAACCGATCTGCTGAGATTTCAAACAACCTCGGATGAACAAGGTTCGTTTAGCTGGACGGGTGCGCCGCCAGACCACCTGATGTTTTACGTGAGCAAAACGAATTATTCCAGCACTCGCCAATCATTCGCCGGCACGATGGACACCGTGACCATTCGTCTGAGCCGGCCTCCGGGCGTTTTTGGAAAGGTGTACGACGCAGAAACCAAGGAGCCCATTTCCGCATTCACCGTAATTCCCGGGCGAAAGTATTCGACCAGCGATAGCCAGATTCATTGGGAGCGCGACGAACGTGTGCGCGGACAGAACGGCGAGTATTCGCTGCGCATGAGCTCGTATTATTTCCAGCCGGAAGGACGCGTTCTGGTCGAGGCGATGGGTTATGAGCCGCAAGTGTCGCCGCCGTTCCGCAATTCAGATTCCTACACGAACGACTTCATGCTCAAGAAAGGCAAAGGCATCGCGGGGGTCGTGCAGTCACCCGATGGAAAGCCGGCCGCGAATGCGGTGCTCGTTGTGATTGAAAAAGGTGACAACGCCTATCTCGATACGGCCGGCCAGGTGCGCAGCAGCAGCGGCGGCGGTGACATGGTGCGCACCGATCCCAGTGGACGCTTTGAATTCTCGCCCAAACTGGCGCCGCTCAAGATTTTTGCCAGCCACGATGAAGGGTACGGGGAAGCGGACGTTTCCGACGTGATGAAAGGAGGCACCATTGTTTTGAAGAAATGGGCCCGCGTAAAGGGAGTGGTGCGTGTTGGTGAGAAGATTGGGCCGGACCAGAACGTGCGGCTGCAACAGAGCGTTGACTACGAGCGGAACTATAACGCGGAAACTCGTGAGCCCATTCTGACGTTTTCACTCCGCTCCGATCCGGACGCTGATGGCAGCTTCTCGTTTGAAAAAGTCCCGCCCGGCGAACATCGCATCGCGCTCGAATATCGTTTGCGAGACAACAATGTTTACGAAATGGCCCTGAGCCACGGATTGCCGATCGCAGCCAAGGCTGGCGAGACAACGGACGTCGTGCTCGGCGGCAATGGCCGGCGCGTGATCGGACGGGTTAACGTGCTCGGCGGTGATTCGAGCGACGTGGATTGGAAACGCGACGTGCATCGGCTCACCCTCACGCTCGGCGATCCGCTGGTGCCGCCAAACAACCTCATGCTTGAAACGCCGGCGGAACAACAAAGAGCATGGGCGGAGTTCAATGCCCGACAGCAGCAGTTCTGGCAATCGCCCGAAGGAAAAGAACGACAGCGCAAGGAACGGCAATACGTGTTGATCTTCGATACGAATGGAAATTTCCACGCGGACAACGTGCCGCCTGGTCAATACGATCTCGCAATTCAAGTCACCGATCCCGAAGACGAATATTACAACCGTCGTTACATCGGCACGGTTCACCGGCCAGTCACCGTTTCCAACGAGCCGGATGCGAGAGTCAATGCGCCGGTGGACATCGGTGCGGTGGATTTGACAATCCGACCGCGCGTGAAGATCGGAAAAGTCGTGCCTTCGTTCGATGGCAAGACTGCCGATGGGAAAACGATCAAGCTTTCCGACTACAAGGGCAAATACGTGCTGCTCTATTTTTGGGGCCGCAGCATGGGCTACAGCACTTACGATTTTCAGGTGTTGAAAGAACTCCAATCCACGTACGGCGCGAGTGGCAAGCTGATGGTCCTCGGCTGCAATCTTGATCCCGACATGAATACGGCCGCCCAGTTCGCCAAAACTCAAGGGCAAACCTGGACGCAAGTGTATCTCGGTAATTGGAACCAGAATCCGATTCCGGGAATGTTTGGCCTGCAAGGAAACACGGCCTGCGTGCTCATCGATCCCGAAGGGAAACTGGCGAGCAATCAATTGCGCGGCTCATCGATTCGCAATGCGGTGAATAGTGCGCTCGCTGGCGAATGACAGAAGGGAGAGAGACAGAATTAACAGGATTTACAGAATTCGGAACAGGAGAAGAACTTCCCGCCCATCCTTCAATTTTGTTAATCCTGTTAATTCTGTCTGACGGATCGCCGATGCTCACATTTCCACCTGCATCCCGAGCTCCACGACGCGATTGGCGGGGATGCGGAAGAAATCGGTCGGGCGCTGGGCATTGCGCGAGAGGAACGCGAAAAGTTTTTCGCGCCACAGAGCCATGCCGGGAGCTTTCGTGGCGATGATGGTTTCGCGGCTCAGGAAAAAGGTCGTATTCATCCAGTCCAGTTCCAGCCCAAGCGGGCGGCAGTTTTCCAGAATCTCCGGCACGTTCGGATCTTCCATGAACCCATAGCGCGCGATGACGCGGTGAAATCCTTCGCGAAGCTGTTCAAGTTGGAGCCGGTTCTCAGTGCGAACATGCGGCACTTCTTCGGTCTGGAGGGTCAGAAAGACGACGCTTTTGTGCAGAACGCGATTGTGTTTGAGATTGTGCAGCAGTGCGAGCGGCGTGGCCTCGGCATTGCTCGAAAGAAAAACCGCGGTGCCGGGCACGCGAACGGGTGCCGCGCGGTCCACGTCTTCGAGGAACAATGAAAGCGGAATGAAGCTCCCGCGCAATCGTTCCCCCAAAACGCGCCGGCCTGTTTTCCAGGTGGACATGAGAGTGAAGACGATGGCGGCGACGACGAGCGGAAACCATCCGCCGTGGGCAATTTTCAGCAGGTTGGCGGTACAGAGCGTGGCTTCAATGACGATGAAGAAGCCGCAGAGAAGTCCAGCCTGCCAGCGGGGCCAATTCCAGAGGCGCCGCGCGGCAAAATAAAACAGAAACGTCGTGGCGAGCATCGTGAACGTCACCGCCACGCCATAGGCAGAAGCGAGATTGCTCGACGAGCGAAAGCCAAGCACCAATCCAATGCACGCCAACATCAACGCCCAGTTGAGCTGCGGCATGTAGATTTGCCCGCGAGCTTCTGAAGATGTGTGATCGATGCGCATGCGCGGACAGTAGCCAAGTTGAATGGCCTGCATGGTCAGGGAATAGGCGCCGGAAATCAGCGCTTGCGAAGCAATGATCGCCGCGCTGGTAGCGATCACGACCATTGGATAAAGCATCCACGATGGGGCCAAATTATAGAACGGATTCTCTTTGGCCAAAGGATGGCTGAGTAACCAGGCACCCTGGCCAAAATAGTTTATCACGAGTGCGGGACAGACGAGACCATACCAGGCGAGACGAATGGGTTTCCTACCGAAGTGCCCCATGTCCGCGTAAAGAGCTTCGCCGCCGGTAATCGCGAGCACGACCGCGCCGAGGACGATAAATCCCATTTTGCCCGCGCCCAGCAGAAAGTTGACACCATACATGGGATTGAGAGCCGCAAACACCGTTGGGTCCTCCATGATTCCGCGTACGCCGAGCAGAGTTATGGAAATGAACCACACGAGTGTCACGGGTCCGAACATTCGGCCGACTTTTTTGGTTCCGTGTCGTTGCACCGCAAAAAGTCCGACAATGAGTACGACCGTGATGGGAATGATGTATTTCTCAAACGCCGGCGTCGCGACATTCAGTCCCTCCACTGCGCTGAGAATGGAAACTGCGGGCGTAATAATCCCATCGCCGTAGAGCAGCGCGGAACCGAAAACGCCGATCAGGATGACCCAACGCGCCATGCCGCGCGTGCGTTCACCGCGTTTTTCCGGCACGGCCAGAGAGAGCAGCGAGAGCACGCCGCCTTCACCCCGGTTATCCGCGCGAAGCACGAGCGCGATGTATTTGATGGAGATAATGAGATTGAGGGCCCAGAAGATCAGTGACAGAACCCCGAGCACATTGGAACGGGTCGCGGGAATTTCATGTGCGCCATGAAAGCATTCACGCAGGGCATAAAGTGGACTGGTTCCTATGTCTCCGTAAACGACACCCAGCGCTCCCAGAGAGAGTGCGAGCAGAAATTTGCCACGGGGATTGCGAAGGATTTCGGTATGACTGGGATGGTGATCGGCCGCACTCGGGCCGCCCCCCACGCTTTCACCAGTCGCTGTTTTCATAGAACTCACCGGCGGCGGGATGATAAGCATCACGCGCGAACCGCAAACCAAATTCCTGCGAGGGGATTCTGAACGCCAGAAGATCGCCCTTTCAACGCCGACGAGGTTAGCTGACGGGCTTGGCCTTGAAAGTGGCCGGTTGATGGTTCGCATCAACGTTCGCCCCGTCCCGGTCCCGACCGGGAATTGGTTCCCCCGCACCCGGCGATGATCGCCGGGTTTAGGCTGCGGGCTATTCATGGCAAAAATGACGGGGACTGTCAAAATCGCAAACGTTCGCCTTGTTTTTAGAGATTCCGTTTGCCGCAAAGCGCTTCGAAGTTATGTTCGTTCCGATGGACTGGCAGCAAATGATCGCATTGGCAATTGTCGCGACGGCGGCTGTGCTGCTTGTGTGGGGAAGGCTGCGCCGGCGTAAATTTCAGTTTGGCCGGGACACTCATTGCGGATGTAGTTCACCGGCGGGCGCCGCCTCACAATCTTCGATAATTTTTCACGCGCGAAAGGGCGAGCCGCCACGCGTCCTGGTAAAGATGAAATAAGACCAAACTTGCGTGCGCCGTGCTCGTGAGATAGTGTCACCCGCACAACCGCACCACATGTACAAAGTGAATTCGTCGCTCTATAGTTGGCGCCCCAGCAGGTCCGGGGAGAAATCAGTCGAATCAGATTGGGTGCCCAACACCGACGTTTACGTCACCGAATGCTCCCTCGTCATCAAAGTCGAACTCGCCGGGATGCGCAAAGAAGATCTGGAACTGACCGTGGAGGGAAATTGCCTCACGATAACGGGTCATCGACCGGACGGTTGCCGTGCACCCAAGTGCAAGTTTCTCGTCATGGAAATTAATTACGGCTCGTTTCAAAGTGTGATCGAACTTCCCCCCGGTTACGATCTGAATCAGGCCAAGGCCGCCTATCAGAACGGATTTCTGCGCATTGATGTGCCGCAGGCTGCAGTGACGGGCAAGAAGCACGTCTCTGTTTTATCGCACGACGGCAAATAGCGCATTGACTTCGGGTTCAAGGGGAGGCGGCATCACATGTCAAATGACGAAACGATGACCACTCCTGACACGGAACTCATTAACATTCTCGGAACTGGCACGGGTGCCGGTACAAGTTCCGACACGTCCGTGGTGCGCGCGGCCAGCAAACTTCCGGACACTCTTCCCATTCTTGGCCTTTCAGACGTCGTTATTTTTCCAGGCATGGTCGTGCCGCTGCTGGTTGAAAGCGATGAGAGCACGAAATTGATCGATGACGTCGTCGAAGGCGACCGGTTGCTCGGACTGGTCCTCCAGCGCAGGCCAGACGTGCAAAACCCCACGCCCGACGATTTGTTTGATTACGGTTGCGGCGCCCGCGTGCTGAAGATGCTGAAGTTCCCGGACAACACGGTGCGTATTCTCGCCGAAGGACTGTGGCGCGTTCACCTCACCGAATTCACTGCGCACAAGCCGTATCTACGGGCCAAATTCGAGGTACTCAAGGATGTGGTGCCGGAAGGCGCGGAAGTAACGGCGTTGGCGCGGAATGCGGCGCAGCGTTTTCGCGACATCATCAAGCTCACTCCCGCGATGCCGGACCAGGTAAAAGTCGCGGCGCTGAATACGGAATCTCCCGGCGCCTTGAGCGATCTGATTGCCGCAAATCTAAATCTGAGCCTCGAAGATCGGGAACAACTGATCGAGACGCCGAATGTGCTCGAACGTTTGCAGCGCTTGCGTCCGCTGCTGGAACGCGAACTCGAAGTCGTGCAAATCGGTTCCAAGATTCAGAACGATGTCACCAACGCGATGGCGAAGACGCAGCGCGATTTTTTCCTGCGCGAACAGATGCGCGCCATCCAGCGCGAACTTGGAGAAGGCGATCCCAGCGCGGTTGAAGTCGCTTCGCTGCGCAAGCAACTGGAAGAACATCCACTCTCAGATGAGGCGCAGAAAGTGGCGCTGAAGGAACTTGATCGGCTCGCACAGATGTCGCCCGCCGTCGCGGAATATTCCATCAGCCGCAATTACCTCGATTGGCTGCTGAACCTGCCCTGGACCAAACTAACTGAAGACAAACTCGATTTGCGCGCGGCGGAAAAAGTCCTGAATGAGCAGCATTATGGCCTGGAAAAAGTCAAAGACCGCCTGCTGGAATACCTTGCGGTCATCAAGCTGAAGCACAATCTCAAAGGACCAATTCTCTGTCTCGTCGGCCCTCCGGGCGTTGGGAAAACATCGCTGGGCAAAAGCGTCGCTGATGCGCTCGGGCGCAAATTCGCACGGATAGCGCTGGGTGGGTTGCGCGATGAAGCTGAAATTCGCGGGCACCGGCGCACTTACGTGGGCGCCATGCCCGGGCGAATTATCCAAACCCTGCGCCGCGTCGAAACGCGCAATCCGGTGATGTTGCTCGATGAATTGGACAAAGTGGGCGCGGATTTTCGAGGCGACCCGGCGGCGGCCTTGCTCGAAGTGCTCGACCCGCAGCAGAACAACACCTTCACGGATCATTATCTCGACGTCCCGTTCGACTTGTCGCAAGTGCTGTTCATCACCACCGCGAACTGGCTCGATCCGATTCATCCGGCGCTGCGGGACCGGTTGGAGACTATTCGCATTCCCAGCTACACCGCCGCGGAAAAAATCGAAATCGCCAAGCGCCACCTGGTGCCGCGACAACTCGACGAACACGGACTCAAACGCCGCTCCGTGAAATTTCCCGATGCGACGTTGAAAAAGCTGATTCAAAACTACACGCACGAAGCGGGCGTGCGGCAACTCGAGCGGGAAATCGGCTCGCTCAGCCGGAAGGTCGCGCGAAAAATTGTCACGGCGCGCCATCAGAACGGCGCCATGACAATCGCGCCCGACGAGTTAGAGAAGTATCTCGGACATCCGGAATTTGTCTCGGAAACCGCGGAGAAAATAACTGAGTTTGGAATTGCCATGGGCCTGGCCTGGACTCCGGTCGGCGGGGAAATACTTTTCATCGAAGCCACGCGCATGCCTGGCAAGGGCGCCCTAATCCTTACGGGGTCGCTCGGCGATGTGATGAAGGAGAGCGCCCAGACGGCGCTCAGTTATATCCGCAGCCAAAGCAAATTGCTGAACATCGATTTGAAGGATTTCGATAAATCCGACATCCACGTTCACGTTCCTGCGGGAGCAACACCAAAGGACGGACCCAGCGCAGGCTCCACGATTGCCGTGGCCCTTACGTCGCTGCTGACGCGCCGCCTCGTTCGTTCTGATGCGGCCATGACCGGGGAGATTAGCCTGCGCGGCCGTGTCCTTCGGGTCGGCGGCATCAAAGAAAAAGTGCTGGCGGCCGCGCGCGCTGGGTTGAAGCGCGTGATTTTGCCGGAAACAAATCGCGGCGATTGGATGGATGTGCCGATAGAAGTGCGCAAGAGTTTGAAAGTGCATTTCGTAAAAGACATTGCGCAGCTTGTTTCCGTCGCGTTGATAAAATGAATTTGCCGGTCGCCACGCTGCTAATCGCAATTCTTTGTTTTGCTGCTTCGGCATTTGGAGCCGCACCAGTGAAGCTGAACGATCCTATCGAAGGACAGAAACTAGCCCGCGAACTCCGTGACACAGTTCCTGGCGAAGAAGTGTCATTTAATGGTGTGCTCCGCATCTCCGCGCCGCGGTCCGAGCCGCGCGAGATTCCCATCCAAAGTAAAATCATCCTGAGGAAGGAAGGCTGGAATTCCATTTATTTGGCTAAATTGCCGAACGGCCAATCGGAGACGCTGACCGTCCGGCATTTTCCACAGAAGCAGAACCAATACGAGTTGCGCCGTGGCGACAGCAGGGAGCGTTTCACCGGCGCGACCGCGACCAACCGATTTGCCGGTTCGGATTTTTCGTTGCTCGATCTCGGTTTGGAATTTTTCCATTGGCCAACTCAAGTCTTGCTCACGAGGGAAATGCGCAAAGGGCGTGGCTGCGATGTCCTGGAAAGTCGGCCGGCGCAAACCAATCTCTACTCGCGCGTCATTTCATGGATCGACCAGGAGAGCCGTGAGCAACGACAGCCCGGACTGTTGTATGCCGAGGCTTACGATCGGCGCGGCAAAATCTTGAAAGAATTTGAAATCAAAGGTTTCAAAAATGGCCAGGTGAGTGAAATGGAAATTCGCAATCGCCAGACCAAAACCAGCACTCGACTTCGATTCCTCTTCGACAAAGAGTGAGTCATGCCACAGCCGCTTCGCATTGCGCTTTTGCTCTTTGTGGCGATTGGAATTCTTGGCTTCAGCATCTTTCTTTTTTGGCGTGCCTTGCGCCGCTCGGAAGAACCGGCACGGCTGATTTTTAAATGGGTTCTCACCTTGGTCATTGTGGGCTGGGTCGTTTACGAAGCGCGCAAGGCGCAAGGCGCGGAGCGTCTCGGCGTCCTCCTGTTCGTCGCGCTTCCCGCGGCGGTGGTGCTGATTTTTATTTGGGGGCGCACGATCGGCGAGGTGGTTGCGCGACCATTCTCCAATCTGTTCAGCGGCGGCTCCGAAGAGCCCGATCCTCAACCTTTATATTCCATTTCAGAATCGCTGCGGCGGCGCGGAAAATTCCGCGAAGCCATTTACGCGATTCAAGAACAACTGGAAAAATTCCCAAAGGATTTCGCCGGACAGATGGCAGTGGCGGAAATCCAGGCTGAAAACCTGAACGACCTGGCGGCGGCAGAGATCGCCATCCAGCGGCTGTGTGAACAGGAACATCCCGGACCGGGCATCGCCTTTGCCCTCAACTCACTGGCGGATTGGCAACTCAAATACGCGCAGGATTCGGACGCCGCGCGGCAAGCTTTGGAGAAGATTATTGCACTTCTGCCGGACACGGAATTCGAGCGCCGGGCGGCCCAGCGCATCGCACATTTATCTGATTCGAACGCACTCGCGAGAGGACGCGAGCCAGAGACGATCATGATGAAGCCTGGAGTCGAATACCTGGGATTGCTCAAAGATCAATCCCACCTGGCGCGAAAAGAAAAAGGAGCGGAGGAACAGGCAAAGGAACTCGTAGCGCACCTTGATGCACACCCCCTCGATCACGAAGCCCGCGAACGATTGGCTGTCATTTACGCGCGGGAATATGGACGGCTGGATTTCGCGACAGAACAGCTCGAACAATTAATCGCTTTGCCGGGCGAATCTCCGAAACATGTCGCGCGCTGGCTCAATCTGCTTGCAGACCTGCAAGTGCAGTTGACGAATGGGACCGATCTGGCGGAACAAACGTTGCGCCGCATCATCGAATTGTTTCCGACGCATTCAGCCGCGCAAATGGCCGAGGAACGCATCGGCGCGCTCGAACTGGAATTGAAGCGTTACGAAAAAACCAGCATCGTGAAATTTACCCCGACCGAAAAGCAGACCAAAACGTAGAAATGAATTCAGAAACAGCGTATCCGATTTGCACGTAGAGCGAAGCTGCCCTCACCATGCGCGCCTCAATTGCCGACCATCGTGTCGTTATACCGTCTTGTGCGGCGCGCTAAGGACAGCGCAGCCCTACCCACATTACTTTGATGCCGGTGGAGGCGTGCTCATCGGCAACTGGCCCGTGGCAAGACGCAGCGCGATTTGCTTGTCTATCTCGCCGGCCAAATCCAAATCGCCATTTCCGAGTTTAGTCCGCACCTGCAAGGTCAGCCGGGTCATCTTGGGATCGATTTGTTCGACTTTGACGCGCACCGTGCGTGTGTCCACGCGAGCCGAGACCGTGGACTGCATCACGTCTTCGCTGAACAGCGTGCCATTCGCCGCCAACACGTCTTTCGCGGCGGCCCAACATTGCATGACCGGCCGTTCATAGACGCGAACGAGTTTGTCCTTGGCCAGCGGATTGCCCGCTTCACGCCGGTTGTCGAGCGTCCCCACACATCCGGCTGCAACGATTGCCAGCGTTGAAATCGTCAAAAGAATGAAAGCGTTGTTTCTCATTGCGGCGATGCAAGCAAATCAGCGCGTTGCGTCAAGCATCAGTTGGTCGAAGCACAGGAATGTTGTCCGCAAGTTCTTCACATGCTGCGGTTCCACAAACAGCAGCCGCGCCGCGATCACTTCTCTAATTTCAGAAAGTTTTCCAAAATCGTCCGCCCATTTTCAGTAAGAATACTCTCGGGATGAAACTGCACGCCCCAGATCGGCAGCGTCTTGTGCCGCACGCCCATAATTTCGCCTTCGTCCGTTTCCGCGGTCACTTCCAGGCAGTCGGGCAAGCTGTCGCGTTTGATAACAAGTGAATGGTACCGGGTGGCCGCGAAAGGATTCGGCATGTCGGCAAACAGTTCGCGACCGTTATGGCGAATGGGCGAAGTCTTGCCGTGCATCATTCGATAGTTGACGACGACCTCGGCGCCAAATGTGTGACCGATGCATTGGTGACCGAGACACACGCCGAACGTCGGCACGCGGCCAGCGAAATTCCGAATGACTTCGTTCGACAAACCAGACTCGCGCGGTGAACAAGGCCCCGGAGAAATCAGGATGCGCTCGGGTTTGAGCTGCTCGATTTGTTCCAGCGTGAGCTGATCGTTGCGATGCACCTGCATATCCACGCCCATCTCGCCGAGATATTGAACGAGATTATAAGTGAACGAGTCGTAGTTATCGCTTTCCAGCACAGTGGGATCCGAAGCTTGGAATTCACGTGACTTGAAGTCGCG
>JADMIO010888841.1_pt1 | contig 104165 bp, 115 predicted proteins | sample 8958161 | NCBI WGS metagenome assembly JADMIO01 (sample SAMN16585339, study PRJNA669376) | soil metagenome | isolation source: Crop rotation soil | place: USA: Cullars Rotation, Alabama | collected 2011
GCCGCGACTTCAAGTCACGTGAATTCCAAGCTTCGGATCCCACTGTGCTGGAAAGTGATTTCGGATTTCACCAGCTCGATTGCGAGCGGTGAGAGGCGCAAACTCTTTAAGTTCTTTTTTTCCCGCATGACTATACTCGGACAGTCCAAAGAATTTAAAGAGACATTGAGTGCTGCAATCATGGGGGTAAAGTAGCGTTTTGTATTACACAAATCAACGATTTTGAAAAATTTCAGTTGCCAACGTAGTTCACATCGTATTACAAAAGCTCCATTAATGAAACGGACGACATTAAAAATAAATGGGGTCTTACCCCACCGCCCAGCAAAATCAGCGTTTTTTTGATAGTATGCGTACTACGAAACGTACTACATCACCGAAAAGAAGGATCTGTTGCTTCGAGCCAAAAGTCTGTGCGGAACTGATAGGCGCCGAACTCCGCGCCAGGAAAAAACGCCGGCAGACCGCGGCTTTCCGCAAGCTAATGGAAGAAGCCGTCATCCTCCACCTCGGGCCGAAGTTCCCCAAGCTCTGCCCGAGCCTGCCGGAAATGCTCATCAGCGTTCGCACCAGTTAACCGATCATGAATGCGCTACCACCACCACAACCATTGACGCGCCTCCAAGCGGCAGAACGTCTTCAGGTTCACGTCCGGACCATCGACGCCTGGATTCGCGCCGGCAAGATCCGCGTCGCCAGAATCTGCCGAACGATCCGCATCCCTGCGAGCGAGATCGAACGGCTGCTTAACCCAGGAGGAACAATATGAACTCGAAAATCAACGGACTGCATCTTTGGGCAATCCACCTTGCAAAACAGAGCGATTCCAGCCTTTGGATCACCACCAAAACGAAGGACGTCAACATGGCCATCCAAAAGGGCAAGACCTTCCTGCGCTCGCATCGCACGCAATATCCGAATGAGGAAATTGCTGGCGTGAACTACCACGGAACGCTTGACGCATGAACTCCAACAGCAAAGACGACATCGTTGTCTCCGCGCTCAAGGAGAAATACTTCCGGCTCTTGCCGAAGGAAGACTATCCGAAGACCAAAGCCATCACCGTGCAGTTGGACAACATCGAGGAGGCGATCCGCGAACTGCAAAAAAAGGCCATGGCGATATGATTTCACACTCTCCAAAAGAGCAGTATTGCGGCGGGGCGTTTCACTCTGGTTATTTCATTCGCTGGCCTGGTAACCGCATAAAAGCCGGGCATTCAATTTCAATTTTAGGCGGCGAAGTCCTTCAGTGGCCACCCTCTGGCCCAGGAACAAATGGCGCCCATGAATCACTCGGTCTTGCTCGCCGAGCGGCGCTGAACCACGCAACCACTTCGTCCGCCTTTTCCTTTCACTCTGCGCAGATGGCGGTCCCTGACCGGCGCTGTGTGGAGTCACTTTGGGCGCGTACTGGTATCGACTTGCTGATATTGGTTGCTGTCGCACGCAGCGGATGTCTCGTTGGCCGCTTAAAACTCTCGAGGCAAAAAGAAACGATAACATCGTCTCTGTGGACTTCGCTGGTGAAAGCCAGCCAGTCGCTCTTGCGGCCTAAGAATCGCAAGCCGAACCCAAGCCACATGCTCGCTAGGCTTGACGTTCGTCGCAGCGAGCAAAACGCAGGGTTTCCAGTGCGTAATCTGGGAGCTGGTGGGGGCAATGACGAGTTACGGCTCGTCCCTAAAGCGTGTAACACGACTTCAACTGATAGATGCAAGCACCCGGGTTCAACTCCCGGCGCGTCCACCAATTTTGGCGGCGGCGTGGAAAGCAGACACGCAACGAAGACAGTTAAGAGTGGCAGTGACGGACTACGGCGGGTGGGATACCTGGACGACACGTCACGCAACAAGCGACGACTGTTAGCGCGGGGCGACGAATCCGGTCTAAATGAACCAAGCGCGTGCCGAAGCCACAGCCGGGGTAGCGACCGGCCCGCCAACTTCCTTTCGGGCAGCCACGTGGCCGGGATGGCTTCACTGTGTTTCGACATCCATCGGTCTGGCAATGGCCTTAGCAATGCGCTGGGTTTGCCTATCTCCCACGCCTCCATTGCGCCCGTTCTTACTTTGGACTCAGTCCGTGTTTCACCAATGCGTTCGGTTTACCCAATTACCGTTCACGTTTGTGATCTTATTATTCCCACGGAACAACCGCGTGTGCGGTTGACTGAGTCCAATTCAATCCCCCCTGCGCCTTCACGCACAGGGCAGAGCATGGCTTCCCGCCGTGCGTGCCAACTACAAACGTGCGTGGAGGCTTTCGCTTTATGACGAGCCTCATCCCACACGAGGATTTGAAAGCGCCTTTCCCCTGGTTCGGCGGGAAACGGCGCGTTGCTCACATCGTTTGGGAACGCTTCGGCGACACGTATAACTTCGTGGAACCATTCGCCGGAAGCCTCGCCGTCCTGCTTGCCCGGCCACACGCGCCACGGTGCGAAACTATCAATGACAAGGACGCCTTCATCGCCAATTTTTGGCGCTCCGTGTCCCTGGCTCCGGATGAAACCGCGTATTGGGCAAACTGGCCAGTCAATGAAGCCGACCTTCATGCGCGACATGCCTGGCTGATCAAACAGGACTTCGCTCAACAGATCATGGCCGACCCAGAGTGGCACGACCCCAAGATCGCCGGCTGGTGGGTATGGGGCATCTCGCAATGGATCGGTGGTGGCTGGTGCAAACTGCGCGAGCGCCGCCGGCCGGCCAGCAAAGCACACGGGATACATCGCGCCATCGAACGCAAACGCCCGATCATGAAGCGCAGCGGATTCGGAGTGCATCGCCAATTACCAGGAGTCGAGCTTGGTGGCGTGCATCGTCAACTCCCCGACATCAGCGGCGACAGTGGCGCCTATGGTCGCGGCGTCCACGCGTGCGGGCTCGAAAGCATCCAGGATTACTTCACCGCCATCTCGGAGCGCCTGCGTCGCGTCCGGATTTGCTGCGGAGACTGGTCGCGCATTATGGGGCCGTCGCCTACGTATCACGTCGGCGTTACTGGTGTCCTGTTGGATCCGCCCTACGCTGGCGAGACCGGCCGTGATAACGATCTCTATCGCACCGAGGACCTGACCATCTCCAAGGACGTGCGCGAATGGTGCCTGCAGAACGGTGACAACCCACTCTTGCGTATCGCGCTATGCGGCTACGAAGGCGAGCACGATATGCCCGATACCTGGGATTGCTACGCGTGGCAAACCCAAGGCGGATACGCCAACCAGGCCGATGGTCAGGGCCGCGCCAATGCCTCTCGAGAAAGGATTTGGTTTAGCCCCGCATGTCTCAAACCTCAACCGGAGCTTTCCCTATGACTCAAATCAACCGAATCAGTCGATTGCCATCAAACGAGCAAGTCAGCGGGCACTGCTTTGTTTGCGATCGCTGGGCTATCATGCGGTTCAAAGACAATTCCATCGGTGCGAGCGTTGGCAATTGCTGCATCAAGTTCGCCTTCTTCGCCGACAAAGCCCTCTCGATCATCCCAGGCATCCGGCATCCGCAACCCGGCGAGGCGCCAACAAACTGAACCGTGAACCCGTTGCTCACCAAACCATTGTCGCCGGCGAAGCTGAAGGAACTCTTTCCGAACGCCAGCCCAGCGTTTCTGGCTGCCAACGGTTTGCTAACTACATCCGTTCCTATCGACGACCCGGCAGATCCAGAAGCCGCTGTTACGATCACCGAGTCCACCGACGAACAGAAGCTCAACAAACTTGAACGCGCCTGGCTCGCCGAGCTGCACACCCGCGGCTACGCGTTCATCATGTGTCAGGCTGTCACCCTGAAATTAGGGTTTGATACCCGCTATACCGTTGATTTCACCGCGCTCAGTCCAGAAGGGAAACGCGTCGCCTTCGAGACCAAAGGACCATTCTTTCGCGAAGACGCTCAGGTGAAACTGAAAACCGCCGCCCGGATGTTTCGGCACCTTTTCACCTTCTATCTCGTCACCAAGCCTAAAGGCAAGGACTGGATCATCACGGAGGTGAAGCCATGAAGATTATCGACGAGTTCACGAATCTACCAGTCTCTCGCCAGCGCAAGTGGCAACTGCGCAAGCAAAAGCTGGTTCACTGCCGGATCTGTGGCGCACCGGCCATCAGCGGCATGTACTGCCTTGAGCACATGGTTGCTCTGCGCGAGCGCCAACGCGCCCGCCTGGGCTCCAAGAAGCGCAACAATTCCATCAGTTACCGTCTCCAACAAGAACTACAATAATGAGCACCAAACAAACCACCAACACACCAACTGTCTCTATCGCCGAACAGGCTAAGAACCTGGACGCCATCGCCAAAAACGCCCTGTCACTCAGTGAAGGGGGAAGCTTCGAGAACGCCTTTGCCGTGGCTGATGCCATGAACCAACTGCGCGACGCCATCACCAGTGACATGATGAAGCGCTTCATGGCGCTCCAAAACACTTCGCTCGGTTTCCGCACCGACAAAGACCCGAACCTGAAAAATAAACAGGGCGAGTTCAACAAGCCATATACCGAAGAGGTTGTAAAGGAGTGCGTCATCGAGGCTGTCCTGCGCGGCGTTCAGCCTGTCGGGAACCAATTTAACATTATCGCCAACCGGACCTACATCACCCGGGAAGGCTTCGAGTTTAAGATTAAGAAGCTCGAAGGACTCAGCGGTTTTAAGCCCATCATCGGCATCCCAAAAACGGCACCAGGTGGCGCGATCGTTCCCTGTTCCGGCACGTGGACCTATAAAGGGGCAAAGGACAAGCTCGACATCGAGATCCCCGTCCGCGTGAACGAAGGCATGGGCGCCGACGCTATCATCGGCAAGGCGCAACGCAAATTCCTCAAGCGCGTCTTCGAGCAAATCACAGGCTCCAGCGTGCCCGATGGCGACATTGAAGATCCGCCCATGCGCCAAATCGCCACGCCATCCGGCCTTGGCACCGAAAGCGCCGCAGGGCCTACGCCGAGTTTGTTCCCCGCTGGCGAACCTGAAGCGCCCAAGCCTGCACCGTCCCCGGACAAACTCGTTCAGATCAAAAAACTCATCGCCGATGCGCAGATCGAAGAGGCGGACGTTTTGGCATGGGTCCTCGCGCATCACCGCATTACTGCGGACACACTGGCCGAACTGCACCCCACGACCCTCGACTCCATCCTGCGCAACTTCGGGGCAATCCTCAACCGCGGAAAATAAATGGACCTCGAACATCGCCCGGAATTTATCACGCGGCCAAACGGTGCCGTCGTGCGGCCGAACCCCAAAAAGGATCGCGAATGGCGCCGGCGCCGTCCCCGCGTTCATCCCGCACGTGCGAACGCTCGTGCCGTGAAAGACCACAAAGGCAACGTGAGGATGGTCGGATGGATGCGCATGCGCGGTTGTTCCCTGCGCGCCGCGACGAACAAGCAGGCCACGAAACCGGGCTACATAAAACCATGAGATACATCATAAGAAATCTTTTCTCTTTGCTGTGCTTGATCGCTGCTGCCGCCATCGCGTGGAAAGGAGTGTCTGGTGTTTGGTTGGCCTTCTTATTTGTTGCGTGGTGCTGCCTTCATGATGGGCCTCCTGACTCCAAGTAATAATTGACCATATGCTAGACCAACGCCTAGGACTCCCATCGGCCAGCTCTATCGAGCGCCTGAAACTCTGCCCAGGCAGCGTTCGCCAAAGCCGCGGCATGCCCGAGTTCCGAACCCCGGAAGAAATCGAGTGGGCCGAATCCGGCGACCGCATCCACCTCTGGCTGCGCGCCCCTGGCTTCATCGACCTGGTCACCGAGGAACTGGACATCGCCAAAGCCTGTTGGGAACAGCGCGAGAGATTGATCCTCGACCTCTATCCGAACTGGGAGTTCATCGACGAGAAGATCATCAAAACCGAGCATCGCATGTGGTTGCGGCGCGAGAGTGGCGCGCACTACTTCTCCGGTCAAACCGACTGGCTCGCCTACATGGGCGACCACACCGCCATCATAGCAGACTACAAGACAAATCGCGGGGAACAGGATGCGCCTGATAGCAACATGCAGCTCCGCACCTTGGCCGTGCTCGCCGCCAATGAGAAGGATTGGAAGGTCGAACAGGTGTACGTCTCCATCATCCAACCGCTGGCCGGTCAACCCGAGGTCTGCGTTTACAAACGGTCGGAACTCATCGCCGCCTTCAGGCAGATCGGCGAAATCATTGCCGCCACGAACAAGGACGATGCCCCGCTGAACCCTGGCCACAAACAATGCCGTTACTGCCCCGCTCGCATCAATTGCCCGGCACTCGCGGCCGTTGTCGAACGCGTCGCGCGCACGAACACCGCCGACCTGGCCGGCATGCCCGCACCACAATTTGAAAAGGCGCTGGACGATTGCCGCGCGGCCGAGACCAAGATCAAACTCGTCAAAGCCAAGGCTAAGGAACTACTCAAGATCGACCCAAGCTTCCTGCCGACCTACTTCCTTGATGGTGGCAAAGCCGTGCGCGAAGTCACTGACCCCGGCGGGCTATTCGCGTTCCTCGTTGGCAAAGGCTGGATCGACCGCGAGTTGTTCATCGGCAAATGCGTCGGTGTCGGCATTGGTGATCTCACCAATGCCCTGCGCGAGCGCAACGAATGGACCGAAGCCGAGACCAAAGAAAACTTGAAAGAAGCCGAGGCGTTCATCGACCTGAAACCCCAGGATCGATCCCTCAAGAAACGGAAGGAGGCAGCCAATGTCTGACGGAGCAAAGCCCGCATTCACCCTCAAACCCGGCAACGGATCCCTCTGGGAAAACGGCCGTAAAGAACGCACCGCCCGTCTCGTCACCCTGCTCGGTTACGTCGAGCGTTGCCTGAAGGACGGCAATGAGAACCCGAACGAGGATGAACTGGACGCTATTGACGCCTGCTCACACCTGAAGCGCATGCTCGATGGCGCACCCGATGATGATAAGCCAGACCTGAACGGCTCGCTCAACGTCAACGGGGTCGAGCATTGGCTCGATGCCTGGCGCTGCGTCACGCCTCGAGGCAAACCATACCTGCGCTGCAAGCTCGGTAAACCCAAGCAGCACCAATCCGCTGCGCCGGCCGCCCAGTCACAATCTCCCACCCAGTCACCGCAACCGCAACCAGAAGCCACACAAGGCGACATTCCTTTTTGATCTATGAAGATTATTCGACCCGGTCACCGCTACGAACTCGCCAACTTTGATAACATCCTGGGCTCGGGCCAAACCCTGCAGTTCATCGAGAAAGTTCCACTCGCCCCGGATAGCACCGTTTTGCAGACCATCAACGACGGCACGACAAACGAAGAAGTCCTTCGCGTGCTGATCGACCGTCTCCAGAGTCTCCAAGCCAAATTTCCATGCCGTGAGAACGCGATCGTCATCACGAAACTGGAAGAGTCGCTGATGTGGCTCGAGAAGCGCACAGCCGACCGAAAAGCCCGAAACGTCGAGGGCACAGCAAACAAGTAAACATCAACCAAAACACACCACACCATGATTGAAGGACTCAAAGTTACACTAACCGCCACCGAATTAAAGGCGCTATGCCTTAAACGCGCCCTGCATCATCACAGTCGGGCAAAAACCTACGCGCAACAGGCTGAAACGCTCGAGACAGCCGGGGTGGCGATGAACGAACTCACCCAGCACACGAGCATGAACAACGATCCTAAGAAAGCGTTGCTCGACAGGGGATCTGAGCACGAGATGCTGGCCAGCGAACTAAGTTTCATAGCCGATCACCTTGACCCGGCAGAAACCTACGTCCTCAGCCGTTCGGACCTCTACCGTCTCGGCATCGCCAAGAAAGAATATTGATTCCCCATGCTCTGGATTGAGAGCCATGTCACGCTCGGGCGACACCCCAAGTTGAGAAACTTGGCCCGCGAGCTTCGTCTTCGTCCTGCCTATGCGACGGGGCACCTGCACTTACTCTGGCACGCTGCCCTGGAAGTCTCGGAAGACGGCGATCTGTCATCGTGGCCCGATGAACTGATCGCCGAAGCCGCTGACTATCCAGGCGACGCCCCTCAGTTCGTCCGGCTGCTCCAGAAACATAGGTGGCTCGAAGATAACAAGCTCTTGCATGACTGGCTCGATTATGCCGGGAAATACCTGATTTCCAAGTATTCGAGCAAGAAGCGCGAACGCCTGGTAGTCATCTGGGAGAAGCACGGGCGAGTGTATGGAGACAAGAAGGCGACTGATGGGCGACCAGTAGGCGACCACCAGTTGGTAGCACCAGACCCTACCCCACCTAACCTTACCAAACCTCCGGATCTTTCTCTCTCTCCTGCGCCTGCGCGCGCGCCTGAGCCCGACCCGAACGCCTGGCCCGAGGCCCGTAAACCCGTCGAAAAGCACGTCGTCCAACCGCCGACGCACGCCCGAATCCTCAAGATTCACGACTGGTATTGCACCATGACCGACCAGCAGCCGCTCGGTCCAACCCTGGAACGCCAATGGTTCGAGTTCCTGCGCCTGTTCACCGAAGACGACTTCAAACGCGTTTTCGCCTACCTCCGCGGCCAAATCCGGATTGATAAGCGCAACCCAGGCGCCCTCAAACTCTCGAACCTCCTGCAGCCTGACAAGTTCGGGGAAGACCTAGCCCTGGCACGCACCAACATCAACAAACCAATTCCAGCCAAAGCCGAGCCCAAGCCGACCACCGAGCTGCCGCCGGAAATCCTGGAAGCCCGGGGCAAAAAACTTTCTGCCCTACTGCACCAGGCCCTTGATCAACCACCACAATGAAAATCTCCTACAAAGAACTGGCCGATTTGAAAGTGCCAGACGAACTCCTGGCCGCATTCCGAGTCATCGAAGCATCCGGACTCTCCTTTACCGTCGTGGTCATACCCGAAGGCCGCACCGATTGCGTTGCCGTCCTCGGTTACACCCGGGAGAACGAGGTCAGCGCCATGAAAACTGTCCTCGAGAAAGTCCTGGCCACCTTTCCTATGCCGCCCATTCCGCCCAAACCGTTCAAACCAAACCTCCCACCAACCAACCCGAATAACTAATGAGCAAAATTCCAAGCCAAACCAAAAACCCAACTGGGCTTCACCTGCGCTACGTCGTGTCAAAAGCATCAGGTGAGCCAGTAGATCCACGTGCGGAATATTTCGTTCTTCGACTGGACAAGCACGGCAAGGACCACAGGCATGTGAATGCTTGCCGAAAGGCTGTTCTGATGTATGCCTCCGAGATCGAGCATTGGTTGCCTGACCTGGCGGCGGATATTTACAAACGTTACAACCGCAGCGTTTTGCCACCTAAAGGGAGATTACTTAAAACACAATGAGCACCCTGATTCAATGGACGGACGTCACGGACAACATCATCGTCGTTGAGGGCGGCGGTTGGTGGTGCCGGATGATCTCCGAAGGCTGCGTTAACTGCTATGCCGCGCGCCTCAATCAGTCATCCTACTTTGGCGGCAATAAACTGCCCTACACTGGTGAACCGCCGAAACTGAAACTTCGCACCGATGTCATTCATGGCTGGAAGACACAAAGAAAACCACGTCGTCATTTCGTTGCCAGCATGACCGACGTGTTCGGTGACTGGGTTCCATTTGAGTGGGCTGTCGTCTTTCTGCGCGGCATGTGGTGCGCGCCAAAGCAAACCTTCCAGGTCCTTACAAAGCGCCCAGACATTGCTGCCGATTATATCAGCCGATGGCTCAAGCTCGACATGCTTTCAAGCGTCCCGGACAACATCTGGATTGGGGCCTCTGTAGAGAATAAAAAGTGGGCCGACATCCGGATTCCAGAACTCCTGAAGATACCCGCCAAGGTTCGGTTCCTAAGCTGTGAACCATTGCTCGGGCCGATTGAATTCTCTGAGGTAACCAAGCGAACCGATGCAGTTGTGCAGCTCGGTAAGAAGGCTTTCGATGGCATTCATTGGGTGATCGTCGGCGGAGAAAGTGGCCATGGCGCGCGCCCGTGCCATGTTGACTGGATTCGGAGCATTGTGAACCAGTGCAAGGCGTCAAAAGTTCCGGTGTTTGTGAAGCAGTTGGGGGCTAAGCCTCAATACTTCCGGTGGGAGGATAAAAGCATTTGCGAATTTAGCGAACGCCCTGACGGCGCTCTCAAAGACAAAAAAGGCGGCAACATAAAAGAATTCCCGAAGGATCTGCAAGTCCGCCAATTCCCGGACATGAACCTAACGCCATGAAGAAACACCTACTCTACCTCAAGTACCTACTTCGTCATAAGTGGTTTGTCATGCTCGCCTGCTTTCGTTACGGGCTCTACTGGCGCGGCATCAAACACGATTGGTCAAAGTTCCTGCCCTGCGAATGGTTTCCATACGTTGAGTCCTTCTATGGTCCGCAACCGCGCAAGCAACGCACCAAGGAACGATTTGACCGCGCCTGGCTTCACCATCAGCACCTAAACCCGCATCACTGGCAGCACTGGGTTTTGCGCGAAGACTCCGGCGCCACCAAAGTTTTGGAAATGCCACGCCTGGACAGGCTTGAAATGCTGGCTGACTGGGAAGGTGCCGGCCGTGCGATCACCGGCAAGAAAGACTGCAAGGAATGGTATCTCAAAAACCGCGACTTAATTCTTCTGCACCCAACCACGAGAGCTTTGGTGGATTGGCAGATCGCAGACATGGTGGATTGGCAGATCGTCGGAAAAGTTCCCGTGGGACAGGGATAACAAATGATCACCACCACCTTTTCACCATGCCGTAAGTGGCGCTACACACTTACGCGCTTAGTCCCAGTCACGTTCACATTTGCGGAGCGCAACATAGATGAACCAAGGCGCATGATCCAGTTCATCGGCTTGAACCCGAGCACCGCGGACGAAGTTGTAAACGACAACACCATCCGTCGCTGCATCAATTTCGCCAGTGAATGGGGCTTCACGTGCATGGTGATGACCAACCTGTTCGCCTGGCGCGACACGGACCCGGCCAAAATGAAGCGTGCCGCCGAGCCGATCGGCGCCGACAACGATTACTGGATTAAGACCGTCGCCCAGGAAGCTGACATGGTTGTCGCCTGTTGGGGTAACCATGGAAAGCATTTGGAGCGCGGTCCTCGCGTCATCGGCATGTTCGCCGGCGATGAGAGCCTTCAGAAGAAGCTCCACCACCTTGGACTGACCGACCAAGGCCATCCAAATCACCCGCTCTACCTGCCAAAGAAACTCCAACCGATCAAGTTATGACCACCACCGATCGCATCCTGGGCGAAGTCTCAGCCGAATTCAAAGTCAGCGTTGAGGACATGAAAGCCGAAAGCCGACTTGAACCCATCGCCGTCGCTCGTCACGTCGCCATGTGGATATTGCGCACGCACATGGGCATGACCTTGCAAGCTATCGGCAAGCAGTTTGGCCGAGGTCACGACACCGTTTTCTATGCCGTGAAGCGCGTCAATGAACGCTTCGATGTCTATCCAGGATTCAGGCAACAGGTGCAGGAAATCACCCAACGCCTCAGTCCTGGGCTCATGCAGAAGTTCGATCCGATGATATGAACCGTATTGAAGCAGAGTGGATAGTTGCCTTTGCCATCGTGCAAGCCGGTTTGCTGCCGCGCAAAGTCGTCCTGCGCGACTCCAAGCTAAACGCCGGCCAGAAACACGTCATGTTTACCTGCCGTGACTGCGGCCGTCTCTATCACTCTACCTGCATACCCTGCACCTACAGGCACGGCGGCGAGATACACGAGGACGACCCAGAACGCTCGCCTGACGACCTGGTGGATGAACTCTACGACGCCTCACCCAACCGCCTCGCCTCAACTTTTCGATGGATGCAACTGCAAACACCATGAACAACCAAGTCCATTTCTCATCTGCAAAAGATGATTGGTCCACGCCCCAGTGGTTATTCGACCTATTCGACAAATATTACCACTTCGACCTAGACCCCTGCGCTACGCGCGAGAACGCGAAGTGCGACAAGTTCTTCACCATCGAACACGACGGCCTGGCCCAGGACTGGAGCAAATCACGTGTGTTCATGAATCCACCTTACGGCCGCGGCATCGCGCAGTGGGTGGAAAAAGCAGCGAACGAGGCAATCATGGGCGCCCTCGTTGTCGCGCTTCTACCGTCGCGCACTGATACTGCCTGGTGGCATGGTTGGGTTAAGCACACCGCTACCAACATCATCTATATCCCTGGCCGGCTGAAGTTTGGCGATGGCAAAGCGCCGGCGCCGTTCCCGTCCGCCGTTGCCATCTACGACGGCCCATTCCAGAACATCATCACGAGCCTAAGTCCCAAAAACAGAAAGCTCACCTATGCACACCAAACTCAGGATCGAGCAGCTTGAAATGGAAGTGGAGGTAGAACCCTCCGTCAACGTGCGCTTCAACGGCCCGGCGTACGAGCCCATGGACGACAAAGTCCGCCTTGGCCGCCAGCTCCGTGCCGTCATTCGCGCCATGGAGGCCGGCGGTTGGTGGACGTTGCGTGAGTTGGAAGCGCGCACCGATTCCCCAGGCGCCAGCGTATCCGCCCAAATGCGTCACCTGCGCAAAAAGCGCTTTGGCAGCCACACCGTTGAACGACGTCCCCGCGGTGACCGCCGCAATGGCCTTTGGGAATACCGCCTCGAACTCAACCCCAGGACCGCCGAAGCACTCAAGGCCAAACTACTGCAGGAGGAATCGCAATGATCGACACAGAACACCGAGATGAGGTCGTTTGCCCGCATTGTGGCCATGAGTATTCATGTTCATGGGAATTCGCCGATTCCGGGGATGAAAAGTGTGAGAAATGCTCCAAGCCGTTTGAGTTCTCGCGCAACACGACCATCACTTACTCGACCAAAAAAGTTGAGATACCACAGGAAAACCCGACCACCACGCAACCGAAAGGCGGTGAGTCCACAGTGAAAAAGACCAACTGAACCAGGCTGGGGCGCGACAGCTCAACGCGCAACCAACTACCATGACTGGACTAATTAATGACCTACGCTCGGCTATTGCCTCGTTACAGAAGGACCTCGAAGTATCTGAGCGCGCCGGCCAGGAACTCGGCCGGCTCTACAAACAGGAAGAACAGTGGCGCAAGAACGTCACGGCCGATCGTGACCGGTTGAAAGCCGGTAAATTCACAGCCGACGAGATTCACGGCATCTGCCACAACCTGCATGGAACAGTTGATGTGCATGGGTTTGCCCGTGGATGCGAGCAGGAGATAGAAAAGCTCTATGGTGTCTGCCCGTGGGCTAAACGCGAGCAATACGACCAATTAACTGCCCGCTGCGCTCTACTCCGTCGCCTGCTTGGTGAAGCGTGGGACACCTACATTACCCACAGCGACGTCACTCCAGAATTCGCCGATGCCATCACCGACGCCCTTAGAATCACATGAAAGACCGACCGATCTTATTTTCTGGCCCCATGGTGCGGGCAATCCTCGAAGGCAGGAAGACTCAGACGCGAAGGGTTTGCAAGCCTCTACCTGGGTTTCCTGATTACAAGCCAGGTGACTCGCCTTTTCCATTTCGTAAATTGACATGGGCGCATTGTTCATATGGCCAGCCAGGCGATCGGCTTTGGGTTCGCGAGACGTGGCGCGTTCACGGCGGGCGTGAGTATGAGTATCAGCAGCACCAGCCAAGCGTCATGTATCGCAGTGATTTACAGGCACGTTCAGAGTTTGAACAGTACGAATGGCGACCATCCATCTTTATGCCGCGTTGGGCGAGCCGCCTCACGCTCGAGGTAACCGGCGTTCGGGCTGAGCGCTTGCAGAATATCACGCCAGAAGACGCGATAGCTGAAGGCGTGCCGATAGACGACGCCGTCCACGACTACTCCGTTCTCTGGGACCGAATCAACGCTAAGCGTAAGGGTGGCAAGTATGCCTGGAAAAAGAACCCTTGGGTCTGGGTCATCGAATTCAAGAAGCTATGACCCGCGCCGGCCAACAACTCACCCCACAAGCCCAGGCTGACCGCGACTCGTTTGAGGCTGGCTTTAAGGACCGAGGCTGCACCTGTTTTCGCAACCCGCCCTGCGGTTATTGCACTGACCCAGGCAATCCACGCAACCAGGAAGAACACGATGCCTGCTGGGAACCAGAGGGATTGCGCGACACCATTGAGGCCCTGAACACCCTCAACTCATGGGTGCGCAGTTCGTCAGGCAAGCGGCACGGGGTTACAAAGGCTATCTACTTCTTCAAAAACACCGCCATCAAGCACGCTTACCAGGCCGGCATGATCGAGGCCACGCGCAAAGTCAAAGTCCTCGTCAAATGCCGGGACTGTAGCGGCTCCGGACGATACGAAGACTGGTCCGGTCATAAGTTCGACCATTGCCGCGCCTGCTCGAGCACCGGCACCGCCGAACTGCGCTTCATCGAATCCACCATCTGCGGACACCACTGGCACACGCCCTGGCTGAAATGGCCGATCGCGAGTATCAGGCCGGATAGTGCCGAGCCATGGCACGCCACCGACTGGAAGCCGAACCAACCCGGGCGCGACATGCCCCTCGACGACGCCGTCCGCCTCATCAACCAGGTCGAAGAATACTTCACCGAACGCCCCACCCGCTGGTCAGGAGAATTCGGCCTTTGCGATGACTACAACTATCGCCTCGACCTTGGCAGAGTGCCTGCCCTCTGCCAGTTCTGCGGAGACGACGACGTTCGGGAACACGGTTACCACTGTTCCCGCGGGTTAATCGAATGGTCGGCTAAAGTCTGCCACCATTGCAAAGCCGCCCTGGGTGACACAGCCGTGTTCGACCTCATGCCCGTGCCACTGAACCTAATCACGCCCGAAATCCGCCGCTGGATACTCAGGCACGCCCGCGAATGCCCAGGCAAAGACGACCGCGTCCAAAACCTCCTTTCAACCCTCAAGCCCCTCACAACACTCAACCACCACTAACGTATGAATGCCACCGAACTATTCCACAAAGACGGCCGAAGCGCCGGAGTTCACTACTGTGCCAAGTGCCTAATCACCCATCGCACCCACGAAGTAGCTGAGCAATGCTGCGCGCCCTACAAATGCTCAACCTGCGGTGTAGAATGCGGCGGTAGCTGGCTGAAGTGCGACGCCTGCCGCAACAAAGAAGACCAGGACCGCGAGGCCCAGCGCTTTGCCAACGCCGAAAAGGTCTCTTTCGCTGACTACGCCGGTCCCGTTTTCCTGGAAGGCACCGGCAATGAAGGGTTTCACGCCGAGGCTGAGGACTTACTCGACGACCTCGACGATGAGGAACAGGAGCGCCCTGCTTACGCCTGGGCCTGCAACTCGTTCCCAATAGTCAACATCACGCCAAGCGACATCATCGACAGTCTTGAAGGCGAAGCCTACGACGATTGGGACCCAGAGTGTCTGGAAGGTCTGGACGACCTGAAAATCGCCCTCGACAAGTTTAACGAGGCCAACGCCAAGCAAGAGCGCTGGGAGGTGGATTACAAACGGGCCGTGTTGCTGCCCAAAGCTGAGAAAGCGGGGGGAGTATGACAATTACCACCAAATTCCAGCCCGGCGACACCTGCTTCCTGATGCACAACAACCGCGTCAGGGAATGCCGAATCGATACTGCCAGCATTGAAGTCGCCTGCAAAGTCGGCGAATCAATAACCACCACCAATATTGTCTATGTGGGGAGGCTGTGGTTCACCCGGCATGGCCTAAACTGGAGTGGAACTTTGCCAGAAGTTAAGGACCTCGAGGAAGCAGTCATTTCCAGCCGCGAGGACGAACTGTTCCTAACCAAAGATGAACTCCTAAAAAGCCTGTAACCATGCGCAAACCATTCCCAGCCACCATCGACCAAGTCCAGAAAGCTGCCAACGATTGGAACTTCAACTGTGGGCCCGGGGCTCTGTGTGCCGTCCTGAACCTGACTCCGGACCAATTAAGACCGCACCTCGGCGATTTCGAGCAAAAAGGCTACACCAATCCAACCCTCATGCTCAACGTCCTGACCAGCCTTGGCGCCACCGTGAGGCAAGTCTATCGCGCCGATGCACCATGTAACAACCCGCCCACGCTTGAATTCGGCGTCATGCGTGTCCAATGGGGCGGGCCATGGACAAAGCCAGGCGTCCCTATGCGCGTCCGATACCGCCAGACACACTGGATTGCTGCCTCCGGCGACCAAGCCTTCGATGTCAACGCCATGTGCGTAGGCGGCTGGATGCCTTGGTCCGAATGGTCAAAACAACTCGTGCCATGGCTCATCAAGGAATGCTGCCCTAAGGGCGACGGAACCTGGTGGATTACTCACGCTTGGGAAGTCAAGCCGCGCACCCATTAAAAACGCTACCGCGCGATTTTTTTGAAAGGTAACCCTGAATATTGGGTGTCAAGAGGTTGTTATACGTGGAACATCAGAATTTGAATTACCCGAATCTCTACCAAGCTAATAGGGTTTCTGAAACACGGAAAGTTCAGAAAGAGGGTATATGACTCCTACGAGCGAGCAAAACGCATCCCCGGGTGAGCCCCCACCCGCCTGGTTGCGCGCGCTCGCGTCACGATCGTAACCCAATTCGCATGGGGTTACAGACCTTTCGTAACCTACGCATTTACAGGGTGTTCCGACGAGTGCGGAGCATAGTTCTCTGACAATTCACCAGTTTGCGAGCGCCAGACGGCTCGGATTTAGGCCGGTTTCCACCGGAATTTCAGTAAATCTGCTATGCACGTAAGCGCGATTGCCCGGTAGCTCGGCCGAATATCTCAAAAAGGGCTGAGCGAAGTCATGTCAGATGGTCGGCCTATCCGACCCGTGGTGAGCATGAGCCACAATCCTCTGAGCGGAATCTCTGAAGTAGCACCCTATGTATTCCTGTGTGGAAAATGGGGTTACGCCTCTTCTGGCGGTCAAGGCAGGCGATTGAACAGCCTATGAGTAAATGGGCTTGGCAATCCGTGGACTTGGTAGAAGGATGACAATACAAAGCCCAAGCTTCCTTTCAACCCGTCGAACAAAAGCGTGGAACAGCGATAAGTTACGAGAACAGATTGGAGGGTTAATAAAGAACACTGGGAGACATAGTCCTGGCGTGTTAGCTCGTACGAGAATCGGGCTGAAGAGAAGCGGGTTAAAAGACCTGTGAATAACTAACCAAGTCGGATGAGCCGAGAGAGAAGAACTCGTAAAAATTGTAGGCTCATTCGATTCCCCCATTTTGTGCTTGCGTCATCGTCGCATGAGGGGTTAAACTTGCGAAGCATCCGACGGGTACCTTGTGGCTACTAGATATAGTTACAGCTAGGTACAGGGAGTTTCCAAGGCCAAAAAGCACAGCAAACAAGGTTCAAAACCACAGTAGAAGAAAGGCAGAAAAACTATGTCCACAGCAGCATTACAGCAACAGAATGGTAACGTGCAAGCGCCTGTGAATAACGTCACGCAATTGGTCGTATGGAATCCGCAATTGGAAGCGGAGGTTGCAGCCACGATTAAGAACGGCGGGAGCGTGTCAAAGGCGGTTGCTCTTTGTGCACCGAAAGGGTTTATCAGCAAGCTTCGGCAGCAAAGGCGCAGTCAGATTGAAAAGAATTCCTCGCGCTTGCTAGGGGAATTGAGTCAGCAAGGGTTTGTGCTCGCGGATATGTCGGCGACGCGCACCAGCACCAGGACGGGCGATGTCAGCTTTACAGCCAAGTTTGTGAAGCGTGAAGACCCGGCCAAGCTCTTGGCGGAACGGATGGGTGTCAGCCTGGAGGATCTGCGGGCCGCTATCTCCATGGTCTCAGCTAAACCAGCCTCAGCAGCACCAGCGGCGAAGTAAGCGTTTGGGAGGGTGAGAACCAAAGCGGAATAAAGAACTAACCCACAGTCACAGGAACGGCTTGAAACGCGTCAGGTTCAATACCTGGCGCGTTTTTCGTGTCTAGGCGTGTTCTCTCGCCTACTGACGATGGACGATGGCACCAGCAGTGCCGAAACACGCGCCGACACAATTGGCCTCGTTGACTTCTCCCCTATAGGGATGAGTAATATTTTTATTAGGGCCAAGGTCGGCGTTATCACCCTCCTCCTGTCAATCATCCTGGTTTTCGGGAGATTCACCCACAGTTATGAAACCAAACAAATCATACCTGCGTGGCCAGCACGCGGGCGTTGACGACCCAGAGCACATGGGAACGCTGACCTGGGCATGGATTGTCCTGAACTCGGTTACATCTCCATCGTCGAGATTCTATCAGTCGGTGCGGAACTGGATCTGCACTTCAACGTCCGGACCCTGGGCGAAGTGAAGGCCGAGCGCGAGAAACGCCGCGGCCAGGTCACGTTGGAAGCCGAGCACATCATGGTCCCACGGGAATAGTCGCGATTCCACCACTCTCCCGATTCGTCACAGCGTCGGGAGACTGGAGGTATCAACTATGCGTCAGTGCGCTTGCGGTGGTGGCCGTCAAGTGACACTTGGACTACAACTAAAACAAACAAGCCCCGGTCACGTTGAGCGGCCGGGGCTTTCAATTTCTGCCTAAGCGCGAAACGCCCGCCCTGGGCGTCGATAGAGTAAACGGTCTCTATCCTGAACGAGCGCAGCTTCACGCTCTATAACCACAACTACAGAAAGGATCGGTGTGGAGATGAAAATCCCAATCGACAACGGCGACGGCTCGCCACCAGCCATCTTCACGGTTAACCCGTGCAATGGCATCGGGCCGGAGATCAAGTTCCCTAACGGGGCTTCGGTCGGCGCCGACTACTACAACAAAAAGCAGCAAGTCCTGGTCTGGGACGGTGACGTCGTTCCCGGCAACCCAGATCCGGCGCTGTCCATCAGGCTCAACGACGACGGCAGCATTGCAGAGATTGCCGTGCGTTCGGACCTGATGAGCAAGGTAATGCTGGACGGAGCGCACAGTCCATGGATTGAGGCGCGCGACCGGCAGGAGGTGCAGGTATGAAAGTCAAAGTCTGGTACTTCGCACACGACGACGATAGCGGCACCGATGCTCAAATCTTCGGCTCGGAAAAGGAACTACAGGACCACATGCGCGAGTTCATCGAGAATGACCTCAGCACTGACGACGAGGACCACGCCGAGATCAAAGCACTGTTGGAGACAGATGTGTTTGAGGCATGGCAAGCCTGGTATCAGCATGTAAACCTTCATCGCCTCATCCCGGAAACCTACAACTGGGACAGCCAAGAGCTAGAGCTACCACTGGTCACTGAACTGGTGGATGCCTGCAAGCTGCTCACCAAAGCATACGAGAACGGCGCGGCCAATGGCGGATCCATGGATTGGAGCGACGTGGACCTGGCTCACGAAGCAGCGTTAAAGGCCATTGCCACAGCGGAAAGAGAGGTGGCCAAGTGAAAGCATCCGACTTCCGAGAAAAGCTCTGGAATTCAGTCACAGCAAACCTGCCACTGGTGCGGGACCTCATCTGCTATGCGGAGATGGTCGAGCACGGCAACAGCTACCTGGAGAATCGCATTCAAGAACTGGTGCGTGGCAACAAGGAGCTGGTCAAGGCACTGAGACCAATGCACGACGCCACACAACTGGCGCTGTCCAAGCCTCACACATCCGGCCGCGGGACCGTTGGTGAAAACCTGTCCCTCGAGCGCAACGAGGACTTCTTCATCCGAATCAACCTGGCCGAGGCGAACGCAATCGCCGAGGTCCTGGCCAAAGCGGAGGGAAAGAAGTGAAGAAACTCATTCGCCGCATCTGGGAATGGCTCACCTGGGAAACGCAGTGCTCTTGGTGCAATAAGACCATGAACAAGCGTCTCCTTCGGTGCGCGAAACCAACATTAACCCATGGGATCTGTCGGCACTGCGCCGGGATCCACTTCGACATCATCAAGAAAGCATGAACACAAATAAAATGATTGCACTTACACGTCTCATGCGGGCCGTTGAGCCTGGAGAATCGTTCCTAACCGACAAGCCAGCCAAAGACTGCACGGTATTCTTCCGTGCCGCGGTCAGGAGTAAGACGGAACTGGTTTACATGTTTAGACCAAAGTCAATGACCATGCAGAAGTTAACATTGGTCACCGTCAGTAAAAAACCAAAGAGCTACGGGCTCAAGTCCCAATAAAATGAACACATTAAAAATACCACCATTCGACCCGAACAAGAACATCGACGGCGAGGACTACTCCAAGTGCAACAATGGCACCCGGGCAGAAAGAGCCGCCGAAGCGTTGGAGGCTTACCGCCAGGGAGACGCGCCCGACGAATCCCACTACCGCGATCTCATCTGCGATCTGTGCCACCTGATGCACCGCGAAGGCGAGGACATTGCCAGTCAACTCCAGATGGGCTTTGCCTGCTTCATCGAGGAGAACGACCACGAACAAGTGAACCTCCCTTACGAACTAACCATCAACGAAAGGTAAAATGAAAACTGAAGACGACATACAACCCGCCAAAACACAGGCGGAAATCGACCGCGAGATCCAAATCGTTCAACTTGCCAAAGCGCAATACCACCGCGAAGGCGAACTCGAGTTTGACGATGACGCGATGGTCTCCGAAGGCGACGACAACGGCGCCTACGTCCGTTGCTGGCGGTGGGTCAGCTTCTCTGGCACACCGCTGGATAAGGAGGTGGAGGAATGAAACATACCCCTATCCCATGGCGCACCGAGGTCGAATACGTGTCACAAGAGCGCAATACCGTTACTGGTTACACGCTCATCTACAGTGGCACCGTGTTCATCACCAAAGTCAATCATATCGGTGTTGCTGAGCGAATCATCCAGGCGGTCAACACTCGCGAGTCACTACGCGGCGAGCATGCAAACCTTCTGGCGACGGTCAAAGAGTTGCTGGAAATCTGCCGCTGGAAATGTTCCGCCAGTGACTCGGTCGTCCTGCCACACGGTAGGACCAACCACCAGGCATTGATTGATGCCACTGCCTTGCTCGATGCCATCGAGAACAAGCGAATGGTCACAATCGAAAACCATGAGGTGTCCCATGCCTAAACCCAAAATCCCACAGCCCGAGGTCCTGGCCTGGCTCGAGTCCAACCATCCGGACCTGGCGCCAAAGGCCGAACTGGATCGTGACTGGGTCTGGCTTGCTGTCGATCTGCGCAGTGAATGCCAGCGTCAACGCAAGCGCGATTGCGCCTGTGAAGCATGCCGCGCGGCCATTGCCAAGCGCGAAGCCCTGTCCGATTACGGGTTCCGCTTTGCCGGGCGCGGTCATCCGTTGCCCTCCGGAGCCATCGGCACCTGGGGCCATAGCTGCACCCATCCCATTCGGTACAAGGGGATTGGGCGCGGCGCAGCACCACCAGGCAGACCCACCACGTCTGAACCTGATAAACCAAACCGCAAACCGGAGCGCGAGCAGCCGGCCTACACCGAAGCAGACGCCCTTGCTTTTTCATTTGCGTCTGGTCAAATGTAACCCCATAAATAGGATAACAGAAAGTAAGCAGCAGAGATATGACAACTACAGAAACCACCAGAACAACGCCGGCCATGCCGGAACTCACCGCAGACAAAGCCTTCGAGATCCTCGCCGCCCAAATGAACAAGGGCGGGCCCGAGATCCAGAAGCGCATCAACGCCCACATTAGAACGGTAAGCGGCAAGATGATGATTGCCGTTTATCACCAGGATAAATCCATCCCTGACGTTGAAAAGGTCGAGGCCTATCGCGTCTGTGTGAAGGCCATCCTCAACAAGGATTGGTCATTGCTCCAGGGCGCGGTCGGCAAGGGAGACAAGCGGATTGACCCGCTCGATATTGAAGAGGCGCCGGTGACGCAGGCCACCACGCCCACGCCACCGGCTGTGGCAGATACCACAACTACGGAGCAAGCCATACCTGCCCCGGTTAAGGAAGTCAAGCGTGAGCGCAAGCCCGTGTATAAGCCAGCACCCGCCGAGCAGCGTGGCACAGGCGTCGAACTGCCACCCGCCAGGCCCGAGATCACCGAGGACGCCGAACCCCAGGACGAACTGGCCCGCGCCATCTTCCGCCGGCTCAAGCCATACCTCAACAAGGTTGCCGAGTACGACGAAGGCAAGATCAAGAAGCTCGTGGAAGAACATGCCAAAGGTGACGTGCGTTACCTCGAAGCCTACCTCGAGAGCAACGTCAAAGACGCCGTCAAAAAGGCTCTCAACAACGGTTCATTCCCCACTGACCGAGTGCGGGAACTCATCCAGCAAACCATTGGAGGCATGGCTACCACGGTCCAAGTCGTGCAGCTCGATGGCAACGTCGTCGATGCCGGGCGTCAGCACTTCAAGTTCCCGCTCCTGCTCAAGTGCATCATGGCCCGCATCCCGTTCATCCTCGTTGGGCCGGCTGGCTCATCCAAGTCCAGTGCCGTAGCCGCGGCCTTCAAGGCGCTGAACATGGAGTTCGAGGCGATGAGCGTCGGCCCTATGACCAGCAAAGCCGATCTGTTCGGCATGGTTGATGCCCATGGCACCTATCGCATCAGCCCGCTTGTCCGTCGTGCCACCCAGGGCGGCGGCTTCCTGGTGGATGAGGTCGATGCTGGCAACGCCGGCGTCTTAACCGGCAAGAACATGCTGCTCAGCAATCCCTATGTGCCCACCCCGGAAGGCGTCAAGCCCAAGCATTCGGACTTCGTCATCGGCGGCACGGCCAACACCTACTGCAACGGCAGTGACCGGCAATATGTCGGCCGCAATCAACTCGATGCTGCCACCCTCGATCGCTACGCCTTCATTGACTGGCCGTATGACGAAGGGTTGGAAGCCTCGTTCATCGGTGTCAATGCCGCGTCGCCACGTTGCCAGGTCGATGCCGGCGGAGTTCTCACCGCGGATGCCTGGTTCAAGTATGTCCTCAAGGTAAGGCGCACTATTGAATCGCTGAACCTGCGTCACGTCGTCAGCCCGCGTGCCACCATCAATGGCGCCAGGCTGTTTGCCGTTGGCGTCGGCTTCGATCACGTCAAGGAAATGGTCCTGTGGAAGGGCCTCGACACTGCCACCCGCAAAAAGATTGAGGAGAACGCGCGATGAAATGGCGAACCATTGAAAGAAGCCGAAGCGGGCTGCCGCAAATCTACGTCAACCCACCCGATTGGGAGGAGTTCTTGAGCATGCTTGAAACTAATGTGCCTGGCCAGCAGCACGTAATGTGTTTGTCTCAAGAGAACCACGAGTACTGGACTGGCGTTGAAAACTTCCAGTCCGCTATGGCACTGGCCCGCAACGGCTGGCCGGTCGGCCGTGACATGCTGATGCAAACCACGGCTAAGCTGCAAGACCTGCTGACCGTTGGAGGTGACGAACATTACTTCCAGTTCGCCGACAGTGGGGACGAGGTTGACGTTGGTCTCTACCTGGATGGCGAGCCCGAGCACATGATCGAGTTCATCACCCGGGATCTGAAGCACGGCAAGGGTGGAAGGATAGTCAAGATCCTGGTCAACGTCACCACTGGCGCCGGCGTTAACATGCAAACTGCCATGGTCCGTGGCGCTTTCGCCCTCACGCTCTCGGATATTCTGGAGCGTGAAGGTTATCGAGTAGAGTTTCAATTGGGTGAGCTTGGGCTTGGCGATCGTGGCAATATCTTTATCCGCACCACCATCAAGCGAGCCAACGAGCAGATGGATATTGACCGGCTCGCCTTCGCCTTCGGTCATCCCGCCGTCCAGCGCATGCTGTTCTTCCGCTACTACGAGTTGCAGGAGACGGCAGTCTGGGACGTTTCCATGCAGCATTACGGTGACGTTGGGAACTTCAATGACCCTGACCCAACCGTGATTGAGATTGGTTGCCTTAATCATGCAATTATTCACTCCCCGGCTGATGCCATGGCTCAATATCAGCAGGTCTTCACCAAGCTAGGCATCACCCTCGAAACCACCACCTTAACCCAGAAAGAGAAAGCTGCCGCATGATGAGCGCAGAGGAACGCTGGCCGCGTGAGGATTATCCGCGCGGCTCGTTGATCTACGATCTGCCCACACGCACGCCCTGCAACCATGCCCCACCGCCTGAGTCTGACAATGACGAAGAAGCGGAGGGCGAACACGAACAGTAAACCACAACTACAAAAGAAAGAAACCACCACATGACCACCACGTTTAAAGAAGCCCGCAGCGGTATCGACATGGCCAACCTGCAGGAAGTGCTCGATGCTGAGTCCTCTGCCGGGCACGCCCTGCTCAAGGGCCAACAACAATATACCACTCCGGACTGGCTCGTTGCCGACTGCAACTCCGTCCTCCGGCGCAAGCTTGGCTACGTCACGCCGGCCACCGTCATCGATCCGCAGGTCGGCCAGGGTGCGCTGCTCAAGTTCGGCGGCTATGGCACCAGGCGTTTCGGTTGCGACATTGATAACCGACTCGACGGGATCGAAGGCGTTGATGTCATCACCGGCAACTGCGTCAAACTGTTCGAGCTTATCGCCGAACTGTTCCCGAACCTCAAGTTCGTTTGCGTCAATGCCAACCCGCCCTTCGGCAAGAAACTCAAGCAAGCCGATGGATCCCTCATCGACTCCACCGAAGTAACATGGAACTGGGCTATCAGCCATGGCACTTACGGTTACTTCATAGCCAACGCTTCCACCATCGAGCGCATGGGCTGGAACAAACACCCCGCGGTCTATGAATACCAGGTCCATCCCGGCAACAAAATCTGGACCAACGTCCGGGACGAACTGAAGATCGGTATCATCTTCTGGAAGCACCCGCCCGGGGCCGTCAACGCCACGCCCCCGCATGAAGTCATTCAGGCATGGTCTCAACTCAAGGCCATCATGGACGAGGAACGGCACAGCCGTCCGCCCTTCAACATCTACCTCGATAAGAAAGGCTTCCTCAAAACCTACCTGTCCGTTCGGCACAAGCTTAAACGCAGGCTCAGCAACGAACAGATCCAGCGGTTGCACCGCATCAACGATTGCCATCCGCTCACCCTCACCACCGAGCGCGAGACCCGGGACCTGATGGGTGAACTAATCCAATGCGGGTTCTACGAGATTGAGCCCGCCGCCAAGACCGCCATCGAACAGGCGTTGCTCGAGGTGAATCGCTGTGCCTGCCCCGTCATGCCCGTCACTGCCTTCGAGTCTGTGGCCTACGCTGATGAGGAAGACACGCTCGAATGCAAAGTCACGTGCGAGACTGGCGGCATGCGCTTCACTGCCGGGCGCAAGTACAAGCTGGACACTGGCGTCTATCGCTTCACCGATAAGTTCAAGCGCAACAAGGTCCACTTCAACGAACAGACTGGCGTCACTTACACCCGTGAACACGAGTGCCAATTGTCCGGGCAGGATCGTTACATCCAGATCACGGATGATAACAATCGCGCTCACATGTTCATGGACCGGCCGCGCCACGACGATGAACACCAGCATCCCGAGGCTATGCTTTGGGAAATCTTCAAACAACCCGAGGTCAAGACCGTCGCCGATACCATGGCCGACGTCATCGAACGGAACCTGGCCGTGCTCAGGTCGTGCGAAATCCTGGCCGGCTACAAGTATTACCCAGGCCAGCTCGGTTACCTGGCGCGGGTCGGTGTCAAAGACCACGGGTTGATTGCGGCAGGCACCGGCGCCGGCAAGAGTCTCTTCGCCCTCTCACTCATTGCCATGAAGGCACCGGAGCGTTGCCTGATTATCGCGCCGCAAGGCACCATGCGCAGCAGCGAGGCGGACGTTGACGACGATGAGGAACAGGAGGAATGCAATGCCAGCCAATGGCTCGTTGAGATTGCCAACTTCACCCCTTACCTGCAGGTGTTCGAGCTGTTCAGTGAATCGGACTATCAGCGCATCTGCTCGCTCAACAACGGGACCCTGCCGCCCGGCGTGTATGTCACCTACTACGAGGCGTTCGGGTTGAACGGTGCGAGAGAGTCGTGCCCTGAGAATTGGAACGATGAGAAGCTGAACTCGGTAGTCAAAGGCATGGGCTTGCCACCGTTGCCCCTGGTCGAAGGCGAACCGCGGGCCTGGTGCGATACCGTTGGCAAGGAGATTGACGGTGTGCGTTGCATCGTCGCGCCGTCGCTCGCCACCAGCATCGGTCACCTGTTCGATTGCGTCATGCTCGACGAGGTCCACAAAATCAAGAACCTCGACGGCGTCATGGGCAAGGCACTCCTGCGTATGCAGCCACGCTACCGTTACGGCTTCTCCGCTACCCCAATCCCGAACACCGTGTCCGACATCTTCTCCATCATGGGCTGGCTCAACGTGCCCGAGTGGTATAAGGGTGGGCGCCGCAATGCCGCCTGGCCTTACAGCCGTGAGGAACTCAGCCGATTCAACACCACCTTCCTATCGCAAGAGCGCGACTTTACGCAGGAGGAAATGAATCGCGAGCGTGACCCTGAATGGCGTGGCATCTGCGCCAAGAATTCCCCGGTCATCTCTGCCCCGGCCCGGTTGCTCAAGCTACTCAAGCCGAGCATGAGCTATATCGGTAAGGAAGAATGTAATCCAGACTACAAATCACCCAAGATTATCGACGTCCGCGTTCCGTTGGGCAAAGCACAGGCCGCACTCTACGGCCACTACTTGCAACGTCACAACGTGCCCGGCCGTCATCCCCTCATCCGTGCCCGGCGCCAGACCGCCTGGCTGCGCGCCATCTGTGCAGACCCGGCCGGCTTCCGGCATGGCGGCCCTCGAGTCACGAGCAACATGAACCCAAAGGTGCTCGCCATCCTCCAACTCACCGCTCAAGTCCTGGCCGAAGGCGAACAAGTCGTCATCATCAACAGCCGCATCGGCATCACCAACACCATCCAGGATAAACTCGCCGAGGCTGGCGTGCCCATGGCCCGGATCGATTCCACCGTCACGGCCGAACAGCACAGCTACCAGGCCAACCTCTTCAAGTCAGGCAAAGCCCGCGTCATGCTCATGGGTATCAAGTGCGCCGCCGCTCACTCCTTCAGCCAATGCACCCGAGAGATCATCGGCTCGATAGAATATTCGTACGGCCCTTTCGGTCAGGCGTGCGGCCGCATTGACCGCGTCAACTCCCGCCCCGGCGTTACCATCTACTGCATCCTGCACAAGATGAGCATCGAGGAAGTGATGTACGAAGTGATGAGTTTGAAGGGAGATTCATCCGACCTCTGCCTGCGCGGCCGGCGCATCCCAAGAGACTATAAACCGGTGGATGGTTCCGAGATACTTGCTACTGCCATCGATCGGTTCGACCTCACCGGCGCCACGCCCGAGACCGAGTGCGCCGCCGCCTGGCCCATCCTGCGCAAGGCCATTCAAAAGGGGTTGACACCATCGGCTTAATCGAGTAACCCCATAAATAGGGTGACGTGTGACAGCGCCATCCACCACCACAAAAGATATGGAAACTGCAACTACGATAGACCTTCCATCCTACCACTGGATCGTCATCAACTCATCGGCCGGCAAGGACAGCCAGGCGATGACGGATTACGTCTGCGAACTCGCCACCCTCTTCGGAGTCCTGAACCGTGTCATCATGGTCCACTGCGACCTGGGCGAAATGGAATGGCCGAACACCAAGGAGTTGGCCGAGGAACACGCCAAACATTACGGCATCCCATTCCACGTCGTGCGCCGCAACCAGGACTTACTCGACCACATTGAGGAACGCGGCATGTTCCCGGACAGTGCTAACCGGTTTTGCACGAGTGACCACAAGCGCGACCAGGTCTCGAAGCTATTCACCGAGATAACCGGGCTCGTTTATACCGACAATCACAAACGATTCCAGCGCAAGGTTCGCATCCTTAATTGCATGGGTATGCGTGCGGACGAAAGCCCGGCGCGAGTCAAGCTCCTGCCCTTCCGCACCGATGACCGCACCACCAACGGCAAGCGGCACGTGGACATCTGGTTGCCGCTCCACCAATGGACCGCCGCCGAAGTCTGGGCCCGCATCAAAGCCAGTGGCGTGCGGCATCACTACGCCTACGACCTGGGCATGCCCCGCGTTTCCTGCTGCTTCTGTATCTTCGCCAATCGTGAAGCGCTCCTGCTCTCCGGCAAACACAACCGCGCCTTGCTCGACCGATACGTCGCCGTCGAGGCGAAGATAAACCACCGTTTCAAGAACAACCTTTCCCTCAAGTCAATCGCCGACCAGTTGGATGCGGGTTACGAACCGCAACCCGTTGCCGACTGGCGCATGTAAACCACCAACTACAAAACCACCACCAAACATATGATACGCTCCGAATTAATCCTCGACCTCCACGACGAACTGATCGTTGACAACTTTGCCGGAGGCGGCGGCGCTTCTTCTGGAATTGAGGAAGCACTTGGTCGCCACGTTGACCACGCAATTAACCATGATGCCGAGGCCATCGGCATGCACCGCATCAACCACCCGCAAACCATCCATCACTGCGAAGATGTGTTCGCTATCAACCCGGCTGCCATCGCTGGAAGACGGCGTGTTGGCCTTGGCCACTTCAGCCCGGACTGCAAGCACTTCTCCAAAGCGAAGGGCGGCAAGCCGCTGAACAAAAAGATTCGCGGCTTGGTCCTGGTCATCCTGCGCTGGGCCGCTATCAGGACGCGCGTCATCACCATGGAGAACGTCGAAGAGATTCGCACATGGGGACCGCTTCTCCATCATAGCAAGCACCGGCGCGGTTGCGCGTGCGGCAAGCCGTGCGGCCGTCCTGACACTCTGCACAAGGGCCGAACGTGGCAGGCATTCCTTGATGCGCTCGGGCCCGGTATCGATCCGGATCACCCGGACATTCCGGAGATGCTTGAAGTTTTAGGAGACAGCGTAACCAAGCAGCAGCTCGTCAGCGGGTTCGGTTACCAGGCTGAAGTGAGAGAGTTGCGTGCCTGCGATTTCGGCGCACCAACCATCCGCAAACGCCTGTTCATGATCGCCAGATGCGACGGCCGCCCTATTGTCTGGCCGAGCCCGACACATGCGGACCCGTCTAAGCCCGGCAGGCTCGAACCGTGGAAGCCCGTTGCCGATTGCATTGATTGGGAATTGCCTTGTCCATCCATCTTCCTCACCAAGGCGCAGGCTCGCCGGCACGGCTGCCGTCGCCCGTTAAAACCAAACACGCTGCGCCGCATCGCCGCGGGGATAGACCGTTACGTGCTGCGTTCCGCTTCGCCATTCATCGTCAGCCTCACCCATCAGGGCGGTGTCCGCGTCGAGTCTGTCAACGAGCCATCGAAAACTTTGACCGGTGCCAATCGTGGAGAGAAGGCGTTAGTCACACCGTTCCTGACCGAGCATGCCAACGCTTCAAACCAGCGTAACTTTCCAGCCGATGAACCTTCCCGCACTCTCTGCGCCCAGGTAAAGGGAGGACACTTTGCCCTCGTTGCTCCAACCTTAGCCCGCACTGCACACGGAGAAACGGATAAGAACGGAAAGAAACGTGGCCGTGGATCTAACGCCGTCACTGAACCACTTCCAACAACGTGCGCCTCCAACGACCTGTCACTAATCAGCGCGGTAATCGTAGGAGCCGGAGGTCCTGCGAGATCAGGAGAGCCAAGGCCAACCGACAAGCCAATGCACACCCTGCTAACACGCAGTGACAGTAACCTTGTTGCGGTCCACATGACCAAGTTCAACACCGGCAGCATAGGTTCGCCGGCCGACCAGCCCGCGCCAACCATCGTGGCAGGCACACACTCGCCGGATACCCACGGCGGGGCAGCTTCCACGCTTGGCGTAGTGGCCGCGTCCCTCGTCAAACTCAGGGGCGATCCGGCTACGCATCCCAGCCAGCCAGTCACGACGCCCGGCCATACCATCAGCGCCGGCGGACAGCACCACGCATTGAGCGCCTGTTACCTTGCGCAGCATAACGGTGGATTCAACACCAATCCCGGTCACGATAGCCGAGACCCAATCTCCACCATCAGTAACAAGGGCGCGCAACAACAGGTCGTAGCCGCATCGCTCGCCGCTTATTATGGCAGCGAGGCGGATGGCCAACCGATCCAGGAACCATTGCGCAGCGTCACCACTAAGCCGCGGTTCGCCCTGTCCACAGCCGAGGCAGTAGCGCCGGCCTTGACTGAGGCGCAGTTGGAGAAAGCCCGCCGCGTTGCCAGATTCCTGCGCCGCTATGGCGTCCGGATTGATGGCGAGTTCGCCATGGTTGGGCAGTACATCATCGTGGATATCGGCATGCGCATGCTCACCCCGCGCGAACTGTTCCGTGCTCAGGGCTTCCGCGAAAAGTATGTCATCGATCGTGCCTGGTTGGTGCATCCAAGGACCGGTGAAGTCCGCGAAGTTCGGCTGACCAAGGAGGCGCAGATTCGCATGTGTGGAAATTCTGTTTCGCCACCCTGTTACCGCGACATTGTTGCCGCCAATGTTCCGGAGCTATCCGTCTGGAACGAGCGCGAACGCAAACATTTCCAGGCTAGTCGTTCCGCCCGCGGGCAAAGCTCACTGGCCGCCTGACCTATGTTCTACGATCGCATCAGTCGTTTCCCTCCGTGCTTGGTCCGTCTGCTCGCCCGGCACGAGACCGAGTATCGCCCTCTCACCAACACCGAGATCGCCGCCCGGACCAATGGCGTGCTTGGTCCATGGCCCGTGGCTGTGCTCTCGAATACCACCAGTTGGGACGGCATTGAACTGGCCAAGCTTCGCGCCTTCACCCGTGCCTGCCGTTGCGACTTCGACAACGCCAAAGACATGCGGCGTGTTGAAGATTATATCAGGAAGTCCCCAACCTTCCGGTACGTAAGACTCTCGCCCGACTACGATCAACAGTTCAAGCCCTTGTTCGTGTCGTGGCGCAAATCCTACGGAGTAATCGAACCGACCGCCGACATCTGGCCGCCACTCCGTCGTCTCCTGATTCGGCTCAATCCACTGCTCAAGTAACCAACCACATGCAAACAATAACACCTGAAGTCCTGACAATCCTTAAACGTTCTCGCATTAATGGCCTGTCCTTGCACCTGCCAGAGGAACAGCTAAGCCGTGACCTCTATCTCAAAGTTGCCAAGGTGATTGCCAATGCCGGCGGCAAATGGAACAAGAGCGCCAAGGCACACACGTTCACCAGTGATCCGAGTGAACTACTTGGGCTGGCGATCAAGACTGGCAAGACGGAAAGCAAGAAGCAGAAGTTACAACAGTTCTTTACCCCGCCTGAACTGGCCGCGCATGTCGTGGCTATGGCAGAAGTCAGTGGAAAGAAGGTGCTCGAGCCATCTGCCGGGCATGGAGCGTTGGCTAATGAGTGTATTGCTCAAGGCGCAAAGTCCGTTCACTGTGTTGAACTCGATCATCAGAACGTCCTCGTCCTTAAGGAACGGCACGACCGGGTTTTCGAGACTGACTTCCTAACACAGGTTCAATCGGCAGATTACGACCGCGTCGTGATGAACCCACCGTTCACCAAGAACCAGGACATCAGACACGTCAGCCACGCTATGGGCTTCTTGAAATCAGGTGGCCGATTAGTCGCCATCATGGCAGCCAACACAGACCGGCCTTTCTTCAGCATGCCAGGTATCAACGTGGAACCACTGCCCGAAGGCTCATTTAAGCAAAGCGGCACCGGCGTTAACACCGTCCTCGTCACCTACAACAAACCATAACCAACCAACCACCATATGCAAAAGTTCACAACCGCCCTGGCAGTATTCAAACCAAAAGAAAAACTCGAAGGCTTCGGCAGCAGCAGCCGGGGACCGCACCCGAAAGAAGTTGCCCGCACCGTATTCGGTAAGACACTCGATGGCCCTTCGCTGTTCGCTTACCTGTTCCGCAGGTTCGGCTATCCGAACGTTGGATGGGATGATTACAAACAACTAGTCGAATACGCCCTCACCACTCCCATTCCTGGCCTTTACCTCACAGTCTATCCAAGCCTTGGAACGGATAGGGACCCCGGCTTTCACTTCGGCTGCCTGTTCAACAAGAAGGTGGCTGAGCGGATGTATGCCGCCGATCACCGCAGGAACGATCGCTACTTCGCCAAGCTCCATGCCTGGGCAGGAAAGCATCTTGTCTGTGGCAAGCTCGCTCCAGGTGAGAAGCGCGAAGTCCTTCACGAGTTCACGGACAAGGACAACAAGCCCAATGGTTATGTCCTCTGCAAAAGAATCAAGGGTGACTCGAAGCGATTGGCGAAATGGTTGCCTCGCCGTGGAACCAGAGCATGGGGCTACGCCTCAATGACTGTCTCCATGATCTACGACAAGCTCCATCCCGAACCAAAGCACCGCCGTGCCAAACGCATGGCCAAGTGGCGCAAGCACAACCGTCTGCCGTGGCACAAGTGGAAACATGACGCCATCTATCGCGCCAACAAAGCGTTCGAGGCCACGATGTTGGACTTACTCAAGGCCACCAACGTCCGCGATTTATACTTCAATGCCGCCGGCCCGGTGCCTGATGATCAGATCACTGACACGGTAAAGTATTACGACAAGGCGGGCATCGCTGGCAAACCAGTCTGTTAAGCCTTGCCATCCGCCCCAAACAAGTTACCCTAAGCATTGGGTCACATAATAACATCAACCACCACAAAAAATATGCGCCTCACAAAAAAGGACGGGACCTACTACGTCTCCTTCCGCACTGCCGATAACCGCACCAAAACCATCTCCACACGTTGCACCAATGAAAAGGATGCCGCCCGTGTCGTGCAGGAATCCGGGCTAAAGGATCTGGAGATCGCCGCACGCGCCGGCCGGCTCACCGCCGAAGCCATCGGCCACATCACCACCGGCCGCAAGATGACCATGGAAAAAGCCGTCGAAGAATTCCCGGCTTACCTCCGGTCCATCGCCCGGTCGGAGAAGACCATCGACAACTACGCCGGCACACTCCGGCTCTGGCTCAAGTTCGCCAAGTGCGGCCATCTCCCGCCCGCCTCAATTGCCGAAACGCACATCGCCCCATTCATCAACCAGGAAGGTGACGCCAAAGCCACCACCCGCACCGCAGCACTGAGCGCCATCAGTTCGCTGTTCGACTGGTGCCTGGGCAATGGCTGGGCCGCGCGCAACCCAACGAACAACGTTCACGTCATCATGAACCAGCTCAGCCACCGGCAGAAGGAAAAGAAGGAGGTCGAGATATTCACCAAGGAAGAAGTTCGGCAACTGCTCAAGGCCACCAGCGAGCAACAGTTCTGGCACTTCGCCATCACCGTGGCATGGAATTACGCCTTGCGCCTGGGCGACATCTGCCAATTGGAATGGGCCTGCTTCGATCAGCCGGGCAAGATGATTGTCTGGACGGATAAGCGGGACAAACGGATCGCCGTTCCAATCAGTGATAACTTCTCCGAGTTCGTCACCACCATCCCAGTGCTCAGTCCGCAATACCTGTTCCCCGAACAGCGTGACGTCATTCGTGATGTGAAGAAGCGCAGCCGCCTGAGCGTGCAGTTCATGCGCCTCTGTGACAAGTGCGACATCAAAGGCAAAAGCTTCCACACCCTGCGCCATACACGGATCACTGAGTGGAACAAGCAAGGCAAAAGCCTCGAGGACATCGGGGAGTTGGTCGGACATAGCAGTGCGGGAACAACGGCTGGGTACGTCCACTGAGTTATGAGGAACCATCTACGTGGATATAAGCTGTGCGAAAAATGCGGCCAGCCGGTGTTAAAGAAAGGACAGAAGCGAAAGCACCCTGACGCCTACAGGCACGCTAAAGGCTGCCCACACAGTAATTAAAACGCCGCCGCCCGCCGCCTCACATCATCCAGGCTGAACGCTTTGGCCGTGGACTTCTTCGCCTTACCCACGCTGCCCTTGCCACCAATCTGTTCGGCATAGCCGTTGAACAGTCGCACCGCGGAACTGACTGCCGTCCGCCCGTCATCGTCCAGTGTTCGCAATAACCGCATATACTCGTCCTCGCTCGGTTCAGTCTTGAACACCAGCTTCAGCGGGTGCATGCCAGAGAACGCGCGAGCAATGTAATCTTCCGGGTCAGGCTTCTTCTCTTCACGCGCCTCGTCCAATGCCCGGCGATACGCATCCCGGAATCCCGTCGCGTCATTGGCATAGGCAGCCAGCAACATCTCGCCCAGCCATGGCTTGGTCGGGGTCGGTTGTGACGACATTGAACGCCCGCCGCGCACGTCCATGTTTAACTCCCGGCCCACCGCCCGCAGGTAATTGTTCACACTGATCCGCGCATTGACCCGGGCCTCAGCGTTATCGAGCGCCATCGCATGGTTGAAAATCCCGGCATACTGCAGGTAGCCAGTCCCGCCAAGCGCCGCCATTAACGGCCGATAGACCGTGGCATAGGTGGCATCACCCTGCCGGACCATCGTTCCCACTGCCTTGGTCGCAGAGATCAGCGACGACACAAAGAACACCCGGCTATCAACTGAGAACTCGCGGTTCGTATCCTGGTTCAGCGCCGAGTTGGCCAGGTCCCCAAGCACACCGAATGACCCAACGCGCCCGAGCCGGTCCAACGTAACCAGCAACCCGTTGCCTTCGCCGTAACCCATCACGTTGGCTTTCTTGCCCTGCACCTCTTCGTCGTATTCATCCCGCAGCCAGGCAAACGCCAGTGCCAGCGGCACGATGGCCATGAAGGCGCCAAGCCCTTTGCGAAACCCCTTGAAACTCTGCTCGCCGTTCGCTTCGCGGAACCCTTTCACCACGTCATTGCTCTTGCTGACGGACCATCCCACCAATGGGCTCGCCGCGTAGAGCACTGGGTTAGTGATGAACCCCGGCGGCCGGTTCGTCAGGTTCGATTCCAGCGTCAGCTCGTTCTGCGACAGCGCCGCCAGGTGCCGATACTGTTCCGTGCTGAACAAGTGGGCCCGGGGATCCACCCTGCGCCGCGCCACTGCCTCACGCGCCACGCTCTCGAGGTCCATGCCAAACCGTTGCATCGCCTCGACCATGAAATCGAAGGCATCCGCACTGCCAAAGAACCCATCCCGGTATCCCAGCTCCCGCGCCGTGAACCGAAAGCCCGGGTCCGCCATGTCCGCCCGGCCAGTGGCCGATTCAAAATGTTGCACCGCCTTGGACACCATCGATTCAAACGTCTTCCACGTGCTGATGATGCTGGCGCCGTGGCCCCACTGTGCCACCTGTGTAAAGGCGGCATGCGGTTTGAAGGTCGGGTATTGCACGTCGCCTTTGGCTCTGCCGAACCCGGTCCCGAGAATCGTCCGCACCGTCCGCCCGGCTGCCACCACGCCGCGGGCAATCGGTGACTGTGCCGTCGTCTCCTGGTTCAGCACGGCCCGGAGCTTGTCGCGCAGCTTCATGGTCGCGTCCGTGTCACGGTAACCCAGTTCCGTGAGCAACTTCACATACTCCGTCTCCATGTGCAGTTGCCGGCCCATCGCCTGATACAGCGTGCCGAATGCCTGCCCGGCGAAACTCTTCAATGTCCCGGCCACGTTCCCCACGCTCACCGTGTTGAATCCATACTTGCGCAACGGTTGCTCGAACAGCGATACCGTATCCGTCAACGCCGTGCCAGGCCCTTGCACCACCATTGCCGTCATCGTGTGCAACGCCTCCACCCACCAACGCATCTCTATTGGCACCCCACTCTGCGCCGTAAGGATGGCTGTGAACTGCCGGTCCATCTCCGTCATCAACCGGCTGTTCCGTTCCGCCATTTCCAACTTGGTCAAATGCCCGGGCCCACCCTTGGCTTCTGCAAGCTCCGTCAGCTTCGCCCGCAGCCTGCGTTTGCTGGCGCCGGCCCCAACGGCCGCGTTCGCCTGGTCCTGTAGTTCTTCCAGTTCCAGGATCTGCCGGTTCAACTCATCCTTGGCTGCCTTCAAATCGTTCCGCATCGCGGCCATGTTCCGGCCAAAGGCGGATTCGTAGGCCATGATCTTCACCGTGTTCTTCATCGCGTGCGGGTCATGGGCATAATACTCGAGCCATTCCGCCGGAAACTCTTCGCTCTTGCGCGAGTCCATCAACTGCCGCGGGGGCACGGGCACGCCGTTCTGCAAGGCCAGGCTCGTGTCCTGCTGAGTCGCATGCAATTGTTTGAAGAACGCCTGGAATGTCTCCAACGTTTCACCGACGAACTCCGGATCCACAGAGCTGCTGCCCGTCTCCAATCGATAAAGCCATTCCGCAAAAGCCACCGCATCCCCGTTGGCGGCCGTGAATGCGTTCATCACCCGGGCTTGTTGCGCAAATAACTGCACCCCAGCGGCGGGCGATGGCGCATAGAAAGCGCTCTTGCCCGGCCGGCTCACGATCGGTTTAACGAACAGGCGCCACACCTCTGGGCTGAACAACCCGGCCATCTGTTGCCGCAAAGCATTTGGATCAGCCGCATACGCATCGGTTACGGCCTGCTTGTCGATCACTTTCGTGGACCAATCCTTCACCATCAGGTCGTAAACTCGCTTCGCTTCACGGCTGATGCTGCGCATCACTGTGAACAACGGCGCGCCGATTGATTCCCGGAAGATGTGTAGGTCCTCAATCTTCAGGCCCATCTGCGATCGCACCGTGTCCATCTCGCTCGATGCCGTGGCCGTTGCCCGATAGTATTTCTCCAGCGCGGACCACGCGCCCGGCCTGGCCAGGTAACGCCCCGTCTCCGGGTCAGCCTCGAGGTAAAGTTTCAGTGCCCGCAACACTGCATCCTGCGCGTCGGCTACGTTCCGGTGTGCCGCCAGCATGTCCTGTCGCATCTCCACATACTTGAGCGCCCGGTCATAGAATAGCTTTCGGAAGTTCTCCACCGAAAGCTTGCCGCCGATTGCCTGCATTGCCTGCCCTTCGGCTGCGCCCCATTTAAACCCGAGTTCTTCCATCGGCTTTGTAAAGCTGCCGATGTTGCTCACCGCCCGGCGCAATCGGCGCGAAGCCTGCCGGGCCAGTGGTGTCCCCACATAATCAAGCCGGTCGGTAATCGACCCAATGACCCGCACGAGCATCGAGCCCTTGATGGCGTCCTGGTTGAATCGGCTTTCCAGCATGGTCAACTTCTCGAACTGCCGGTTCACCGCGTTCCAGGTCGTGCCCCGTTTATCGGCCGGCACACCAGACAGCCAGGCATTCATCTTGTTCAAGTCGTCCTTGAGCGTGGCCGGGTTGGTCTGGTTCGCGTTCAGGTTCAGCGTGCGCGTGTTGCTCTCCACCTGCTGGAATGTCGCACCCGGCTTCGGTGGCACAAAGTATTGCGCCCCGTTAACCGGTTCCCAATCCTCGTGCAAAGCCCCGAGCTGGCTTTCGAGGTTCGCCATCTTTAACCGCAGCAAAGGCGCCGTCTCATGGTGGAAATCAATGAAGGTCCGTTCCCGATGGATCTCATCCATCAAATCCTGGTGCTCGCCCTTTACTTTGGCGAGCCTGGTCAGGAGACGGTCAGCCACTTTGCCCAGCGTCGGAAGCGTGCGAATCAATTCACGAGCATCCTGCAACGTGCTCTGGCCTTCCTGCATGGCCAGCTTCAGGGCCTGGTTCACGGTCACCAGTTCCGTCACCGCCTGGCTGCGTCGCAACTCGAGGAAATCCATCACGTTGGCGTTGGTCCGTCCGAAGGCCATCACCACCCCGAGCAACGCTTTCGATTCAATCGTGTTGTGGCCCAGCGGTGCCAGCAATGGATCCCCGCTCGCCGTCAACCGCAGCATGTCCCGGATCTGCCCGGTCGGCGTGTTGTCCCAATCAATCCCCAGCGTGGCAATCCGTTCCAGCATGTCCGAGAACTTCCGCCGCTCTGTGTCCGACGATAGCCGGGTATAGAGCCGGTCCAATGCCACCTCGTATTGCTTGGCCAGCGGCCGGTCCATCCGGTCCTCAATGCCCCGGATGGTTTGCGCGAGCGCCCCATCCTTGCGGCCGAGCTTCACGCTCTCCTTCCAATCCGCCCGGAACTCTTTGAAGAGGACGTCAATCTCAGCCTTGGTCTCGCTCAGCACCAGGTCGGCGTTGTCGTAGCGCAGCGTCAGGTCTAGCACGCGCTGCTTCATCCTGGCCAATCGGTCGATCAGGTTCCCGCGGTTCTTCGGACTAAGCGCCCATTCCGCACTCGATCGGCGCGTGTTCATCGCCGTGTAAATCTTCTGCAATGCGGCATGCGCCATCACTGCCGCCCGTTTGCCGATGCTCGCATTGGCCAGCGTGGCAATCCGCGTGTTCACATTCACCGGTGGCTGCCCGGCTGCCGCCAGTTGTTGGTTCAACCCGGCAATCACTTCCGCCGGCAACCTTTCCACCTCGACAAAGTTCCCGCTCTGCACGAACTGTTCGTAACTCAGTCCTGCCGTGTTGTGCCCAAGTGAATCCCAAGCCGTGAACATGGCGCGCAAAGCGTCTTCCACCTCGCCCTGTGCTGCCACGTCCCGGTGCATCAATGCCGTCGAATCCTGGTCTGGCGACGGCACCGTGGCATCGTTGACAAAGTCCAGGTCCCGGAATTTGATCAGTTCATCCGCTTCCTCCACGGCCGCATGCACCCCGATAAAGCTGAGCATCGAATGCGCCGCGTCACCGGACAGGATGCTGCGCACCCGGTTATTCACAAACGCCTGTGCCGTGGCCGCATTGGCCGCCCCGTGCATCGCCTCCTGGATGGTCATGGCACAGCGCAGGAGGATGTCCTTCACCAGTCTCCAAAGCGTCTGCGCCAGGCCGGTCGATTGCGTGGCATCAAACCCTTGCTTCGCGAGCTGCTGCGCCGTCCGTTCCACCAGTAATTCCTCAGTGCCGTTCGCTGTGGTTGGCCCGTCCGTCACCGCATCAATCGCCCGGAACACCGATTCGCGTTGCGCATCACTCAGCCTTGCCGCCACCGCGTGCCCCGCCTCGTGCGCCAGGTAAATGAAATTCTCCACCGTGGGCCGGTGCGCGTCCGCCATCCCCAGCGTGATTAAATCACCGCGGTTCTGGTAACTGCCGAACTCCACCAGCATCTGCTTCAACCGCAGCTTCACCACTCGCACGTCCACTCCGGCCTTGGTCAGTCCGTCGATGGCGCCCACGAACGCGTCGCGCCGGTATGCCTGGCGTTGGCGGGTCTGGAATTCGCGGTAACGTGTGGAAGCCTTGAACTGTTTGCCGTAAGCCAGTGGGCCCGGGGAACGCTCGGATGTCCAATCAATGAAATCGTCCTTGGTCAGCGCCGTCACTTCACCCACATGGTTGCCCACTTTCCCGGCTGCAATGTAGCCGGCCAAAGCCTGGGGCCTCGAATCGAACCCGATCAGCGCCGTGTGAGTGGTGAACTTCTTGGTCTTCGGATCGATCTCATCGACCACGAACACCACGTTCGAGTCTAGGTTTGGCCCGGTAACTGTGGCGATGCCTCCGGCTTCGGCGGCGTCGGTTGCTGAATCGCCGCTGCCTTCTTCAATGCCTGCATCCGCTGCCACTCCATCAGCTTCACGAACTCCGGCGGAATCAACGGCGGTCCCTGCTTGTCCATCAGCTTCAACCCCTCCGAGATGGCTGCCTTCACGAACGATTGCCCGGACGAAGTCTTTCTGCTGGCTGTTTGCTTCATATGTCTGGTCGATAATATCCGCCAACTTCTCTGAAATGAAAGCCGCCTTTTGTTGGGGTGTGCCATCGGCTGGCAAACTGCCGTCCACCATGGACCGCGCCATCAGCCTGGCATACACCCCGCGGAACAACGCTTGATGCTCGGCCACCTGCACCGCGGCCGTGTAAACATTCTTGGCCTTGGCAATAAACTCCGTCAGCAACGTGTAGATGTTCTTGGCGTCATCCTCCGTGAACAATGGCTTGGCCGCAAGACCCTGAGCCACCGCCCCGGCATCCTGTACATCCGCCGGCGCATCAATCACCGAGAACCCCGGATTCTCCACCTCTTGATCTTGATCGTGCTCTTGCTCCTGGTCCTCCCCGATGTCGTCCGTCGTCCGTCGTCCGTCCTCTGGCACCATCGCATTAGCCACCGCTGCCCCCGTGGCCACGCCAGCCTTCGCTCGTTCAACCGCCCCTCCGAAATCTTTATGATACGCCTCCCGGTTCGCGTAAGTGAAAGCGGGATTATTCATCGGGTAAGCCGTGCGCACCGAGGCAAACGGCTGCCACCCCTGCGCCATCAGTTCCCGAAGCTCCATCGTCTCCCCGTGCGGATTGGCCACCCATACGCTGCCTTTGCGTTTGAACGTCCCGAGCAACAATACCTGCCCGCTCTTGCCGCTCTGGAAAGCCGTCAGCCGATGCGTGTTATTCTTGCTGAACCCGGCCGGCGGTGAGGACTTGCGTGTCAATTGTTCGGCCAGTTCTGGGGTGAACTTGTCAGACGGAGCAAACTCCTGGTAACCATCGCCACTCTCGAAATCAATATCCTCTTGGCTGAATGCGCCAGTGCCGGTCTCGAGCCGTTGCTGGATTCCATTCAGCTTTCGCCCGAGAAAATCATACTGCCGGATCAGCGCATCCATTGTGTTCTTGCGCCGTTTACTTTGCGGTTTCCCCGCCGCTGCCTCTACCTTCCCCGCCTCGATCTGTGCGGCAATATCTCCCCGCTTCTTGGTCCAGTAGTCCACCTGGGCTTTGAGTTGCCCGGTGATATAATCCTTCTGAGCATCCACCACAGGAGCTTGAACGGCAGGAGTAACAGCGGAAGGAGCAACTCCAGTTGTCTCAGCTTGTGGTGCATTGACGGTAGTTTGATCGTTCAGGACAAAATTGGCAATCGCTTCCGGCACCGGGTTCCCCTCCTGCACCGCGGCTGCCACCGCCGACTTCCAAGTCATCCGAGCCGTGGCCGGATCAAGCCCCGTCGTCTGAAGAAACTCACCCAACGTCTGCTGCCAAATCGGTTTGACTGGTGTTTGTTCTGACTTCTGGCTTCTGACCTCTGACCTCTGCTTTCCTTCCCATTCCGATTGCGCCACACTGGCGGCCGCCGCTCGCCGTCGCAACTCCTGCAACTGTGCGTCGCGTGCCAGGTTTCCCTGCGCCTGTTCCTCGATGGCTGCGCCCGTGGCCTCCTGCAATGCGCTCTGCGTCTGGGCAGTGCGTTGCGCTTCCTCGTCCGCTGACGCCCGTTCCTTTGCCCGGGCCTGCGCTTCCTGCTCGAACAGGCTCTTGCCTCGGTACACCAGGTTCGCCACGAACAGTTCACGTTCCTGCTCGGTCAAAAGGTCTTTGTAAATCTTGCGCGCCCGGTCTTCCTGTTCATTCTCCAGGTGCAAATGGTCCAGTGTCTGCCCCAACAACTCTTCGGTGTGCTTCTCGCGTAGCCGTCGTGCCGCCTCGTCCGCTTCGGCCTGGTCCCGTTCCGCTTGCCCGGCCTTGGCCTCGCGTTCCACACCCTGCGCCAGGTCCAGCGATGGCTTCAGCCGATTCTTCTCCACCGTGTAAGCTGCGTGCAAATCCGGGTTGCTGTAAATCTCAGCCAATGCCGCCTGCAAATCCGTGCCGCTCTCTCCGGATAATTCCCGGTTCGCCACTGCCTGCAGCTTCGCAGTCTCGTTTGGCTTCAACCCATAAGCCTCCACCGCCGCAATAGCTTCCGGTTCCTTGCTGACCTCTGGCGTCTGACCTCCGACCTCTCCGACTTTCCCGCCGTGTCGCGCCACCGAGTGCGTCAGTAAACTGAACAACAACCCCGTCGCCCCTCCCGCCGCTGCGTCCTTGGCCATCTCCCCGAACAGCTTTCGGTCAGGGTCATACTTCACGATGTTCTTCGCAATGACATCCCCCGCCCCGGACTGGAACGCTTCCTGCAAAGCCTCTTCGACTGTCTCCTTGCCGGCGTCGAGGATCACCCGTTTCAGGCTCGCTTTGCCCGGAACAACCTTGTCAATGCGGTTCAGCCATTTGCTGAGTGGCACAATCTCGGACACACCCACGCCGCCATTCAGGAGGAACGAGTTGAATGCCTGGTCCGGTGTCGCCCCTTTGGCCACCGCATCGTGATACCCTTCCACCCCACCCGCCGCTGCCCCAAGCAAACCAATCGCCGTCTTGCGCCCGGCGCCGGCCACGACCGCACCCTCGCCACCCAATAAAAACCCAGCCGCGGACCCAAGACCTCTCGGCAGCGTACCTAACCAAAAGCTTTTATCTAACTTCTCATTTGTTTCCGGCGCGATGGCTTCGCCGACGTCACTGATCTTCTTCCCTAATTTATAGGTGTTCAGATCCTCAAGCTCACGTGACCCCCCGGTCAGAATGTCGAAATCTCCGACCTTATCCTCAAGCCGCTTCGCTCCAATAGCAACAGCCTTTGGCGTGCTCGCCACTGTATCAGCGAAACCCTTCACCAGGTTGCCCACCGGTGTCTTCACATAATCCATCACGCTCGGGTTGAGCGCGTCGGCAATTTGTTGTTGGATCCGCTTTACGTCCTCGGCCGCATCGGGGAAGTTGGCCAGCTTATCCGGCGCCCGCTTGGCGATCTCCAGCGTTATCTCGTCATCGCTTCGGGCATCGTCTGGTACATACTGCCGGTAGAGTTTAACCAGTGAGTTCATTATTGTCCGCGCTGATACTCAATCACCTGCTTGATGCGGTTGTAGTCGGCCCCGGGATTCCGCAATAGCCACGCCTGCACCTGGGCCTGCTGGCTGGGGTTCAACGTATCAAACCCATCCACCACCGAAGCGTTCGCAATATGATCGAACATGCCCGGGTTCATCACAGCCGCCGGATTAATCACCTGTGGCATGCCGAGCACCGCCCCCGGTGGCGCCATCAACGCCGGTCCTGGTGTCAGCACAGCCGCGGGATTCACAGGGGCGGCTGCCGCGCCTGGTGCCGCGCTCGGCTGAGCTGTGCCCTGTTCCAACGCCTTCAAAAACGCATCCATCCCACCGCCTTCCGAGCCCTTGGCCGGCTCCGGAAACTTCAGGTAAGGCGCCACTCCGGCCAGGTTCGCACTGTCTAGCAGTCGGCTGTATGCCTTCTCGATGTAGGCATTCTGATTATCGATCCCGTCGATGAACGTGCGCACCGCCGGATTGGCCAGGCCCTTCACCTGTTCCACCGCCTTGAGCTTGATTTGTTCCCATTCGTCGGACAGGTTCGCGCGGTCCTGTGGGCTCTTGACCTTGGCAATGGCATCCTCCGGACTCAACTGCCCGGTCATTACCAGCGTGGCCAGCTTCGTATCAGCCTTCTTCAGGTCGGGCAGCAACCCGCCTTTGGCTTTCTGCATCGCCATCGTATTGAGCCGGTTGCTCTCAGCCTGGATCGCCCGGTTCATCCGGTCCTGGTTCTCGGCAATGCGGCCGTAAAGCGTGTTCGCCATGTCGCCTACGCCCGTCATTCCGCGGCGCAGGAAAGCTTCATCATCCTCGCCCGGCTTCTGGATCAGCCCGAGGTGCTGTTGGAAGTAGGACTTCGTCTTGACCTTCTCCGCTTCGTTCAGGCGTTTCACCAGCGCGTCGGCCCGGTGGTCGTCCTCCTGCATCCGGTGCCCGTGCGAGATAATCTCAAACGCCACCTTCTTCGCGTGTTCCTCGTCGCCCAACGCCAGGCGATCGAAGAAGTCCTGTTCGAGCCGGTCGCGTTGCGTCTTCCGTTCCTCGTTGCCGCGCAGGGATATGGCTTGCTCCTGCAAGGCCCGTTCCTGGTCCGCCCGTGCCTTCAACAAGTTCAACGACTGCGCGTGTTGCAGTGCGGCCGTCGCCAGATCAATCCCGCCTTGCCCGTACTGATTGACCGTCTGCGCCAATGGATTCATCGCGCCCGCCAGGATTTCTTCAGGTGACATCATAGACTTCCCTTTACGCTAAAAACGCTGCCTCTGCCGCCGCATCCGCCCCGAGAGCATCCACCCCGTAGGTCACGCCGGCGCCGCCCGCATAACCGTTCTGGGCCAGCGCTCCCCACGCCGCTGCGTTCTGTGGCGTAATCGTCCCGTAGTTCCCAGTCGAAGCGCGCATGTAGGTATTAGCCATGTCCTGGGCCGCCTTGGCCTGTTGCTGTTTCGACCAGTAATTCGCCGCCATATTCCCCACGCCTGCCCCGGCCTGGGCCATCAACTGCCACGCGCTCGGGTTCGCCGTCACGCTCGGCAACGGCTGATATTGGAATGGTTGCCCCGCCCCGATCCGCATGAACGTCAGCGGTTGCAACCGCTTGTTCAGGTTATCCAGGTAGGCATCGGTCGGCAGATTCTCCATGGTCAACGCCTGCTGTGCCAGTTGCGCGGGCAGGCTCATGTATTGCAATGGCAGTTCCACCCCGGCCCGGTTCCGGATTGCCTGCAGCTCGGTCAGATTCTGCAACTCCGTGCCCGCCTCGCGGTCGGCTGCTTCACGGTTTGCGCGCATCGTCAGCAACCGGTTGCCCATGCTGTCTCCCTTGAACCCTTGCGCGGCCTGCGTCGCCGAAATCTGCGCCATCGTTTTGTTGAGCGCATCGATTGACGCCTGCCGGCTGAACGCTTTCCGCGCCGCCCACACTGGCGCCGCGTTCGCCTCGAGGGTTTTGCCGATGTCCCCGTTGAAAATCCCCATGCCGGTTTTGTTTGCCGCTGCCGTCATGGGGGCAAACTGCGCCGCGATCTCCTTGAAATGCTTGGCCTGTTCCTCGGGCGTTGCGCCGTAAATGTTGCCCGTCGCCGTGTAAGCGTTGTACAGATCCTTCCCTAGCGCTTCTTCCAGGCTTTTGCCGTCAGCACCCCGCATGTAATAGGGCAGCACCGAGAATCCGCCTTTGCCGCGGGCCTCGTAAAACTGCTCGCGGTTCAGCGCATTGGTCTCGCGCGCGTTGGCTCGGTTTGCGTCCGTGGCTTCTCCCTGCGCATCAGCGCTTAGCACGGCACCCAAAGTTCCAGAAACGATCGACATTTTTAACTCTCTTTCAACCGCTTGTGATAATTGGTTTCAATCAGACTATACCCAAATCGCTCGTAGATTCCCTTCAACCGCTCTGGCTGAAGGTTCTCCAGGTGGATCATAAACGCGTCATCCAACCCTTTGTCACGCGCCCAGCGTTCATACTCCCGCAACAGGCGAATCCCGTGCAGCGAGTTCCTGAACTCCGGCAGCACATACCAAAAACTTTCCACCGCAAATTGCCGCCGGTTAAACAGGTTCGGGCAAAGGATGGCTCCCAAAGCCCCGGCAATCGTCTCGCCCTCAAACGAACCAATGATCGATCCGCGCCCCGTCTGGATGATCGACCCCCACGCCTTCGCGAAGTGGTCCGGATCAAACCCGCCCGGCATATTCCCCTCGTCAAAGAAAGATTTCCCGCCCTCGATACAGAGGGAAACTTCATCAGGATTTAGCAGCCGAATCATACTGTTACTCCGTCCTCTCTTGCCTTGAGCACGGCCGCATGGTCCGGGCTCAATGGCGCTCCATCCCAATCCCTCTCCACGCTCGTCGGCTTTCCATCCAGCCAATGCTGGATCGTCAGGAACGCCCCGCCCAATGGCCCCACCTTCGCCGCGTGCCGTTGACCTGGCATGAACCGCACCATTGCCTGGTTCAACGCGCAGCGGCCATCCGGCAATTCGATCATCCCGCCCGGGTCGAACACATTCACCATTCGCCCATCCCGTTCGATCTGGAAATCAAGCTGGCCGCTGATATAAAACGCCAGGCTGTCCACGGTCGGATGCCCGTGCGGCGTGATGTTCGAGTTCGGCCGGCACAGGCACAGCACCACCTGGAACGGCCCTTCCCGGTGCAGCACCACCTGCGCAAAGTCACCCACCCACGACACACCGGCCATCACCGATGGAGGAATCACGCTGCCATTGCTGATGTACAGCTTGGCAAACGCCACCACTGGCGGATCCACTGGGACAGCATTCTCCCGTGGCCTTGGCGTGGGTTCTTGCCCATCAGCAAAGGCACTTAGCTTTAGCTCGGTAGTATTCATCCTGCTTTTTCCAGATGCCACGCATGCTGGTCGGGTCTTTAAAATAATCCTGGTGCCGCGCCTGCATCCCGCCGTCGTTCAAGTGGGGACCCACGATGTCGCTGATGGTCCCGCAGAACAAATGGTCGTAGCAGTTCAGTTGAGTGCGCGTGAACGGCTGCCCGCCCACCGCCTGGTAAAGCATCGAGCATGTGTCATAGAACGTGTCAGGCGGCACATGCAACGGGTAATAGAGATTCGCCAGCGGATTGAAGTCCGACACCGGAAACCGGCGCTTGAACTCAATCAACTGTTTCCGTACCGCGTCCGGATTAACCCACAGCAGCGACGTGTGCAATCGCTCCACCGTATCGCACAGGGTAAAGTCATCGGCGAATCGAGGAATATACCGCCCGGCCAGTGGGATCTTTTTGTCGAAACCCCACTGCTCGAAGTTCTCCCAGAACACCACGTCCGTATCGAGGAAGTAGAACGGTTCCTGCCGTTCATCCATCATCTTCTCCGTGATGCCTTCAATCCACTGATGATGAATCACCCGCTCAGGCATGCGCACCCACGTCCCGCCCACCTCCTTGACCTTCTCCCGGATGGCTGCCTTGTGGTCGTCCGAGTTCCCGTTGTCGAACACGATCACCTCTGCATTCGGAAACCCGGTGCGCAACGAGTCAAACACCAGCGTCGCCGCCGGCAATAACTCAGCCTTCCTGCACGTTGCTAATATAAAAACCTTCATTCAGTTCCCATCGGGCTCCAGCCCGATCTAAAATATCTGTCCTCAGTCATCAGTCTTCTCTTGTCTTATTCGTACCACCCAGTCCGGATGAGACTCCCATTCACCCCATTCCCATAACGCGAAATCAAAATGCTGCGCTCAGCCCCGCTCGTCAGGTCCCACTCGATCGCCATGCAATCGTTCGGGTCATTGTCCCGCAACGTTGTGTCCCCGGGAATCGCCAGCGACTTCTCGTAAGTCAGCTTCGTCGCCCGTGTCGCCAATGCCGTCAGGTCACCCACGGCCGCGCTCGCCAGCCAGTCCGCAATATTGGCCGATGTGTAGAGGCTCAGGTTGAAGATGTGCAGCAGGTATTGCTCGTTGTCCACGAAGTAGAGCCGACGCTTTAACGGGTTATACTGAAAGAATTCAATCGTCGGGTTCGATGCCGCCAGGATGCTTCGGAACGTCGACCCGTTCACCACGCTCGTATGATTGTAATCGACCGGGGCGCCCATCCCGGTCACTGTTGGCGTCGTGTAGCCCGAACTGTTCGGCTGCTTGTAAAAGTAATGCCCGCCCACCTTCGATTGCACGCCGCTGTCATCCTTCCGGCTGCGCGCAAGGTAGTAGGTCGTCCCACCAGGTGGCGATTCATCCAGGTAAATCAGCGTGTAAAGGCTCAGGTCCACCGCATGTATAGTGGACCAGGGGGATGTGCCATCAGGCGCAATCCTGTGCAGCCCCTTCAGGCTCGCCATGAACAGGTAATCTTTCCCATCCGCCAGCCGAAACTGCGTCCAGCGCGCCTGGCTGAAGGCGGACAAGCTCAAGCCCGAGCCCGTGGTCGATGCGGCCGCGTTCCCGGTCGAAAGATCGATCTTCATCGCCCGAGACAAATCGCTCGTTATCCCGCGGTTGATGTAATAGAGGTTGTTCCCGTAACACACCCCGCCGCATGGCCGGGCCACCGTAAATTCTTGCGCCGGGAAGATTCGGCTCGTCTCTGGAAACACCCGCTGCGCCCGCACCACAATCTTCCAGTTGGCCGTCGTGATCGTCGCCAAGGCCCCGGTCGTGATGTGGTCCTGCACCTTAATCGTCGCGGAGTTGGCATAGACCTTGATGTCCGCCCGGCTCGCCTTCACCGTGAATGCCGGCGTTCCGTCCGCCAGGGTGAACTCATCGATCGGGACCACGTCGTCCACCTGATAACCGAACTCGGCCGTTTTGCATTTCAGCCACACATGCAGTGTGTTCGGATACTCGTTCAGCGCATGGGCGAAGGAGGCAGGCGCCGCGGCCGCGTTCGCTGGGATGGTCCCTTCGCCGCTCGTGTAAACCGTCAGCCCGGTAAAGTTCGTCGTGCTCGAGGAATTGTTGCTCGTTCCGCCCGTGCTGCCCGTGCCCGACCCAGCCAGCAAATGGAAGACTCCGGCCGCCACGTCGAGCGACACGCAGAACACCATCCCGATCTTCACGTCCCCGGCTTCGATGTCCCGATTGTCCATCTTGCGCAATGGCAGGGGAGCCAGCGCATCAATCTGGAGCGTCGCCGGCCCGGTGCTGATGTTGTTGGACTCGATGAAGAATATCCCCCCGTCGTAATCGTCAAGGTCGAGTGTGGGCGGTGGATCAGCGGAAGAATAGGACTCCACGGAGCGCGGCGAAATCTTGTAGGCATTTCCAGAGCCGAGGTCTGGCAGCACCCGCAGCGCGTTTGCGGCCAGCTTGCCAGCCGTTACAGCTCGGTTCAGGAGTTGCGTCTGGCCGACAACCGCCTGGTTGATCGAACCGTCCGTGTTCAGGGCAATCCCGAGCAGCGACGCCAGGTTATTGCAGAAATCGCGCAGGATCGTGAAGTCGGCATCGACCTCCTGCGCCGTCAGCTTGGCGCCTTTCTCCAGGCGCAGCGTCAGTTTCGGGACCGTGAGTGAGGATGGCATAAGTTAAACCCTAAATATGGGGTTACATATTCACGCCCCGCCCACACTTTGCAAGCTTTTAATGGTGGCGATTAACCGGATGGCATCACATTTTAATAAAACGCGTTGCTCACGCTCAGCCAGAATCTTCGACCCAATTCTTGCAACAAATCATCCGTCTGCATGTGGCTGCTGTGCGGAGTGCAGGCCATGTCGGAAATGTCAGGACCCCGCAAAACCACCGCAGGGTTGTTCGTCCAGGCTCTTCGCACGCCGTCTGATATTAGGTCTAAATTGGCCTGTGTTCTTAAACCATCTTTATAGCTTCGCGCCAAGGTGCATGGCATGAGTTTTGCCCCAGTATCCGCGAAAACATTTGAGGCCAATTTAACCAAGTTTGAGTAATAGAACTCTGATGACGATCCAAATGCATCTGCCTCCCCTTGATACCAAAGAACAGCCTTCACTCCAACGTTGGTCGCCCGCGAGACCATAGAACCGTAAAGAGTGCTCCGGTCCCAATGGTCTGGCGATGCCATCCACTGGGTAATAGAAGACCCGCCCAAGCTGGCTGGACATATCCCTACTGGCACAGCTTGGTTCGTAAGGATCCAACTCGCCATGTTTGGCCATGCGCTCCCCCCTGGATAGTGCCCAATAGGCTTTTCCGCGGACACCTTATCCACTTGATTCGATGCACTGTCAAACGGGTCAACCAATTCGTGCCAGACAAAATCGTTGCCGAAAAGGCATGCCTTCAAAAACCGGTGGGCGTATTTTTGGTTGTTAATACCATCTCCAGTCGCATTGCTCTGCCCAGCTATAAGGAAGTTATCCCCGATTCCAACCGGCCAAACCTCGGCTGTAGCCCCATCCACTGTTCGGACCTCGATTGATCCCTGGCCTTCCATCTGGTGCCGTAACACCCCTTGGAAATCTCCCCCTGACGCGAGGCCAATTACCTGCCACCTTTGACCGTTGAACCTCGCCTCAATCAACACCGGACCAAATGCTACCACACCACGAATCGGAATATCAGCCCAGCAATTGCTTCTTTGAAAAACCCGGAAAGGTGGTGGTGTCGTTATCGTTATGAAGTTTGGAGCACCCCAGGAAACGACTGGGATACACACGGCTAAAAGACATAAGTTCACGAGGGATGAGACTCTACGCCCTACCCCTCTGCCACTCAACTTATTTGCACTTCTCGTGTAGTTTCATCGGCCCCTCAGCTTGTTTTCTACAATCTCCGCTACGGCAGCGTTCGGGAAAGCGGGTAAGTGCGTGCCGTCCCCCATGTCCGAATCAGCCCGCAGCGTTCTGGTTCCAAGTCCGTCCTTGATTGGGTTGAACGTATCGATCACCACAGACGGGTGAAAATTGGTGCTCAAAAACGTGACTAATGGCGTCACGTCCACCGAATCCCTCGGCGTCGGCAAACAGTGGTAAATTGTCCCTGAGTGCGTAATGTTCGTCGTAATCCAGTTGTAGTTGCTTTTCCATGTGGTTGCTGAAATGCCTAACGCGATGTCGTTGCCCCCAAACATGAAAACGATATTGCTGGGGTTCAGTAAATTGATCTCCGGCACAAATCTCGCGATGTTGCCCGCGTAATCCGAGCCATTGGAATCGATCTGGATGCTCTCATCCCGCAGCGACTTTCTCAAAAGATAGGCCCACGTTTGTGCGTAGGTCGGACACTGGTAGCCAGATGTGATTGAGTCCCCCACTAGCAGAGTGGAGATTGGATACATCGGGTCAATCGTGAACGTCACATTGTCAATGTCCTGAGTCTCACCTCGGGCCCAGAAACTGAACCACCCGCTCACCGGCTCGATGCCATACGGGTTTGCGATGACCACTGAGTTTGTGAACATTCCAAACGCGTGCTGGTAAGAAATACGGCCTCCGCTCACGGTGTTGGAGCAAACCATCTCCAAAAGCTGATCCCGCCGTTTCATGGTAACATGAATCACATCACCAGCCGCGAAGACCAAGTTGTTTGATACGGTTCCACCCACCCCAGCCAGATTATTACTCGTGCCTGTCTGGATTGCGATAATGCCAGAGTTCGCGCCACTACTCACCAAATCCAACCACATGAACGCATTCCGGTCGGTGAAGTCGCTGCTCGAAAGAATCCCCGCTCCGATTCCAAAGCTAGCTGCATCAAATGATACTGGAGTCACGTCGAACTGAGCCGTCCACCAGTGGAACCCGGTCACCCAATTTGTGTAGGCAAGCAAGCATCCCTGAGTATTCGTGCTCACTGCTCGAAGCTTTCCACCAACGATGTTCCACGTTGCTTGCGTCGTCCCGGAATTGCGGACTTGCCAGTTTGCTAGAGTGCTGGAAAAGTCTTCAGACCAAACCGTAATGTTCGTCACACGAGGAGGCGCTACTGGTAGCGATAGCACTAACTGATCGGATGAGATCGGGGTGTTTGTTATTAAGCCATCAGGCCCAGTAATAAGCACACGAGACGGTGTCGCATTGGTTGGTTTTAAATTCCCGCTCATCGTCCTGCCCGCAATAGCGTTGTCGGCCGTAATGTTGTTGCTGGCCGTGATATTCCCCGCGCCAGGTGGATTCGTCGTGCCTACCCCAAGCCCGCCCATCGGCCCAATCACCGTCAGTCCATTGGTCGCGTTGGTCCCGAAGACTGTCCGGTTCGGCGCCAGGGCCAGCGTGTCGTTCGCGTTCGAGTAGGAGAAAAAGTATTTCGAGTTGGTCGGAGAAAACATCCCAAAGTTCCCGCCGTTATTGGCCGTGAACTGCGCCGCCATCGTTCCGTTCGTTCCCCAGATGTAAAAGCTCCCATAGTGATAATCGTTCGTCCATTGCGCCTGGTTCTTCCCGGCCAGCACCCCACCCACCAGGCTGAACTGATCCGAGTTTACCGTGATCGTGTCCTGCTTCGCGCTCAGCAGGTTCGTCATCGTCGTCAGAATCGCCGTGTTTGTGCTGATCAGCCGCGCCGACAACGCATTGGAAAGCCCGGTGATGTAAGCCATGATGGCGTTCGATTCCCCCACCACGTAGGCAATGATGGCGTTGGACTGCGTCACGGCATAGGCGATGAGTGCAGAGTTCGTGGCGTCCAGCCATGCCGCGATGTTCGTCGCCACGATCGGGCCGACGAGCGTCACGTTCGTAAACACGTTGCTCGTGCCAGTTCCGCCTGTGGCCGAAAAATCCCCGCCGCCGCCTACGTTTGTCACCGAGGCATTCAACAATCCCTTGTTCACCTCAAAGAAGTTCGTCGGCGTCTTCAGCACGCCGTTTGCGTCCACACCCACAGACTTGGTGGACGTGCTCGGCAGCACCGGTTGCGGCGTCGCCCAATACGCCGCCAGGACAATCGCGGCAATGCCCGCCAGAATTGGAATAGTTCTCATCATAGTCTTAAACCCTAAACATGGGGTTACATTTGTTTGCAGTTGTCAAGCTTCGCCTGGCCCGATGCTCAGGCTTTCGGCTCCGGACCCGCCACTCCAGAACACCGTGTGGTATTTTAGCTGCGTCGGGTTGTACAGTTGGAAATTGTTGTCCTTGATCCGGAAACCGGCAATCGACCCGAACGAGCCCGTGCCCACCGATAATTCCTCTTCGCCCTCAGCCCCGTCCACGAACACCATCTGGTAAATGGCCTGGTCGATGTTGTAGAGCCACAGGCAATTGTTCAGGATCTGCCACCCGGTGAGCCCGCTGAAATCCGTCCCGGCCGCCAGGCTCTCAGCCTCGGCCGCGCCCACCAGGAACGCCGTTTGATAAAGCGATTGGTCCGGGTTGAACAATTGAAAGCTCGTGTCGTCCTTGATCCGCCAGCCTGAGTTCGGGTTGAACAGGATGATCGTAAACTGGTACACGTAGGCGCCTGACACTCGCAGGTAAACCTTCCCGTTCGCCTTGTCGATGTAGTAATCGTTGTCGATCCCGAGCGTGTTCAACGGCACGCCAAAGCCATTGCGCCAAATGCTACCATGCTGGCCAGGAAGCCCAATCGTCTGCACCTGCCCTTGTGGAGAGATTAAAATCATCGTTCACTCCCAAGTCTCCAGCCTTGGCTTAAATCTCTGTCGTCAGTCATCAGTCCTCTCTTCATACCTTCTCCTCCTTGCCACCAATAAAAATATCCACCCACCCGTCGCCATCCGCTTCCGCGTCAATCCGATCCCCGGCGCTCAACTGGAGCGGCGATTCCTCGATCCCCTGGTAACCCGGTGGCATCTCGAGGTTCACTGGACAGAGCTGCTTCGCCTGGCCGCGCACCACCACGAACACATTCACGAGGCGCAACGACGTATCCCGGTTCGCCACGTTCAACCGCGTGATCGTCGCCGTCATCCCAGCCGGCACTTCATACACCTGCTTGCGCTCAATCGTTAACGTTGTGGCTGCGGGTAACATGGTTTAATTCGCCGGGCTCGCCAGCTTGGTCACGGTCCATTTGAATCCGCTTCCAAAACTAGTTCCCTGCTGTGAGAACCAGCGTACTTGCAACACTGTGCCTTCCACGAAGTAATGGTGATCGGCCAGCTTCACGTGCCGGTTGTAATCGTCATTGTTCACCCCATCAGTCCGATCCTCGTCAATTAGAATCGGATCATTGATCGGGTTTTCGGTAAAAGCGGTGACATCATACAACCGCACTGTCTCGGCGCTGTCGGCGCCAGGCTGAATGGTCACGCCTAACGTCACAAGGTAAAGTCCTGCCTCTTGCACCGTAATGGTTTTTTCCGCTGGGTCGTAGCTCATCCCGCCGTAGCTGACGATCTCCGTTGGAAAGGCCACCACCGTTTCGGTGCTCGCTGGAATCGACTGTCCCGTCGTGGCCAGTAGCATCGCCTTGATGCCTCCACCGGAACCAGATGGGCCAGTGGCGCCGCGTTCTCCAGCAAGGTTGATTCTCCAGCTTGTGAACGATCCGCTACCGCTCACCAAATCCGCGTTGATTGTCACGCTCGCTCCGGCAGCGACCGTTACTTCGCCCTCCATCCAATTGCCTGGGCTCGCTGCTGAAGAAAACCTCGCCCGGCATCCGGCGGTGTATGCGTGCGACGCCGGCACGAGCACTAGCGTTTTTACGCCCGTCCCAATGGCCATGGAAGCGCTTGTCGCAGTGCATTTGTATCCAGGACCAGCCGGCCCGTCATTTCCAGTAATGCCGGCATCTCCCTTCGGTCCCTTGATGTTCGTGATGACCGTCCAAACCCCGTCGATGTTCTTCCACACATCTTCGGTCGTTGTCTGCAGGTAGAAATCTCCCGCCGCCCCGCCATTCGGAACCGCCGTGCCGCTGCTCCACGTCGCCCCGTCCAGACCATCCTCGCCGATCTTTATCACGGCAAACCACGTCCCTTTTTGCCCGTGCGTCAGTGTCAATGCCGCGCCACTGCTTTGCGCCGCAAACATCTCCAGGTAATCGCCTACTGCCAAATCGTAGATATACACGCCCGGCAATGTCGTTGGCGCAGCCCCCACCGCCGGTAGATTGTCGCCGCCAAATAGCACCCCGTTCTTGTAGAAGGAAACTCCACGTGCCCCGGTGCCGTTGGCCGTCCATGCCACGCTGCCGAACGCGAAATATTTGCCCGCTGTTCGGATTGTAATCCGGCTCGGGTTAGGCAACGGGTCGTGCATCGAGTTCGTGTCGAACACTTCCGAGTCCCAACTGCTGATGATCGCCCCGCCGTTGGCAATGCTCTCCGTCCCGCTGGCCTTATAGACCATGCAACCGACCAGCGAACTGCCTGCCCCGCCGCCACTTCCAGGCAAACCCTGCGGCCCTCGGATGTTCGCTTCGTAAACCCATACCCCGGCAACCTTCTTGAACACGTCACCCGTCAAGTCATCCAGGTAACGATCCCCATTCGCGCCAATGCCAACACCTGGCATACCATCCCCATTGAACCATGTCGCGCCATTGGCCCCATTGTTTCCTGGATCGCCTTGCAACCCTTGCGGCCCGCGGATGTTACCCACGAGCACGTAATGCCCGGCCTGGCGTTTATACACGTTCCCGTTCGTCGTGTTCAGGTAGTAATCGCCGTCCTTGCCTAACCCGTCCGATGGCACGCCGGCGCCACTGTTCCACGTCGCGCCATCCACCCCATCAACGCCATCCTCCCCGTCCTGACCGCTCCCCGGCGTCCCTGGCAATCCTGGCTCCCCATCCGTGCCGTCCTTCCCCGGTGTCCCGTTCCGGCCTGGTGTCCCGCGCAGGTTGGCAATGATTTTCCATGCCCCATCCACCTTGCGCCACACGTCCTGCGTCGTGGTTTGAAAGTAAAAGTCCCCGTTGTTCCCAGCCGTCTGCAAAGGCGCATTCGGCCCGGCATCCCACGCGTTCAACACCTGTGTTGTCGGCGGGCCCACCACCGTATCGCCGCCCACTCCTTGCTTGATTAGCTCGAACTGCCGGATCAGCACCTTCCGGAATTCATAATACCACTCGTTGAAAACCTGCTGGTCCGGTTGCGTCTTCAGTACAGCTGGGCTCGGTGGATATTCGGTTAGAATCTCCAGCCCCCGGTCTTTCTTCGCCTGTCGCTGCATGGTCGCCATCGTTACGCGCTCCCAGTCCGCGACTGTCCTCCACTCCTTACGACACCTACCACAAACGTCCGCGACGCCACCTCAAATGGGTTATCCTTCCCGCTCACCTTCAACACGTCATAGAAATAATTCCGGATGGCTCCCATCTTGAGCTGCCCGGCATTTATTGGGTCACTGATGACCGCTGAGAAGATGTTCGCCACCTTCCCGGGAGTCGCCCCGCCCCAGAGTTGAAAGTTAACCGGTGTCGGCGGTGACGTGCTCGCCATGCCCAGGATGTAGGCATCGATCTGTTTCTCCACGTCCGGGCGCCCGAACGAATCCAGGCCGCCCTGCAGCACACTGTCGTAGCTCCCCCCTTTGCGATGCCAGATCGACGGCAGGATTGTGAACTTTTCCGCCGGGCTAATCGCCCCCGGTGGCGTCGTCACGACCATCGTCGTCGGGTCCCGGTATTCCAGTAACCCCACAATCACCCCGCTCGAGAACCGGATGGACCGCCCAACGTAGCTCGGCTTGAACAAACCGTCCGCGCTCACCACGATCGGGATGCCTGGGTTATCCGGGTCGGAAGGATTCAACACCGCCTTCTTGTTCCCGCTGCTCACGATCTGGTCAATCACCAGGCCGTAACGCAGCAATTCCCCGCCCGAGGTCCCCATGATGAACCAGTCTTCCGCCTCCCCGAACGACGCCATCGACGCCGGCCGTTTGATGGATGCCGCGGCCGTCAGCGCCACCGTCCCGGTCGAAACCGTGCTGTGCTTGTAATCGAAGCGCAGGCACTTGTCCGTCGCGCTCGCCGGGAAGCAAATGAAAATCTCCTTCGTCAATACATTGTCCGCCGCGAACGCTGACTCCAGGTTCAGGTTCGGATCCGTCATGTTGTCGAAGAACAAATTCTGGCACCATTGGAATTGCGGGATCTCCATGGGTGTCCGGTTCGTCAGGTCAAACCGGTAGAACGCGTTCCGGCCCGCGAACAAATGCCACTGGTCAGCCACCGGGATCGCTGTGAACCGATGCCGCGGCGTCCGGTCCCCACGATACACCCGCGTGAACTTGAACGGCGCCGCCACATCGCCCGTGTAGATGGCCATGAAAATGGCCGTTTCCTTGTAATAAACCGAGTAACCCGCCAATTGAATGATCCGCAGGATGGCCGATCCGTCGTCCTCCAGGTCCTCGAATATCCCGGTGATGGACCCTTCCACGTCCGAGCGCACCACCTCGGCATCGGTCACGCCAGTCACCGCCGGCCGGTCCAGCATGCACCGGAAATTCCCGTGGTCCATCCAGGTAATCGTGGCCGTCAGGTTACCGCCGTTGGTGTCCGCGCCGGTGATCGTAATCTCCTGCCCGTTCTCGAGCGACTTCATCGGGTATTTGAACTGCATCGCCGTGCTCCCGGCTGCCACTGTCCCATACCCAAACGCCCCGAATCGGCGCGATTTCCCAGGCATCGACCACGTCGTGCGGAACTGGAAATGTTCCAGGTAAACGTTGTCCGTGAAAGCCGCGTAAGCTTTCGGGTTCTCAATCTTGATCACCCCGCTCGGCACCGCTATGAACGTGTCCACCACCACGTGCGTTGAATCCACGTAGGCCACGATCTGACGCACCTCCCCGTTGTCCCACATGATCTTCATCCCCACCATGTCGGCGGTGAAGATTGGCGCGCTCGCCACTACCGTCAGGTCGTCGTTTGGATTATCGATGTCCGTGAAATAGAACGGTTGATATGGCTCCACGCTCGGGATCTCCGGCAATGGTCCAAAAGCGTTCGACGCCGGAATCAATATTGGCGGCGGCCCGGAAGCGAACATCAGGTAGCGCGCTCCGTTCTGGAACATGATGGTCCTCTTGTTCTGCAGGAACGGCACTTCAAAGTCGAAGGACTCATCCGTCTCCACCGACCATACGTGCTCGCTCTCCGGCACCCGGCCCAGCACGCCGCCCGAGGTCATGATCCCGGCCTGCGCCGCCGTAATTGGCTCGAGCAAACTCGCCGTGATGGGTGTCAACGCCGTCCCGGTCAATGTCACCGTGGACCCAGCCGCCACAAAGTCGCCTTCTTTCGTCAGCACCTCTGTCCCGTTGGTCAGGCTCGTGTCGTCGTCCGTCGTCGGTGTCCAATGGTAGGTCAGGCCGGCCGTAACGCTCACGGATGTCGTCCCGCCCGCGCCGTAGGATTGCCCGTCGATCAATTCCTTGGTCCCGGTCACTGGGCTCAGCACTTCGGTCAGCTTCTCCGTCTCGATGATGCGCAGGTCAGCCAGCAACAGGATGCCGTCCAGTTCCCCGATCGTGCCCACGCTCGCAATGCCCAGCTCGCGCAGCTCATGGATCGGTTGCACCGCCAGGTCCGTCAGCCGGTAAGTCACCGGCAAATCCACCCCGTTGTTCAGCACCAGCTCGCCCGCCTGAACCACGATCGCTTCCCATCGGTGGCCTGCCGCCGAAAAGCCCGAGCCAATCTCCACCCACACCCCGGGATTGTCCTCCACGTAAACGTTGTCGTCAGGGTCGTCGGTCTCCGTGTCGTCTGCAAAGTAATCTTCCGCGTATGGCTCACTATCCATCCCGAAATAGCGGTAGAGCTTGGTCGCCGTTCCGGCAATCACCGCATGGCGCCCGCTCGCCTGCTGCACGGTAATGCACATCACGATTGGCTCGTCCTGGTCCGGATTCGGGTAAGCTTGTGGATCTACCTCCGTGGTTGTGTTCGGACAAAACTGGTCGTAACCCTCGCACCGGATCTCCTTATCCACATTCCGCCGGCGAAACTCCCGCTTGATGGCATAATTCGCCACCCCGGGCACTTCCGCCGATAAATCCGTCATCAGCGCCCCGCCGTCTGTCGGTCGAACCGTGTATGGTTTATACTTCACGTGATGCTCACGCGCGCCTGCGCATCGAGGTACAGCTTCTGCCGCTTCTTCAGGTAATCCGCCAGGAGTGATTGAGACATCGCCAAATCCTTTTCAAAATCCTTGGCAATGTAGGACTTCACATAAAGCGCCACTGCCTCCGCTTCCTCGAGGTCGAACGGTGTCTCGTCGTCCCCAGCGAAGTCGTGCTTCTTCCCGTTCCACACCAGCTTCAGCGTGTAATCGTAGGTCTTGCCGCTCCCGTCCGTCGCTTCCACCCCGTCCTTGATTGCCGGATACACCAGGTAAGTCACCCCTTGAGGGCTGATCGCCATCCGACCGTTATTATCCAGGAGTGTCACCTCCCCGTTGATCAACTCCAGGCGCTTTTCCCAGTCATGCAACAAAACCGGATGTTCCGTCACGTCCTCGTCGTCGTCCGCGTTCGTCCGGCAAATGTAGGCTTCCTGCACCCGGCAACCGCTCGGCAGATCCGCGGTGCTCGCCGACCCATTATCCGTGAAGTCGCCCGCGTCCAGCGTGTCCTCGTGCCCGGCCGTGTAAAATTCGATGTGGGATTGCAGGTCCAGCACCCCGAGCTTCAGTTTTTGCTCGATGAAATCCTCCGCGCCCAGCCGGCCTTGATCGACCGTCAGCAACCCTTTCACCTCATCTTTGAAATCATCCCACGTCATAACTACTGACTGTTCGCTGGTTGCTGATTACTTCTTCCCCCCGCTGGCATCTGGCTTCTGACCTCCGGCCTCTCCGGGTTTAACTTTGGCGAGCGTAACCGCGTCCTTTAGGTCCACCGGATCCGCCGAAGGAGGCGGCTTCGTCAGCATCTCCGGCGTCGGCCCATCGGAGACCAGCCCCACCTTTCCGGCCACCACATTCTGCAAGTCTTTGCCACCAGTCGCTCTCTCTACCGGGTTGCTCGATTGCACCGTCGTCCCAATGTCAATGTTCGGCCTGGGCGTGTTCGACAGTTTGTAAAACTCTTCCTCGCTGATCTCCGTCACCAGCTTTGGAAAGTCCGCCTTGGCCTTCTCGTAAAGCGCCACGCGCTCGTCATTCTCAGCCAGGGCCACGCCGTAGGCCGCGCCGCCGACCACCTTGTAGGAATCAAAGAGAACGCCGCGTTCAAACGGCCCGTTGCAAATCAGTGTGTGGTAGTATTTTTTCGCCATATTCTGTAACCCTATGGATGGGGTTTCTTTTTGCAATCCAATTCTTATGTGGAGGCGCGTCGCGCTGCGACCGCCTATGATCTTTCTTCTCCATCTCCGCGGGGGGAGAGGGACGGGGTGAGGTGGATCCCTTCATTCTGCACTTTGCATTCTGCACTTTGCATTAAAAAAACGGCGCGGCCCCCTAGAGAGCCGCGCCGCCCAACCACCATGCAGGTGCGGAGTGCCTGCTGGCAAATCAACTCCAAGGCTCCAGCCTTGGCTAAAATCTCTGTCCTCGGTCCTCCGTCATCTCTTCACCTTAGCCGATCTGCCGGCTCAGGCTCAGGAAGCGCACGTTGATGTCCCGCTGGGCTGCCGCCTTCGTCTGCACGGCCGCATGCACCGACATCGAATCGCCATCCGTCAGCGCCGGGCCCGTGCCGACCAGCACGCCGTTGATGTAGTAGAGCGCCTTCAGGTCCGCCCCGATCTCGATTCGGAAATCGTAATCCAGGCCGGCCACTACCAGCACGCCCGTGTCGGTGAAAGTGTCGGCACCATTGACCTTGTGCGCGAGAATCCAGTTGGCTTCCGCGCCGCTCGCCAGGCCGGTCGTAATCACCAGGCCCGGGTCGAACACGAACATCGCCCCTTCCCCTGCCGTCCCGGTCGGGTCTGCCGTGGTCGGGTTCTCGTTCAAGCCGATCGACGCAATCACGGTCGTAATGGTCGTCACGCTCATTCGGCCGCGGAACACGTTCTTGGTCTTGGCATTAATCAACGCCACAAAGCCCGTGGTCGCCACGCCTGCCACCATGGCATCGTCGCTGATCGCCGGGGTGCTGGCCTGGGTCTTGATGTTTACACCGCCGGTCGCGGCGCGCGCAATCACTTCGGTCCCCGTGCCGGTCGTCAGCACCAGCTTGGAAGTTCCGGCAGCCACCGCCGCGGCGGGCAATAGCTCGAAGTTCTCGATGCTCGTCAGGATCGGCAGCGAATAGCCGTTGCCGTCCGGGTCGTAGCGCAAGGCGCAATGCGGCGAAAGCGGCACTGTCTGGAGTGAGTCCCCGGAATACTTATCCGTGGCCTGTTTGCGAACAATTACAGATTGGTCTGGCATAACTTGATTGTCTTTCTTTTAGGATAGGGCGGCACTGCCGCGCCGCCCTTAAATTAACTGTTTAGCTTCCGGCCGGCGCGGTCACCGTGCCGCCACCGATCGTCAGCGTCGGAGTCGCATCGCTGAAGTTCTCGATCATCGAGTGCCGGTTGGTGTCGCCCACCCGCACCTCGAAGGTCTTGCTGTTCAGCATCGTCTGCTTCACGTTCGGCGTGATCACGTAGCGGTAAAGCTCGTCGGCCACGTTCGTCGTCCGTTTCGCGCTGTTCGTCCGAACCACGTTAATCGCCACGTCGCTCCAGTCGATCATCCACATGGAACGGCCGCGTTTCTTCTGCGCCGCGGCGCTGTTGAAAGCCGCAATCCGGTCGTCGAAATACGTGTCGGTGAAAACCGCAAACTGCACTCCCTGGTCTGGAATGTCGTAGAGATTGTATTCCAGAACTACAGCCTTGGTCCCGAGGTCCAGCACCTTCTGGCCAGGCTGGAAGAACCCGGTCACGTCCATCGAGTACTTCTGCTTGTAGTACTTCATCATCATGTCGCGGATGAGCGCGCCCGTGTAACGGTCGGTCATGCCGTCGATCACGCTGATGCTGTTGCCTCCGGTTTCCCGGTTGCGTTTCAGGTTGTAAAGGCTCTCGAAGATCGTATCGAGGTTCAGCGCCGCCCCGGCCTTGTCTGATACCCGCGCGTTCTGCGCGAGCTGCCGGCGCACGCCCAAGGTGTTCGCCTTGTACTCGATGGCGAACCCTGCATCCGCCGGGTCATAGACCTGCGGAAGCTGCGTCCAGGTATCAACCGTCTGCTTCTCGTTGATCTCTTCCCCGTAGAAGAAGGTGTTGAACAACAGGTTTTGATTGATCATCTCCTGCTGCGCCCGTTGCTTCGCGATGGGCAAACTGCGGAATTTCTTGAAGAAGTCCGACGTCAGCGGGGCGTTCAACGCCTTCAGGTATTCTTCGCTGTAGCTCGAAGCCCAGCGGTGCGTCTGCCGCCAGTATTCGATCAGCGTCTTGCTGAGGTACGCCGGGAACTGATGGCCATAGCTTTCGTAATCCGAAACGCTGTTCGCCAAAAGGGTCACTGTGCCAGCGGTCGGCTGCCACACGGCCTTGTCGCCGCCGGAGAGCGCGTTCCAGCCGGCCACCGTCTTGTTTGGCTCGAGGATGACGATGGCTTTCGAGGTGCTGCCGGAATCGGCATTCGTCGCGGAAATGATTTTGAAGTTCGCGGCCCGGCTCACGTTCGAGCCATCCGCGTATTCCACCACCAGGTAACCGCCCGGGAGGAAATACTTTTCCAGATTCTTCAGACCGCTTGACGGCGCTTTGTACCAGTCAGACCCGGGAAGCTTCACCGTCAGGCTCCAGGCGCCTGGATGCAAACTGCCTTGGCCGGCGCCCGCGGTGGCTGCGCCTGTGTCCACCGTGAAATAGTTGGCGTTCACCACGTTCTCGCGGGGAATCAGGTCGTAGGGGGCGATGATCGATTGCGGGGTGGCGCCCTTCTGTTCTCCGAGGGCGACGTGGCGCGAGAGCAACAGATCCATCAGGGACCTTTCCTTCACTCCGGCCAGGCGGGCTTCTTTGGTAGCCGCGATAATGCGGTCCATGCCCACTTCCTTCAGGCCCTGGGTGGCGAAATCTTCCTTGGTGAAAGCGCGAATGGCCGCACGGGTCAGCGTGGAGCCGTTCATTTCATCCACGATAATGAGCCGTGGATCGTAGTTATTCGTTGGAAATACAGCCATATGTCATCAATTCGTTGTTAAAACGTTACCCCATTCATAGGGTTACATACGGCCCACGCCAAACTTTCACCTCCTTTCCAACAAAAAAGCCCCGTCTTTTGCACGGGGCCTTTCTTTCCACTATTTGTTGGAATCGTCAGCGGGCTCCAGCCCGCTCTGAAGTCGCTGTCATCAGTCGTCTGTCCTCCTTCAGTTTGTGTATCTCCTCCCGATCCACCGCCACATTGGGCGGCGCCATAATCCCGAGCTTCACCTGGTCCCTGTCGATCCGCACCACCTTCACCACGATATTTCCGTTGATGACAATGTTCTCATTCAATTTCCGCGCTAGTATTAACATTGGTGTCCTTTCAATCTCCCCTCGCCCATACGATGGCAGAGGGTTAGGGGTTGAGGGCCTTCAGTGGCTCTATTGCCCCAGTCCTAAAGTTGCAATCACATCAATCCCCGTGTCCGCCTGTGTCTGACCCACCTTCGGCTTGGGCGCTTCGGCCGCCCCCTTTGCCGGGGTCGGTTTCGCCTTGGGCGGGTTCAACGGTTGCGGGTCCGGTTTCGGCGGTTGTGCGGAAGGCGCTTTCGGCTTGCGCTCAAAACCCAGTTCCTTCAGCCGATTTCGCTCCGTCTCAATCGCCCTTTCAATGTCTGCCTGCGTGTTCAACGCCAGGATGGTCAGCACGTCGCGATGCGAAAACGTCCAGTGATTCTTCAATGCCTCCGGATTCGTTCGCGCCAGTTCCGCCCACTTCAGCCGCGGCACGAAAGTCTTGCCATCGCGCACCCGCGCGTCGCCGCCGTGGGCGGCATGGTATTCCCCGTTGCGATTGATGAAGTCCAGCAGCCATTTGTGCTTTGGATTGGACGCGTCGAACGGCGATAGCTGATTGGCAAAGCGCGTGTATTCCCGGGCCAGGTCCGCTGCCTCGGCCGTCTTGGCTTCGCGGATGGATTCTTCCATCTTGAACTCAGCCGCGGCGTCCGGACGTTCCTTGATTGTCTTGCGCCAGTCGGCTTTGTCGTCCAGCAAACTGGTCAAGCCGGTCGTGAATTCGCTCACCACGCTGTCGATCGCTGGCTTGAGTTCGATCTCCTTCTGCTTGCGCTCCACCTCGGCCAGCTTCCCTTCGCTCTCCTTGCGCACCTTCTCCGTCACGTTTTCCTCGATCATCCCGCGCTGGATTTTCTTGTAATCCAGAGCATCGAACCTCGGCTTCGTCTTGAGCAACGATTGATAATCCTCGTCGTCCTCGCCGAACGTGCGGTCAGGCTTCGCCGTGCGCAGTTCACTGGCCTTCGTATCGTGCGTGCGATACCAATCGATCAGCTTTTTGGCGCGCCCTTTGTATTTCTCGCCCAAATTCTTTTCCGCCCATTGCGCCTCGGCAATCTCGTCCCTCACTTCGTCTGGCAAGCCTTTTACGTATTCCTCATCCGGATTCGGCGCCGGCGCGGCCGGCGCTGCCGCCGCAGGGTGGGGCGGTGCTGCCGCGCCGCCCTGATCTGTCCCCAACTCCGGCAACGGCGCTTTATCCAGGATCTTGGACTTCTTTTTCTTCGGCTCTGGCGCTTTGTCATCGGGCTTTGGCTCAGGCTTTTTGTCCTTGCTGTCGTCCGTCGTCTGTCGTCCGTCGTCTGTCGTCTCAGGCTCAGGCACCGGTTCGATCTTCTTCTCCCCCAAATCCACCATCAACGATTCCAGCAACGGATCGTCAATCACATTTGGCGGCGTCGCCGGCGGGGTGGCGTCCACGTCCGTCGTCTGTCCTCCGTCATCTGTCGTCTCGGCATTTGGCGGTGTCGCCGCTGGCGTCTCTGTGGTTTTTGTTTGGTCAGTCTGTCCTGGGGTTTCCCCGCTGACATCTGGCTTCTGATCTCTGACCTCTGGTTCTATGGTTGGTTCAGGCATATGGTTGGTTTATGGTTGGTTGGTCGCGATAGCGTCTTGGAGTGCGCCAGTGCCCTGGCGCTTTTGCTCATTTAATGCTGTGAGTTGAAAAGGCAATTTTTTGCACCGGAACCCGCAAGCCCCGCGATGTCCGCCCCCGCCGTATTTCGTGGCGATTACCGATAGGTCGTGATGCTCGTTGCCGGGCGCGTGGTACATCGAAACCCGCCAATCGTGCCCGCCCCAGGTAAACCCCAGCAGGGCCTGATGATGATTCCGAATTCCCTCAACAAACAGGTGTGATCGAATGTCCAGTTCGTGGCTGTTGCACGCGAGGAATTTCAGGCCCTCGAACTTCACGTCGAAGCCTTGCTGGGTTATGACTTCCTCGTATTCCTTGGCCCGTGCGTATTGGAGGCATTCGCCTTGGTCGATCAACTTTGCCACGAGGTTAGCCGCAACGCCAATGACACCCGGTAAGGGGTTGGTTGTGTCTAGTAGATCCGCCCAGTCTCCTGCGGTGAGTTCCTGGCTCCTTAGTCCATGCTGGAATAGCTCAGCACGAGGGTCGCGCTTGTCCCAAACGTCGTATTCCCCAGCCAGCCTCACAGCCAACGGCTCATCGACCTTACGATCAATGAAGTCATCTTTTGAGAGTGCTATGATTGGATACGCCGCTTCCTCTTTCGGGCGCGTGAACCACTGCCACGCCAAACGGCACGCCGCCACCCCGTCAATACGATAACCAGGAGTGTCCTTTGAATGCGACTCAATGGACGACTTATGATGATCAATCCAGACCAGGTGTTCACTCACCCATTTGCGGTTTTGCGTCTCCATGATCGCCCCCGCATTCAGGCCCAGAGGTTTGTCCACTGGCAGGTCCATGATGTAGACCTTGTCCCGCGAAAGAAGGTGGTCTCGGTCCAGGACCGGATCCCCAAAGTCCCAGCCAATAAGCTCGGCTTCGGGTAAAAACTTGCGTGCAATCTCGCGGCAAAAAAGCCCGTCGAAATCCGCTGAATGATGAATTACTGTGGTTGTCATGCTGCCATTGATGATGATGATGGTTGTTGTGGTTGCTGTTGCCCTCCTTGTAGGGCCGCTAAAATCTGCGCAATGTCCTGCGTGTTTTTCTGCACCGCGTTCCCGAGCTGCTGAATGATCCCCATGATCTGCTGGTCATCCTCGATGAGCAGGCTGTCGTCCTCCCCTGGCTTCGGTTGCAGCCGCAAATCCATGGAGGCCCCGCTCATCCGGAAAATTTCGTTGAACAACTCGAACAGCTTCTCTTTCCCGATATGACTAAAGATCGCTTTCGTCACCTCCGGCGGGAAGGTCCCGAATGCCGTGACCAGTTGCACCAGTGTCATCGCGGACTTCGCATTGTCCGACCGGTCGGCTCCGTCCCGAGCTGTGAAAATGTAATCGTGCACCAGGGCGTACTTGCTACCGGTGATGTTCCGAAACACCAGTTGCCCGGTTACATCCTCGCCGTCCTCTACGATCTTGAACCCGGCCTTGGTAATCAGGTTCGGCGGATACCGGTTCAACACCGGCAAATAAACGTTGTCCTCGCCCTTGGCCACCAGCGATTCGTAGCAAATCCGTTTCTTGGCTGCGCGCGCCCGGTCAATCGCGGCCCCAATGAACGAGTAAACTGACTCTGTCGTGCCCCCGATCAACCGCGTTTCCTCGGCCGTAATCTCCCGCGGCGCAGGCTGGCCCTGTTCCTGGGGTGATAGGCTCATCATCTTTTCTGCCATCTCCACCACTCGCGCAATGGCCCCAAAGATTTCAGTGATCTTCGTGTTCGGCGCCGACCGCACGATCTTGAAGATGTTATCCGCCGTCATCGAAATCCCAATGTCCGCCAGCTTTTGGAAGCTCGCCTCGAGAATCGATGTGCTCGCGTAAAAGTTATTGCCCCGCATCGTGGCCCGGAATTCCTCGAGCACCCGCTTCCCGTCCGGCGTGGGCGGGAATATGTCCGTGTTAATCACCGCGATCGCAAACAGGTCCGCCCGGATGGCCTCGAGTAGCTGCGTGAATAAATTCGTGAGCTGGTCCTGGTAACTCATCAGCTCATGCGCCATCGACACGTTCAAGAGCCGGTCATCCTTCTCGTTCAACGCATAGACCGCCGCCGGGCTCGATGGCATCACCTCGCAAAAGACGACCGTCGCATCGCCGGCCACTTTCAAATGCAGCCAAATCGGGTATGGATACGACCCAACGCCCCACGACTTCGGAATCACTTTCATGAACAGGTCCGTCAGGAACACCGACGAATCGTTCATCTCCCCGGTGTAGATGCCCACGCTGTTGCGCCGGTCATTCGGCGCCGCCGGATTTTCCGGCAACGCCGGCGGGGTAATCCGATCGTAGTATTGGTTGAAATAACTCGAGTAAGTCGTGAACCATCCAGCCGTGTCCGTGCTATACCCGATCGTGCTCCGGTTGAAATACACCGGGTTATTCGCAATGTCCCCGTACCGGCTCACATCCCAGAACCCAACGAACTCGCACCCAATATCGCTGTTCAACGATGTCAGCGGGTAATTGATGTCCTTGATCAGCCGGCTCGGATGGCAACGCACCCAGGCCACGCCTTCTTTCACCACGCGCGCCCGTTTCCTGATTGGCTTCTGGGTCCGGAACTCATCGGCCACCAATTCCTTTTCCCATTGCACCTCGCGTTCCCAGGCACAGCGGGGGAAAGACACCGAATGCCCGTAAAGGAACGTGTCTCGAATCTCCTGTTCTTCCGTGGCTGTGTAATCGAACTGGTCCGCCATCACGTCCATCCGCTGGCTGCAGGCTTCCGCCCGCAACTTGCCGATCTCGCCCGTGGACCGTGACTCGTATTTGAAATGGGGGAAAAGATTGTTGTACTTGTTGCACTGCGCGGCCGTCCGCCGGTTGATGATCGAACGCACCACGTTGATATTCATCTCGCAGTACTTCGGCACGTCGATCCCGGTGATTTGACCTTCCGAATTCTTTTTGACGTACTTGTCCCCGTTCGTGGCCGTCGTCAGTTCCTTGGCCGCCTGGCGCACGTCAATCCGCCCTTGCGCGTACATGAGCAGTGGAATTGTATATTTCGTGATCGGGTTCGAGTCCCAGGCCAGATCCACCGCGCTGTAAAACTGCTGGTTGGACAGGGAGAAAATGATTTGCTCCTGGAGAATGGAGGCGATCTTGTTCTCAAACCGCTTCCGCGTATCGACGCGCTTTTCTGCCTCCTTGATTTCCTTCGCCGTCATCGACTGGCGCTTCCGATCCGTTGGCGCCTTGGCCGTGAACAACTCCCGCCATGCCCCCTCGTCAGACCCGCACTCATCTAGGATGTCATAGTCAATCGGCATAAATCATGTCGCGCCAGCGTCTTGGAGTGCGCCAGTGCTCTGGCGCTTTTGCTCCGCAGATGTCTTCTCTGCGTCCTCTGCGCCTCTGCGGTTCAACAACTCCCCAAACGGCACAACCTCCACTGGCTTAGCCAGCCCGGTAGCCTGCACATACGCCTGTTCGATGAGCGCGAAGTGCAGCGAAACCCAGGGCGGAAAAACTTCTTTTTTGAGCATGAGAGAAAACTTGCCAGGCTGGATCCCACAAAGCGCGCCCAGTTCCCAATTCGTGCAACGCAACGCGCCGCACAACCTGAGAAACCGTGCTCTGGTCCAGCCTGGGTCAATCCCCAGCCGCCGGTAATGCGCCCGAATCCGCGCCGTAAGTTCCTCATGCGAGCCCTTTATCTCTCGCGTTCTCACGCCTCACCCGCGGCCCATTGCGCCACCGGTTCGGTCGATTCCTCGGTTTCTTCCGTCTCGCCTTCCGGTTTCGAGTCCTCGTAAGCCTGCACCTCCACGCTGTCCACCGAGAGCACTGCCACCTTGTTGGCGATCTCATCCAGCGTGGCTGTCACCTTGAACGTGCATTTGTCCCCGGACGCCTTGCGCGAGAAATGTTCCTCAAGCGCCGGGTCATCGCTCAGGTCGAGCATCAATTTGTCTTTCGGTCCTTCCATAAGTTTGCCTTTCAGTTCCGGCTCTCAACTCTAACCTTCTCTCAACTATCAACTCGGCATCAGTAACCCCACAAACAGGGTTACCCATTGCCACAATGAATCAGCCTTGGCGCAACCTGCTCGGATTGCAAGTAATTTCTTGAATAGCCCAGCTCCATCTTGAACATCGGGTAGGTCATCGAATCGAACACATGCACCCATTTGCTCCGCGCCGGCTTCTCCGGGTCGTCCTTCTTCGACTCCAATTGCATCAGCATCCCCTTGTGCGCCGGGCATGTCGCCGAGATAATCAATTCCTCCTGCGCCAGCTTCGCCTGGCATAAACGCACCCGCGCCGAGATCGATCCGTCCCCCTTCGGGCATCCCAGGATCTTTACCTTCTGCCCGGTCAACCGTTCAAACTCACGCTCGATGTCCCAGGCGTCGTAACTCCCCTCGTTCGGCCGCCATTGGGTTACAGCCGAGTCGTCCGCAATATGGATGGCCGAAAACGTGTAACCGGCAAACCGTTCCCAGTAACGCAGCCGCTCCATAATCTCCCCGGCCAGGTTTTTATACAAAATCTTTTCGTTCAAGTGGACGATCTCGTCGATCACCAGCCACAGGTTCTTGCCCGCCCGCGTGGGGATGAGCTGCTCGAACGACACCGACGAGTACACCTGCCCAAGGTCATACCCAAGGATGAACGGAAAACCCTTCACCGGCGCAATCCCCATCCCGTTCTTGAAATCCCCGCGCACGTGGATGTTCGGCGCGAAGAACTCCTTGAACAACCCGTGCCCAGTCGGCCTGGCGGTCCAGATGCCGCGCAGCAGGCGGTCGATGGCGGACGGGTCTGACCGTGCCTCCGGCATCAATGTCTTCTGGTAATCGCTTTTCTGTTGCTCCGTCCAAAAAACGTTCTCGGACAGTGGGATGTGATAAACCGCGTAATCCCCTTCCCGAAAACTCGTCGGCAAATCCTCCGGCTTGGCGTCCGGATACTTCTCGCTCAATGGTTCCGTCCAGAACTTTCGGTAAGTCCAATGCTCCATTCCTTCCGATGGCGGGTTCCCGGCCGCAATAAACTGCGGCTTGGCCACGTTCGGCCGGCGCAATTGCTGGATCGGTTTGATGAAGTATTCTTCGCTCTCGGCCTCCGTTAACTCGTCGAAAAAGAAAATGCCCGGTTCCGTGCCCTTAATCCGCTGCCCGATGTTCGCCCCGTACGGCATCGATTTCAGCACAATTCTCGACCATCCACCGAACCGGTTCGCGATGAACACATACCGGTTCTTCTGGTCGTCCATCCGCGGTTCCGTGAAGTCCAACCCGATCCCGTCGTGCCATTCCGGCAGGGTGAGTGAGTTGAGCTTTTCCCAGGCGCCGCCTTCTGTGGCCGACCCGCGCACAATCGTCGCGATGATCCCCAGGTTGTTGTAGTTCCGGTAACACTCTGTCACTACTTTGTGGAGTGCCAACCCAGTTTTAAGGGACCCGCGTTCCCCGTGCAGGAAAATGAACCGGCTATCGTCCGCGATCACCCGCTTGCCGATCGGCCCGGTCTTGGGATGCCACGCCCGGCCTTTGGATGCCTTCGGGTTCTGCTTCGGCGGCTCTGGCTCTACGAACCCTTCCTCGTAGGCTTCCGCCAACGCCTCGAACCGTTCATTCTTGGGCGGCATCTTCCACCTCTATCGCCTCTTTCTCTGGCGATTCGGCTGTGCTCTGGCGCTCCGCGACAACCTGAACCTTGCTACCAGGATGTGCCTCGATGTTCAAATACCCCTTCGGCTTGCGGCTCTCCTTTTTGTTCTGCAACTTGTGTTTGATCACCGCCTGTGTGAACACTGCTTTGCTCGCCCGGTCGTAGGTTTTGCCCATCGCCTCGATCAAATCTGCCCGGTCCTTGCGTAACAACATCTCCCGCTCTGGCTCGAGGGCGCCAGACTCCAGCGCTTTGTTGATCTTATCCACCTCCACCATCAGGTCGGTAAAAAGCTTCGTGATTCCGCCGCCGATCAGGTCCAGCGCACGCGTGTAATGCCGGCCGTGAAACTGTTGCAGGGCCACCACCAGCTTCAGGCGTTCCCCGGTCACCCCGATTGCATCCAGGCCCGTGCGAAAGGCCAGGTCCTCCTTGGCCAGCGCGTCGGACACCTCCTGCGCCGTAATCCATTCTTCCGGCGTCACGTTCAGTGGCAGGGCCGGCCGATGGATCAACTCCGATTCCGTCTCCGTCGCCACCATTCCTTTCTTCGTCCAATTCGCCTTCAGCGTCGGGTCACGGTGGATATGGTTCCAAAGCTGGGTCTTCGTCATCCCCAGGAGCGCGGCTGCCTCTTGCCCATTCCCACCAGTCTTCTCCATCGCCGCATGGATGTCCGCTCTAAGTTGGTCGGTAATCATCTTGGCTACCTACCTCGCGCCAGCGTCCTGGAGTGCGCCAGTGCTCTGGCGCTTTTTGTCGAGCGACACAAAGAACCGCCAAAAGGTGTAACAGACGCAGGTATGGACCTTAAGCCGGTTGAACCGAAATCGCCAGCAATTTCCGCGTTCCATGAATCCAAAGCTTCCGCCTCGAAAGCTCCAGCGCAGCCAACTGTAAACAGGTTTAATCATAAGTTCCTTGTAACCGGCTTTCCTGTGTTCGGGATCACCTGCACCGCCCGGTCATCCCAAAGTTCAACCATCCCGAAATCTTTCACATTTGTTATGGGCAGTTCGCATCCGATATGCTTCTTGCACCAATTCACAATCGGCGTCAGCGCGTCCACCGTCCCTCCAGCCAAATCAGGCACGCCATGGCCATGCACCCGGGCCGTGAATATTTTCACCGCCTTGCCTTCCGCCAGCCAAACCCTAACCCGCGCCAGCATCTGAGGCACCGGTTCGCCAATGTGGTCAACCCCGCGCCACTTGTCGTAATGCGCGAGCGTCCCATCCAGATCCACGCCTATCCATCCACCGGCGCTCATTTCAGGAAATACTGCCACCTGGCCCGAAACCGATTGGCCAGCCTTTTGTTCGCACTCTCCAGCAGGTTCGCCTGTCGCCGCAGCCAATTCGCAATCTGCGTCCGCCCGCGCTTGGTCATGTCCGGTGCGTTGTGGATGGTTACGATCGCCGCTGTCTTTAGTTTTTGTTTTGCCATAGATTGGTAGCGGGGGAACGATTTGAACGTTCGTGAATCGAGTTTATGAGGCTCGCGCTGGGACCAGGCTCCAGTCCACCCCGCAGTAAATTCATTTTGTTTCTAACTCATGGATGCGGTCGCTAATCGCGTTCCGCATTTCCAGCCACTTCGCATCCGGCACGAAGAACCCGTCCACGTGCGCGCGGAACACGTCATTGCTTTTCAGTGGCACTACCGTCCGATCCGCTGCGATTACCTTGTAACTTGGACCTCTCCAAAGAGCGCACCCGCTCAAGGTCATCATCAAGGCTCCGATTAACAGCCTCCGCGTCGCGCGTGATAATTTCTTTTGCAATCTGTTCCTTTCGTTCCTGGTTTTGCACCGCTGGATCCGCCTTCCGTTTGGCTCTGGCTTTGTAGAGCCAGATGCCAAACGGAATCAGGGCGGCCAGAATCGTGAAGATGGCGCCAAACCCGGTCATGATGCTGGCGCAGGAGTTGTGGGCGCAGGCACAGGAGTCGGTTCGGTAATCGTGGCCCGTGTGAAATCGACGTAATACTCCTTGTCGAGTTCAAACGCCGCCGCTGCCGTTGGGTTAATTGTGCCCAAGGTAATGGCTCCGGAAGGCGTCCATTTGAAGAAGTCCTTGTTCTCCGGACTGTCGCCATAGACCGGTGCGAGTGTGATGCTAGATACCGATCCTTCTTCAGACCTTGGCGAGATGTGCGTTACTTTGAACTTAGCTCTGACTGTCATGTTGTTGTCCTTTTGTTTTACTGCGTTGGTTTACTAAGCGCCGCCTTTGCAGCCGGCAGCTTGATCGATGCGCCGAAATCCAGCACATACGAAATCGCTTTGAAAATTGGCCCATGCTCGAACTCCTCGAGCTTCTTCGCCTTCGCTGGGTCGTTGGCCACGTTGTTCTCGATCAGCGTCATCACCGGCTTGAACAGCGTCCGCGCCGATGCCATCACCAGGAACACCGTCGTCAGCCAGCCATACTTGCCCATCAACCCATCGAGGAACGATTGGATCGGGTTCGGCGAGATGTTCGGCGGCGCAAACACCGTCACCGTGTCACCAATCACATTCGGCGGTGGCGTGTCCTGCCCAAACAACGGCAGGGCCAGCAAGGCGAGCGCTCCCAAGAGCACAGCCACCCACCATACTTTCAGCGCGACGCGTTTGAGTTTGATGTTGTTCGCCGCTCCCACTTGGCTATTATTGGTTAAGGTCTGGGTGTGGTATTCCCGGCATTCGTAATTGGATTTAGTCATGGATTTTGGCTTTCTCTTTTAGTTTGTACAGGTCTATCTCGATTTGTGATTGCTTGGTCCGAATCATCGCCAGCTCGGCGTCAATGTTCCGAAAACGTTCCGTCGCAGTCTTCATCTGCTCTACCGTGTATTCCGACCGCGTCTTCAATTCCACGACGGCCGCTTTGGTCTCATCGACGGCGGTGTAAACCTTCGTCACGATGGCTCCAAACAACAGTGTCCCGACACTGGTAATGATCGTGAACGCCAGGTTCGCTTTCTCGCGAGTAACACTTTTTTGTTCTAGGCTCATAGGTGCTTTGGTTATGCGAATGGCCATTCCATTCCATCTTTCCCGCTCCCAAACCCAGCCCGCCATTCTGCGATGTTTCCCGCAGTTAAAATTCGTCGGTAAAAGTGCAGGCTATCCAGCATCACCTTCCCGTAAACGCCCGTCGCCCGACCGAGCACCAGCCCGTCCGATGGCCCGGCATCGTCGCCTGTGCCCAGGTCGCCTGTCTCGAATGTGCCGTCGTCTTCGTTCTTGAAATACCCCAGCCACGACTGATCCGCCGCCGTGTAGGTCAGGATCAATTGAAACCATTTGTCAGGCGCAATCGGCCCGGACACATCCGTCATTTGGTAAAAATGATCGTTGTTCGGCAGGTAGAGCGTCAGTGCGTAGTCCGACCCTGTCCGCAACGCGTAGAGCTTGAACCAGCCGACCCGTTCCAGGATTGGAATCTCTGTCCCGTCTTCCCAGACGCCTGGCGCCTTGGCGTGGATCACCATCGTCCAGTCATGCGCCCCGTCCAATTCAACGTTGCTCGGCAGGCTCAGGAAATTCGCCGCGCCCGGGTTCTGGTCGAAATAAACGCACGGGCCGATCGTTCCAAACCCAGCCTGCGCCGGCGCCAGCAAATCATTCGCCGCTTCGGCATAGATGCCGCCTTCATTGCCGCCCACGTTGTCCGCGTAACGCAGGTTTTCACTGTCCCAGTTGTCAAAGCGCCACACCCAGAAACAATCTTCCGTCAACGGGGGTCCGCCCGGGCCCGGTGTCACCGTGAATTCCGTCAGCCGATGACCTAACCCGTTGTTGTAAATTAAGGCCCGCTGTTCGTCGCTCAGCACCGTGTCGAGGTACAACCCAGACTCGGTTATATTTACGAAGTTCCCGCCCGACGCCCGGAACTCCAGCCGCGGAGTCGTCACCGCCGGTACATAGGTCGCGTCCACCACCGCCTCGGAATAGTTGCAGCGCACGCCGAACTTGTGCAGGTCCTCGTCATAGAACAGCATCCAGAAATACTTCCTGTGCCGCACCCCCGTTGGCGAAGTGTTGTTCAAGCCCGGCGCCGGGATGCTCACCGCCTCCAAACCGCTCGCCGTCCGGATATACCCGGTCATGCTGAACTCCCCAGGATACCAGTTGAATTCCAAACGGAAATCCACCGCCCCTGTCACCGAGTCGAAATACTCGAGGAAAACGAAATCGTTCGGCGCATGCCCGTTTCCTTTGCCGGAGATTGGATTCACCAGCCAGCCGAACAAGCAGAAGGAACTATCCAGGGCCACCCCATCACCCCGCACTACGTCCGTGCCGGAAATAACCACCGCCCGATGATTGCCCGCGATCGAATAAACCCCTTCGCCGTAATCGTTCTCGCCGATCTTCACCAGGTCCAGGCTGCCAACGCTGTCCGTCAGCACGTTGTCGAACGACCAATAATGCTCCAGTCCGTCAGCCGTGGGTAAATCGTCCTCGGGCAACGCATCTGCCGCCTGGTCCACCGCGGCCGCGTAACCGCCATGCCGCTTCGCCATCACCTGCCCGGAATTCAACTTGATCGTCCGAAATTCACCCTTGAGCGTCGCATTTGCCGGGATCGTCTTGCCGGCCAGGCCGTTGATGCTGCATTCCGTGCCGGCGTTGAACACCGCCGCCGATAGCACCTTCACCTCGTTCCAGCCGCCCGTGTGCGTCGTCGCGTCGTTGAACACGTCCACACCCAGGAGACCACCATCCACCGCGCCCGCGTCCCGGCCCATGCCGCCATGCGAGCCGGCGCCGATCGGTGTTTCATACTGGTTCGTGTCCAGCACCTTCTGGCACGTCGCTTCCGAGGTGTCGAACTGGCCGGGATTCTCGAGGCCAGCCGATGGATAAAGAATCTTGAACGTGAGCGAATCGGTTACCGACGACACCGTGAACACCGTCCCGTTCACCCAATCCTTCACCATCCGCGAAAGTTCAGCCTGTTTCTTGTGCCGTAAATCCGTGTTCGGACGAAAGAAGACCACATCGGACAATTTCACCTTGTCCCCGGCCGCAAGCTGATGCGCCACCGAAGTCGTCAGCGTCAACTCGTAGTTGCTGCCCACCGTCGCGATCGACATCAGCAACAGCGTCAACCGTTTCACTTGCGGATACCCCGCCGGCAATGACTTAACCGTTCTCACTGATCTTTCTTCTCCTCTCCATCGCCCATCGGATGGGAAAGGGTTGGGGTGAGGGCTTGTTTCGCTCTTGTTCTCATCATGGGTAGAGGGGCAAATTAATCAGGTCAGCGCCCTTGCCATTTCGGTACGCCAGCACCGTCCCGCTCGCCAGTTTGATGGCCGTGAACTCCCCGCGCAGTTCCGTTAACGCCGGGATCGTTACGCCCGTCAGACCGTTGATGCTGCAAATCGTCGCGCTGGAGCCCATCGTAAACACCGCCGCCGAGAGCACCACCACCCTGCCCCAGTTGCCGGTGTGCTGCGTCGTGTCCGCATACACGTCCGCGCCGAACAACCCGGCATCCATCCCGCTCGCTTCCACCGCCAGACCGCCGCCCACCGGGTTCACCAGGCAGAACGGATCGTATTGGTTCGTGTCCAGGAACTTCTGGCACGTCGCGTTCGTGATCGTTATCAGCCCTGGATCCGCCAATCCGGTGGATGGGATCACCGCGTTGAACTCGTGCTCGTCCGAGATGGAACTGACTACGAGCAGGTTGTTATTCACCCAATCCCGGGCGAGCTTGTTCGCAAATACCGCCCCCTCGAACTTCACCTTGTCGCCAGCCGTCAGCCGGTGCCTCTCCGTTGTCAGCGCGTGCAGGTTCCAATTGCTTCCAATCACGGAGGCTTGCAAACTGCCCACCGCCAGGCGGATCACTTGGGGATAACCGGTGTTGAGGGCTTTAACCGTTCTCATAAAAGATACTCGACGTTACGATATTGCTTGCTACCCTATAAATGGGGTTACAAAATGCAAGCGTAAAGTTTAACACTTATGAAAACCAGCAAATATCTATTCGTGCTGTCCGTCCTCTCGGTCCTCTGCCTCTCCGCGCGCGCCTCCGAGCAGTTCTTCGTGCCAGTGGAGTTTGGGTTCAGGTTCGACGGCTGTTACTGCATCTTCCTCGACATCCAGGTAAACCGCGCTGCGGACTTCATCCATTCCATGACCGTTTGCAACGAAGGCGAGACCTATCCCGAATGCCCGCTCCCGGGCCCAGTCGTGATCGAATCCTTCAACGGCGAATGGCTGCGCGTAAGTTCCGCCATTGAACCCGGCCACTGGTACGTCTGGTCGGTTCGCGATACGCCCTAGATGAAATCCCGTCTCTCACGCGTTGGCGGAAACCGCTTGGGTGGCGTTCGGCGCAGTCGCGGATTCAACCAGCCGGTCGGCGCCCTCCTTTTCATCGGCGTCCCGCGAAAGCTCATCTTGCGCAAACGCCGCGGCCTGGTCCGCCCCTCCTTTTGGGACGCCAACGCGCCGCACCTCGACGACCTCCTTCGCCTCGCCCGCGTTGCATACCTCGCGCGCGTGAAGCAGGCGCACCCGGACAAAGGCGGCAGCGCCGAGGAATGCCGTTTACTCAACGCCGCCTGGCGCGCCGTCCACCGTTCCTTTGCCCGGAGGGGAGTCACATTGAATTGACCTCGCAAACCATCACCCACGCGGCCGTCGTCCTGGGCCTGAAACTGCGCGAAGCCCAAATCCTGTTCCTGATGATCCTGAACGTCCCGCAAAAGACCATGCCATCGATCCTCAGCCTGAACGACAAAAACGTCTCCTACCACCGCGCCAACCTCTACCGCAAACTGGGGCTCAACACCAAAGTCCAACTCACCCACCTCGCCATCGCCCAAGGCATCATCCCTCCCATCACCGACTGGCGCCCCTACACCCCCGAAGCCATCACCGCTTTGATAAAGCCATGACCGAAGAGTTTATCCAAATGCAGCGCCGAATCCGCAAAGCGCGGCGGGAACAACCTCGCGTCACCTTCGACGAAGCCGTGGCCCAAGCACGACGCGTCCGAGCCGCCGAAGAAGATGGCAAAAAAAAGCGGGACCAGGAACTCTACGACAGACTCGTGGAACTCCAACGCCGTCGCCCAGGAATGTTTTTATGACTCTCTGTTGCGAAAAACCAGTTAAGGCATACACCAAGAGCTACGGCATCGGTGGTTTTGAGATGGGCTTTCGCTGCAAGAAATGTGGGCGGATTAGGATTCCGGTCAATGACCTCGACGGATCCGCCTACGAACGCCAATGCGCCGCGCTTCGCGAGAAAGCCATCAAAGAAGACGAAGGAGATTTTGCCACACTCCTGCGCGAAGTCATTCAACTCCGCGGCGTGTTAAGAGAATGCGTCGCACTGCAAAATAGAGAACCGCGATCGCAATCCACTCAACTGCAAGCACTGGCAGGTTGAGGGAACTGTTCGAGAAAGTGTCCCAAATTGGAGAATGGTCCAGGAAAGTCCTATCCCCGATTTTTCTGTTCCAAGGCGCCTGCCACAGAGTGAAGCAGAATGCTCCAATCGCAATAATCCTGAGCCATAACATGCCGAAGCCTTAGCACAACATCTGGTCGAAACGAAGCCGATCCGGCGTCCCAAAACCGTCCTAATTGTATCTCACACCGAACTACGTTTCGACCAACAAACCAACGCAAACCATTGGTAACACGCCTATTGAGTGAGGTGAGTTCTGGCGGGAGTGGCGGGGCTCGAACCCGTAACCTCTGCCGTGACAGGGCAGCGCTCTAACCAATTGAGCTACACCCCCGTATTTCGGGGAGCGGAACAGTAGTGCAACGCGGGCAGCAGCGTCAATCGAGAAGTTTCCATCGACCAAATAGAAATCGATTGTCCGGGGGCTAAAAAGAAAGACTCGGGCAACAGACGCCAAGGAGGTGGGGGTGAAGGACCCCGCTGAAGAAACGTTCTGTTACCCGAATCGTAATATCACAAAAAACGATATTCCTTAACCTGCGCTTGTCAAGGGGTGGCAGCGCTCGAAATGCAATTTTCGGAAAGATTAATCTCGAGTTTCGCAATTTTAAGCAGTTCGACGCAGAGCCTTAGTACGCTATCCACCCCATGTTCACCCTCAGGAAGTTGCCACAAGGCGGGACCACTATTGAGCCAAGCAAAATCATCGCAAGGACTCTTTAATAACGGTTCCGAAATGTGAGCTGCGGCTGCCAGCCGCGGCATGGCATCATTCGGTTTGCCAGCGGGCAGTCCGCACTTTACGATGCGCGCTCCCAGGAACCCATTTGAGGGTGCATGAGCGAATATAAAGTTAAATTTGAGGTCTTTGAGGGCCCGCTTGACCTGCTTCTTTATCTCATAAGGAAGAACGAGGTGGATATCTATGACGTGAATCTCACCCAATTGGCCACCCAGTTCATCGAGTACGTCGAGCTGATGCGGATGCTTGACCTCGAAATTGCAGGCGAATTCCTGGTCATGGCTTCGACGCTGATGTTCATTAAGAGCCGCGAGTTGCTGCCCGTCGAACAACAGGTCACACCCGAAGGCGAAGAGGAAGGCGACGACCCGCGCTGGGAGTTAATCCGCCAACTGGTGGAATACAAAAAATTCAAGGACGCCGCAGTCCAATTGCAGGGTCTCGAAATGCGCCAGGAAAATGTTTATCCACGATTGGCGGCCAAGCCCGAGTTCGAGAGAGATGCAGCCATCCTTCCGCCAAGTGTGTCGGTCTTCGATCTGGTCAACGCCGTGAATTCGATCCTCAAGCGTTTCAATCAACGAGGAGAGGCCCGCGACATTTTTGAGGATAAGTGGACGGTGAGCGAAAAAATTGAGTTTATCCGGACCCAAATCCTGGAACTCCCAAGGCTGAAATTCTCGACATTATTCGCCACCGCCACGAGCCGTACTGAAGTCGTTGTGACTTTCCTCGCCATTTTGGAGTTAATCCGTTTGCGCGTTATCGAGGCCATTCAAAAGGAAAATTTCGGGGAAATCGAAATTCTGCGGGCCCCGGAACCTGACTCCGCTCCCCCCGTTCTTGAGGCAGCCGCGCCCGCGGGCAAGCCCGGCGAAGATCCTCTTGCCGAGGCCGGGGAAGGCGCGCCGGCCGAAGCCTGATTTGTGAACCAACATGGAACTGAAATTCATTCTTGAATCGATTCTTTTCAACGCCCAGGAGCCACTCAACAGCAAGGCCCTGAAGGAATTGCTTGCCGCCACCTCCCAGGAATTCGAAGAAGCCCGCCCTTTCAAGAAAGTGCCCGTGGCCCAGGTGGAAGCCGCACTCGCCGAATTGGCCAGGGAACATGAACAAGCCGGCCGGACCTTCAGGCTCGTTTGTGTGGCCGAAGCCTGGCAATTCGTCTGCCAGCCGGAGTACGCGCCCTGGATCAAAACTTTGGTTGGGCAAAAGAATCGTCCTGCCCGTCTCTCCCAACCTGCGCTGGAAACTCTTGCTATTATTGCGTACCGCCAGCCCGTTACTCGGGCCGAGATCGAAGAAGTCCGCGGTGTAGCCGTGGACGGTGTGATGCAGACTTTGCTCGAGCGCGGATTGGTTCAGCAGGTTGGCCGGGCGGAAGTCGCCGGTCGCCCCGTTACTTACGGGACCAGCTCCGTGTTCCTGGAATATTTCGGGCTGAAGAATCTTGATGATCTCCCGGCGGGCGACGAATTGCGGCGAATCGTGGTGAGCAAGCAGGAACCGCTTCTCACTGCCGATCCTGCCAGCCTGGACACTGCCGGGGAGGATGGCGCCACTGCCCCGAGTGAAGCTGCCCCGGATGCCGGGGCGGCAACTGCTCAGCCGTCGGCTCCCGCCGACGCAAGCAAAAACCCCACATGAACATTTCCGAACACCGCAAGGCCATCGATCATCTGGATGAACAGATCGTGAAGCTGCTCAACGACCGCACCCGGCATGTTCTCGAGATCGGGGAAATAAAACTCAAGGCCGGGGAAGAGATTTACGCGCCCCACCGGGAGCAGGCCATCTTCCAGCGGATCCGCAAACTCAACCACGGTCCGATTCCCAATCAAAGCCTGCTCATGGTTTATCGCGAAATCATGTCCAGCGCCCTGGCACTGGAAAAGTCCATGACCATCGCTTACTTTGGTCCGGAAGCCACCTTCACCCATCAGGCCGCCATCAAACGCTTTGGATCGAGCCTACGCTATTCTTCACAGAAAACGATTGCGGACGTATTCGCGGAGGTCAGCCGCAACCGGGCTGATTACGGGGTTGTGCCCGTGGAGAACTCCACCGAAGGGGTCGTGACCCACACCCTGGACATGTTTGCCGATAGCGACTTAAAAATCGTGTCCCAGATTGTAATGCCCATTCAGCACTGCCTGGTGAGTCGCTTTAAGAGGGACCAGATCAAAAGGCTCTTTGTTCATCCGCAAACCATGGCCCAATGCCGCGGCTGGCTCGCCAACAACCTGCCGGAGATTGAATTGATTGAAACTTCATCCAATGCTCGTTCCGCCCAACTGGCCGCCACCGAAAAGAACTCCGGGGCCATTTGCGGCTCTCTCGCCGCGGAGCGTTACAAGCTCAGGATCCTCCAAGCCGACATTCAGGATAATTCGGCGAACGCCACTCGCTTCCTCGTGCTGGGCCGGCAATGCAGCCCCCCGACCGGACAGGATAGAACCAGCGTCATGTTCAGCATTGCCGACGAGGTAGGGGCGCTCTACAAGGCCCTGGCGCCATTCCGGCGTTACCGGCTGAATATGACCAAGATCGAATCTCGTCCCAGCAAACGAAAGGCCTGGGAATATTTTTTCTTCGTCGATTGCGATGGACATATGAACGATAAAAAAGTCGCCAGCGCCTTGCGAATGCTCGGTGAGGACTGCAACTTTGTTAAGCTCCTGGGCTCGTATCCCAAGGCCGAGTAACGCCTCTCTTGCTACCGATTCGTTATTCGCGTAAGGGTGATGATCGCGTCCTGAGCTTCAGATTCCGGGGTATGGAGGATGCGAACGACTTCACAGCTCCCGCAAAAGTCTGTTTCCAGCAACTCGCCCGTCCGTGGCAAAGTTTTCAGAGTGATTACCTTGTGACTTCCAGGTTTGTCCCCACTGATTTCCAATCGCACTTTCATGGCACACTCAATAGATACCGATGCAATCAAATAACAATTCAGGGGAACGCCGGAAGGAGGAAGCCTGCCCGCGAAGATAGGGTAAACCCGCCCGCTTATCGTCACGTCTTACCGTGAGTGGGAAAGCTGCCCGCAGCGCGCGCTTATTAGAGAGGTATCTGGGGAAGAGCCTCGGAGCAGCGCAACAACTACGAGCAGCCAAAAGGACCTCGAAGGCTGCTTCCTCACTTTAAAACCGGAGTAGCAAAATCCCAGCAATGAGGGTGATTGCGCAGGCATTCCCTGAGTTCGACTTCGTCAAGTGGCTTGCAAAGGAACGAATCCGCGCCCAAACCGTACGCACGATGCAAATCCGCCGAGGCATGGAGTTCACTCACGATCAGAACCAAACATTTTTCCGGCAAGGGATGTGCCTGAAGCCATTCCAAAACGTCAAACCCGTCACGCCCGGGCATTTTTAAATCCAAAAACATGACGGACGGCAGAGGGTATTGCTCCCGGTCACGGAAAAAAGGCTCTCCTGCAAGATACGCGATGGCCTGTGAACCATCGGTTAAGGTCGTGACAGGATTGGCCACGCCCATTCGGCGCAGCATTCTCTCGAGGAGGAATGAATCATCCTCCCGATCATCAACGATTAAAATTAATCCAGCCATCCCGATTCCTTTAATTATCGCCTCGGTTGAGGTTTGAAAAAAGCTAAGGGACAATAGTCATGGGCGCAAACTTCGTCCTGACATTCAGGATGGGGAATTGCCCTATCTAACCAATCGCATTTCCGCATATCCCAACGCGTCTCGACCCGTGATCAGGTTGCAGGCCGCTCTTGCCGTAAACAAGACGTCAAACCAAAAAAGTCAGGCGGCCATCAAGACATGGCCGCCTGACCTTGAAGAACCCGATCCATTTATTAACGCCTGGTGTTGTAGGCTTCTGCCGTTTTGCTGTCCTTCGGCACTGAAGCCTCCCCAGTGCTCGAAATGTCTTCCGCGCCGGCTTGCTTAAATATTTCTTTCGCGCGTTTTACTTCGTCGGAATTTTCCGTATGGACCGAAATTAGGATGTTTCCTTCTTTCAGTTTTCCCTCGTAGCGCTTGGCTTCAAATTCGGGAATACCGAGGCCAATCAAGGCTCCGGTAATGCCGCCCACCGCGCCGCCGACCGCAGCGCCGCCCAGGGCCGCCATAATAGGACCCGCGGCGATGAAGGGACCGACACCTGGAATAGCCAGCGCGCCTATCCCTACCAGCCATCCTAGTGCGCCTCCGAGCACACCACCGCTAATGCCGCCGGTCGTCGCGCCTTCCGGGGCTTTGGTGTGTTGCTCGTGCGCAAAATCCTTGCTCCCGGACTTGTTCGGAAACAGCACCGAGATGTCGTTGCACGAAAAGTTAGCCACTTTGAGCTGGTCCACGATATTAATGGCCTGGGTCTCGGTTTTCGCAATGCAGAATACAGATGTTTTTGACATAGTTTATTTTTCTTTCCTTGGTTTCGTTTACTTTACTTCGAGTTGATCTTCCACGTTGCCCTCACCCGCGACTGTTTTGGCGATCGCGGCAATCCCTGCCTTTTCCTCGGCGCTTTTCACGGGACCGCGAAGAGTGACCTTGCCGCCCGTGGTAATGATTTTGATATTCTTCGCGGTCACGGAATAATCATTGGTCCCGCTGACCAGGCTCTTGCGAACTTTTTGCGTGATTTCCCTATCGGCCTCTGATCCACCCTGATCGCCCGGCGTAAGCGTTTGGTCGTTCCGATCGCGCACATTTTTCCCGCTGTTGTCTGGCGCGGTGCTCGCTGAGTCCCTCCCAACCGCGGTCCCAGCATCGGCTGGCGCAGTTCCTTTTTCTTTGCAGCCGGTCAGCATGAGCAAGACTGGCACAGTGAGTAGCGCAGCCATCTTTGTGAGCGGGATTCTCCTCGTGAAAAGGACCGTGATTGATTTCATTGTCTTCATATTTGTAACTCGCGTTTTCCTGCTTGTGCTGGAAAACATGGTCGCGGTGAAGGCGTATTTAAATAGGGTTTTACCCGATCCGCGGGAAGTTCCTACCACTCAAACAGGCGAAAGGCCCTATTTCCGCAAATTTTAGGCGCGTTATTATTCGAACACGATTTACTCCTTGTCCTGGATGACATGGGGTTGGTCGCAGGGTCCGGAAGGGGCAGAGCCAGTTCTCACCTCGATTTCTCCGGCCCAACTGAAAACCGTTTAAACAAAACTGAACATGAAGCCACAAGTTTATACTCTCCTATTATCACTCTGTCTCGGAGTCGCCACAGCCGTCACAGGCCTGACCGGTTGCGCCGGAACCCGCTCTTCTCGAAGCACGGGCGAAAGCATCGACGACACGGCTACCACCGGACGCGTGAAAAGCGCTTTACGCGGCGATACGCAATATAAGTATCCCGATGTCGAGGTGCATACGTTCAAAGGCACAACCCAACTGAGCGGGTTTGTCAATACGCGTGAGCAGAAAAGCCGCGCCGCGGATCTCGCCAAAAATGTGGATGGCGTGAAAAACGTTGAGAACAATATCACCGTGAAACCATAAAGGTACCATGCGAAAGCAGCGAAAAAACCATCCCGCGGACTTCCAGCATCTGGCCAAAGATGCCCGCGCGCTCGTCACGGCCACCGCCGAAGTGGCGGAACAAAAAGTTGTGGATGCCCGCAAACGCCTCGCTAACGCTCTCGAGAGTGGAGGAGAAATCTACGAGGATGTGCGCGAAACCGTGGCTGAAAAGGCCCGGGCCGCGGACGAATACGTTCGCGAAAAGCCCTACCAGTCATTGGCCATCGCGGTTTGCGCCGCCGTTCTGGTTGGTTACCTGCTCGGCCGCCGACGCTGATTTGCCCGAGCGGCACTATTCTTCTCGCGTGTACGTGCCTGCCGCGTTACGGTCTGGACCGGTGGCGCGTCTCTGCGTGCGAAGCGCGCCCCCGTCAAACACCTATGAATAACGAACTGAATATTTCACGGGAAGATATGGTGAAGTTGCTGAATGAAGATCTGGCCCGGGAGTACCAGGCCATCATTGCCTACGTCGCCTACAGCCAAATCATCAAGGGCGCGGCCTACACCGATATCGCGCGCGAATTAGAGGCTCACGCGAGTGAGGAACTCGATCACGCCCTTAAAATCTCGAAACAAATCGATTATCTTGGCGGCACCCCCGCCGTCGTCCCAAAGCCGGTTAAATTATCAGAGAAAACGGAGGAATTATTGCGCTTCGATTTGGAGAATGAGCGGGAAACGGTCCGTAATTATCGGCTCCGCATCCGTCAGGCCGAGGCCATGGGCGAATTCGCGCTCAGTGAAACTTTGCGCAAGATCATCGCCCAGGAACAAGAGCATGAGATCGACCTCTGCGATGCCCTGGGCATCGATGTGCCATCAAACGCTCAGTGACGCGGAAGGGTTTTCCACCAGCCCATGCTCGATTGCGAAGCGCGTCAGTCCTGCCGTATTGTGAAGGTTCAACTTCACCATCAAATCCTGGCGGTGTTTCTCAACGGTCTTGATGCTGAGGCCAAGGACCTCTGCGATTTGTTTGTTGGGCAATCCCTCCGCGATCAATTGCAGTGTTTCTGTTTGGCGCGAAGTTAACAGATCCAGGCCGCGAGGCTCGGCCTGGCCTCCTTGAACCTGCGCGCGCACCAGATTCGTCAGGCTGCTCGCCACACATGGACTGAAATAAGAACGATTGGCATATACTTCCCGGATCGCCTCCAGCACTTCCTTCATCGCGCTTTGTTTGGCCACATAACCCGCCACGCCGTGATTTAACGAAGTCCGCACGTACTCGTCCTCAGAGTGGGAACTCAGAATCAGAACGCGAGCCTTCGGACAATCGCGCAAAATCTGGCGGGTCGCTTCCATTCCATTTAACAAAGGCATCGCAATATCGAGCAGGATGACGTCCGGCTGCAAACGCAGGGCCATCTGGACGGCCTGCCTCCCATCAGCGGCTTCCCCCACTACATCCATGTCTTCAGCCGCGCCAAGCAACAGTCGCAATCCTTCTCGAACAACCGCATGGTCTTCGGCAACAAGTACTCTGATTTTGGTTTGATTCTTCATATTCGGTTTTTTCGGTTTGGGACTCGAACTCGCAGGCCGGGGCCAAATTCGAGTGGCTTTTGCCAGAATATGTTAATTTCGCGATCCCAGTATAGGGTCTTTCACCCAACCCGGTCCCTCGTCGTGGGTAGGCCTTTTTCGCTCAAAAAACAACTATTGTGCCCGACTACCATGGATTACTTCATTGGAATACCATGAAACATGAAAGAAACGTTCATGATTGTATGGACATCGGTATTAGGCTTGGGCTCAGGGGCCGGGCAGACTATGCTGCCTCGCAAAGAAGCCGAGCGGTTGGCCCATGAACTAAATAAAGCGCACCCCGATTTCGCTCACCTGGCGGTTAATACCGAAAAAGAAACTGCGGGGGAAGCTCTCGTGCGGCTGCATACCCTCTTGACCAAACGAGCAAGACTTCAGTTCGCCTTGCAAAAGATTCTCAGGTGCGAAGTCTCCAACGATCGGGGTTCGAGCCACGACGGCACGAAGGTTAACGTGGCGTGGAATTAAGGAATTGATTCCCTTCTTTGGCGGGGCCTCTCGGATGAGAAGCATCCACTTTCGCCCATATGGAAGCGAGTCGGCTTCGATCCGTCTTCTCGTTCGGATTCAATTTCGCGACAAATTGTCGAAACTGGCTGTCAGCTGCATCCGGCCTCGTCAGGCCACTGCCATTGAACTCCGTGAGAATCTGCTCCTTGCACTGAAACGCCAGGTGGGCAAACCGGTGTACCAGGCGTGAAAGAGGGCCGATTTCAATAAAGCAAATTTGATTCGAGGTCGTAGTCATTATTGCGATAGGTTACCATTCCCTTGGAAACGCACTATACCCACAAACCCTCGAATGAACGTCAGCATTTACACGATCTCGGTACGTGGATAATCACCCGGTGCGAGGTAGGTGGTTGGAGCATGACGGATCGGGATTGTAGGTATGGCCGAAGTTTGTCCATTCAGCGATAACGCGAGGTATGAATAAACCATTATCTATAGCTCTTCTTGCAGTTGGAATCATCCTCATCATTTTTGGGGTTAGCGCCTCAAATTCCTTTGGCTCGGACGTATCGAGGTTCTTCACTGGGTCCCCCACAGATAAGGCCATCTGGCTTTTGATCGGTGGAGTTGTCGCTGCGGTGGTCGGACTCGTCGGCACGCTGGGCACCTCCAAACGTTAACCTGAACCGAACAACAGTATGTTATACTACGCGCTTATCTTTCTACTCGTGGCCATAGTGGCTGGTGTCCTCGGCTTCGGCGGCATTGCCGGTACGGCTTCCTGGATTGCGCAGGTGCTGTTCGTCATCTTCCTGGTGTTGTTTATTGTGTCGCTCCTGCGCCGCAAAAAACCATAAAGACCGGGCAGTCGTTTGCAAACTGTCGTGGCGTTGTCATCCACACCAAATTAGGCTTGCAATCAACCGCAAAGCTGGCAACTTGGGGCGTCTTTTAGAGATCTAGTCTTTTCAAGGCATGGGAAATCTTCAGGTGAACAAGGTTCAGCGAGGATTTTGAGACCCGACCAGCGGGATCAGTTAAGAATGGATCCCTGATTAGCCGCGGGGTTGGATTTGAAGAGGCCCGGCCCTTCCCGGGCCTCAACTTTTTTGGCTTTATCCTGGTTTGCCCAGTCGGCAGGATGACGCTTCAGTTCCGAGACTTGGCCCTACGCATGAAAGAAGAACATATTGAAGTCGAAGGCAAGGTTCAGACGGTGCTCGCCGGAACCATGTTCCGCGTCGAGTTACCGAACAAGCACCTTGTGCTCGCGACCATTTCCGGAAAGATGCGGAAACGCTGGGTGCGAATTACCGCTGGAGATCGTGTAAAAATGGAAATGTCTCCCTACGATTTGGACAAGGCCCGCATCATTTGGCGGCTCGGTTGATGGGGTTTTCTCCTCTCAGATTGAATTCTTAGTAGCCCTGTCTCACACGGGCCAGGTTGCGGGGAACGCCTAAAAGGGTTAGAATAGGGGAATATAGGGAATCCTCCATGGCGAAAACTCGCTCTACTTCATTCGTTTACCCCTTGCTCGTGTTTATGCTTTTGTGCCCGGGCGTTCGGGCGACGAGCCATACCAATATCCAAACCGTCTTCCTGATTTTAATGGAGAATGTCAGCTGGCCGGACATCATCGGAAACACCAACGCGCCCTACATCAAAAACATTCTTCTTCCGCAGGCATCTTACTGCAACAACATGTTCATTGTGCCGAACACGTTCGGCAGCCTGCCGCAATATCTCTGGCTCGAATCGGGAACGAACTGGGGTGTGGCGAGCGATAGCAGTGACCCTTCCGCGCATCATTTCTCCACCACCAACCATTTGGTTGTTCAGCTTCAGAACGCAGGCATCTCCTGGAAGGCTTATCAGGAAAGCATCAGTGGCGTCACTTGTCCCACCGCGAGCAGTGGTCTCTACGCTGCCTTCCATAATCCTTTCATTTATTTCGACGATATCTATTTAAACAGCGCTAATTGCACGAACCACATTCGCCCCTATAGCGAACTCGCTCGCGACCTGACCAACCATACTGTGGCGCGATACAATTTTATCACCCCGAACCTCTGCAATGACATGCACGGTGGAAGCGGTTGTCCGGCAGGCAACCGAATTTTCCTCGGGGATACTTGGCTATCGAATGAAATTCCCAGGATCATGAACTCCGACGCCTATCGGGATCGAGGCGCGATCATTATCACTTGGGACGAAGGCACAGGCAACGTGGGAGGACCTTTTGGCACGATTGTCCTGTCCCAATTCGCCAAGGGAAACGGTTACCGCAACACCAATCGCCTCGATCATACCGCCACCTTTCGGACCCTCCAGGAAATCTTTCAGGTTCCATTTCTATATGCGGCCAAAACCGCGGGCGGGCTCAGCGATTTGTTCAAACCAGCTATCGAACTCACTGGTCCCACCCGCGCCAGCAATCAAACCTGGCAGTTCACCGCCAGCGGCATCGTGGCGGGCAAGACCAATTTCTTTCAGTTCACCACGAACTTGCCGAGTACGGGCAGGATTACCTGGGTGAACCTGGCCACGAACGTTCTCAATACCAACCGTTTCACCTTCATCGATACCAACGCCAGCAACTCCCCCCTTCGCTTCTATCGCGTCACTGAATCATATTGATTCGAACGTTGACCGTTCCGACCGTGGACTTAAAATGTGGCCGGAATCACGCTATGGCTGACAAACCCAAATCGACCAACATCACTTCGGTTATGCAGGAAGAACGCCTCTTCCCGCCTCCGAAAGCCTTTTCCGCCCGAGCGCACATCAAGTCCCTCGCCCAGTACCGCAAGCTCTATCAGGAATCCATCAGTTCCCCGGAAAAATTTTGGGCGCGGCAGGCCAAAAATGAACTGGTTTGGTTCAAACCCTGGAAGAAGGTCCTGCAATGGAAAGAGCCTTTCGCCAAATGGTTCCTTGGCGGACAATTGAACCTCAGTTCCAACTGCCTCGATCGACATCTCGAGTCGCCGACAGCTAACAAAGCGGCGCTGATTTGGGAAGGCGAGCCGGCCACCGATGGCCGGCCCGGCGAGGAGCGCGTGCTCACCTACAAGCAATTGCATCGCGAGGTCTGCCGCTTCGCCAACGTGCTGAAGCGGAATGGCATTAAGAAAGGCGAGCGCGTCATCATCTATTTGCCGATGGTTCCCGAAGCAGCCATCGCAATGCTGGCCTGCGCGCGCATCGGCGCGGTCCACTCCGTGGTCTTCGGAGGGTTCAGCGCCCAATCCGTGGCCGACCGGATTTTTGATTCCCAAGCGAAGCTGGTCATTACCGCTGACGGTGGATTCCGGCGCGGTGCGGTTGTGCCACTGAAAAAAAATGTGGACGATGCCCTCGCCATTAGGGATTCCCAGGGAAATCTCCTCGCCCAGACGGTGGAAAAGGTCGTCGTGCTCCGGCGCGCGAATCACGAAGTCCATATCCAGGAGGGCCGCGATGTTTGGTGGCATCGCGAATTAGATTATGTGGATTCCCATTGCCCGGCGGAGAAGATGGATAGTGAAGCCCCGCTATTTATTCTCTACACCAGCGGTTCGACAGGCAAACCCAAGGGCATCCTGCACACTACCGCGGGATATTTGCTCGGCGCAAAGCTCACTACCAAATATGTGTTCGATCTGCAGGACACGGATGTTTATTGGTGCACGGCCGACGTCGGCTGGGTCACCGGCCATAGTTACGTGGTCTATGGCCCCCTGGCAAACGGCGCCACCAGCCTGATGTACGAGGGAGCACCGAACTGGCCTGAACCAGACCGTTTCTGGCAAATTATCGCTAAATATGGTGTCAGCATCCTCTACACAGCTCCCACAGCCATTCGCGCCTTCATGAAGTGGGGCGAAGAATGGCCTCGAAAGCATAACCTGACTTCACTCCGCCTCCTGGGAACGGTGGGGGAGCCAATCAATCCCGAAGCCTGGATGTGGTATCACGAAATCATCGGTGGTAAACGCTGCCCGATCGTCGATACCTGGTGGCAAACCGAGACGGGTGGAATCATGATCACTCCCTTGCCTGGAGCTACCCCAACTAAGCCCGGCACCGCTACTCTTCCGTTCTTTGGGGTCTTGCCAGAAGTGGTGGACGACAAGGGCAATCCTGTCCCGAAAAAGAGCGGGGGCAAGCTCGTCATTCGCAAACCATGGCCCAGCATGCTCCGAGGCATCTGGGGAGACCAGCAGCGGTACAAGCAAGTCTATTGGACCGAAGTTAAGGGAAGTTATTTTACCGGGGACGGCTGCCGGCAGGACAAAGACGGTTACTTTTGGATCGTCGGCCGTATCGATGACGTTTTGAACGTCGCTGGCCACCGGATAGGCACTGCGGAGGTCGAGAGCGCCCTGGTCAGCAACCAGAAAGTAGCCGAAGCTGCTGTGGTCGGGCGACCCGATGATTTAAAAGGGCAGGCGCTGGTCGCATTTGTCACGCTGAAAAGTGGTATTGCGCCAGGCCAGTCGATCCGTGAAGAGTTACGCTCCCATGTGGCCAAAGAAATCGGGCCCGTCGCCAAGCCTGATGACATTCGCTTCGCCGAAGCGTTGCCCAAAACCCGCTCCGGAAAAATCATGCGGCGGCTCCTGAAACAAATCGCTGCCGGCGGAGAAATTAAAGGCGATACTACGACCCTCGAAGACCTGAATGTGCTTACCAAGCTCGCGGTCGGCGATGAATAATCAGCCTGCAAGCCCTGCCGGACGGATAATCGCAACACATCGATGGATCTAGAATTTAAACCACGCTAAATGGAAATCAAAACTCTTGATAAGTGCCCACCTTTTCAGACCAAGGACGGCTCAGAAATTCGCGAGTTGATGGCGTATCGGAATTCATCGATCCGGAACCAGAGTCTGGCCGAAGCGCGACTCCCGGTCGGAACGAGCACCCAGGAACATTATCATGGAAAAACCGAGGAGATTTATTTTATCACCGCGGGCCGAGGCCGAATGCGCATAGAGGGCGAGGAAATGGACGTGCAGAGAGGGGATGCCATCGCGATTCCTCCGGGAAAGCGCCACAAGTTGTGGAACATTGGAGTCGAACCGCTGACGCTTTTATGCTGTTGCGCGCCGTGTTACGAGCACTCGGATACTTTCATCACTGAAAGCTGACGCTCAAGTCTGCGGGAGAATCGCCGGTTGTGTTTTGGGAGGTCGAAAGCTAATTTAGGGAATGAAGGCTGAGAAGATTAGACTATTTATCAAGCCATACTGCGGGTGGTGCCACGAAGCGGTAGATTGGTTAAACGCTCGCAAAGTGACTTACGAAACGGTGGACGTGATTTCCAATTCGGCCGGGTACAAGGAAATGGTGCGTCTTTCCGGGCAGACCCTCGCACCGGTGATTGATGTGGACGGAGAAATTTTGGCCGATTTTGATACGGATCAGCTTGAAACTTTTTGGCGCAACCTCGAAGAGGCAGAAAAGAGTTAACGATCCGGATTGCGCTTTTATTTATTTTGCAAAAACCGCACAATCCTTCCCGGATCTGCGATGAATGCCCCAGCTATGATTGACCAGCCGCGGCCTCGGATTCCTGAGTGGTTGCGGCTCAGGCTTCCGACCAGCAATACCTTTGGGAAAACCCGCAACCTGCTCGAAGACCTTCGGCTGCACACCGTTTGCGAAAGCGCCAAATGTCCAAATCATTGGGAATGCTGGAGCAAAGGCACAGCCACCTTCATGATTGCCGGGGACCGGTGCACGCGGGCCTGCGGCTTTTGCGCCGTGAGCACGGCCAAGCCTTTCGCCTTGGAGGCAGACGAACCGGCGCGCGTGGCCGAAGCCTCCCTGCGCATGAAGCTCAAACATGTCGTCATTACCGCTGTGGCGCGAGATGATCTGGCCGATGGCGGCGCGGAACATTTCCGGCAGACGATTGTGGCCGTGCGTGAGGCCAATCCGGGAATTGTGATTGAAGTCCTCGTGCCGGATTTTCTCGATCGGAATTCCTCGCTTGAGACTGTGCTTTCCGCTGAACCGGAGATTTTCAACCACAACCTCGAGACAGTACGTCGGCTGACACCTTCAGTTCGTTCGCGCGCCACTTACGAGCGTTCTCTGAGTGTTTTGGCCAAGGTGAAGCGGCTGCGCAGAGAAAACATCCACACTAAATCGGGGATTATGCTCGGTTTGGGCGAAACCGAAGCGGAATTATTCACGGCGCTCAGCGATCTACGCCGCGCCCAATGCGACATGCTGACCCTCGGCCAGTATTTGCAGCCCACTTTAAAGCACTTGCCAGTCGCCCAATTCGTCCCGCCCCGGAAATTCGAGGAGTACGGTCAGCGAGCCCGACAGATGGGATTTCTCCACGTGGCGAGCGGGCCAATGGTCCGCAGCTCATATCACGCCGAAGAATTCTCCGCTATCGCGCGCACCTCCTTGACGACGCAGACCGCCTGAGGCGCGGGCGCTTCAGCCATGGGCCGGTTCCCCATTTTCCTTTGCAGGCGGAAGAAATAGATCGCCCAGACGATCACCAGGAGGAAAACGATCACCGCGATCCCGGCCGCAATCACTTTGAGCACCTTAGCCTGTCGAAGCATGCGCTCCGTCTGCTCCCGCTCAGATTCCTTAAATAAAGCAAACTCTTTGTCAATCGAAGGCAAAGCTGCGGTTTCTTCCCGAAGCTGGACGTAGAGCCATGGCTCAGTGCCATATGCAAACACTCCAGGCAGCTTGGCAGCGATTTCTCCGGTGGGCGCTTTAAACCCATTCCCATGCCAGAACGGCGTGTGCAACTGCGTCCAGACACGGATGAGGCCGTGGTTTTTCGCCAGGATTTGCGCGCGTTCCCACAAATGTTCGCGCACGAACTCAGCGTCTTCCGGGCGGAGAAAGACTTCACTGTGCAGCAAACCCTCCTGCCCAAGAACTTGAAACCCGATCGCCCCGAGAAGTATTCCCTCCTGTTCGACGACCTGAAATTCCTTAAACCGTTTCTCCAACTCGGCCGTTGGCAGATTCTCCTGCTCCCACATCGGAGACAGCTGGGCAATGTCCTCCACCGTGGCACGGCGGACCTGATGGGGCGTTGTCATTGAGTCTTGAGGATACTGAGGGTCCCATGGAGGTAAAGCCTGGTTTCACGATTGTTGACACAGCGCTCATTTTTGTATGATGAGCCGCATGATGAACGCACTCCGGACTTTTATTCTACTGCTTTTTGCAGTCGCCAACAGCGAACTCTCACATGCCGCGGACAAGAGCCTGAAGGTTCTTATTATCACTGGCGGTCACGCCTTCGAGAAAGCCCCGTTCTTTAAAGTGTTCAAGGATAACCGCAAGATTTCCTTCACGGCGACCACCCAGGGCAGGTCCTCCGAAGCCTACGAGAGGGAGGATCTGCTCACTTACGATGTAGTGGTGCTTTATGATATGGTCAGCCAAATTACTGAACTTCAAAAAGCGAAATTCCTTTCACTTTTCGAAAAAGGCACCGGCGTCCTGGTCTTGCACCATGCTCTATGCTCTTATCAGGATTGGCCGGAGTACGAAAAAATCATCGGAGGCAAGTATTTGATGAAGGAGGAACAACGAGGGGATGCGATTTATCCGAAGTCCGACTACCAGCACGATGTCGATTTTGCTGTGCAGATCGTGACAAAGGAGCACCCGATCACCCAGGGAATGGCTGACTTCAAGATCCACGATGAGATTTACAAACGTTTCCGAGTCCTCCCGGACGTAACGCCCCTGCTCACAACCGATCAGCCGGACAGCGGCAAACCATTGTCATGGACCTGCACCAGGGGGAAATCCCGGGTCGTTTATCTTCAGTTGGGGCACGATCATTCGGCCTATGAAAATCCCAACTACCGCATGCTGGTGGCGCGCTCAATTGATTGGGTTGCCGGCAAATAGCTAACGGCGTACAAGTTTCCTCCTGCAGATGAATTGGATTTATCAAACAAGGGCGAGGCTCGCTCGTCACGAGTGGAGGGGGAAGTGCCTTGATCTGCTCTGGACTTTCTTACTGTGGTTCGGCCTGTTGTTTGCATCTCATCCGGCCAGCGCCGCGAAATTGCGCGTGGAAGCCGACGCGGCTCGTGGCTACCACGACAAACCGTTTTCGGTTCAACTCCACTGCAAAGCACCGAAAGCGAAAATTCTTTATACCCTGGACGGCATTGAACCTTCCCTGTCGGCCGGCCGCATCTACGAAGGCTCCCTCAACGTTTCAAGCAACACGTTGCTGCGCGCTGCAGCCTTCGACGGTGCCAGGCAGATTTCAACGGTCTCCACTTATAGCTATCTTTTTCCCCTGCAAATCGTGCATCAACCAGCCCGTCCTCCCGGTGTTCCTACCCGCTGGCACAACCTGCCTGCCGCGTATGGAATGGATCCCCGGGTGGTGGACGATCCAGCCTACAGTGGGCGGATCGAGCAGGCGCTGCGAGCGTTGCCCATTCTTTCGGTCGTCTGCCGCCAGGAAGATCTCTTCGATGAAGGCAAAGGCATTTACTTGAACACAATGGAGAAGGGAGCGGCTTGGGAGAAGCCCTGCTCGGTCGAGTTCATTCCGGCCGGAAATGAAAAAGGTTTCCAAATCGATTGCGGACTGCGCATCCAGGGAAACATGAATCGTGTCCCCGGAAAATGTCCGAAGCATTCCTTCCGCCTCGTTTTCACCGGCCGATACGGCCCGGCGAAACTGAATTACCGGCTCTTCCCGGATTCTCCCGTGAAAAAGTTCGATACGCTGGTGCTGCGCGCGGATTACAACAGCTCTTGGGTGCATTGGGACGCCTCGGTTCGGCCCCACGCGCAACGCATTCGAGACGCTTGGATGAAAGATTCGCACCGTGAGATGGGCTGGGTGGCGCCACATAACCGCTATATGCACCTCTATCTGAATGGCCTCTATTGGGGCATTTACGACGCAAGTGAACGCCCCGACGCCAGCTTCGCCGCCGCCTATTGGGGAGGGAACCGCGACGATTACGACGTCGTGAATGAGTTCCAGGCGAACGATGGAACTCTCGAAGGCTTCCAGGCCCTTCATTCATTGGATAACTTCAGGAATCCGGACCAATACGACCTCCTGCAAAAACGCCTCAATCTCACGGAGTATATCGATTACCTCCTGCTCAATTACTACGCCGGCAATCGGGACTGGGGCGAGCTAAAGAACTGGTACGCCATCCGCCGCCGCGCACCCTCATCGCCTTTTCAGTATATCGTTTGGGATGGTGAGCAGGTCTTGCTGAATCTCGATGAAGATGCAGTGAATGATCCCTATGAAGCTCCGTCGCGCCTCGCACTGGCTCTGCGCTTGAATCCGGATTTCTGCCTCGCCTTCGCGGACCGCGTCCAAAAGCACTTCTTTGGCAACGGCGCGTTAACACCGCGGGCTGTCACAGCCAGGTGGATGAAACGTTCCGCGGAAGTGGACCAGGCCGTGGTAGCCGAATCGGCGCGTTGGGGCTACTATCGCCGCAATCCCCCTTATACACGAGACCGGGAGTGGATTTCGGAACAGCGGCGATTACTCAACTCCTATTTCCCGAAAAGGACGGAAGTTGTGCTCGAACAGCTTCGGGCGGCAGGACTCTATCCGAAGGTCTCTGCCCCCACCCTTAACGGCTCAGAAGCCGGCGGAGAGCTCAAGTTGGTAATCCCCGAGCGGGAAACCGTCTATTTTACCACGAATGGCGCGGACCCTCGAGTGCCGGGCAAGGGCACCGTCGCCTCCAATGCTGTTCATTACAGCGGGCCGATCCCTGTCAAACGCGGGACAGTGATCAAAGCGCGGATCCTGAAGGATGGTGCGTGGAGCGCCTTGGCGGAACGCGCCTTGGAGAAGAATTAAAAGTTCGCAAAAGAGATGTCACACGTTTCGATGGCTCGAGACGCTGGCCGGCGGTATATTACGTCTCATGCGTCCGCTCATCCAGGAAGTCCCTTTCCGCCAGCCTCCAGAGGAACTGGCCCGGGCATTGGCCACGGAGCCTGGGCTTGTGCTTCTGCGGAGCGGATCGTTTGACTTCCCGCAGGCCCGCTACTCATTTTTGGCCACTCGTCCATTCCTCACCTTCCAATCCGCGGGTTCCCGATGCCAGACGGCTTTCGGCCCGGTGGTGACCGAACAATTCGGCGACCCCTGGCGCCTGCTGGATGCCTTGATGGCCCGTTACGAGCTCTTGGATGAACTCGATTTGCCTTTTCCTTTGGGCGGCTGCTTTGGCTTCTGGGGTTACGATCTGAAGAACTTTGTGGAGCCGCAACTTAAGCGGCGAGCCGTAAACGATTTGGAGCTCCCGGATTGCCATGTCGGCTTTTACAGCAGCCTGCTTGCCTTCGATCATCGACTGGAGCGAGCCTGGATTATTTCCACTGGTTTGTGTCCCGATGGCACTCGCCAGGAAGCGAGAGCGCGTCAGGAAGTTGCGTCTTGGCTGGAATGGCTGCAATCTCCTTCCCTTGAAACACGCCGGGAGGATTTCCCGGTGTTCGAATCGCTCCCGATTAATTCAAATATCTTGCAACCGGAATTCATCGAGATGGTTCGCAAGGCCCAGCGCTACATTCGCGCCGGGGATGTGTACCAGGTCAACCTCTCCCAAAGGTTCGAGGCCCAGGCGGCCCTTTCGGGATGGGATATTTACGAAGCGCTTTCCTCCCTCTCCCCTGCCCCCTTCTCGGCTTATTACCACGGGGGCGCATTTGAATTAGCTTCGTCGTCCCCGGAACTATTCCTTCGCCTCAGCGGCTCACACCTGATTACCCGCCCGATCAAAGGAACGCGGCCGCGTTCGTCCGACCCCACGCAGGACGCGCAACTCGCCTATGAACTCCAGACCAGCGCCAAAGAGGTGTCCGAGTTGGTCATGATCACCGACCTCCTGCGCAACGATTTGGGCAGAGTGTGCGCGTTCGGTTCCGTGCAGGTGCCCGAACTAATCCGGCTGGAGCGCTATTCGCAAGTTCAGCATCTTGTTTCCACCGTGGAAGGAGAACTGAGACCCGGCGTTACCCATTTCGAAGCCTTTGCCAAATGTTTTCCCGGCGGAAGCATCACTGGCGCGCCCAAGATTCGAGCCATGGACATCATCGACGAATTGGAACCGGTCACGCGCGGGCCTTATACCGGGGCGATTGGCTACCTTGGCTTTAACCGCGAAAGCCAGCTCAGCATCCTAATCCGAACCGCCGTCACCACGGCAGGCAGGATTTACTTTCATGCCGGGGCTGGAATCGTTGCCGATTCTGAACCGCTGGCGGAATACGAGGAAACACTCGCGAAAGCAGCTGGGTTCTTTGCCGCTTTCCATCACGGCCGCCGCAGCTTGGTCCCGGGCCTCAGAAAGAATTAAACCTCGTGCTGGCCCGCGCCGTCGGCGCCGCCACCATCCAGATCGATGAGAATATCCCGAGGTTCGGCCCCCTTGCTCGGACCCACGATGCCGCGATTCTCAAGTTCGTCCATGATGCGAGCAGCGCGGCCATAGCCCAACCGAAGACGCCGCTGCAGGAGCGAGACGCTGGCCTTCTGCTCGCTTCGAATGACCTCGACGCATTGCTGGAGCAAATCCTCATCCTGCTCGCCGCCGCCGCCTTCACTCTCAAAACTGCTGACCGGCTTCTGCAATTGCTGGTGGATTTCCACCTCGTAGCTCGGTTTGCCCTGCTTGGCGATAAAATCAACGATGTTTTGGATCTCCTGATCCGTGATCAACGCTCCTTGAGCACGGATAAGGCGGGCGGAGCCGGGAGGCAGATACAGCATGTCCCCTTTTCCGAGCAATTTATCCGCGCCCATGGCGTCGAGAATGGTCCGAGAATCCACTTTGGCGGCGACTTGAAATGCGATTCGAGCCGGGATATTTGCTTTAATCACGCCCGTAATCACATCCACGCTCGGCCGTTGCGTGGCGACGATGCAATGGATCCCGGCGGCGCGTGCCATCTGGGTGATGCGGGCAATGGCCATTTCCACGTCGGCCGGGGCGACTAACATTAGATCGGCCAGCTCGTCGATGATCACCACGATGTAACTGAGCTTCTCTGGAATGACGATATCGTCCTCCCGTGGGACAACGATTTCCTCGTCGAGTTCGACGGCAAAGCCATCAGAACTAGCCTCGACCTTCTCCTTCCTCGACATGAGGGGCAGCTCCGGCTCGCTCGGGGGAATGGGCTTGTTGCGTGGACGATCGTTGAATGATTTGATGTTGCGCACCCCCACTTTAGCGAAAATCTGGTAGCGCTTTTCCATTTCGTTCACAACCCAGCGCAAGGCCAAAATCACCTTCTTGGGATCGTTCACCACCGGCACCACCAGGTGCGGCAACGCGTTGTATTGCTGGAGTTCGACCACCTTCGGATCGATCATGACAAACCGCAATTGATCCGGCGGAAATCGATAAAGCAATGAAGCGATAATTGCGTTGATGCAAACGGACTTGCCTGAGCCGGTGCTCCCGGCGATCAACAGGTGCGGCATGTCTGCCAAATCAGCAATAATCGGGTGGCCATAGACATCCTTCCCCAGAGCCAGAGGAATCCGCGCCTTGGTTTTGGACCACTCTTCGGATTCGAGCAGGTCGCGCATGATAACCTTTGTCTTGATGACGTTCGGCACTTCCACGCCCACCGAACTTTTACCGGGGACAGGGGCGAGGATGTTGATGCGCTCGGCTTTGAGTGCGGCGGCCATGTTGTTGCTCAGGGCGGCAATCTTCTCGAGACGAACGCCAGGCGCCGGATGAAGTTCGTACCGGGTGATGGTGGGCCCTTTGGTAATGTCGCCCAGTGCCACTTCAATGTCGAACTGCGCCAGCGTGCTCTGCATCAGGCGCGCGTTGGCCATCAACTCCTCCTTCGACTCCGTCGGCTTCACGCTCATGTCGGGGAGCTGGAGAAAATCGTGCGAAGGAAGCTGGTAATTTCCGATCTTTGGCGTGGCCGCCACTGCAATGGGCTTTCGCTTCGGCGGAGGCAGCTTCTTCGGCATCACGCTGTTGTCCATCACCTTCGCCTCTGGAAGCGTAGCGGCTGGAGCGGCGGCGTTGACCGCCTCCGCTTTGGCTGGCTCGCTCGCCACAGTCGGTTCCGTTGCTTTGCCGGCATCCTGCTTTTTGGATTTTTTGCCCAGCACCTCTTCGGTGGTGGCAGCTTCGATCTCGCGAGCTGTGATCACTTCCCCTTCCTCGAGAACTTCTTTTTCCGACCCCGGCTCGCTCACTTTAGCGCGGCCATTCTTGCCCGCGCGAACGTTCGGCACGCTCAAATCCCGGATCGTCGGAGCGGGCACGGGTTTCAGGTCTTGCCCCAGGCCGGAGCGGTCCGCTTCCTCTTTCAGTTTTGTGGCCTTCTTTTCGAGTTCGCGGGCGCGTTTGGCGAGGGCTCGCTCCTCGCTGCTCCAGTCTTCGGGTTCTTCCTCAGGTTTGGCAAAAATATCCTTCCGCTCAGACCACATCGCCCGCAACCAATCGCCAAAACGGAAGTTGGTCAGGAAAAAGACGCTGATCACATAAGCGGTGCCGAATATAATGGTCGCTCCTGGCCTGCCGAAATGCCCAAAAACCAGATTGTTCAAGGTGTTCCCAACGATGCCGCCCGAACTGGGCGCATTGAGATTGAACGCCAGCCGTTCCATGAACCCTGCACCCGGATAGGCTGGATTTCGCGCCAGTCGGTCCAGAATCACTTTGTCATTGTAAAGGTCCAGCAGCCCGACGCAGCAGAGGAAAAGGACCAGGGCCCAACTCCAGCGCCCTTTCAGATACGAAAAGAATTCGAAAATGTAACCGAGGCCGAAAACCAGCAAAAGCACCGGCAATACATATGCCGCGGCCCCAAAAAGAAAAAAGAATCCAAACGCAATGTAGGCCCCTGCCCCTCCGATCCAGTTGTGAATGTTCGTGTTCGGAGGAACGGTGTTGGATGCCACATCGTGCCGGTCGAACGAAAGCTGCGCGACCATCAGCAGCATGGCGGACGCAATCAGCGCAATGCCGATCATGTCGCTCAAACCGCGCTCGTGCGCGTCCTTTCGCTCTCTCCGACCCATGCGATCGAGGGTAATTAGGAACCCTCAAAGTTCAATGACGAAAGTCGGCGCCAGCCATATTTCTCGCGAGAATGCGCCGAATCTCGTGGATTACCTGCTTTTGCTGCCCACGGGTTCATTTAGCACGTGTGCTTAGGCTTCAGTGCCCTTTCTCAAGCGCGCCTGCACTGCGCCTTCCGCCGACTGGCTTGCGCCCAGCGAAGTCGAGCAGGAATGGACCGTTAAACTCCCAGGCATACAGTTCCTCGATCGTTGTGGCGGCGTCGGCAAGCGTGCCCTGCGCAATGCGCAGAAAATCCAGCGTCCCGTCGAGGTTTCGTCCCTCGGGTGTGCCACCGACGTGGACATCGCCATCATTGGCCAGCGAAATGGTCTCGTCCACTCCGGGGGCGGAAGCGTCCACCCGACCATCCACGTAGATGGTCAGCGTTTTCGCCTGGCGATCTGCTTCGGCGATCGCGTGATGCCATCGCCCTTCGTTCACCGCCGATTGGCTTGTTACCTGCGCCGTCGCGCCGCCTCCCTTGAGGGTAAAAGCAAGCCTGCCGGCTGGGCCCACCGCAACGCGGTAGCCTGCCTCCTTCATCTTTTCCATCAACACGCCGCCGGTGTGACCTGGAGCTGTCTTGAAATAAACTTCGATCAAAAGATTCGAGGTGTACACCTGCGGGTTTTTCAACGCCTTGCCTTCAATCAGGCACGGCTCGGGTCGTGCGCCTTCGTGGCGGCTTTTCTTCAAATCCCGGAAGGAAAACGGCTTCATCATGTCGGCGTTCGAAAGGATGGCGTATTGCTTTTTCGCCCCGGAAAAGTTGAGTGCGCCATTTACCCAATCCTCGAGCGGACCCCGCACATAATCCGCGGCAGTCACGTTCACGCCCTTGAGGGGATACATCGGGCGTTCGTGGTAAGTATCTCTAGAGACGTGGTAGTCAGTCATGTACCAGTGTTCGTCGAGGATCCGCGCAGGGTCATCGCCCGTATGATAAAAGTTCCACTCGCCCACCACGCCGCTCAGTGACCAGGGGACAAACACTTTCACGCCTTTGCCTGCCGCTAAGGAAGCCTCCGCCGGACGAAAGTCGCCCTTGGCCGGATTTCGCAGGAGTGTTGATTGGCTCACTTCGCCCAACTCGTCCACCAGGCTTTTGTTTTTTGCGAGCGCTCCTTTGAAGGCCTCGAAGGAGGACAGCCAGCGTCCGGAAGGTTCGAGCACGCCCATTTCGGTTATGTCATGAAACACGTTGCCCCCGTAAGCGTTGGACTCCAGATCGAAACGGTCCTTCCTCGAGCCCGCGTCTCGAGCGTTCCCATCCGCGGCGGTCCTGGCGGGGTCAGCATGGCGGAAAACATATTTGCCGATTCCGTCCCACACGTTGCCCAGGTATTTATTGCGCCCAGCCGCCGGCGCCTGGCGGCGGGAGCCGGTGTAAAAGTTGTAAATGGTATTGTTAAAAAAGGTGTTCTGGTAACTGATGATCTCCTGGAATGCGGCGCAATTGACCACCGGGCTCTTTATGTCCTTGGATTTGCCCCAGGCGATGTTGTTGAAATGGTAATTCTTGAACGCTCCGTCCAGATAGTATGCATGTCCAAATCATGCGTCCGTTCCGCTGTAGCGCTCCCAATGGCGGTACCCCAGCGCGTTGTATGAAATGTTGTCGAACACGTAAAAGGGCCCGCCCTGCCACGTTTCGATCCCGCCGTAGTCGTTGCAGTTCAGCATGGATTCCCAGACTTTGTTATGGTGAATCAGGATTCGCGTGAACGGCACATCCCCCCACATGCCATCGACTTTCGCGCCGTGGACGTCGATGCCCTGGGCGTAGGATCTTTCAATCACGTTGCCCGCAACTTCCACGGTGCGCGCGCCGCTAACCTCGATCCCTGTGCCGGTGCCGAACCGCTTTGGTCTTCGCCCCGTCTCGAGCGAATGGTTCCGATAAATGCGCACGTCACCCAGTCGCCCGCGCAGTTGCGCGTAGCCCCAGCCGGAGCCATCCGAGACAGATAGGATCCCCTCATCGGTATAACGGAAGTCATTATCCTCGATTCGCACATCATCGACACGCTGCCCGGCCACCAGCGAGCGAAAGCGAATGGGGAAGAAGACGTGCTCAAAAACGCAGTTTGCGATCCGGATGTCCTGACCATTGCCCCAGACCCGCACGCAGCCCGGATGCATGGATGCTCGCAAGCCCCACGGCTTGGTGCTGAAATCCCACGTCGCGCCCGTAATATCATACGCCGGTGTGGTAAACCGGAATGTTAACCCGGTGATGTGCAGGTGCTCGACCTTTTCTCCATCCACCAAATTCATGTGCCTGCCGGCCTCGATTTGCGCCGTGTTCGGATCGGCATCGTTTGGAAGCCGCAGGTAGAGGCGGCCCCCGTTTCCTTTCTTCTCGAACCAATATTCCCCGTTTGGATCGTCGAGATACTGCGGTTTGTCTTCCAGGTAGTAGCGCATGTTGCGCATGATCACTCCACCGGTGCCCCCGCCCGTCCAACCGCCAAATCCAAGGCCGTGCTGCTTCAGATCTACCACCTCCACCTCAGTCGGGTAAGGGCCGCTCATCACCCAGCCGTATTCAGGCCAGATCAACGCTCCTTTGAAATAATCTTCGGGCTTGTCCCTGATGTGCTCTGTGTCAATCCCAAGGTGTACCGCCTGGCCTCGGCTGTTTGTGGTCGTGTTCCCGAACGGCTTGCGCGGATTGTCCCACACCCACCACTCACTTTTCACGTCGTCCGGGTTGGAAACTTTCCAGTTCGGCGTGCGCGCGAGCGGGATCCGCGTGATCCCGCCATCCGTCCCCACGCTCCAAACGCTCCGCGGCGCGAAGTCCAGGTCTGCCCACCACACCCTTTCTGGCTCGGGAATGTCTTTGTGCCTGGCGCCTTTGGTCCAACGGGTCACCAGCTCGGACCCCGCAAGGATGGCATCCCCCTTCCCCCATGCCGGATCACTTGTGAGCCGGATGGGTTGCCCCGGCCGGCCCGCCTCTTTCACTGCCAGCCGCCCGCGATAAACCACCCATCGCCTGAAAACGTAGGTATCAACCCCGGAAGCCCTGGCGGCCTTGCCTGCAGCTTCGGGATCCCAGGGATGATGCTTCCATGGAGTGCCGGGAGCGTCCCCAGAATTCGTATCGTCACCAGCCTCAAAATCAATGTAGCGGATAGATGCGCCCTTCTCGAAAACGAAGGGCCGCGGTTTCCAAGCCAAATCTCCCTTCGCTTGCACCTGGGCATACGACTCCTGCCAGCTCCAGACCTTCGGAACAGCTCCGCCCCCCTCCGCGGGCAGCGCAGCAACCGGAAACATCGCCAACGCCCACGCGCAAGTGAACAGGGTAAGCGCATTCTCGTGCATAGACCAACTGTAGAGATGGCTTTCACCACGAGCAACCGAAGTCCGCAAAAAAGGTTGGCGCGGACGAAAGTACAAATTCTAGTTTTCTTGTGTGATAGTCGGCGCCAAACATTCAGCGTTCACTACGGTGGCTGGGAATTGGAGGTGGAAAATCGGCTCGCTTCCGGTTCGAGGTCAGAATCATCGCTAACCCGCAACCACCCGAAGCCAAGCCGCCCAACAAGGGGAACATGGTATTGGGACGTTCGGGCCGATAGGCTGGCTGTGCGGCCTCAAGAATCTGGACCGGGGCGGCTTTCGCAGCGAGCCCGGAGCCTTTGTAAACTTTGGCTATCTCATTCGCGATGCTTGCTGCTTCCACGCGGTCAACATCCCGAATCGTGATTTGGATTAGATAGGTGTTTTTAGCTTGGGAAACTTTCATTTGTCCTTTGAGCATCGAAACAGTCTGTTCTGTGCGGAACTCACCTTCATCCTTGTATCGTTCGGCCCACTTTTTGTTCAGGTTCAGGTTCGTCACCACTTGCGCAAGAATCCTGCTGGAATTTAATTCCTCGATTTCTGTGCGGAGAGCTATCGGATCTTGAGTTCCAGTGAGGATACGAACCGTCGATGCAAAGGTGCTGGGGGCAATGAAGGCGAACAGGATTGAACTGGCCACGATTAACACACCTGCCACAAGCAGAACAATCCCGATGGCCAGTGGCACGAATGGACGCATGACAGAAGGATGTTGGATTCCTGAAAATGTAAAGGCAACAACTTCATTCCCTCCCGGCGCAACGAGGAATAGCACATGCAGAATGTTTGCGCCACGATTTCAGTCGGAGAGCAGCGTTTCCCAATCCATGGTATCACTCGACTTCCACCCCGGAAAACCACTTTAACGAAGGCGAAATTCGAGTTAGGGTGGCGTCATGGACGACGAACTGTTTCCATCCGGTGAATGGACCGGGTTCTACCATTACAGTCCTGCGGACAAACATCGCATGGACCTGAATCTGGAATTCTCCAATCAATTGATGACCGGGGAGGGGTGCGATGGAATTGGAACGTTCCTCGTGAAAGGCCGTTATGACCTTGCGACGAAGGAGTGCCACTTCACCAAAAGCTACGTGGGAGCCCACTCCGTATTCTACCAGGGTTTTCGCGAGGGGAAAGGCATCTGGGGCAGATGGGAAATTGAAATATTCGCCCACGGCGGCTTCCATATCTGGCCCAGAAGAATGGGTTCGGCCGATGAATCGGTCCAGGCGGAAGCAATCGAGGCACACGAAGAAGTCGGTAAAGGCCTGCTCACTTCGACACTTCAAAACTATCTTGGCCGTCGGTCATCCACTCGAGATTGAAGCGAGCCAGCGTCAGAAAATCTGAGCGAACCTTCCCGCGTTCATAAAAGCAAACGATCGTTCCATCCGGTAGAACGGCCAGGTCGCTATAAGCACTAAAGCCTGGCTCCAGGACTTTATTGACAGGCCACGACGTCCCTTCGTCGTAACTCAGCTTCAAGGAAAGATTCTTCCGGTCCCGCCCCACCACATTCGTCTTCCCATCCGCCCGATCCAGGTTGTCGGGATTGCAGAAAATGATTCGATTCTTGCGAGGACTCTCTGAGACTCGGACGATGCTGGCCATGCAAACGGGCTCGCGCAATGCTTCGTCAAATTCCGGGGCCGACCAGTCGGTTGCACCATCAGGGCTGGTGGTGACCAGGCGTCGCT